>ERZ773004.1649-NODE-1649-length-10533-cov-6.072056_pt1 | contig 10533 bp, 8 predicted proteins | sample MGYA00580667_ERZ773004 | MGnify/ENA primary metagenome ERZ773004 (study PRJEB29015, sample SAMEA2737963) | human oral metagenome | biome: human oral; feature: human-associated habitat; material: dental | place: China | collected 2123 ... | reverse complement strand
TAATTTTGATTATGATAAATCTTATCCAAACTATCATACATCCGAAGAAATGGCAAATTTTCTCATTCAACTTTACGAAAGCGACAAAACTGTAGGTTACATCAGCCGTGAAACTTTTGAATTTAACTTATCTTATGGATTTTTTCAAAATGCGTTTAATTCTAAAAATAATGTGAAATTTTAAATATTAGTTTTTATTATTGATTTTCCTAAAAAAATATTATAAAATATAAAAAAATTATTATTTGGGAGTGATTTTATGAAAAAAATTATATTTGCATTGTTTTTACTGACTTTTAGTTTAAGTTTTTCTAATTCTGATATTAATATATTATCTTCCAAAGTCTGGAACTGTTCCAGTCTTGATAGTACACTTAGAGGACTTATCTATGTAAAATTCTTAACTAAAGAAAATGAACCTTATATTGCTTTTAGCCAAATAGATTCTCGTGCAGCTTTAAAAACAGGAAAAGTTACCCTTGAACTTTCAGAATTAAATTTTGAAGTAAAAGAAGATGAAAACGCCATCTATTTTACAAATTTGAATGAAAAAACCAAAATTTTTTCTAATTACAAGTTAGTTTATTCATTTGACAAGAAAAATAGACCTAAAATGTCTATAAACCGTATTTCAGATAATAAAAAAATTTGTAACCTTTCAACAAATTAAATTATCACAAATACAAAAGATAATTAATAATTTTTAAGCAACGATTTTTTAGTGATTTTCGTTGCTTAATTTTTTTCCGACGGTTTTACGATTGGTTTTTTCCGACGGTTTTTTTACCAATCGAATTTAATATTATTTATTAAAAGCCTTTATTCATAATAATTTAAGTTGTTTAATTTTATAAATTTATAACTTTCGATTGGTTTTTTCGAGCGGTTTTACGATTGGTTTTTTATATATTTAGTACTTTTATATTTTCCAATCTTGCTTATAAAATTATTTTCAAGTAAATATGTTATTAAATCTCTAGCACGACTTTTTTTCACGTCCAATAAAATTTCCACATCCAATCGTGTAAGTTCATCATTAGTTTCAAAAAACTCCATTATCTTTTGAATTTGCACTTCTAAAATCTTTCTTTTTTTGATTTATTATCTATTCATCAACTCTTTTATTGCTTCTCTTGCATATACTAACCCTTTTTCGTACATTATATCCCAAAAATCTAAACATTTCATAGCTATTTCTTTATTTTTATTTAATTTACTATTTGAAGTTTCATCATATAGCTTAACTGTGAGTTTTGAAATATCTGACATTATCATTAATTCAGATTGTAATAATTTTTTATCTTTACTTAAGATATTTTCACATAAATTAATAATTATATCCGCATAATCTAAAATTGAAACGACTTTTTCCTCTAAATATTCTAAAAAAGAATGAATTATTTTATCAATATTTTTAAATTTCATAAGCTCTAATAAAAATTCCTTATCTCTTGATAAATCTATTTTTCTATGATTAAATAATTTTTCTAAAGAATAATAATTTAATTCTTTTTCTTTTAATTTTAGTATTATTTCTTTTATTTTATTATTATATTTTATACTACTATCAAACTTATTTATTAATTCTTCCAAAATATAGTTCAGCTTTTCTCCGTCTATTAAATAAATTTTTTCTATTTTATCTTTAAAATCACCATAATCCAAATATAGCTTTAATATACACTTTGCTCCTATTTCAATTAATTCTTTATATTGTGAACTATAACATTTTTCTATTATTTTAAGAAATCTTTCTTTATATTCTGAAAAATATAATTTTAGCATTAGAGAATAATAAAAATGATTTATTAATCTAATATCCTTTTCATATAAATTTATTAATTTTTCTAAAGTCCATTCTTTTTCAATATTACAAGTTATAGATAATATCACAAAAACAGAAAAATTTATTATAATATTTTCATTTTGTATTATTTTTTCAATAAAATCTTTAAATTCATAAAATAATTCAGGAGTATTTTTTAGTATTTGACTTACGGCACCTGTCCAACTTCCACTTAAACTATTAATTGAATTTGATAAAATTCTATCAGGAGCAATATTATTTATATTTTCTTTTTCTGAAAATTCTCTACTTTTAAAATTATTATGATTAACCACTATATCTTTTAAATGCTCTAATATTTTGTTAGACCATTTAAAATCACTTCTTTCTCTAATAATATCACAAAAATAAATAGCCCTTCGACTTTTATAATCACAAGGAAATTCTAAAAATAACTTTTCTAATTTTTTTTGTGAAAGTTTGTTTAAATACTCACTTCCCGAAACTCCATCAAATAATGGTTCTATAAATTCTTTCAATACATCTTTTTTGTTTTTTAGTACTAAGTCTATCATTTTTTGTGGATTTCTTGATACAGCTTTTGAAAATTCTACCGTGTACATTTCTAAAGAACTTTCAATAAATCCCTCTTCAACTTTTTTTTGTGATTTTTTATCATATAATTTTTTATTAGTTATTATTTTTAACCATTGTTTCTCTCCTATTTCCTTGCCTTTTATTGGAGATACAACTGTTCCTCCATGAAAATGATTTCTTTTATTAATCATTGTAACTTTATCATTTAAAAACTTTCTTTCTAATACTTGTTCTACATCTTTTATTTTTTTACACTTTCTATTCAAGGGTAGATAAGGAAATAATTCTTTCTGTAACCGTCCGTTTATTTTTATATTACAATTTATTTTAGCTTTACTTCTATTTTCCTTATAGTATTCCAAACATATCTTATAGTCTGGGTCACAATAATAATAAATTTTATTTTCTAATTTTAAATACAATTCTTCATTACAACTCTTAGAGTGTTTTTTTATGATATTTTTTAATACTTTTAATTTATCATTTGAATCACTTGTTATATCAAAAATTTTATTTTCTTCAAAATTTTCACATATATACTTTATTATTTTATCACTATACTCCACATCAGCAACTTCAAAACAATGTAATATAATTTCATTAAATAATACAAAATCTTTTCCAATATATTTTTCATAATATGAATAAAATTTATCAAAATCATTATTTAAAACTAACTTTATACTTGCTCTTTTCAATAATTCTAAACATAGTCTTTCAATTGTGTATTTGTTATTACTTCCATTCCAATCACAATTTTTATATTTTATATCTTCATACTTATATTCAGGTACTTTCTCCAAAAGTTTTTCAAATATAAATTCTTCATTTTTTATTTCATTTTGAGTAAAATACTCAAAAATATTTTGAATCTGATGTTCGTCTAATATTTGAATACCAATTTCCCTCTTCTTAGATAAGTATAACTCTAAAAATATAATCATTCTTTCTTCTTTTTTCGGTATTTCCTTAATATCTATATATCTATCAATCCATTCAGGGTATTTTTTATAAAATTCAATTCTCAAATCAAATATTTCATCTATCTCATTATACATTTTATCTTTCTGAATAGTTTCTATAATTTTTTTGTCGTCTTCCAAATTTTTAAAACTACATTTTTGAATAAATTCAAAATCTTTGATATCAAAATTATTATAAAAATATATCTGACTTTGTAGTAATTTGAAAACTTTTTCTTTTTCACTTAAATTATTATTAAACCATTTATCTAAAACTTGATTATCTCTCAATATAGAAATATATTGTTTCCTACCATATATTATTTCATTAAATATATCTTCTCTTTCACAATTTTCAATAATATATTCTGAAATAACTTCATCTATTTCTTCTTTTGAAACCTGACCTAAAATTTCATAAAATAAATTTTTTATATAATATCTTACTCCATCATTGTCAAGTAACTTTTCTCCAAACTCAAGAAATTCTTCACTGTTTTCTTCTAATAAAGTTTGTAAAAACATTTGAATTTGATAACGTCTGTTTGGAGTTTGCTTATCTTTATCTCCGATAATTTCTACTGTATCTAATCCTTCCTCAAATTTTTCTATCATTAGTTCTGATATAAAGTAATCAAATATTGATTGGTGAAAAAATGATACCTTATCTTCTTGAATATTTAACATCCCAGCAGAATTAAGATATTTTAATCCTTCCTTAACACTATTAAATTTTCTTTCTTGAGAATATAATTTCCCACTTTTTTCTAAATCACTAATCAGTATATTTTTAACTTCTTCAATTTTTTCAGTTTTTATGAATCTTGATTCCATAGCTTTATCTTGTAATTGTTCAAACCATTTTTTGATTAAATCCTTTGTTGTTGTAATATTATGCTGTATCTCATCTTTTTTAAAATCTAAATGTTCCCAAATATATAAATTACTAGGTATTCTTAATAAATCTTTTAATTTAGGAATAAAATTTAAATATTTTTCTCCCACAAGGTCTTTTGTATCTTCTTTGCTTAATTTTTCTACTTCTATTTTTTCCCATTTTAATTCATTTTCATTATTTTGATTAAATAAGAATTTGATATTATTATCATTTTCTAAATCATATGTTCTACATACAAAAATAATAGAAATTTTTTGTTCCCTGTCTATATTCAATTTTTTTACTTTATTTATCAACTCTGTACAAATTGAAATTGCTTCATAAGAATTTGATTCTGTCCATCGTATAGCATCTAATTGATCTAATATAATAACTGCTTTTTTATCAGATGAAATTTGATTGATTACTTCTGGTATAGTTAAAGGAAAACCTAATTTTTTGCTCCAATCTGATAAATTTCCATTAGGAATACGTTTATCTAACTTTATAGCAATGTATTCTATTTCTTTTTCTTCACAATAATTTATTATTCCCATAGTACAACCACTTTTTCCATATCCTGCTTTTCCATGAATAATTATTGAATTATCTTTTTTTATTTTTTCTATACAATCATATGTTTCTTTTCTTTCTATTAACCCTGCTTTCAAAAAAGAAAAAAGTTTCTTGTATTCATTGTTTAAATTTTTAATCTGAGAAATTAATTTTTCATCTTCAATTATTTCTCCTAAATGAAAAAATTCATTATAAATGTGTCTATTTTCTGGAAGTGATAATTGTATTTCTAAATTGCTTGGAACTCTCCATACAATTTCAATTTGCAGTTTTTTAGCATCTTTTTCAATTTCCATTTGATAGCTTGGTTTTTTTTGGTTAATTTTAGAACTTTCAGATAATTCTTTGTTAAGATATAAATATATTATATTTAATGCAGGATTTTTTGATTTTGCTTTTTTTATTGAACCTATAATATCAGTTTTATTTGAACTAATTGAAGTAGTGTAATATTTAGCTTGAAAACCATAATTTTTTCCATTTTTATTTATTGGCTCTGTTTCAATACCAGTTTGATTATGGTATCTGAATATTCCTGTTTCACATTCAAATTCTGAACAGAATAGTTTATATGCTAATTCTTCAAATTTAGACGTTTCTTTTCCTTCATACTTTACTTCAAAAATTTTCCAATCCATTTTTTATCCTTTCTATTTCTCTTAATTTTTCACATACCTATTCCCATAAAACGCAATTCCCAGTTGCCCCACCATCACAATCCAAATCAGTGGCTCGCAAATCATTACACCAAAATAACCCAATTTCGGCACGACAAAAATTACGAAGATTATTTTACCAAAAAATTCTATTACACTGGAAACAAGAGGGATTAATTTCTCTCCGAGAGCCTGTAAAGCGTATCGTAAGTTAAAGAGAATTCCTAGTATTGTGAAAAATGGAGAGGCGATTTTTAGGTAGGTTGAGCCGTTGTGGAGGACGATTTCAGATTCGGAGCCTGACATCAGGTGAATCATGTTTTTGGAAAATAAATATACAAAAATTGTGATTCCGATTGCAAAAATTATATCCATCATATTAGCGTAAAATACACCTTTTCGGATTCTATCTACTTTGTTTGCACCTTTATTTTGGGAAACGAAAGTTGCAAGTGCGAGTGCTATTGTAGTTAGCGGAATGTTGCAAAATCCCATAAGTTTTCTTGCCGAAGTATGCCCAGCGATAATTAAGTACCCAAACCCATTTATCGCATACTGTAAAATCAGCGTTCCCATAAGTACAATCGCAATCATAAATCCCATAGAAAGTCCCTGTCCGAGCAGTTCCTTGTACAATTTTTTATCAAATCTGAAATGTTTTTTTCTAGGTATTAAAATCGGCTCTTTTACGTAAATGTAGATAATACTCAAGATAACTGAAATTGCCTGTGCAATAACTGTTGCAATCGCAGCTCCGCCAATTCCCATTTTAAGGGAAGTTATAAAATAAATGTCAAGGAAAATATTTAAAATTGAGGCAATTACCAAAAATACAAGCGACATAAAACTGTTTCCGATTGCACGCAAAAGTCCTGACGATAAATTGTAGGAAAAAGTTACACCAATAAACATTGTTATTATATTTATATATTCAAATGCTTCTTTTATAATATTTTCAGGCGTATGCAAAATTTTTAGCAGCGGCATAAGAATAAACCGTGATAAAATCATTACTCCCACAGTAATCCAAATTCCAATAACAATCGAGCCAGCCACAGACTTTTTCAAAAGATTCTTATTATTCGCCCCATAATTTCTAGCCGTAACCATACTAAGCCCATTTCCAATTCCTAACGCAAATCCAAAAATCAGCTCAAAAATAGCCGCCGAAGCCCCAATAGCCGCAAGCGAGTTATCTCCCAAAGTATGCCCCACAATAGCAATATCCGCCATATTGTAAAGCTGCTGAAAAATATTCGACACAAGTATCGGTATCGAAAAAATCAGAAGCGACTTCAAAATATTATCATTTATCAAATCAACAGAAAAATCAAATTTTTTCATTTTTTGTCCTTTCTTTTTGCTTTTTAAATCGTAAATTTTTATTCTTGCTTACAAAATAATTTTTTGTAAATTATATAATTTCCAATTTTTTATTCTTCTTAATTTCTTTTATTAATTTAACTTTGTTTTATTATATCACTAATTTCTAAAAATAAGATAAAAATTTTTTCATTTTTTATGGATTGACAATAACAAAAAACGAAGTATTATTATTATTGAAAATTTATATCTACAGTAAAACTAAGTTAATAATAATATGTTTTTTAAATTAAGTTTATAAATATTTTTAATAAATAGGAGGTTACTAAAATGAAAAAAACTCATTCACTCTCAGTATGTATGATTGTCAAAAATGAAGAAAAAATTTTAGAAGAGTGCCTAAAATCAGTATTGCCAGTTGCCGATGAAATTATAGTTGTAGATAATGGAAGTTCAGATAATTCTTTAAGTATTCTAAAAAATTATGGATGTAAAATAATAGACGGTAGCCAATTCTACGTAGATGAAGCAAGGAATTTATATTTAAATGCTGCAAAAAGTGAATGGATATTAATAATAGATGCTGATGAAAGATTAGATGAAAATTCTTATGGATTGCTAGAAAAAACACTAGAAAAGACAGATGAAAAAGCTTATGGAATACAGTTAAAAAATATTCAGTATTTAGGAAAAGGATTATGGTGCGAAGTTCCTGCCTTACGAATTATAAGAAATCATAAGGGAATAAAATATGATAATGTGCCTATTCATGCCTCACTTGGAACATCTATAACAAAAATGGGAAAAAAAATAATAAATTCTGATATTTTACTTCATCACATAGATATTTTGATTAATAATCGAGCTGAAAAGAAAAGAGAAAAATACAGAAAAGGTTTGGAAACAATGTTGTTTTCAAAAAACAAAATCATAGATGAAAGATACTACTTAAATATGGGTTTTTATGCAATGGAATACATCGCTATCCAGGAATACGATAAAGCTGAAGACATCTTATTAAAAGCATTGCAAAAAGAAATAAAGTTTAAACCTTTTCTTATAGTATTTTTGTGTCAATTATACATTATTACAAATAATTTCCAAAAATTAGAAAAGTTAATAAAATCTATAGACTTCAATATGCAGAACTTACTAGATTCAACAGATATAATAGGAAATTACTATTGTTATTTAGATAAAAACCTATGTAGGGAATACTATATGAAACAATGTATAATAAATCCATCTAAAATATCAAATTATTTAAATTTAGCATATTTAATGAGAGAAAAAGATACTACTTTTGCTAAAAAACTTATTGAAACAGCATTTGAAAAGAATAATTACTTGAAAAATCCTTTGATATATAAAGAAGGAGATGAATGTAATATTTTTAAACAGCAATCTAATTTTATTTTTCCAATAAAGGATTTAAAGTGCAATTTGTTCTTGGAGATTTAGATTCCTATAATGCTAGAAACCAAGAACTAAATATTGTTTTAAAAAGAGCAGAATATTATAAAAAATTTATTTCAAAATTAGGCTTTAATGAAAAAAAGGGAATTTTAAGAAGTCAATGTAACGATTGTAATATTTGCAGAGATTGTTTTTTGATTTCAAAGTATATAAATGAGAGTTATTTTATGAACAACTACATATGTTAGGAGTGAATTCTTATTGTAATACTTATAATGATTTTCTTAATGCAATTAAATGGATAAATAAAAACTACGTAGCTCTTTTTTCTCTAATTACAAATATATATGATTTTTCAGATATAGATTTTATAATTGATAATATAATAAATCATAAACTAAAGAATTATATAAAAATTATTTTTAAAAAATAAAATTATTAGAACGTATCTGGAAACTATTAAAATAATGATTTTTAACAAATTTTTTAAAAAATAAAAATTTTAATTTTAACTTAGTTTATCTAATTTACAAACTCAAAAAATAGTAAAAATAAAACATATTTTGAGTTTTCAGATACGCTTTATAATTCTTCTCAACCTCAATCACAATCTTATTAAAAATATTTATATTTCTTGATAATTTATCTTTTTAACAATATATTTTGAATCAAGTCAATAATAAATTCTCTAATTTTGTCCTTTCTTTTTATTTTTCAAATCGTAAATTTTTTATTTTTCCAAAAATTCCTTCATATCCATAAACATTGGTATTTCTAGTTCAACTTCCTTTTTTGTTGCAGGATGTGTAAATTTTACCTTGTAGGCGTGCAAAAATTGTCTATTTATGCCAAGTTCTTTGTTTAAACCTTTTCCATAAAGTTCGTCTCCTACAATTGTGTGTCCGATGGATTTCAGGTGAACTCGAATTTGATGAGTCCGTCCAGTAAACAGTTCACATTCCACTAATGTTGCATTTTTTTCAGGGTAAGTTTTTAAGACTTTTACAGCTGTTTTTGCGTATTGCCCCCGCTCATCAATTATTCTTTCCAAATTATCTCCATCCCGAAAAATCCGTCTTTCAATAACTATTTTATTTATTCCATTTTTTTCCAAAATTTCATTATTAAAATCATTTTTATTTTTCAAATTTAAATTATCTTTTGCATTTTTGCTGTTAAAATCTATATTTTCATTTATTGTAAAATTTATATTTTCAAAATTACTTTTACTTTTCAGATTTAAATTATTATTTTCTTTTTTACTGTTAAAATCCGTATTTTCTCCAATTTTATTATCTTTATTTTCAAAAGTTAAATTGTTTTCTATTTTTTCCATTTCATCGTATTTTTTCATTTCTCCAAAATTAACTTTTTCAATTTCAGGTTTCAAATTTTCCTTTTCCAAATCCTGAATCTTATGTTTTTCCCCATCTTTTGCAAGTTCTTCATTGATTCTAGCAATTTCCTTATCATCAATAATTCCATTCACAATCGCCAGATATTTTTTCTCAAAAATCGAAAAATTTTGTAAAAATGCCTGTGCAAAGCTATTTTTTGCAATAATAATCAGCCCAGATGTATTCATATCGAGCCTATTGTAAAATCGTGGCACTCGAACTTCACCATATTTTTCCAAAAAATGATTTACGATTCCGTTTGCAAGTGTAAAATCAGCTTTTTTCTGTGTCGGATGTGTCAGCAAAAATGGCTCTTTATTCACAACCAAAATATCTTCATCTTCAAAAATAATATCAAGTGGCAGTTTAATTGGTTTAATGTCCGTCCCCTTTTTCTTCTCAACAACTCTCAAATTCCCATGTGACGGCAATTTCTTAGTTAATCTTACCTGCTTTCCATTCAAAAAAACTTCCACATTTCTCAAACTTCGCCCCGAATAATTCTGTACTTCCCGCAAATACTGCGAGATTTTCATCCTCTGATGTTCCTTTTCAATCCTAAATTTTTTCATTATCTATACACATCCTTTTTTATTTTTTATTATTATTTGATAATCTGTTTTTTTAATAAACTTTTAGTTTTAAAAATAAGTTGCTAAACAAATCTATTATTCTACCATCTTCCCATTTAAATAATAAAAATCAGAAAATTAACGGAATTAAAACCTTTTTTACAAAATTGTACTATTTATAATCTATGTACTTATAAAATATCCTTTAATTAAATTTAATCATTAAGTATCCATATAAGGGATTTTATTTAGAGTTATGCAAAACTACTTATTGTTAGTAAATGTTTTTTCATAACTCTATGTTTTTTCTTTTTGTAAAGCAAGGGAAATCAATCGCCATTTCCCTTTATTTCGCAATAAAAGTTATTTTA
>ERZ773004.1648-NODE-1648-length-10538-cov-2.963655_pt1 | contig 10538 bp, 7 predicted proteins | sample MGYA00580667_ERZ773004 | MGnify/ENA primary metagenome ERZ773004 (study PRJEB29015, sample SAMEA2737963) | human oral metagenome | biome: human oral; feature: human-associated habitat; material: dental | place: China | collected 2123 ... | reverse complement strand
AAGTTATGAAAAAAATAATATAGATGAAATAAAAGATATTTCTTTTAAAAAAGGAAATGTAGAATATGAAATCATTGATTATAAAAAACTAGATGAAAAAAATACAATAAGTTATTTTGCCTTATATAGACATGATATTGATAAATACAATGAAAATGGTGCTGTTTCTACTTTAATATTGGAAAGCAAAGAAGATACAGAATTAAAAAATAAATTTTCTTTTGTGAATAATATTTTACTTTTTCCAAATTTAATTACTGAATTAGAAAATAAATTTCCAGAATATAAAGATAAAATAGAAAATTTATTAGAAAATAGCGATAAAATAGAAGTTGAATTTCCAAATATAAATGATGATTTTTTTGAACTTGAAAAAGCATATACAAAAGAAGTAGAAGTTTTGAAAAAGTCTATTAAAGAAAGAATTTATAATGGAGTAGAAAACATGGGCGAAAGGGTTTCTATTGTAAAAATGAATAGTTTTTTAGAAGAACAAACTCCTTTATATCTTCAACAAGAATTGCAATACAGAACATTTCAAACTAAGGTACTATTAGAAAAAGATGATAGTTATTTATTAGTTACAGAATTAAAAGATAGTATCAAAAAACATTTACCAGATATTTTAGAAAATGTTGAGGGAATAAAATCAATAAATACTGAAACTTTTAGAGAAAAAATGGAAAATTTGCTTTTAAAAGATGAAAAAGAAAATATAGAAAAAACAGAAAGAAACATTCCAAAAGAAAAAGAAAGAGAATTTTAAAGAGAAAGAAAAGACACATTTTTCTATAAAATAGACATTTGTGTCTTTTTTATTTTTGCTGATAGTATTAATTAAAAATATATATTTTTTTAAAGATAAAATGATAGATATAAGAAAATTGACAAAATCAATATTGATATAATAAAAAAAGTAAAAATATATAAAAAATAAGTAATAAAGATAATATATAATATATATATAATGAAAGCTAGGAAAAATGGTATAATAATAAAAAAAGATTGAAAGGGGTAAAAATGAATTTAGAAAAATATCAAGATAAAATTAATGAATTGAACAAAAGAGAAGAAAATATGAGTTACAAAGAATTTAAAGAAGGATTAATTAACTATATGTATCAAAAAGGTTTAGAAAATGAATTAAAAGATGATTGGTACAATAGTAAAAGAGGACTAAATAATGAGGGTATGGTTATAAAAAATAGTTTATCTTCTGAAATAAGAAAAGTTCTTTATGATGAGTATAATAGTTATTTAGGTGATAGAACTCCAAAAGGAAAAATTGAATATCTTGAACAAAGAGCTGAAGAATTTGGTTTACATTTAGATGTTTATGCAGAAATTGAAGAATTTAAAACAGATGAAATTGAAAAAGAGTGGGAAGAAAAATTAAAACTAGATGATGAAGGTTATTATATTACAAATTTTGATAATGCTTATCATTATAATTGTAGTGGTACTTTATTTGTAGATGCAAAAACTATTGAAGAAGATGTAAATGAAGATTTAAATAAATTAAAGAGTTTTGATGAAACTGGTGTTGAAGAAGTTTATTCTTTTAAACTTATTAAATTAGAAGATGTCAAAAAAATGATTGAAGAAAAAATTAAAGATAATAAAGAAAGCGATTATTTTGAAGAAAAAAATAAACTATTTAAAGAAATGTTTAATGAATTTATAGAAGAAAAAATTGAAAAAATTAAAAATGGTGAAGATTTAATGTTATCTAATTACCAAAATAAAGAAGATTTTATTGATACTTTAAAAGAATTAGGATATAAAAATGCTTATTTATTAGAACACACAAAAAAAATATATTCACTTTCTGAAAAATACTTTGAAGAAAAAAATATAGATTCTCCAGAAAGATATGGAAAAGAAATTTTAAATACTAATAAAAAAGAAAAAAATAATGAAATAGAAAAAGATTTTGAAAGATAAGGGTGAAAAAATGGAACTTAAAGAAAGAATTAAAGAAATTAATGATTTTGAAAGTTATGAAATGACAATTAGTGATGTAAAATTAGGAATTATAGGATACATGTATAAAAAAGGTTTTGAATTAGAAAAAAATGATCCTTTTTATAATGAAGAAGAAAGAAAAGGAAAAAGTGGAAATTATTTTGATGAATCTTCATTAGAATATAATATTAGAAATACTGGTTTAGTTGAATTTCAAAGTATTTTAGGCAATTTATCTGATGAAAAGAAAATTGAATTTATAGAAGATTCAGCTGAAAGTATTGGTTATCATCTAAATGATAAATATATAATTTCAGAATTTGCTTCTATTTTGGAATTTGCTGGTGAAGAAGAATATAATAAAAAGATATTGGAAATTTCAAAAAAAATGGAGAAAGAAATTGAGAAAGATACTACTATATTGAAAAATTTACCTACTTCTTTTGTTCCTTTTATAGGGACTACCAATCATATTTCTGATATTGAAAAATTAGTTGAATTAAAACAAATTGATAATCCATATACAAAAATATTAGAAAAAAAAGATGAACTTTTAAAAGATTTAACAAGAGAAACTATAAAGGAAGGTAAAACAGAAATTAAGGATATAGTTACAAATATAAAAGATATATTAGAAAAAGAAAATTATGATAGTGAAAGACTTGAAATGTTAGATTTTAAAATTGAAAATACAGTTAAACAAGTTATAAAAGAAGAATATCCAAAATTAGAAAAAGAAAAAAATGATAAAGAACTAGAAATAGAATATTAAAGAAAGGAATGATTATAAATGGCTTTAATAGATAAATTTGAAAGTTATGAAGATATGAAAAAAGCAACAAGACTTGCTTTATTTGAAAGATTTTATGAAGATAATAAATTTAGTATGGAAAAAAATGGTGGAATTAAATATGAAAATTTAGAAAAATTATTTTTAGAAACTGGATATACTATTATAAAAGATAGTACACAAAAGTCAAAAATTGAAAAAGGTTTTTTTGAAGATCCAGAAAATAATAAAATAATTAATGAGTATTTAAAAGAAAATAAAAGAAAATTTAATTTGAATTTTACCACTGATGGCGAATTAGTAGAATTGCAAAAAGGTAAAACACTAGAAAAAGAAACTATTGATAAAATAGAAAAAGAAGTGGAAGAAAGGCATAAAAAAGTTCCTAAGTTTTTTCAAAAAATGTTAGGTACAGATGTTAAAATAAAAACTGAATTTGAAAATGCTATAAAAGAAGAAAGTGAAAAAAATGGAGCTAATGCTTTTATAAAAAAATTAGCATTAGATATGGCTAATGAAACAGCTGGATATGTTAATGAAATCATACAAGATCCTAATAATGAATATGTAAGTCTTGATGAAATGAAAGCAATTAGAGAATTTTTTGTGGAAGATGCCAAAACTGTTAATTTTGATAAAAGCAATGTTTTGAAAAATATGAATAAAACAGAACAAGAAAAGATAAAAGAAAAAGAACTTGAAAATGGCAGATTTGATAGTGCAAGTGAATTTAATTTAAAAAATGAATTTGGTGCAAATAATTTTAGAGATGCCAAAATACCTAATAAAGATTTAGAAAAAGCAAGTGCTTTAATTGCTGGTGTTAAAGAAAAATATAATATTAAAGAAAAAGTTGTAGTAGAATCAGAACAAAATATTGAAAAAGAAAATTTTGCACCAAATAATAAAGTGATTGATAATATTATGAATGATTTAAAAAATGACTTGAAAGATAATATGAAAGAATTTAATGATATTTTTTCTAAGAAAAATGAAAGAGAAGAAAAAGAAGAACCAGTACAAGAAAAAACAACAAGTAAAACAACAACTAAGAAAAAACAAGAATATGAACCAGAAATATAAGGTAGGTAATAAAAATGATAATGTATGCTTTATATAATTGTAAAGTAAAAGGAATAGAAAATGTATCAGAAGATAGTTCTATTTCTGATGATGAAACAATGGAAATTTACTATGATATAAAAAACCCAGAATTTGTTGGTTATTATTCTGATTTGAAAAAATTAGAAAAAGAAGCAGAAGTTTTATTTTGCTATGAAAATGAAAAGTTTGGTAATGATAATTTTGGAAGTTTTATTGCAAAATTTAATACGGATGATACAAAAGAAATAAAAAAGGTTTTAAATGGTAGTAATAATTTACTTGTACTTGATAATTCAGATGAGTTTGATTTAGATAACACAAAGAAATATCATATTGCTACCTATCCTAGTGATAACACCTTAAAAGCTGAAAAAATTTTAAAATATTCTCTTGAAAATGATATGAAGAATATCTTAGTAAATACAAATATAGCTAATTTTGGGAGAAATTCTATAAATGATTATTTAAGAGATGAAGCTGAAAGAGTTATGGGAAAAAAAATAGCTGAAAATGTAAGAGAAGAAACTGAAGAAATTATTAAAAGAAATGTTGAAATTGGTGGAATTGAAGAAGTATTGCCAGAAGATTATCGTGCAGTTATGTATAACTTAGGATATGATTTTGCAAAAAACAATATGAAAGATGATTTAGAGTATTTTGTCAATGCACATTTTTTTGATAATTACAAAGATATGGTTGTCGAAAATAAAAAAGCTTTTTCAGTTGGAAGATTAATGGAAGATTTTATAGGGAATTGTAAAAATCAAGAATTTTTAGAAGAAATTAATAAAAATATTAAAAATTACGATCCAAAAATAAAAAATGATTTTTTTGAAAATGAAATTGAAACTTTCCAAAGATATAAAGCCAAAATACATGATATTTTGTTTGAAGAAAATCAAAAAATGGAAAAGAACAAAATTGAAGAAATAGAAAGCAAAAAGAAAAAATTAGATTGGGATAAAGACTTTAATTAAGTAGTGAGGTGTAAAAATGGCTTATAAAAAAAACTATACTAAAGAAGATAAAATTGAAGATAATAAGAAAAAAGAAGAAAAAATACATGATCTTATCAATAGTTATTTAGATAATAGTATTGAAACTGGTAATTTTGCTAATGAAAAATGGACGATTTCTAATTTAGACCCTACTTCTATTGCAACTGGTAAATGTTATGAAGGGCATAACATGCTTATACTTACACAAAGAATAATAAGGGAAAATTGGGAAGATAATAGATTTATTACTAGCCAAAAACTTTCATATATAAATTATGAAAGGAAAAAAGAGAATAAAGAAAAATTACTACCTCAAAAAAATGATTATGCAACACCAATAAAATTTGTAAGTTTTTCTGATAAGATTGATTATTATGAAGAAGAATTAAAAAATGAAAAAAATGAAGAAAAAAAAGAAACCCTTAAAAAGAAAATAAATGCTTTAAAAGAATATGAAGAACAAACTGGTAAAAGACAACAATTTGTAAACATTGGTTATCGTTCTATGTTTAATTTATCACAACTTCCAGAAGAAATATTTGAATTATATCCAAAAGAAAAAGCTGAAACAAATAAAGAATTAGGAAGCGAGCCACATTTAAATTATCTAATAGATGCTATAATAAAAACAAGTGAAGTTCCAATAGTTGAATTGAAATTAGCTGATGAAACAGCTTTTAGAGGTGATAAAATAACAATGCCTCCAAGAGAAAATTTTATTAATGATAGAAATTATCTTGCTGTTCTTGTACATGAAGTAGGACATTCTTTAAAAGAAAAAGATGAGAAAGCAAATGTTAAACAAAAATATAAATTAAATGAAACTCAAAATTATGCAGTTGAAGAATTGAAAGCTGAAATGACATCTGGAATAACTCTTGTAAAATTAGGAATTGATATAAAAAGTGATGATCCAGAGAAAAATATTTTTGGTGCTAATAAAAATTATATAAAACATTATGCACAAAGTTTAAAAGAACATGAAAAAATAGATAAAATTTTTGAAGATGTCGCAGAAAGTGCTATTGAAAGATCTAAAAAAATACTAGATAAGATTAAAGAGTATGAAAAAACATATAGTTTTGAAGATTACAAAGAAGATTATACAAATAAAGATATTAAAGAAAAAATTAGGGTAGAAGATAAAGCAAAAGAAACTGAAATGCTTTATAATATCTCTAAAAATACAGTTAAATCAGTTATAAGAGAATCCTTAGAAAATATGGAGATAAGATTTGAAAGAATTGATAATAAATTAGATGATTTAAAAGATATTGATTTACTTACAAGAGGAATAATTGATACTAATAGAGAAGCTATGCAAAATGTTAGTTTAGGTAATATAAAGGCAGAAATAAATCATTTAGATGAAAAGAAAAATGTTATAGGAAAATATGATGAGCCTATGTTTATTTTATCTGATGATAGTATTTCAAAATTAGATAAAACTATAAAATCTTATGGAAAAATGCTATCCGATAGTCAACCAATTTTTGTTATTCCAGAAAATGATTTAGAAGAATACAAAAATGCTGAAATTTCAAAAGAAATCAAAAAAATTTTAAGAAAAGGTGAAACTCCAAATGAACAAGAACTTTTAAAAAGAACAAATGATGAATATTTGGAAAAGTATAAAGAAGTTTTTAAAGAAAAATTTATAGAATTAGTTAGTATAATGGCAACTGAAAGTATAAGTTTTGAAAAAGCACATGAAGAAGTAAATTCTATTGGAGAAATCTGTTTTGAAAGTTTTGAACAAGTTAAATTTGAATATAGTCCTAATGAACTTGTTACTTCCAGAATAGCAAACAATATGAGTTTTATTTTGAAGGATATACAAGAATATGAAAATAGAAAAGAATATAATGATGAAATAGGACTTGATGTAACAGATGAAATATACTCAAAGAAAACTATTTTAAAAGCATTAGATATGGAAGATAATATGGTTGAAACTTATCTTAAAAATGATGATATAAACTTTAAAATGTTAGTAAAAGGCTTAGATATGCAAAGGTTAGAAGATGAAAAAGATAGAAATTTTGCCAAGACAAATTTAACTGAAAATAGAGAAATCGAAGAAGTAAAAATACCAGATAAAAAATCTAAAGAAGTAAAAGAAAAAGAAATGGAATTATAAAGAATATAGAAAGATAGAAATAAACATTCTATCTTTTTATTTGTTTTTTATATAAAATATTTGTTTTAACTTTGCCCGGTGAATAAGCGATTATACATACTCGCAGTAGTGCTCATAAGCCTTTCTCTTGTAGGAATTATTGCCATACAAGGGTATTGGATTAAATCAGCTATCGACAATAAAGAAGAAGCTTTTACTTATTCTATTCAGCAGGTACTCAACAATGTAGCTAAACAAATAGAGCAAGATGAAGTCGATAAATACGTAGCTCAAATTATCTATTTGCGCGAGAACGATAGCACCTTAAAGCTCAAAGACAGTCATCTGCGAGAGTTTATCTATGTGCAAGAAAACAAACTAAGCAAAGAAACCTTTATTTATAAACACGGTATTTTAGAGGAAGATTACGCTTTGGCTACCAATCTGCGCAACCCTGTACTCATTGATGATTTGAAACTCTCCGATTCTTTTACCTTAAAGAACTATACAAACAGAGAAAGTTTTCAGCACATCAACAGAGGTAATAATATAGATAACAAACAGTTGCCTATCATAAAAGCCTACGAAAAGCTAAGTGAATTACCCGAGATTGAACGCTTAATGATAGAAGAATCATTTAAGAGTATCATAAGGCAACAAACCATTAGCGAACGAGTGTCCGTAAGCCAAATAAACACACTCTTAGAGCAGAAACTCAAAAAAAGAGGCTTGAATTTGCCTTTTGAGTTTGCCGTGTATAACCGCAATATCTTATCGAAGATACACTCTAAGTACTTTGACCCTAATGAAACTAAGGAATATCGCACCTTACTTTTTGGAGGCAATAGCTCCGACGATTCAGTATACGAATTAGCAGTAGTATTCCCTCAGCGCGAACGCTATGTACTATCATCAGTAATAGGGGTCGCAACCCTATCGGTAGTATTTTTACTAATAGTTATAGGTGTGTTTGTGGTTACCTTCCACCAGCTCATCACTCAGCGTCGCATTTCCGAAATCAAAACTGATTTCATCAATAATATGACGCACGAGTTCAAAACACCTATTGCCACTATGAACTTAGTGCTCGACAGTCTCAAAACACCTGTTGCCCTGCACGACCCTGAGAAAATAAAAGGATATGTAAAAATACTCAAACAGGAAAACAAGCGAATGCTGGCTCAGGTAGAAAACATTTTGCAAATATCACGTCTCGAAAAAGGAAACTTGCATTTAGAGAGAGAGCCGTTGGACGTCCACGAACTTATAAGCAATGCCATAGGGCACCTACAAGTAATGCTCGACGAACGTGGAGGCGTATTGCGCACTCACTTTTTGGCAGAAAACGGCGATGTATCAGCAAACAAATCACACCTTACTAATGTATTTGTGAATGTGATTGAAAATGCTATCAAATACTCACCTAATGCCCCCGAAATAGACATTTATACTGAAAATATAAAGAATAAAATACTAATACGTGTAAAAGACAGAGGGCAAGGAATGAGCAGGCAGGCTATGAAACACGTATTTACCAAGTTTTATAGAGAACATACTGGCGATTTACACAACGTAAAAGGACACGGGTTAGGGCTTGCTTACGTGAAAAGTATCGTAGAATACCATCAAGGAAGCATCAATGTAGAAAGCGACAAAGGAAAAGGGAGTACCTTCTTTATCAAATTGCCGGTAATATAATTTAAGAACTTAACAATTTAATTCATAATTGCCTAAAACAATAAAAAAATGAATACAGACGGAAACTATTACAGTTCAAATGCTTCTACGGACAATAAACACATTCTCTTAGTAGAAGACGACCCCAACTTCGGCACTGTACTAAAAGACTATTTGGTAATGAGCGGTTTCGACGTTATCTTAGCTAAAAACGGTATGGAAGGCTTCGAAAAGTTTAAGAAAGAAACATACGATATGTGTATCTTAGACGTGATGATGCCTTATAAAGACGGTTTTACTTTAGCCAAAGAAATTCGTGAGAAAGATGAGAAAATACCTATTATCTTCCTTACAGCTCGTACAATGCGTGAAGACGTGATAAAAGGCTATCGCTCAGGAGCTGATGACTACCTAAACAAACCCTTCGACTCCGAAATCCTATTGATGAAAATACGTTCAATTTTGCAACGTAAAAACATCGAAACAATGGTAGACGACAATAAGTTTGAGTTCGAAATAGGAAGATTCTTCCTCAATACTAAATTGCGTATTCTCAAATATAAGGACGAAGAACCTGTAAAACTCTCCCCTAAGGAAAATGAACTTTTGCGTTTGCTCGCCTTACACACCGATGATTTTATGTCACGTGAGTTAGCCCTTTCCAAAATATGGAAAGACGACAACTATTTCACCTCTCGCAGTATGGACGTATATATCGCAAAACTGCGCAAACTCTTGAAAAAAGACGACAAAGTGGAAATCCTAAACATTCACGGCGAAGGCTTCCGTTTGGTTGCCAATAAAGAAGCCGATGAATTCATTTAGGTAAAATAATAGTCTATTTTTTGCATATTCAAAAAATAGTCACACCTTTGCCCCCCGACTTCAAGAATATTTGTTTAACTAAATAAAGATATACACGAAGAAAGATGACCTATGTCAAGTTACATATCGCATCAGTTCTACCTTTTTGCAAGGTAATGTTTCGTGGTGTATCTACTTGATTAGAAGAATAGTATAATATATCGAAGAGCCCGAGGCGTCCCGTTTCGGGCTTTTTGTTTTTTGAGTGAAAAATGAATGAGACTACCACCTCAGCAATTGAACAAATTACAACAAATTAAACATTTTTTAGCTATTTGTTTGAAAATCGTTTGCAAAGAAGATTTCTCCCCTTGGTAATTTACGATTCTTTTGCAATACATATTTTATTTCTTAAACAAATTCACTAACCAAAGAATAGGTATCCCTACTACCATTACAACGATAGCCACTATAAAGAAAACAAAAAGTGCTATTATTATTACGACAAAACCTAAGAATAGGTTATATTCTTTGACTTTGATCACTTTATCAATAGAGGCATTCAAGAGTCGCGAATTTATGAGTTTATTCAGGTTCATTTTTCAGCATCTTATATATTTCCCTACGCCATTAGCCCCTTTAAGGTTGCCTTCAGTTTGCTTGAACAAAGCTGAGGCTTCTTATAGCGGTATGGAAAGCCGTTTTTTTAGGGCTTGTATTTCTTTTAAGCATTGCATTTTTAGGCACGAGCCCCAAGAAGCGCACCTATTTAAGACGACAAAAATAAAAATAACTCAGTAAATTAACAAATTTAAATGAAAGGTTATTTATCAATTTCTAATCTCAAATAACTTCTTTTGCCACATAAAAGTTTCTTCTTAGCTTCAGGCTATCTCTATCTTTTGTACGTTCATTGTTCGTCTTTTCTTCGTCTTAGGTTCGCTTTAACTTCGCTCTCCCTTCAAAAAAGCTTTGTCCATCAAGCTAATAAGTATCAATACTAAGTTACTCTGTCACGGCATTCACATTTAAAAACAACAACCTATATATCTTGAGAATAAACTTCACAATAGTAGAAAAT
>ERZ773004.1647-NODE-1647-length-10538-cov-8.567204_pt1 | contig 10538 bp, 7 predicted proteins | sample MGYA00580667_ERZ773004 | MGnify/ENA primary metagenome ERZ773004 (study PRJEB29015, sample SAMEA2737963) | human oral metagenome | biome: human oral; feature: human-associated habitat; material: dental | place: China | collected 2123 ... | reverse complement strand
CGATATAAATAATAATTTTATGCAGACACAGCTGAAAAAAGAGGCACAAAAATATGCTAAATGGAAAAAATATAAAGCTGGGGTAATGGACAATATGCGTTCTTACTTTGCAAAGGATGTAAAAAATATGCTTGGAATGAGAAAATTAACTGATTCCGAAAAGAAAGATAAAGAAAATTTCATAACGAAAAATAAGGCAAAAATGCAAATTGCAAATCAGGAAGTTACTTCAGAAAAGGAAAAATATTTAAGGCAAAGGATATTTTCTGCTTTTAAAGAAGCATATAAAAGAACAAAACAAAAATCAGCACCTAAATTTGATACAAAAGGAGTAGTAAAAAATCACGGATTAAGCCTATGTGATTATGAAAGAAAAAATTTTTATTCTGCAAAAATGCTTCCAGTAATAACTTATGGTTATTTAATGCGGGCTGGAAATCTAACTATAACAGAAAATGCAAAAAAATTGATTGAATCAGAATTAAATAGTGATATAAACACTACAAATACAGGACAAATAAAATTACAAAACTACAAAATACAAAATAATGTAAAACAGGCAAAAGCAGTTCCAAAACAAAGAATAAAATCATCAGATGTAGCAAATTGGATTGGAATTGGGAAAATGCTTTATACATCTATAAAACACGCTCCAACTGCAAATGATATTTTAAATGGAATAAGAAAAAATGGGAGAAGTGTGGCAGTATGTCCGTTCAGTCAAGGAGAGTGGGATGAGACTCATAGATCATCAAGTAGGATAAGTATGAATAATAGTGTTCAGAAGAAAGTTGAGAATGGCTCTGGGAATCAGATTAATGGAAATGAAAGTAAAAATTTACAAAATAATACACAAACTATAAAAGATGGATTAAAAAAGACTTCTGATGTTAAGTCTGTGGGACAGACAAATAACCCTTCAAATAATTCAGATTCAAAACAGATTCAAACCTTAAAACCAAAAGAAAGTGAAAAGAAAAATTGTTCAACTTGTCCGCATGAGAATCAGAAATTGGATTGTAGAGACACTTGGGATAAAGTTACTAATGAAAGAATAAAAAAATTAGATCCTAGGATTAGATGTCATGCGAAAAATTTTATAAACAGAGTAGAAATTGAATTAGGTTATAAATTTAGAATATCTGATGGTTATAGAGATTTCAAGCATCAAGCAGGCTTAACTACTGCAATAAAAGCACCTCCAGGAAAAAGCTATCATAATTATGGCTTGGCAATTGATATAGTTCAAATAACCAATAATGGAAAGTCAGACAGTTATAAACTTTTAGAAAATCCAAATAACAAAATAGCAAAAATTGGGAAAGAAATTGGTTTTGAATGGGGAGGTCATTGGAAAACAAGAGATCTTCCACATTTCGAAATGAGATTTGGAAAACATTGGAGTGAATACCTTAGAGAATATAAAAAAAGAGGTAATAAATTGGGATATAAATTTGAGGAGTAAGATAAAAAATATAATGAAGGAGATGGATTTGTGAAATTAAAAGATAGAGTTATAAAAAATATAATAATAACTTGTTTCGTACTTTTTAATATATCCTGTATGGCAGATAATAAAATTGATAAAAAATATCAAAAAATAATTTCAGATATAAAAGAATTTGAGAAAAAAGGGAAATTTATTGGATATTTTGATGATTCTTGTAATATTACAAAAGGAAAAGAAAGAGCAAAATATTACAGAGTTTTACATGAAAAAAATAATGGAATATATTTAATTACTCAACATGATTTAGACGGAACATTAAATGAAATATATCAGGCAACAGATGAATATGATTGTTGGGGAAGAGATGATAATTCGTACAATAGGAGAGAAGGAAAAACTATTTCTTTTTTTCAAAATGGTACAAAACTTCGAGAAGCAAATTATAGAAATGGAAAACTTGAAGGAAAGGAATACTGGTATAATGAGAATGGTAAAATATATTGGATATTAGAATATAAAAATAATATTCAAAATGGAAAGGAAATACGATATTTTGATAATGGAGAAACTGAGGTAAAAGAGAATTTTAAGAATGGAAAAAGAAATGGAGAAGGAAAGTATTATTATGAGAATGGGAAATTGGCAACTGTAACAAATTATTTGGATGGAATTGTTCATGGTAAAAATATTACTTACTATAAGAATGGCAGAATAAGTTCGGAAACTATGTATAAAAACGGCAAGATTGAAGGAAAATGGGTGGATTACAATAATGATGGCTCGGTAAGAGATCAAGGAGAAATAATTAATGGGAATGGAAAATTTAGAACATATTTTGAGAATGGGAAACTACACTCAGAAACATTTTATAAGGACGGTAAAAAGAAAAAATATATTGAGTATTATCAAAATGGCAAGGTAAAAGGATCTTTGATATTTCATAATAATGGAGATATAGAAGGGGAAGGAGAGGATGTTTATTATACAGAATGAGAAGAAATATATTGACAAAAATTCAATTATAGTGTATTATTATAATAATTAAAGATAAATTAAAAATAAAAGAAAGGGGAAAATAAAGTTATTTGGAATATCGTCTAAAATTAATTTAAATGGATTGCAAAAAGTTGATAGCCAGTAATTAATTTTTATACGATATTAAGAATAACTTTAAAAGGAAAATGGGGAATAAGAATGTTATAAATCAGACTAATCGAACGATTTTATTTGAGGAAATTAATCCAGAGAAAATGGATATTTTAACGCTTATTAATGATGCGAGGGATATGGATTCGCTGGATGATGAGAATGTTATTGAGATTAACAGGCATCTTTTGGTTGGGAGCTTTGAGGAGTTTCTGGAAAAATTTGATCCAAAGGTGTACAGCTATTTTGATGCAGAGAGTCAGAGCATTAAGTATATTTTGAAAAAGCCGGAGGGAGTGCCTGAGGATCTTGTGACAGAAATTAAGATTAATAATGGGAATACGTTTTTTAAGATGCTTAGTACTTTGATTGAGGCTAGAAAGTCACAAGGTAACAGGAATGTGGATTTTAAGTTTGAAAATATTTTGGAGCTAATTTCACCGAAAAAGGTTATCGAAGATATTAAGCAGACAAGAAAAGAAATTGCGTATATTTATCAGAAATATGAAGAATTGGATGATGAGAATCCTAAAAAGCTGGAATTAGGAGATAAACTTAATTCAAAGTTTGAAGAAGCTTCAGAAAATTACAGCAATGTGCTTGGAATGTTGCCACTTGCGATTGAAGATATAAAAACTCGGCTTTTAATTGGAAATGATACGAATAATTTTAAGTCAGAGAAAATAAAGCTTGGAATGCTTCAAGTGGGAGAAAAAGGAGAGCTTGAAGTAATTGAGTATAAGCAGGAAAATCAGACGGCTCTTGCAATGATTGAAGAGAAAAATACGACGGCTCTAGTTGAGGCTTTTAGGGATGACTATGAAAATGTGACAGATGAGCCGAATAAATATATTAGCGATTTGGTTGTCAGAACATTTGTACCGCTTGCAAAGACATTTGTGGATGTTGATCCTGAGCAGGAAGTTGAAAATTATAATAATTATTTGGCATTTTATAAATCGGCACAGGAGGATTTTATAAAAATTGCAAAACCTCTGATTGAGAAAATATTAGGAGTGAAAATGTTTTTTGAGCAGTATGATGTGAGAATGGGGCTTATGAAACCAACGCTTTTGATTACAAATGTAAAGCCTGAAATGATTGTAAAGGCTGGAAATAAGGATAAATTGAAAGCATTTTTGAACACAACTAATGAAAAGAACGACTTTGACAATACAGTATGGTTTGGAATTTATCCAAATGTTGATTTGGAGATGAAAAAATCTGAGAAAAAAGTTCGTGAAAGATTTATGGGGAGCAAAAAAGATGAGAAAACTGAGAAAAATACAGTTGACGTTTTGACAAATTTAATGACTGTACTGGCAGAATACAGAGTTCAAGTATTTTTTAATTTTGAAGGAAAGCCTGAAACTTCGTTTGACAACCTTGCTACAATGGGTGTAGATAAATATATTGAAAAGACTCAAATGTTGGAAAATCAAAAATATTCTGAATATTTAATACCAGTAATTCCTAATTTTACTATAATTCCAAAGGATAAATCAGGTGTTATGCTGGACTATAAAATGAAATTTGAAGAAGAAACAGGGGTATCACTTTCAAAAGAACAGGAAGATTTGTTAAAATTCTGGATAGAAGGTGTATATGTTGATGCGGCTTATGTGGCGGCGGGGATAATTGGTGCCACACAATGTCCAAATTATCTAAAGGAAAGGTTTACAAACGTATCGCCACAATATCCGGGAGTACGTTTTGACATTGAGGAAAAAGACAATTCTTATCATGCAAAAACAACAATGTCTAAGGAAATATCAGGATTTACAAATACAATAAAGGATAGAATAAATCAATTTAACTATGGATTTGTATTTTCATCAGATAATGCAAATGTGGCACGTGAAAAAATACGGAATATAGTTGTGTATAAAGCAAGAACTTTGTTAAAAAATCTGGATGGAGGCTATGAACCGCTTTATAAGACGCTTACAACGACGTATATTGAAAGAACGTTAAGATTTACAACGACAGACTTCAAGGAAGATAAGTTAAATATGTTTTTCAGTACAAATCCTGAAAGTCAGAAATCAGTCTGGTTAAAAGATACAAAATTTGTAAATGGAATTATGCAAAAAGGGGATGACTTATCCCATATAATTGATGTGGATAATGGTATTTGCCAGTTAAATATAACTTTTGCAGGAAATTTGAAAAATTTGCAAGTTGAAATTAATAAAAATTAGTAAGATAAAAAAATGGGGGAAAGATGATTGAGAATAAGTATCCAATATTTGGGCATGGGCAGGTGATAAGTAAGCAGGCGCTTGATTTATTGAGGGATAATCCCGTAGAATTGACAGAACTGTTATATCTGGATAGAAAAGACGGGATAATTTCGGGATTTAATCTTGTTACAGATGCAGAAAGCAAACAAGTGACAGTAACAAAAGGAATTGTGAAATGTGGCGGTAAAGTTTTTTGGATGAATGAAGATTACAAATTTGATATGCCTGAGATTGAGAATAGATATATTTTGAAATTAAATCTATTTTCAGATTTTCAGAAAAGAAAATTTTATGTTAGAAGTGCAGATTTTTCGTTAGAAATTTTAAATAATGGAGAAAATGTTGAAATAAAAAATGAAAATGATGTTGAAACTGGATTTGATTTATACAATCAATTAGAAATAAATTATGAAAATGTTGAAAATACTGGGAGAAAAAAAATCGGAGAAATTGAAATAACGAGGTTTATTACAAGAGTTGGAGCAGAACTTAGAAATGATTACAATAGCTTTAAAGATTTAAGGCGTGATTTTAACTTGCTGGAACTCATAAATACAAAATATTCTTCAAAACATGAATTAGGAACACTTCATCCTAAAATTTTGGAATTATTTGGTAAAGAGGCCTCCAAAAAAACAAATTTAGATATTTATGATGTAAATTTTTATGTAAATTGTTTAAATGGAAGTGTGGAAAGAGATGTTATAATTGCCTATATTAATTTAAAGTTAGAGATGGAACAGAAAAATTATAGTAATGAAGAGCTTTATCAATATCTAGTTAAAATTTTGGATAATTTGGGAAAAGATAGGGAAATTATTCAGAAAAAGAGAGTTGTTCCAAGGAAAATTACCATTGAATAAAAAGTTAAATTTTACAAGTGTAACTTTAATTTCAAAAGATGTAGTTAGGTAACTAAATGAAACACTAAAGCTTATAAAAAAGTTTACAATACTTTTCTATAGTAAAACTGTTTTAAAACTTAACTTAGAAGTTATGATTATTTTACTAAAACCCTAAATTTATATAATTTTTAGTAGTTTAATTTTAAATAGGTTTGAGTATAATTTTAAAAAATGAATATAAAAAACACTCAGACAGTTAAATATATAATTTACCTGCTTGAGTGTATTTCTAAAAATTAATTTTAATGGAATTAATCGACTGTGAATATAAATTGATTTCCAGAATATAAACCTAATTTATTCTTGTTTAGCTTAAATGTATATGTTCCATCTGTTAAACTGTCGTTCTTTTCATTAAAAGTCAGATTTTTGGTATCTACTTGCATTCCATTTTCAGATTCACCTTTGTAAGTTATTTTATATTGGTTGTTTTCTTTAGAAAAGACTAGAATTCTATCTTCCATTGGGATTTCCTTACCAATAAGTTTGTCTACATGCTGTAAAGTATGGCTAGTTTTTACTTCTTCAGGTTTTACTTGAGAAGGAGACTGATTATTAGCGTTTTCGTTAATAGCTTCAGAGGATTCTACAACTGGCTGTGCTTCCTTTGGGTTAGACTGAGTATTATTAGTTGTAGCATCAGCACTTTGCTGTTCAATTTGAATTTCATCCTGATCTTCATTTTGAACCGCTTCTTTTTTTCCACAGCTCATTATTGTCAATATTGCAAATGAACTGATTAATATTTGTTTTTTTAAATTCATAAATTACCACGTCCTTTTCAGTTAATTCTTAATATATATTTTATATTGTTTTTGGATAAATTACAAGGGTTGTAATGATAAATATTTGTTAAAAATTATACTTAACAAATATTTTATAATATTTGCTTAAAACAAATTAAAATTTTGAAAAAAAGGGCTATGATTTTTTGAAAAAGTGTGGTATAATAATTGCAGATAACCAAAAGCAAGTAAGTGTAACAAAAAATATATATTTGTAACAGTAACAGTTGTTTGAGGTGTAAAATTTTAGGAGGTAATACTTTGTTAGGTAAAGTAAAATGGTTTAACGACAAAAAAGGATTCGGATTTATTTCAGGAGAAGATGGAAATGATTATTTCTTACATTTCTCAAAAATCAATAAAGAAGGATTCAAAACAGTTAACGAAGGTGAAGAAGTAAGCTTTGATGTAGAAGAAGGACCAAAAGGACCTCAAGCAACAAATGTAATTTCTCAATAATCGATTAATTAATTTTTTGTTTAAAGAAAGGCTGTTTCAAAATGATAAATTTTGGAATGGCTTTTTCCTTTATATGTGATTTTATTTTAAAATATAATAAAACTCTTTAAATATGGACTTATACTAAATCCCATTATAAAATAGAAACTATGTTAAGAACCAAAAGTTTTAATTCCTTACTAAATAGTATGTAGTTCAAAATTTATTAAACATTCGATATTTAAACAGAGAACCGTATTAATTTCATTCTTTGTGGGTTTTAAAAGCATTTACGTAAATGTCTTGACAAATTAAAAAAATAGGTATATAATATGCCCGCATAGTAAAACAACTTTAAAATTGGATACAAAAAATTAAAACTATTCTATTGAAGTTATTAAGTTTAATGCTTTTAGTATTCCAATTTTGAAGTGTTTAATAACGAAAATTATAAAACAAATTTGAAAGGAAACAATTAAAATAGTGAACTACAATTTTACAGATTTTTTACAAAAAAGAAACGAAAAACAAATAAGTGAAATGACAAATCAGGAAATTTACTACAAATTACTTGAATATGTTAAAGAAAGAGCAGATGAAAAAACTGCAAACAAATCTAAAAAGAAAATATATTATATTTCTGCAGAATTTCTGATTGGAAAATTGTTGTCAAATAATTTGATTAATTTGGGGATTTATAAGGAAGTAAGGGAAGAATTGAAGGCTGCAGGAAAAAACTTGAGCCACATTGAAGAAATAGAAGTGGAACCTTCATTAGGAAACGGTGGACTTGGAAGACTTGCTTCGTGCTTTGTTGATTCAATGTCAACTTTAGGAATCAATGGAGAAGGAGTTGGACTTAACTATCACTGCGGACTGTTTAAGCAAATTTTTAAAAACAATGAACAAACAGCTGAACCAAATTACTGGATAGAAGACCAAAGCTGGCTAAGAGATACAAACATTGGATATGAAGTTAAATTCAAAAACTTCAGTTTACATTCAAAATTAAAAAGAATTGATATTTTAGGATATGAAAAAGATACAAAAAACTATTTGAATTTATTTGATATTGAAAGCGTTGACTACAATTTGATAGAAAATGGAATATCATTTGATGAAGAAAATATTGAAAAAAATCTGACATTATTCCTGTATCCTGACGACAGTACAAAAAAAGGGGAATTGTTACGTATTTATCAGCAATATTTCATGGTATCAAATGCAGCAAGATTGATTATTGCTGAAGCAACTGAAAAAGGAAGCAATATTCACGATTTAGCAGACTATGCCTTCGTTCAAATTAACGATACACACCCAAGTATGGTAATCCCTGAATTAATCCGTATTATGACGGAAGAGCATAATATTTCTTTTGAAGAGGCAACAGAAATTGTAACAAAAATGACAGGATACACAAATCATACAATTTTGGCAGAAGCATTGGAAAAATGGCCTTTAGACTATCTGGAAGAAGTTGTGCCGAACATTGTTGAAATTATAAAAAAATTGGATAAAGTTATAAAAGCTAAATATTCAGATGAAAAAGTTCAAATTATCGACGAACAAAACAGAGTTCACATGGCAAATATGGATATTCATTTTTCTTCAAGTGTAAACGGAGTTGCTTATCTGCATACTGAAATCTTGAAAAATAGTGAACTTAAAGAATTTTATGAAATTTATCCAAACAAATTTAATAATAAGACAAATGGTATTACATTCAGAAGATGGCTTGAAAGCTGTAACGAAGACTTGGCAGACTACTTGAAAGAATTAATTGGTACAGGATACTTGACAGATGCTGAAAATCTAAAAGAACTTTTAAAATATGTTGATGATAAGAATGTTTATGAAAAATTATCACAAATTAAACATGGAAATAAAATTAAATTGAAAAAATATTTACAGCATACGCAAGGAATTGTTATTGATGAAAACAGTATCATTGATACTCAAATTAAGAGATTCCACGAATATAAACGTCAACAAATGAATGCTTTGTATGTAATTAAAAAATACTTAGACATTAAAAATGGAAAATTACCAGAAAGAAAGATAACAGTATTATTTGGTGGAAAAGCTGCACCAGCCTACATCATTGCCCAAGACATAATCCACTTAATACTTTGCCTATCAGAAATAATAAACAACGACCCAGAAGTAAACAAGTACTTAAATGTTTATCTAGTTGAAAACTACAATGTAGGATTAGCTGAAAAAATTATTCCAGCAACAGATATTTCTGAGCAAATCTCGCTTGCTTCAAAAGAAGCCAGTGGAACTGGAAATATGAAATTTATGCTAAATGGAGCATTGACTCTTGGAACGATGGATGGAGCAAATGTGGAAATTCATGAGCTTGTAGGCGATGATAATATCTATATTTTCGGAAAACATAGTGATGATATAATAGAATTATACGAAACTTCAGGTTATGTTTCAAAAGATTACTACAAGCAAGATGGAATAAAAGAAGTAGTTGATTTCATAACTTCAGACAAATTATTAAAAGTAGGAAACAAAGAAAGATTAGAAAGACTTCAAAATGAATTAATAAACAAAGACTGGTTCATGACATTAATCGACTTTGAAGATTACTACAACACAAAAGAAAAAATGTTTAAAGACTATGAAAATAAAGACTTGTGGTACAAAAAAGTAATAAATAACATAGCAAAAGCAGGATTCTTCTCATCAGATAGAACAATCGCACAATATGAAAATGAAATCTGGAAAACTAAATAAATTTTATAAGACGAGGATTTAATATCCTCGTTTTAAATTTACAAAAATCTATATTACAAAGTAAACTCTAATCCTCTAAAAAAAAACAATTGAAATTATAATATTATAAACATTTGTTATAATAAAACAAAAAACTGTAAGGAAGTTGATATTTATGAAAAAAATATTTTTAATTGTAATACTTGCAATAATTACAGTAAGCTGTGAATTATTTAGTCCAAAAGAATGGGCGGCATATAATAAAAGAAGAGCCGAAAGAGGTGTGCGATGCTATGAAGATGAAAGTGGATACGTTTACTGTGAAGACAAATATGGAAATCGACATTAGTCTAAAATTTTAGAGAAATGAATTGTTGTGATTAAAACAGGATTCTTGGGATTGTATTTTATGAAAAAATTTAAATTTATTGCTTTTCATGGTAAATAGAGGTAAAATATACTAAACAATATTTATGAAAGGATTTTATGAAAAAAAACATATTAATTATATTTGCTATTTTAATTTTTTTATTTGTAATAATCGCTACAAATCCTAGTTTTAAAGCTTTTAGGAATAAATTTGTACATTCAGAAAAAATATCAAAAACTAAAAAATCAGATACTCCTAAAATTGATAAACACAATAAAAAAACAGAATTTACAATAATTGGCGTTGGAGATATAATGCTTGGCTCAAATTATCCTTTTGAATATCTGCTTCCTGAAAATGATGCCAATATTCTTAAAAATACGCAAAATATACTGAAAAATGCTGACATAACTACAGGAAATCTGGAAGGAACACTATTTGATACAGGCGGAACTCCCAAAAGCTGTAATAATC
>ERZ773004.1643-NODE-1643-length-10563-cov-3.145889_pt1 | contig 10563 bp, 13 predicted proteins | sample MGYA00580667_ERZ773004 | MGnify/ENA primary metagenome ERZ773004 (study PRJEB29015, sample SAMEA2737963) | human oral metagenome | biome: human oral; feature: human-associated habitat; material: dental | place: China | collected 2123 ... | reverse complement strand
ATCTGTTAAATACATTAATTCTTCCTCCTCTCAAAATTACCAACTTGATTTTTTTCTAATTTCTTCTTCAGCTTCTTTTTTATTTAAAAGTATAACTTCATTTTTACTGGTTTTAAAAAAGCAAAAAAAGCTTTTGATAAAATTAGGAAATACACTTTCTAAATTATCATGTACACTTTTACTTGTTCCTATTCCTACATAAGAATATAGGAATAAATAAATATATTTGTATTTTTCTTTATTTTTGAAAAAATGTTCTTTTTTATCATTTAAAATATAATCAATATTTACAAGTTCATCATTTAAACCAATATTTTTAAATTCTCCACTAACTTTTGTTCTTCTTGTTATTTTTAACTTTGGTGTACCAAATTCATTTAAAACTTTATCATTAAGATTAAATAAAGATTTTAAATATCCATTGTTAAAAATAATTTCTTTTTCTTTTAACATAATATCACCTTTATTCTTCTAATTTTTCCTCTAATTTTTCTTTGATTTGTACTGCTTTTAAATCACCTTTATGTTTATTATTATATTCTTTATTTTCAGCTTTCTTTTTTGCTTTTTTTATAACTTCATTATATTTATAAAATTTGAAAAATGAAAAATTTTCGTTTTTATCCCAAATTCCAGTTTCTTCAATAATTTCTTTTGAAATATCCATTTTTTCAGAAATTACACTGAAGTAATAATCATAATTAAATTCAAATATTGAAAGAAAATATTTGATTTTTTCTTTAAAACCATAATAATTTCTGATTAAAGCAATTTTTTGAAATAAAGGCAATTCTCTATTTCTTAAAAATCTATATTTTATTTTAGCATCTTTATTTATATATTTCTTTAATATTTTTTCTATTTTAGCATCTTGCTTTTTATCATTGATATTTTTACTATTTGGAATTGTGATTAAACAAATTTCTCTTTCATTTTCCATATATTTTATTATTTTATTTGATTTAAATATTTTTTTCCAAAAATCAATTTTTAATAGAAAATAATATTTGTTTTTCACCAATATTTTATTAGTATCTTTTATAGCTAAAATTATAACTCTTTTATTTTTATTATTTCTAAGTTGTTTAAATTTGTATTTAAAAGCTAATATTGAAAGTCCTAAAATCAATAATAAAGCTAATAAATTCATTTTTGACATTACATTTATTATTTCTTTCATTTCTCTACCTCATTGTTAAATATTCTTTAAATTCTTTTAATGCAAAATTAGTCTTTTTTATTTTATTTGATAAGGCAAAAATGTCTTTTACTCCAACAAAATTTCCAAAGTTTTTTGTAAAAATACTTGCTTGAATAGTAGGTTCATATTCAATTCTAGGAGGTAAATTTACTGTTTTATTACTAAACAATAACCAAGTATTAAAAATTTTACCTATTTCTCTTATTCTAAGCTGTTTACATAAATCAATTTTTTCGTATTTATTGTAAAATAGATATTCTGTAATATCCTTATTTTCTAAATTTTTGATAACATTTTGAAAAACATCAACTTTAAATGATTTTCCAATAAGATTAAAATAAAATTTTATTTTTGAAAGAGAAAGTTCTTCTTCTATTTCAAAAGAATAAATTTTTTCATAATTAACTAAAAAATATATTCTAAGTAAATCTTTTCTAAATTCTATATCATATATAGAAATATATTTATATTTACTAATTAAATCATCAGTTATTTTATTTTCAATGATTAAAGTTTCTGAATTGTATTCAAACTCTCCCTTTATATAATCATATTTTAAATTTACTTTTGCACTTTCATAAAATACTGAATTTACAAATAAATTTAATTTTTCTTTTTTATATTGTTTATAACTATATATTTTAAAAGAATAAAACATATCTTTGTAATCTAACACTTTTGGTATAATTTCTTTTTCAATTTCTTCTAAAAAAGTAATAACTTCTATAAAGTTAGCAATAGAACTTGCTGAACTTATATTATCACTATCAATTTTTTGCATAAATTCATCTTTTGGTAAAAATTCATCTTTATCATTTATTTTAAAATAAAGATTGAAATTTTGACTTTCTTTATCTAAATATGCATCACTTTCTACCAAAACATTGATTTCAAAAGGTATAAGTTTTACATTATCTAAAAAATTGTTTTGAGTTTTTTCAAAACTTCGTTTTATCTTATATAAAAAGAGCATGTTTACACCTCACGACTTTCTTTTTTTGTAAGTTTTATTGAATTTTGACTTAATTTTTCTATATTATAGTTTTTTTCAAATTTTTTAATATAATTTTCTATTTTACTTTCCTCTATTTCTAAAATAAAAAATGTTTCTTTTTTACTATTTTGCTTTTCCAAAATTTTCCCACCTTTTAATTTATTTCTACAGCATCTCCACTAACAATTAATGCAAACATTACACCTTTTCTTAAATTAAGAATTTCAAAATCTAAATGTAAATTAATAACAGCATTAACACCTTCTTTACCAAATCTATTTAAAACTTCTATTTTAAATTTTTTAATAGCTTCTTTTTTAATATATTCAAATTCCATTTCAAAATTTCTTGATTTTCCACCAAAAGTATTGGTAAAATTTCCTATCATTTCAGAATACCAAGAAACACCAGTAAAAATGCTTGTTGTATGAAATCCTAAATGTTTAATAGATTGTAAGTTTCCTAAAAAAGGTGTAGAGTATAAAGGTAATTGATAATCTTCTAATTTTTCACGATTACTTTTTTTATTACCAGAAGTTGTTAATTTGATATATAAAAATCCTAGTGCAAATATAATTAGAACGACAATTCCTATTAAACCTATAATTTTATTCCCAATTTCAGCATTTAACATAATTTTTTCCCCTTACAATTTATTTTTATTATACCATATTTTTATAAAAAATAAAATGTAAATACCCAATTTTAGTTATAAGTGTAAAATATAAATGTTTAAATTGACATATATTTAGTTTTAAGTTATAATTAAGTATCTTAAAATTTTTATAAGGAGTGATTTTATAAAATATTTTATTAGAAATCTTTGTTTTATTAATAATAGTTATTTTCGTTATGAATTAAAAATTAATAGTAAAGATAATCTTAATAAAATTATAGAAATTTCTTTTTCTAATGTTGAAAAGTCATTTTATGAAAATGAAAAAGAATATTCAGTAGTTTTAAAAAATGGTAAAACAGCTAATAGTGATATGAAAATAGCGAATAAATTATTTATGTTAAATGCTGTGGTAAAAAGTTATTATCAAAGTGATTATAAAGAGTTATTAAAAACAAAAGAAGCACAAGAAGAAACTGGGAAATTTTTAGAATGGTTAATTTTAGGTTTAGCAAAACAATTTAATATAAAAATAGAAGTAACTAAGGAAGAAATATTAAAAATATTGCTTATAAATGAAAAGGCAATTTTAAATTTTAGTATAGAAAGGGTTTAGGTGTAAAAATGGAAAAAGTAAATTATAGTTATTCAACATTATCACTTATTACTATTATCAATTATTTGAAAAAAGGATATTTAAAAAGAGAAAGAGAAAATTATGAATATCATATAAAAGATAGAGATGAATTTCTAAGAGGGATAATTTTAGGTTTTCCAATGTCGCAAATAGTTTTAGATAATAGCAATAAAATTATTGTAGGTGAAAGTCTTATAAATATATTATTAGATTTTTTTGAAGATAAGATAGAAATTTCAAATGGAATTTCTAAAAAAATAATAAAAGACAATTTATCACTTTTTGAAAAAGATAAATTTAGGCGAAAAACAATTAGTGATATATTAGAAAACTATCATAATAAAAAAGAGTTTAGATTAAGATTTTCTACTTTACCAGAAGAAATACAACAAGAGTTAGAAAATTATCAATTACAATATATATCATTAAATTTACCAAATAAAAACAATAAAGAAGAATATAGAAACCAAATTTTCTACTATTTAAATAAATATAGATAGGTATAAAAAAGACACAATTTTCTATTAAATAGACACTTGTGTCTTTTTTTATCTTATAATTCTTTTTCAAAATTATTATTTTTCTCTTTTTCTTTTAAATGTTTGCCAATTTCTTTTAATTCATTTTCAATTTTGTCTTTCATCTTATCAATATCTTTCTTATAAATATATTCAAAGTTACTTTCTTCATATTTTATATTGTTTATAATATCTTTTTTTATATTTCCTAAAATTTTAGCACCTTTATTTAATAAATTTTCTTCTATTTTTTGAAAATCTATTTCTTTATTTTTTCCTTTTTCTAATCCTATAAGGCTAATTTCAGCAAATTCTTTTTTATCTAATGTCGAAGATAATTCTTGGATTTTATCAAGTACAAAATACCTTATATTCTCATTAAAATTTTCGCTATCAAGTAACCTACTGATATTATATTTTTCTTCTGAAAATTCTTTGCTTTCGTATCTTCCATTAAAATTATTACAATTTTCTTCAAAACTTTTTATTATTTCATCAGCAACTTCTAAATTAAATTTTTCAAGTTTTAGTTCTAATGAAATATTTTCATTGTTGTAGTCTTCAAATATTTTAATACTTGGAAAATCTTTCTTTATTTCATTTTTATTTTCTAAAATATATTCATTTAATTCTTTTAAATGTATTTCATTTGGTTCATTTTCATAATTTAGAAATTTAGAAAAGCCTTCCATTACTATTCCAGTTGTTCCTAAAAAAAGATAACTTTCAGGATCTAAAATTGAATTTTTTTCATAATCAAAATAAAAACTATCATCAGTGGCTTCTTCATAACCATTTATTAAATCATAAGGTACAAATTCTTCTTCTTTTAAAACATCAATAAAAAACTTTTCAATTTTATATAATAACTCATTATCTAATTCTATTGTTACTTTATTTTTTTCAGTATATTCATTAATAGGATCGTAATTAAAAAATTTCATTTATATCACCTTATTTTTCAATTTCATTTCTTTTGCTTTTTTCTTTTGTTAAAACTTCAATTTCTTTTTCAGAACTTATTTTATCAGCATTAAGTTTATGTTCATAGTTTTCTAAATCAACAGATTTTATATACTCTTTTTCTTCTTCAATATCATATTTTACTCTTGTTAAAAAGTTTTCTTTTACTTCTTCAAAGGAGTTAAATAAATCTTTTGTTATAATATTATCAAGAATTTTATTTACTCCTTCTTTTAAATAATCATCATAATCTATATAGTTTCTTAAAATGCCTTTATTCGTATAATAATCCTTACTCAAAACTGAAATTTCTAATCCTTCAAGATTTAAATTTTTAAAACTTTCTGGATCATACCAATCTAAATTATTTAATGCTGTACTACCTAATTCATTTAAAATTATATTTTCTAATTTATCACTATCACTTTCAGTTATTTCTCTTATTTTTAAATTGTTACTTGAATATAGTTTTTCACCATCAACAGATATAATAAAAATAGGAAAATCTGTATTTGTTTTATAGTATAGTTCTTCATTTGATAAATGAGTATTATTATTTTGAGTTTCATCTAATATAATTTCTTTTATCTTTTGAAACAGATCTGGATCATTTTTTAAAAAATCTGTTATAGCATTTTTATGGCTAGAAGTATATTCTAAAAATAGTTGTCCTTCTATTTCTTCATCAAAATAATCTTTTATTTTTTCAAAAAAATTAATTTTATTTTCTGTTAAAAATAAATTATATTTAGTATCAATTAAATTATAGTCCATAATATCACCCTAAAATTCTTTATCAGTTTCTTTTTCTTTTAATTTTTCAATATGATTAAATTTTTCTAATTCTCTTTTATTTTTTGATAATTCATCATTAATTTTTTTAGTTATACTTTTCATATCATATTTATTAAGAAATTCAAATCCTTCATCATCAGTTTTGATATTTTCTTTAACTTTATTAATTATTTCTTTTCTAGCTTCATCTATATTAGTAAGTATATAAACATCATTAACACTTTCATTTTTATCACCTAAAATTTCTTGTTTTTCTTCTTCAGTTAAAATATTATAAATTCTATTAGGATCATCAGATAATAAAGTCAAATTAACTTTTCTTTCTATTGAATGATCTTTATCTTCTAAAAAAATAGAAATAGAATTTTTATCAGACATATCATTTAATTCAAGTCTATCAAATTTGTTTTCAACTAATTCTTCTTTTATAGTATTAATTGTGATTTCTTTTGCTTCTAATAATAATTTATCTAATTTTAATTTACTTTCTTTTTTTTCTGGTAATTCATATTCTTTATTATATCCCTCAAATCTTTCAGCATTTGGGAAACTATCCTTTATTTGTTTTTCATAAGTATCAATATAGTCATTTAATTTTTCTAAATTTTTAAAAGTTCTATCTTTATCATAATCTAAGAATTTTTCAAAAGTATTTCCTATAACTCCACTTCCATTTCCCTTAAGCAAGTCATCACTAATACAATAACCACCACCACATTTAAAAGAAAAATTACCACTGTTTGTTTCTCTAAATCCATTTATAATGTCCTTTGCTACAAACTTTTCTTCTTTCATTACATCACGAACAAATTGCCTAATTTTAGGTAAAAGTTCATAATCCATTTCAATAGTTCTCATTCCACTTGATGGATTTTCATAAGTTTGTTTTCCTTCATAACCAAAAAATTCAACTTTGTTATTATTTCTCATTTTTTATTTTTTTTCAAAATTATTTTTAAATTTTTCTTCTTGTTTTTCTTCTTTTTGTTTATTGATAGTATTTTCAATTTTTTCTTTCATCATATCAACATCAACTTTTTTAATGTATTCTTCTCCATTTTCATCAAATTTGATAAAAGTTTCCAATTCTTCTGTTAATTCTTTATATATTTTATCTATAATATTTTCATTTAAGACATCATCATCAAATATAATTTTGACATTATATTCAAAATCTTCATTTTTAAAATCTTCTTTAATTGAAATTTCTGATGCCTTGTAATATCCATCTTCAGACCAAAGTTCATGACAAATACTATTTAACATTTCAAGTTTAATTTTATTTGTATATAGACTTGTTTCTTTGTCTTTTTCAACTGGTGAATTTATATTATTAAAAGCAACTTTTGCTTCATAAAGAGTATCATCTAAATAACTTTCATAATTAAAAATTTTATTTTTAGGTATGATAAGTTCATTATTTTCTTTATCAGTAGATATATTTTCTAAATGGTTATAAAACTCTTTGATTTTATTCTCAAAAGTATATTTGGCTTTTTCTGAAATATTATAATCTTCCATTGTAACCTTTATTATTTTTTCCAATTCTTTTTCATCTAATTTATTTGGAAATTTATATATTCCTTCAAAATCATCATATTCTGAATTTCTTAATGCTTCCTCAAATAATTCTGTTTCAAACTGTGTTAAAGCTAATGTTAAGATAACATCATCTTTATCTATATATTCATTTGTTTTATTATTTTCTATCATATAAATATACTTTCCTTTCATCTTTATATTTACTTAAAATTCTCTATCAAAATTTTTTTCTTTACTTATCACTTTTAATTTATCTTCTTTTTCTTTTATATTGTTTTCAATATCAATTTTTAAAGTTTCAATATCAACTTTTTTTATATTTTGGATAGTATCTTCATCATATTTAATAAAAGTTTCTATTTCTTCTTTTAGATCTTTAAGAACTTGTTCAGCTACACTTGGTAAAAGATAATCAGTTATTTCATTAACTTTATCTTCTAATTCCTCATCAGTTAAATCATTAACATTAAAATTATTTCTTATATCATAACCAGTACCTAAAATAACTTCTTTAGGACTTGAAAAAATTTTATCTAAATTATCATTTATTAAATCATAAAAATTATCAGCTATATTAGCATTAAAATCTTCATCTTTAAATTCATCTAATATACTTTTGTTTTCATAAGCTGTAAAAACACCATTTTCTTCTACTAATTCATGTGTTATTAATTCTAATATTTCTTTTTTTAAAACTTTATCTATAAAAAGTTCATATTTTAATTCTGGAACATAATCTTTTTTTTCTTCTACTTCTTTTAATATTTTACTTTCTTCCATTTTCTTTTCCCATTCCTTTTCTTTTGTTTCATATTTATTTTGTAATTCATCATAATCATTGAAGAAAATAAAATCTCCTTCATCATCTGTTCTTATTAATGATTTTAAATCATTTATAACCTCTGTTTTGGCTTCTTTAAAAAAATTATCCTCTGCTATAATAATAGAATATGGATCTTTTTTTGTATAAGAAATAGCTTCATTAATAACTCTATTATTAAATAATTCACTATCAAAAAAGTCTAAAAGATTATCAGAATAAGTTTCATTTTTATTAAAAGAATAGATTTCTTTTTCATTATCTAAATCTAAAATATTCGATAAAAAGCCATCTTCTATATCATCTAAAACAGCTAACTGAAATGTGGTTTTTAGATATTCTTCTTTGATATTAGGGGTTTCATTATATTCTTTTAATAAATTATCTTCTATATTTTTTAAATTATTTCTATATTCTGTTATTTTATCAAGAGAAATATATTCAGTTTTATTTTTATTTTCTACCATATTTAATATATCATTTATAAAATTATCTTTTTCTTTTATAAAAAATTCTTTTAAATTTGTTTCCTTTAAGTCTTTAACTAATTTATTTGTATAATCATTAAAATTTTCATAAGGTATCAATTCAAAATTATCTTTGTTTGGGTTTTGATAAAATATTCTTAAACTTTCATCAGTAATTAATTTAAAACTTTCTGGATTGTTAAAATCAACTTTTTCAGTGTTCTTTTCTCCAATAGTATTAATTAATTTCCATCTTAAAGTTTGTTCACCTTCAAGATTTTTAGTAAAACTTTCTGGATTATTACTATATATTTCTTTTTCAATTTCTCCATTTTTAAATTGATAAATATGAAATTCTGGTAATGAAGTTTTTGTTTTTTCAATGATTTCTAAATTAGACAAATTTAACTTTTCCAAATTAATTTCAATAATTTCTTGTAATTTGTTTTCAATTTTCTCATTTTTAATTTCATCTAATAATCCATTTTTATCATTTAAACTTTCATATCTTTTATTATTATCGTTAAATGTTACTTCTTCTAATAAACTATTTAAAAATTGTTTTTTTGTACGATTTAAGTCTAAATCAAATTTAATATCTTTTCTTTCTCTCATTTTTTTATCCTCGCTTTTTTAAAGTATAAAATTTTCCATTTCAAAAGGAACATTATCTTTTTGTTCTTCTTTCTCTTCATTTTTAGTTTCAGTAGTTTCTTCTTCGGCTGTTTCTTTTACTGTTTCACTTTCTTCAACAGTCTCTTTTTCAGTAGTTTCTTTTTCAGTAGTTTCTTTTTCAGCTAGTTCAGTTTTAGTTTCAGCTTCAGCAGTTTCTTCTTTAATAGGTTCTGTGTTTTCTGCTGCTGTTTCAGCTTCGACATTAGCTGGTTTCGTAGCTTCTTCTTTTTGTTCTTTTTTCTCTGCTTCAGCTGTAGTCTCTTCTTTTTTATGTTCTTGAGTTTCTTTTTTGATTTCTTCGACCGCAGTTTTTACGGTAGAGCTTGTTACACGTCCGACTGTTTGAGCAAAATCTTTTCCTGATTCAGCTAATTCAGTAAATGACTCTTTTGTAATTTTACCGCCTGACATTGCCAAGAGACCAGTTACTACAAGTGCAATGCTAGCAAGAAGAGCTAGAATCAAACCAAAGCCGATTGAAATGCCATATCCACCAAAGTTAGACATGTACTTATTTACATTAAAAAGATTAATTAGTGTGACGAGAGTTGCAATTGCACCCGAAACAATGACACCAATTGAGAACCCTTTAGACATTGCTTTATTCATATTATTCAAGCACGCAAGAACAATAGATACAATAGCTGCGATAATGACAAACCACCCATCTCCTTGGTAACCATTCATACTATAGGACCCAAAAGCACCCGCATTTATACTAGCCCATGGCAAGAGAGAACCAAGGATTGCTACTCCAGCAGAAATGAGGATAAACAAACGATTTTTTTCCATTACTAAGTCTCCTTTTTTCAGTTTGACTTATTATACCATAAACTGAGGTACAAAGAAACCGTATATTTTAAGAATAGTGCATATAAAAGGCCAAGAAAATTCTTTCTTAGCCTTGGTGAATCTGCAGAGCATCTTTAAGCTCTTTGTATATTTGTTCATTTTCTTCTAGGCTATAGGAATTGGCGCCACTGGCTAATGGGTGTCCTCCTCCGTCGTGTTGTTTGGCAATTTCATTGATAGGGGTGATTTTACTGCGCATTCGCACACGGAAGTGACCGTCAGCTTGCTCAACAAAGATAGCCCAAGCCTTGACTGTATCGATTCGGCCAGGTGCTCCGACAATTGCAGCTGTTTCGGCATCCGTAACCTTATATTCTTTCAAGATTTCTTGAGTAAGCAGAACGCGAGCAGCTCCGTTCTCATCAACTTCTAGATGGTCGTAGATGTAGCCTTGAAGTTTTGCAATCTTGAAGCTCATGGTATCCATCTGACGAGACAATCCAGCAAAGTCAAAATCAACTTCTCGGAGCTGGGCAGCTATTC
>ERZ773004.1637-NODE-1637-length-10597-cov-2.960254_pt1 | contig 10597 bp, 8 predicted proteins | sample MGYA00580667_ERZ773004 | MGnify/ENA primary metagenome ERZ773004 (study PRJEB29015, sample SAMEA2737963) | human oral metagenome | biome: human oral; feature: human-associated habitat; material: dental | place: China | collected 2123 ... | reverse complement strand
CCTTGATAAGGCTCAACATAGGAGGGGTGGTTATGTGACTCAATCTTGAAGGTTACCGCCCAGCCGTCGCCGATATCGGTTACGCCAGCGTTCTCGCCGATGCCGACCATCAGGTCTTTTTTCATCTCATCAGTGACCTTAGCGCCGAATTGCTTCAGGTGCACTTTCGAGGATTTGTAGGAGCAATGCTCGGACCACATGACCGAGTACATGGCCAGCTCGGCCGCGGTTGGACGGCGGCCCAGAATCTTCTTGATGTCTTCGAACTCGTTTTCCTTTAACCCCAGCTCTGCCCAGGGGAGTTCGGTATCGGGGGTTTCCGCCGCGTGCTCGACGGTATCGAGGTTAAACTGCTTCTCGCTCATCGCTTGTGTCTATCCTTGTCGTCGTGCGTCTAGCGGGCGTTGATCAGGTTGGAAAGAACGGAGGTGAAGACGCCCAAGCCGTCGGCACCGCCTCGTAGTGAAACATCACCGAATCCGGAGGATGAGGGACCAAAACCGGGCTCAACCGCGTGTTCTGGGTGGGGCATCAGACCGACGACGTTTCCGCGTTCGTTGCTGATACCGGCAATATCGTGGCGTGAACCGTTCGGGTTGAAACCCACGTATCGGAACACCACGCGATTCTCGGCTTCGAGCGCCTCTAAAGTTTTGGCGTCCGCCACGTATTGACCGTCCTGGTTCTTGAGCGGAACCACAATCTCTTGCCCAGGTTCGTAAGTTCCGGTCCACGAGGTGGCGTTATTTTCGATGCGCAGGGTTTGGTCACGGCAAATGAACTTGCGGTGATCGTTCTTAATCATGGATCCGGGGAGCAGATGCGACTCGGTGAGAATCTGAAAACCATTGCAGATACCCAGCACCGGCAGGGGAGCAGAGCCCGATGTTCCCGCTGCGTTTGCCGCCGCGATCACCGAATGCATGACGGGTGCTTTCGCCGCGATAGCGCCCGCACGCAGATAGTCGCCGTAGGAGAAACCGCCGGGAATGATGACGGCATCAACGTTTTTGAGGTCTTCCTCGTCGTGCCAAAGTTCGACGACGGTTCCGCCCGCTAACCGTACTGCACGCGCCGCATCGCGGTCATCGAGGGTGCCGGGGAAAGTAATAACGCCGATGCGCGCATCAGCAAAGTCGGGGTTGGGTGCCGAGACGCTGAAGTCGCCAACAAGGGGAACTTCGTGTGCTGCGAGTGATTCTGCCATGCTCTTAGTCCTCCAGAACCGAGACGTTCACAACGTCTTCGATGACGGGGTTTGAGAGTAGCTCTTCTGCCGCCTGGCGTGCCTGTGCAAGATGCTCTTCGGTAGCTTCGCCTTCGACGGTCAACTCAAAACGCTTGCCTTGGCGAACGTCGGTGAAGGAATTCAGGCCGATACGGGGCAGCTCGTGAGCGATAGCTTTACCCTGCGGGTCAAGAATTTCGGGCTTGAGCATAACATCAACAACAATACGGGCCATGTGCGGGCACTCCTTGGGTGCATGAGTTCTGATTGAGCCGTCTTAATGTTACCGCAAGCACGCTTCTTGACGCCCGCTCGGCGAGCGAATTTTGACCGCAGTATCAGTGAAAGAGCGGCGGGTACGGGAACGTGAAACTAAGCGCGCATAAATATGAAGATACCCATGGTGAGCTATGCCTTACCAAGAAGAAAGTGTGGAATCAAAACTCCTTGTAGGAAAACGTAATAATTCTTCCCAAAAATCGTTCTCTGTGAGCGAACATCGGAATTTTGAAGTCTCTAGCAGGTGATGTTTCAGAATTGCGGATTAAAGAATAATTTTGGGGATTACGCATATCGGGATGCGCGCCTCAGCTAGTTTTCAAGCGTTGTGTCAATGTTTAAAGTATGCTTGAGTGGTAAACTAATCTCAAAGTTGCTGATTTCACATAAACTATTTACATGTAAATTATAAAAATTAATCTCGCATGCTGTATAGTATATTTCCGTTGTAAACTTTTGCTCCAGAAAAGTGACATCAACGATTCATTTTGCTCAAATTTTGTTTATAGTGATTATGTTCACAGAGAATATATGATTACAAATTCTCTAAGAACGTGTATGATGTTGCGCCATTTTTCAAGCGGCGCCTCATTGCACTCCTGTCATCACCACTGGCAGAAAACAAAACGGGCAAACCCTGAGCTGCATCAACCGCATAACCACCGTGGCTTGAAGAGGCATAGCGCGCGGCTATGTTAATTCACTCCGTTCCACCGAGCGGAATGAGCCATCATTTCCGGGGTGGGCGGTGATGCACCGCGCTGAGTCACCGCACAAGCCGTGCAGGACAATCACCACTAAGTAAATAACGATCGCTGAAAATATTCACCGAATACATACGGGCTTGAGGAGTGTGGCACTTCAGAAAAGCTCGAAGATGCTCCTCGGGACGAAAAAGACAGGCTATCGCGATAGATAAACTCAACCACAAGTATTTCTCCCTCGTTTTCCGGCGGGGGAGAAATTAGTTTAAGCCACGGCGGCGCGATCGAGAGCGCCCTTAACCCGGCTCAAGACGCGACGGCGCAGCGTTACCGAACGCTCCGAAAGCTCGCGCTGATGCCGCACATACTCGGCTTTACCTTCGGGGGTCTCTACTTTGATGGGCTCATAACCCCAATCGAGAAGGTCGTACGGTGCGGCGCGCATATCGAGTTCGCGCGCATCCCAAGCAAGCTCAAAACAGTCCATCACGAGCGCCGAATCGATGAGTGGAATCAGCTTATATGCCCACTTATAGACGTCCATATTGGCGTGCAGGCAAGCGGGCTGTTCTAGTGTGCGCTGTGCTTCACGGGTGGGCTGCAGCTCGTTCATGGGCGCCGCCTGAGGCATGAAAAACCGGAACGCATCGAAATGCGAACAGCGGATGCGGTGCGACTCAACCACCCGGTCGGTGCCTTCAGCACCCAAGCGCAAATCCAGGTAGTCGTGACGAATATTGTTCTGAACTGATTTATACGCCATAGCCCATTCGTGCATACCAAAGCATCCAAAAAACGCTTTTTTATCGGCTGTATTTGACAGAATTTCGCGAGTGAACGTGAGGGCGGTGCCGCGTTTGTCCACGAATTGGGATACGTCCACGAGAACCGCGTCGCCGCGTTCGGCATGGGTATGTGCATCGTCGGGGGAGAGCCCGGCTAAGATGAGCTCGTCCTCGGTTGCCGCACGGTAGAATTTCCAGTTGGTGCGTTCGGCGGCATCCAGCAGAATGACGCCAGCCCCCGGATGCCAGCGCTTGAACTGACCGGGCTTGAGCGTGTAGTACGTAAACAGGAAATCCTCGACCGGATGCGCCTGCCCCCGCTCGCGCCGCCGCACAAACGGGTCAGCAAAACGACCCGCCCGGCGCTTATGCTCCTTCGCATAAGCACGCCAGAGCGAGCCGTCAAGTACCTGTAGCACTTTGGGAGTCATTCTTCTAGACTAAACTATCTGCTGCGCGGGGCATAAGGGAGCGCAAGATCATGAGGACGGAGGGAACGGAACATCGGCGCTTTCTGTAAGAATTCGGTCGATGGCAGAGGCGACATCCGGGCGGTTAATAATATTTGTTCGTAAGAATCGGGCAAACGTAGGTGCGAGAGGTCTCTGAATATTTCCTCGTTTATCTTTTGTGCGGTCTAGCGCCTTACATACATCGATATCTTTATAGCCGCGACTAAGGGCGTACTTTACATGTTTAACGTACACCTGAGCGAAGAGGGCGAGAGCTCTGTGAGGTGCATGAGAAAATCGTCGGCGCTGAAGGTCTCATAGTTTTGTGTTAGCTCTGCTTCTTTAGTGCTCGCATAGGCAAGGAGCTTTACGTCATCAGTGACGAGAATGTGCATACCGCAGTACTGGGCTGCAGCATGTACATGAAGATCATCTTGGTCGGGGTACCCCTCGATAGAGCTTACTGGAAAACCTTCGAGTGGCTGACCGGTTACTTTGAGAATCTGCTTTCGCCATGTGGATATTACTCCGTCATCAAGCGTTGGCTCATTGCGGCGCACTCTGTACCCAAACTCATCAAGAACTCCCCATGAGATATATGGCGTGAAGAGTTGATATTTGGACTCTTTTGCGAGCATTAAGATCCAATCCCGCAGGGTCTTGCTCATCAGGATATTGGTATCGAGCAGGACGGAATAATCACGTGTTACCACGCAGGGCCCCCGAGTACATCTACAAGGTTATTTTCTTCCTCGAATGCCCAGAGGTCTTGGAGCGCTTGTTTGCTTTCGGCAACCTTTTTTCCAGTAGTTTCTTGCGGAACCTATCGGCATCTTCGGTGCGAACGCGGAAATGAGATCCTACCTTGTGAGCGGGCAGCTCTCCTGAGCGGATTGCCTTCATGAGCGTAGGGCGAGAAATACCGATGCGCTGTGCGGCCATTGTGGTCGTCAGATCGTGCGGGATGGTCTGAATGTCGATGTGCTGTCCTTGAGCCAAAGCATGCAAAACCTGAGAGATGACCTGATTGAGCGCATCCCCGATTTGTTCACTTTCTGCTCCGGAAACACTGAGTGAAATCGTGGTTTCCTTCGCTTGGGCAAGGATGTGCTGTGCCTCGGCACGAGCCTGAGAAATAGTTTCATCACGCAGATTGGGAATAGTTACAGACATGAGTTTTCCTTTCGTGCGCAGACAGCTGGTGCCCACGAAGAATAAGAGTTTCGACGGGAACCAGCTGCAATGGTGCACTAGCGTTACAAATACCAGCGTATCAAATATCTGAAATAAGTGAAGCGCATAAATCGATATTTCATATAAAGAAGGTAGATGAGTTTAAGAAGTAGGGGTGTCGGAAAGACGAAAAAGTCCTTCCGACACCCCTAACCCTTCTTGGAAGATAAGAAGTTTAGCGGCCGGTTCCACCGTATACGGTGGCCTCGCCTTCGGCATCGAGCTCGAAGGCGGTGTGTACCGCGCGGACCGCCTCATCAAGTTTTGAAAGCTCGGTGATAACCGAGATACGAATCTCGGAGGTCGAAATCATCTCGACGTTCACACCCGCATTGCTCAGCGCCTCAAAGAAGGTAAACGAAACACCCGGGTTGGTCTTCATGCCCGCGCCCACAAGCGAAAGCTTACCCACTGCCTCGTTATAAATAACCTCTTCGAAACCGATCTCGGACTGGGTCTTCTCAAGCACCTGCAATGCCTGCGGCCCCTGCGCCTGGTTGAGCGTAAAGGAAATATCGGTCACGTTCGGGCGGTCGGTCGAGACGTTCTGCACGATCATATCGATGTTAATCTTGGCCTCATTGAGCAGACCGAAAACCTTAGCGGCAGAGCCGGGGATATCGGGCACGCCCACCACGGTAATTTTTGCCTGTCCACGGTCGTGTGCAACGCCAGAAATCAGGGGCTGTTCCAAGGGAATCTCCTTCACATGGGTGGGGGTTAGTTCCGCGGAATTTTCCGGGATAACAAGAGTGCCTTCAAGATTCGAGAATGACGAACGCACATGCAGTTTCAGATTGAAACGGCGGGCATACTCCACGCTGCGCAGATGCAGAATCTTTGCGCCATTCGCCGCCATCTCAAGCATTTCTTCACTTGTGACAGTATTGAGCTTATGCGCGGTTGATACGATGCGCGGGTCGGCCGTGAACACGCCGTCCACATCCGAATAAATCTCGCACACATCCGCATGAAGCGCCGCCGCAAGAGCGACCGCCGTGGTATCTGAACCGCCGCGACCGAGGGTCGTAATGTCACCGCTCTGGCGGTTAACACCCTGGAACCCCGCCACAATCGCAATGTTTCCGGCCTCAACAGAGCGGCGAATACGGTCTGGATTGACCTCCACAAGCCGCGCCGCGCCATGCACGCCGTCGGTAATCATGCCCGCCTGGGAACCCGTGAAAGACTGCGCCTTCGCACCTAGATCGTTGACCGCCATCGACAGAATAGCCGTCGAGATGCGCTCGCCCGCAGTCAGGAGCATATCGAGCTCGCGCGAGGGGGTAACGGTAGCGGTTACTTCAGCGGCAAGGTCGAGTAGTTCATCGGTGGTGTCGCCCATCGCTGAGACAACCACGACCACATCATTGCCCGCTTTTTGGGTGTCCACGATGCGCTGGGCGACGCGTTTGATACCCTCGGCATCCGCGACGGAAGAACCGCCGAACTTTTGGACGATCAGGCTCATTGAATTCTCCAGGTCAGTATTGAGTATGCCACCGGCTAGTTTACCGGCTCTTTACATAGTAGGCAGATGCGGCGCGCGGTGGGAATTGTGCACGTATGTGTATTAGAACGTGAAATATGAAGAACTGTTACGGATGACTCTGCGGAACCGGGCGCTGCGATTCCGCTTTTATAGAACGGCAGGGCTTACTAGCTCCACGGGTTAACGTATTTGGCACTGGGCAGAGGCGGAACCTCCGGGGTAGGCGTGCGTAAGGGCTCCTCCTGGATTTTGCGGATGCGCGCCTCATAATCCTCCGACCGGTGCGCGTGGATGCGGTAGGCATCAGCGCGCGTAATATCCACCGGAATCTGCTCAGCTTGAGCCGCCGATTTATGGGTCTCTTGAGAGAAATCTGTCGAGTCTTCGGAACTCGGGGCTTCTGCATGGGCAGAATTATCGAGCGCCTGTTCGATAAGCGCCTCATCCACAGTGGTCTGCGTGCCAGGTGAGGGAGAATTATCGTTCTCCGCGTCGTGCAGATCGTCAGAAGAAGAGTCCTCGGGCTCACCCTGGGAATCGTCAAGGTCGTCGAACATGCTCCCGCTCCAGCGTTTACGCGGCGCCTTTGGCTCAGCATCAGCGCGTTCACGTTCCGTCTGCTCTTCTTCAACAACCTGCTCAAAATCTTCGGCGGCATTCCCCTGAGCGATACCCGCGCCTTCGCTGATCACGCGGCGCCCCTCAAGCGCGCGCCCGAGCGTAATCTCGTCTGCATATTCCAGGTCGCCGCCGACGGGCAGACCGGAAGCCAGCCGTGAGAGGCGAATACCCAGCGGAACCAGCATTCGCGAAAGATAGGTTGCGGTCGCTTCGCCCTCAAGGTTAGGATCCATCGCCAGAATAATCTCTTGAATACGCTCATCTGCCAGGCGCGAGACCAGCTCACGAATGCGCAGCTGCTCGGGTCCAAGCCCTGCCAGCGGGTTAATAGCCCCGCCCAGCACATGGTAACGCCCAGTGAAGGAACGGGTGCGCTCAATCGCCACCACATCTTTGGATTCCTCAACCACGCAAATCAGGCCCGGGTCACGCCGATCATCACGGCAGATAACGCACTGCTTCGTCTCCGAAACGTTGCCGCATATTTCGCAAAAGCTCACACTCGATTTGACCTTCGAAATCGCGTTGGTCAGGCGTGCCATGTCTGAGGCGTCAGAGTTGAGAATATAGAAGGCGATGCGCTGCGCCGACTTGGGGCCCACCCCCGGCAGGCGACCAAGTTCATCGATGAGATTTTGGACTGCGCCCTCGTACATGCTTCTCCTCGTCTGTGTGTGCTGTGAGCGCGTTGTGCCGCGCTAAATCTGATGGAGCGGACGTTCGTCGATCACCTTGCCGCCAATAATCTTTTCGATGGCGCGCAAACCGATATGAACGCTATTCTCAATTCTTTCGTCGTCATCAGAAACGACGTCTTCTTCATCGCTCTGCTCCTGCTGCGCGCGTTGTCCGCGTGCCGGGGCAGTCTCCTGCTCGGATTCGGCGGGCGGCTCTTCGGGTTTTGTGTCCGCTGAATCCGGTCGCTGAGCCAGGGGTGGTAAAGGTGAGACCGGGGCGGATGCGGCAGCCTCCCGAGCCGACTTATTCCCCGCAGCTGGCGGTGCGGATGCGCTCGGCGCCGGAATATTGCTGAACTCGGCGTTTTCGGTGGTATCTGCGGACTCAAGGGAAACTGAGGGGGAGGAGCTTTCACCCTGCGTCTGACCCGTATCCTGCGCGGAATCGTCCGCCGGTTCATCATGGCTACCGGCATCCTGGGGATCTGTATTACCGCTATCCCCGCCCTGCTCGTGCGGACTCGGAGAATCCTGCTGCGGAATCCCGCTGCCCGAGGCCGCGAAGGAATCGCGCTCGCCAAAACCGCCCTCGGGAACCCGGGTATTCCCGCTATCTTCGGGTATTTCAGGGGGTACAGGCTCGGTTTCGGGAGGCAAGTTCGCCTGCGCCTCCGAGGATGTACCGGGTTGAGACGGGGAATCTTGAGGCGCTGTATCTTGCGGGGAAGAACTGGACTGTGATGCTGCGGCGGGCTGGCGCTCAACCGCATCGTCCGGATAGGAATCGGCGGGGGATTCTTCGGAATCCTGTGGAATAGGCGCGACCTCCCAGGCCGTAATGGGCGCATCCACGTTGGTTGTACCCTGTGATGTCGTCTCTTGCTCGGACGGGACGGGCTGCCCATGGCGGTTCCACGCATCTACGCCGCCACGCGGACCGTCAGCGATCGGAGCGGGATCAGAAGATTTCTGGTCCGCGGCGGGTGCTTGGGCAGGGCGTGCATCTGGCTGGGTTTGGGGACGCGCAACCTCAGCACGCACACGCACCTGCTTGCGCAGAAAATCGCTCACGCGTGCGCTCAACTCCGGCACAAAAGAAGCGACCGCCTTGAGCGTAGGCATATCTGCCCGCACATACAGTTCGCCGCTGATCAGGCGCACGGGCTCAACCTGTAATAGTTTTTCGGATGCGCCCGGCGCACTCACCCGCGCAATCACGGCACGCCAGTTGGCACGCACCGAGGCAAGCGGGTCTTCTGCATCCGCGACGGTAACGCGCTTGACGGAAGTTTCCTGCGCGGCCGATGGTTCTGAGGGAACCGAACGGGATGGTGTGGGCTCCGAAGGCGCACCTTCGGAAGGTCCTGTACCTTCTGTAGCAGAGGCCAATGGCGCGGATTTCTGAGGCGCGGAACCCTGAGACTGCTGAGTCTGGGGCGTCTCTTTTTGCTCGCCTTCGGTTTCAGACTTAGGCACCTGTTGATTCGTGTTCTGCCCTAAAACGGGGCCGCGATGCTGTGCCGATGCGTTCGGAGCCTCGGCACCAGCCGCCTTCTTTGATGCTCCGCCGCCTGCCGCCAACGGGGGAGCGGCATGCTGCGCGGGAGCTTGACGTTCGGCGGAACCACCAGCGCTGGGCGATACGTTATTCTGCGCGGCGGAAGGCGTACTCTGACCCGCTGCGGGATTTCCCGAGCGTCCCCCACGTTGAGGCGCACCCATCCCACCGGCGGCAAGACGACGTTCGAGCGCATCCAGCCGAGAGGTCAGGGCGGTGAGATCGCCGCCAGCACCGCCCGAATTGCCCGTAGGAACCAGCAGCCGCGCACATAGCAGTTCAAGCTGCAGCTGCGGGTTGGTGGCACCGGTCATAGAATTAAGCACTTCGTTAACGGTGCTCGCTGCGCCGGTCAGCTGGGCCGTGGCGAAGGCTTGCGCCTGCGTTTTGAGGCGTTCTATCTGATCGGCGGGAACGCCCTGCAGAATCTGCGCGGCATTCTGCGGTACCGCCTGCACCACAATCAAATCACGTAGGCGTTCGAGCAGGTCTTCGACGAAACGGCGGGGGTCTTGCCCGGTCGCCACCACCCGCGAGACCGCCTCGAAGAGGGAGGGCGCATCCTGGGCGGAAAACGCATCAATCACGTTGTCGAGAAGCTGGGCGTGCGTATACCCAAGCAGGGCGACAGCGCGGTCGTAGCTAATGCCGGATTCGGTGTTGGCACCGGCGATAAGCTGGTCAAGAATGGAGAGCGAGTCGCGCACGGAGCCGCCGCCGGCACGGATGACGAGTTGAAGCACGCCGGACTCGACGGGTACGTTCTCTTCGCTGCAGAGTTTTTCGAGGTAGGGCAGAAGAACTTCGGGCGGTACCAGCCGGAACGGGTAATGGTGGGTCCGTGAGCGGATGGTTCCGAGAACCTTATTTGGCTCTGTGGTGGCGAAGATAAATTTGATGTGCTCGGGCGGTTCTTCCACGATTTTGAGCAGGGCGTTGAACCCTTCGCGGGTGACCATGTGTGCTTCGTCGATGATGAAGATTTTGTAGCGGTCGCGCACGGGTGCGAGGGTTGCACGTTCACGCAGGTCGCGGGCGTGGTCTACGCCGCCGTGGGATGCCGCATCCATTTCGATGACGTCGAGGGAGCCGCCGCCGTCGCGGGAGAGTTCGCGGCAGGAGTCGCATACGCCGCAGGGGGTGGGGGTTGGTCCTTGGGCACAGTTGAGGCAGCGCGCCAGGATGCGTGCGGAGGTGGTTTTGCCGCATCCGCGTGGGCCTGAGAAGAGGTAGGCGTGATTGACGCGGTTGTTGGTGAGTGCGGTAATGAGCGGTTCGGTGACGTGTTCTTGCCCGATGACTTCGGCGAAGGTCTCGGGGCGGTAACGGCGGTAGAGTGCTGTGCTCACGGGTGACCTTCTGGTTGACGACGCGGGGTTCTACACTATTTTAGTTCACGGATGCACGCTTGGGGCTTGGTTTCGTCATCGGCGTGGGATGGTTTATGCCTAAATTCTCGCCTGTGAGAAATGGCAGGCAGGTTATCTCAGATAAGTCTCTTGAAGGCATAAAGCGGGAGCGTTTTCTTCATTCGGGAGCAGTTAAAGTGCTCCCGAATGAAGAAAACG
>ERZ773004.1634-NODE-1634-length-10622-cov-3.146399_pt1 | contig 10622 bp, 9 predicted proteins | sample MGYA00580667_ERZ773004 | MGnify/ENA primary metagenome ERZ773004 (study PRJEB29015, sample SAMEA2737963) | human oral metagenome | biome: human oral; feature: human-associated habitat; material: dental | place: China | collected 2123 ... | reverse complement strand
GACTGTTATTGAAATAGCCTAAACCTGAAGGAATAAAGAAAACTCCAACTCCTCCATCAGTAGGAGCATTTAGAGTACCATCACTATTGTTTGTAAGTCCTGTAGCCGATGCTCTTAGTTGAGCAACACCCTCCCTAAAACCTCTAATAGTACCTGAAGGCTTGTTGGTAACAATATTACCTATAAGATCCATCCAATTAGAAGTAGATTGTGTTGTTGTTTCATCAAATACACTTAAATCTAATAATTGTCCTTTATAATTCACATATACTGAATCAGCAATAGTAGTGGTAGTTCCTGTCCCCTCTTGCAAAATAAGATAGTAAAGCGTATGACGTACAAGAGTATTATTAGCATCATAGACATCTAATTCCAATCGTTTTAGCTTACTATCATTGAAGATAGACGCTGTAGTATTAGAGGTTGTTGCAAAGGTAACTGTTTCAGAAATAGTGGCTGTTGCTGAAAAAGTATAAGTATGCGTTTTTAAGAATGTTTCAATACTTTGATTATTCTCATTTCTCACCTCTGTAACATCACGTGGAGGCGCTACATTAGAATTTTCATTTTTCTTACACGAAACAGCAAATAGTAAACCTATTGTGCTAATAGTAAATATAAATTTATTCATCATATAAAATTTCTTTATTTCTTAGTATAAGATATAATTAATTTATTATTTTTGCACTTATTATTTTTCTAAAATCACAAAAGAATGCGAATCGATAAGTATTTATGGTGTGTGCGTTACTTCAAAACACGTAATATAGCTACTGAGGCCTGCAAAAAAGGACACATCAAAGTGAATGGTGAGACTGCAAAACCCTCAAGGGAGATTTACAAAAACGACCAAATAGTAGTGCGTAAAAACCAAATCAACTACCAAATAGAGGTTTTAGATATCCCTGAGAGCCGTGTGGGGGCTAAGTTAGTAGACCTTTATCGCCAAGACAACACGCCTCCTGAGGCTTTTGAACAAGCCGAAATACAAAAACTTGCGCAAGACTATTATCGCGAGAAAGGTGAAGGTCGCCCTACTAAAAAAGATCGCCGTGCTATTGATAATCTCTTGAACGATTTTCAAGAAGATAATGAATTATAGCAAGGTTGGATATTTTTCAGGATTAGCTTCGTGCATTATACTGTATATCTTCTCAATGATACTATCAGCATTAGGTTTAGAAAAGTAATCACCATCAGTAGCATACGCTGGACGATGTTCTCCTGCTGCTAAGGTTTGTGGCGCACTGTCCAAATACTGATAAGCATTTTGCTCTTCTACAATCTTCTGCAAAATATATGCCGAAGTAGCTCCAGGCATATCTTCGTCTACTACTAATAGTCGATTGGTTTTCTGTATACTCTTCACTATATCGTGACGCACATCGAAAGGTGCTAAGGATTGTACATCGATAATTTCTATATCAATACCCATAGAAGCTAACTCATCGGCAACTTCACACACGATACGCAAAGTAGAGCCATAAGATACAACTGTAATATCTTTTCCTTCACGAAGTGTTTCGACTACTCCAATAGGCGTTTTGAACTCGGCGAGATTCGTAGGCATTGGTTCTTTCAGGCGGTAACCATTAAGACATTCCACCACTACCGCAGGTTGATTACCTTCTAAGAGTGTATTGTAGAACCCTGCTGCCTTCACCATATTACGAGGAGTAAGGATATACATTCCTCTAAGAGAAGCTAACAATATTCCCATAGGAGAACCTGCGTGCCAAATACCTTGTAAACGGTGTCCTCTTGTTCTGATGATAAGAGGAGCCATTTGCCTCCCAAAAGTGCGATAATGCAAACTAGCCAAATCATCACTTAACGTTTGTAAACCATAGAGAATATAATCTAAATATTGTATCTCAGCAATCGGACGTAAACCACGCATAGCCATACCTATACCTTGTCCCACTATAGCTGTTTCACGAATACTTGTATCAGCTACTTTTACTGCTCCGTGTTTCTTTTGCAAACCTTCTAATCCTTGGTTTACATCGCCTATATTGCCTACATCTTCACCAAATATCAAAAGATTAGGATATTTAGTAAGTAAAGCATCGAAATTCTCTCTCAACACTATACGCCCATCTACAGGTTCTTCTGATGCGTCATAAGTAGGAAGTACCTCTGCTATGTGAATAGGATTTTGCTCATTCTCTGTGTGAAGATATCGACTATATTTAGGCTCATTTTCCTTTATGTAGTTCTTTATCCATTCTTGTAAAGGAAGTATTTTATTTTCACCCTCTGGCAATAACAATCTCAAGGCTTTTCTGGCAGTGCTCAACACATCTTTGCGATTAGGTAAAGCCACTTTAAGAAGAGATTTGGACAGGCTTTCTACTTTTTCTTTTATAGTACTATTATTTGTGTTTGTTAGTAATGAAGCAAGAAAATCAGTAAGTTCTTTTCTCTCTTGTTCAATAGGCTTAATATAAGCTTCCCAAGCTTTTTTCTTTCCTTCATTCACACGTTTCTTAGCCTGTTGTTCTATAGCTAGCAATTCTTCTTCAGTAGCATAACCTTCCGCTAATATCCATTCACGCATTTTGGAAATACAATCAAAATCTTTTTCCCATTGAAGTCGTTCAGGACTTTTATAACGCTCGTGTGAACCAGATGTAGAGTGACCTTGAGGTTGAGTAAGTTCAAGAACGTGTACCAATATAGGTATATGTTGTTCACGAGCTATCTTACTTGCTTTTTGATAAGTTTCATATAAGGTCGGGTAATCCCAACCTTTTACGACAAATAGTTCAAAACCTTTATGTTTTTTGTCTCGTACAAAGCCCTTTAATGCTTCAGAAATACTTTGTTTAATGGTATGATATTCTTTAGGAACAGAAATACCATACTCATCGTCCCAAACAGACATTACTAAAGGCACCTGCATTACCCCTGCTGCATTGAGGATTTCAAAAAAGTGACCTTCACTGGTGCTCGCATTTCCTATGGTCCCCCAAGCGACCTCATTACCGCGATTTGAAAAGCCTTTACTTTCAGCATTAGGTAACTCACGATATACTTTAGAGGCTTGCGCTAAACCTAATAAACGAGGCATCTGTCCTGCAGTACACGATATATCGCTACTGCTATTCTTTTGTTTTAATAAATCTTTCCAATTTCCCTCTTCATCTAAACTATGAGTAGCAAAGTGCCCACCCATTTGACGACCTGCACTTGTAGGGTCTGCCTTTATATCAGCGTGTGCATATATTCCTGCAAAGAAATTCTCTACAGTATGCACCCCGAGAGCCATCATAAGAGTTTGATCGCGGTAATAACCACTTCGGAAATCACCATCTCGAAAGGCTCTTGCTAAAGCTAATTGAGGTACTTCTTTTCCTTCTCCAAAAATACCAAATTTTGCTTTACCACTAAGCACTTCTTTCCTTCCCATCAAGCTACATTCTCTACTGAGAACAGCGATGCCATAGTCTTCTAAAATATCTTCTTTTTTCATTGGTTATATCTTAAAATGATATTCGTTTTATTTCACAATTGTTTTTGTTTTGTTACAAAAAACTCGGGCAAATGTATTACTTTTTTTTTAATTTACAAACATAATACAGTTTTTATTTTTACTTTTGCAATCTATAAGCTGTATTTCAGTAATGGGAAATCATTGCATATGAAGCGTATTCTTATCACAATAAACTATTTTTCAAATTGAACAATAGGTGTTTTGTTACTTTAAAACCTCTCACAGATTTTATAAAATAAAACCTTTCCCAAAGGGAAGAAAACCAAATTATAAATAATAAAGAAAGGCGCTTTTTGCCTCATAGACCTTATTCCTAAGAAGGAATTGTAACAACGTAAAAGCGACTGAAAAATAGTATTTTTATATCAAACTCACATTAAAATAAATATGAAAATTATTTGTATAGGTAAAAATTACCGCGAGACTATCGAAAAATTTGATAAAACAACGGTTCAGCCCATAGTGGTATTTATGAAGCCTGATACGGCTATTCACAACCTTGAGATTCCTTACTACATTCCTGATTTTACACAGGATTTGCACTACGAAATAGAATTAGTACTGAAAATCAACCAGAATGGAAAGTGCATTTCGGAAAAATTTGCACATAAGTATTACGACGAGATTGCGGTGGGCATTGACTTTACTGCTTGCGACCTGCAAGTGGAATTGAGTCAAAAAGGACTACCGTGGGAGCTAGCGAAGGCTTTTGATGGCTCAGCTATCGTAGGAAAGTTTGTCTCTAAAGAAACATTTGAGAGTTCTTCCTCTATTCAGTTTCACTTAGACAAAAATGGCTCTACTGTACAAAAGGGCAATACGACACAAATGCTGAGAGGTTTTGACGTTATCATCTCGGAGGTATCGCAGTTCTTTACCCTTCGCAAAGGTGACCTTATCTTTACGGGAACACCTAAAGGTGCAGGGAGAGTAGCAGCAGGTGATGTGTTAGAGGGATTTTTGGGGGGAGAGAAAGGATTTAGTTTAAAAATTAGATAATTTGGAAATTAGCAAATTTAACGATTAGCCCTAGAAGCCCCAAAGCCAGTGAATGCTTGAAGCTTGCTATCTGAAAAAGGTTGTAGCACGACAAACAATTAAAAATCGGATTGTACAGCTTTGATGAGTTCATCGTTATTCTTGAACTTTACAAAGGCACCATTCTTGAAGTAGGAAATGTGTCCGGTTTCTTCAGAAACGACTAAGGCTGTAGCGTCTGTTTTTTCGGTAATAGAAATGGCAGCACGATGACGCAAACCATAGCGTTTAGGCAAGTTGATTTCACTTGCAACAGGCAATATTACCCTTGTAGCTACGATGTGGTCACCCTTTATCACAATGGCTCCATCGTGTAGCGGACTGTTCTTATAAAAGATACTTTCGATAATAGGCTCAGAGAACTCTATATTTACTTTGTCCCCAGTTTGGGTTACAAAGTCGAGGGGCATATTGTGCTCCAAAACGATAAGCGCCCCTGTATTGGTGCTGGCTAACTTCTGACATACATTTATCAAACTCTCAATATTAAGTAGAATTTCCTTCTCTTTGAAGAAGTGAAAAGCACGGTGTAGCTTGTTGCGCGCAGTGATATTGGTAGAACCAATGGTGAGCAAGAAGCGACGTATTTCCTGCTGGAATACAACTATCAGTGCGAAGACTCCTACCCCAATGAACTGACCTAATATACTACTAAGCAACTGCATTTGCAAAGCTTCGGTAATCTTCCATATCAAGTAGATAATCACAATACCCATAAAAATATTAATGGCTACCGTGCCTCGAATCAATCGGTAGAGGTAGTACAGGAGAGCTGCAAACAGCACTATGTCAATCGCATCAACGATTGTAAAGTCTAAAATATCGAATAGTTTCATTGTATTTTTTTAAAGAGTGTTACACATTCTTTAGCTTCTTTTACATCGTGTACCCGCAAAATGTGTGCCCCTTTCATCAGGGCTATGGTATTGACTACTGTCGTAGCATTCAGTGCACCAGCAGGGTCAGTTTCTAACAATTTGTACAACATCGACTTGCGGGAAAAACCTACCAATAGCGGACAACCAAAGCTATGGAATAGCTCTAAGTGCTTCAACACTTCGTAATTCTGGTCTAAGGTTTTAGAGAAACCAAAGCCTACATCTACTATAAAATCGTTAATCCCCGCTTGCAAAGCTTTGGCTTTGCGCTCAGAAAAATAGTAGCGCATATCACTGATGATATCGTTATAATCAGTGTGCTGTTGCATTGTTTGGGGTGTACCTACGAGGTGCATCGCAATATAAGGCACCTGAAATTGCGCTACTGTAGCCAACATCTGCTCATCTAAGAGTCCGGCAGAAATATCGTTGATAATACAAGCCCCTTCTAAGAGCGATTGGCGTGCTACCTCACTGCGGAAAGTATCTACCGAGATACGTATCTCGGGGAAATGTTGCACCAAAGAGCGCACTACGGGCACTACCCTACTGAGTTCTTCGGCTTGTGAGACTTCGGGTGCATTGGGGCGGGTGCTATAACCACCCACATCAATAAAATCTGCGCCGTGAGCGAGCATTGTTTCTGCGCGTTGTAAAAGCGTTTTTTCGGTTACACGACTTCCTTCGTAGAAAGAGTCGGGGGTATGATTGAGGATTCCCATCACTCTGGGGGTATCCATAGAGAGCAATTCTCCTTTACAATTTATTGTCATTAATTGTTAGTTATTAGTCGTTAGATTAGCAGTCCGCCATATTTACAGCTACTGCTAAGCCCCCTTCTGAGGTTTCTTTGTATTTAGAGTTCATATCTTTGGCAGTTTGCCACATTGTATTGATAACCTTGTCTAAGGGTACTTTCGCATTCTTAGGGTCGGTTTCGATAGCCAATTCGGCAGCGTTAATTGCTTTGATTGCCCCCATAGCATTGCGCTCGATACAAGGGATTTGCACCAAACCGCCAATAGGGTCGCAAGTAAGCCCCAAGTGGTGTTCCATTGCTATTTCGGCAGCGATGAGTACCTGCTCCGGAGAACCACCCAAGAGTTCGCAGAGCGCACCTGCCGCCATTGCGGAAGATACACCTATTTCGGCTTGACAACCGCCCATAGCTGCTGAGATGGTTGCCCCTTTTTTGAAGAGACTGCCTATTTCGCCCGCTACCAATAGAAATTGCTGAATTTGCTCCTCAGTAGCTTGTTGGTTTTCGATAGTTATGTAGTAGAGCAACACGGCGGGAATCACCCCTGCACTACCATTGGTAGGTGCCGTAACTACACGCCCCAACGAAGCATTCACTTCATTAACTGCCAACGAAAAACAACTTACCCATTTAAGGATTTCGCGAAACTTGATATTCGTTTTCTTGATAGAGTTCAGCCAATTCTCTGGACTATCGTAGGTGACTACCCCTATGAGGTTCTTGTGGATATCATAAGCACGACGGCGCACGTGTAAACCGCCAGGGAGTACGCCCTCGGTATGACAACCTATATAAGTACATTCCAACATTGTATGCCATATACGCATCAGTTCGCTATGGATTTGCTCCTCAGTACGCAAGGCTTTTTCGTTTTCATAGACGATTTCGGATATTTTCTTTCCTTCTTGGCAACAATAGCTAATCAGTTGCTCAGCTTTATCAATAGGGAAAGGGAAATTTCGCTGAGTATCTTCCTTGGCTGTTGCTTGTTCTCCTTCTTTTACTATAAAACCACCCCCTACTGAGTAGAAAGTAGAAGCATAACTGAACCCCTCGCCTTCAGCTGTAAAAGTAAGACCATTGGGGTGAAAAGGCAAAAAATCTCTATTGAAAATAATGTCTTCCTTAGGATTAAAGCTAATGATGCTCTCATTGCCCAAATAGAGCTCTTGATTATTAGTAATAGCCGTAATAATCACATCTAAACTCTCGATAGGCACATACTCAGGGTCAGCACCACTGAGACCTAACATTACTGCCAAATCAGTAGCGTGACCTTTGCCTGTGAGGGAGAGTGAGCCGTATAAATCTACGTGCACTTTGGTTGTGCGGGTTAGGAGGTGCTTCTCTCTCAATTCTTTGAGGAAAGCCTCAGCAGCACGCCAAGGACCTAAAGTGTGAGAGCTGGAAGGACCTACCCCTATTTTTAGCATATCGAATACACTTATCTGCTCCATTTTTTCGTTATAAGACTTTATAAGAATGCAAAAATAGAGAGAAATTAGCAAATTAGCAAATTTGAAAATTAGCATATTAGATAAAACACACTAAATTAGTGAAGTAAAAGAAGTATAGCTTGGGTGTAGCATTTGAACAAAAATGATTGAGAAATTTTCCTCTAAACCTCTAACGAAGAATCAGCGGACAAAAGACGAAGAAAACCTCCCCCTTACACATACCCAGCTTTCGCTGGCTTCCTCCAAAGGGGGAACTACGACGACGTAAAGACGAACAAATGACGAACAAATGACGGTGCGAGCCGCACGAGCAGATAAAGAATGAACGAACAATGAACGAACAAAAGACGAACAAAAGACGAACAATGAACGAACAAAAGACGAACAATGAACGAAGAAAAGGTGGAGAAATGATGAAGGATAAGGCTTGCAAAATAGTAGAAAAAGTGGAGTTTGTAGAAGGTGATTATGGGTAGTTGTTGAATAATAGAAATAAAAGTATTATCTTTGCACCCTTTTTAACTGATAATTCATAACTAAAAACATAAAACTCAAGTGGCTATAATAATAACTGACGACTGTATCAATTGCGGGGCTTGCGAACCTGAATGTCCTAACAATGCTATTTATGAAGGTGCTGACGATTGGCGTTATAGCGATGGTACGACCTTAAAGGGACGTGTGGTATTACCCAGCGGATTGGAAGTGGACGCGGACGAGCCTCAGCAAGCTATCAGTGATGATATTTACTTTATCGTGGCAGACAAGTGTACGGAATGCATTGGTTTTCACGATGAACCCCAATGCGCTGCTGTATGTCCTGTGGATTGCTGTGTGCCCGATGATGCCTACCAAGAAACAGAAGAAGAACTTTTGGCTAAAAAACGCTTTATTCACGACGAAGAAGCGTAGTTTTATAAAAAAAGTAGTATATTTGTCCCCATACTTTTAAAAAAGAGTATCTATGAAAAAAGAAGTAACAGATGTATTGGTAATTGGCGCAGGTCCTTCGGGTTGTGTATCAGCAGCCTATTTGCACAACAACGGTGTGAAGGTGCGCGTGGTAGAAAAAACAAAATTCCCGCGTTTGGTAGTAGGCGAGAGCCTTATTCCGCGTGTGATGGATCATTTTGAGGAAGCGGGTTTTATGCCAGCCTTGGAAGCCCAAAAATACGAAGTAAAATGGGGTGCCCGTTTTATTCGTGGCGAACAAGTGTGTCAGTTTGATTTTGGTAAAAAATACGGTAAAGGTTGGGATTGGACGTGGCAAGTGCCTCGCGCCGATTTCGATAATGTTTTGGCACAAGAGGTCATTCGAAAAGGGGTAAATCTCACTTTTGAAACCGAAGTTACCGATGTGCAATTCTTCCCCGACCATCAGGTTACTACGGTGAAAGACGCTAATGGCGAGGTGAGCGAAATCACCTCTAAATTTGTAATTGATGCCAGTGGTTATGGGAGGGTGTTGCCTCGCTTGTTAGACCTTAATTCGCCTTCGAAGTTAGACGACCACTCGTCTATTTTTACTCATATCAAAGAGGATAAGGTACGTCCTGCAGGTGAAGAAGGTACGCTTATTTCATTTGATGTATTGGAGCGTGAAGTATGGCTATGGGTAATTCCGTTCTCTAACGGCAATACTAGCGTGGGCATTGTAGGACCTACGCACTATATCAACGCTTTGTCGGCTTCGGGAGATACCGAAGAAGCACTTCGCAAAGCTATCAAACGTTCTGACTTCTACCGACCACGCTTTGAACATTCGGATTTTCTGTTCAAGCCCAATAAGATACAAAGTTATTCCTGCTCAGTGAAAAAACTCTTTGGCGAAGGGTTTGTGCTCACGGGCAACAGTACTGAGTTCTTAGATCCTGTGTTCTCCTCAGGAGTGGCTTTTGCTACCGAATCGGGGATGTTGGCGGCTAAATTGGTAAAACGCGAACTTGCGGGTGAAAAAGTAGATTGGCAAAAGGAATACGCCGAGTATATGCAACGTGGTATTGATGTGTTTACTTCTTATGTAAGAGAATGGTATACAGGCAATTTACAAACGCTTTTCTTTCATCAGCCAGGAAATGAGGAAGTGAAGAAGAAGATATGTTCGGTACTCGCGGGTTACGTGTGGGATACTACTAATCCGTTTGTAACCAAACACAAGCATATCATTGAAAATATGGCATATGCCATTGATAACGGTTTGGGAATGAAGGAGGCATAAACTTTTTTGGCTGAACGGTAAAAAAGTAGTACCTTTGTGCCCACTTAAATACTCTTATAACTCTTAATTTTAAACTCTAAACAAAAAAGTGCAAACAGAAGAAAAAGAACTATACAGCTTCGCCGAAGCAGCTGATTGGACAAATTCCCTTTCTGATAAGGAAATGGTACAACTTTTAGTAGAAACCGACTTCTCTCGTGAACAAACCGATGAGGGACGCGACTACTGCTATTTCCTACATAAATACAGCAAAGTAGACGATAATAGTGCCTCTGACTATACGTTGATGGCTTATACGCTTACCCAACCCGAAAACTTGGAACGTGCTTCGATGTACGATATGATACTCGAAGAAAATGAGTATTTCAGTATACACCGCATCAGTGTGTATCGCAACGGTCAGCTGATTGACAAAACAGCTGATACTACTATAAAAGTATTGGACAACGAAGGGCAAAGCGGTCGTGGTATTATCAGCAGTTCTAAAAAACTGAACTTCTCTATCAAAGACCTTCACCTCGACGATATCCTCATTTTGGAAGACACCAAAGAAAAGGTATTTACTGAGAAAGAGTTCTTGCGTCGGGACTTTATGAAATACGTATATGTAACCCCAGATACTTATTGGGCTTATGGTAGATACCACTTTAAACTCATCAATAACAGAGACAAACGAGTAGCTTACAAAAATGTATTTTTCCGCGATGAAGAAAGAAATGTGCTACCTAGTGAGGTGAAGTACTTAGTACAAGGAGAAACTTTTGAAATCATTGAA
>ERZ773004.1631-NODE-1631-length-10635-cov-49.012004_pt1 | contig 10635 bp, 8 predicted proteins | sample MGYA00580667_ERZ773004 | MGnify/ENA primary metagenome ERZ773004 (study PRJEB29015, sample SAMEA2737963) | human oral metagenome | biome: human oral; feature: human-associated habitat; material: dental | place: China | collected 2123 ... | reverse complement strand
GGCGGGGGGCGTCACACCCCCCGCCGACGCCCCAAACCACAAGCCCCCTGAAAGCGCTCGGAGGCCCGAAGCGCCGTCCGCCGCGTCCAAAACTGAGCCCTCCGCCGATTCTCTGGCGATCGCCGGGCTGGTTCCCCTCTCCACGGTGGACTGGCCCGGCAAGCTCGCCGCGGTGGTCTTCCTCCAGGGCTGCCCGTTGGCCTGCCCGTATTGCCAGAACGAGGCGATCCTCGACCCGAAAGTCCCCGGGGCCGTGCCGTGGTCCCAGGTGGAGGCGCTTCTGGCCCGACGGGCGGGGCTGCTCGACGGCGTCGTCCTGACAGGCGGCGAGGCGCTGCGCCAGGCGGGGGTCGTCGACGCGGCGAGGCGGGTGCGCGAGATGGGCTTCGGCGTCGGCCTGCACACGGCCGGGGCCTACCCGCGTGCGCTCGCGAAGATTTTGCCGCACACCGACTGGGTGGGCATCGACGTCAAGGCGATGCCGGATGACTACGCCGCGGCGACCGGCTTCGGGGCGGGGGCAAAGGCCTGGCAGTCGCTGGACGCCGTGCTCGAGGCGTCGGCCGAGCGCGCACGCCCAGCGCTCGCCGCTGAGGCTGCCGACGCCGATCGCGTGGATCAGCGCGCTGGCGCCGATTACATGGTTGAGCGCGCTGGCGTCGATCGCACGGTTGAGCGCGCTGGCGTCGATCGCACGGTTGAGCGCGCTGGCGTCGATCGCACGGTTGAGCCCGCCGACGTCGATCGCACGGTTGAGCCCGCCGACGTCGGCCCTCCTCTCGACTATGAGGTCCGCACGACCGTCTACCCCGGTGCGCCCGCCACGGAACGTTTCGAGGAGCTGCTCGGAGAACTGCGCGCTCGCGGGGTGCGGAACTTCGCGCTGCAGGAAGCTCGAACCGACGGCACCCCTGTGGATTTCCGCGCTCAGGCGCTCGCCTGGGACAGGCGGGCCTGGGCGAAGCGCCTCGCCGAAATGGTCGATGCGGCAAGCCGGGCGGGCTTCGAAAGCTTCGAGGCGCGTTTGGCCTGATTGGCCGGGGGATACCCGGTGATGCTGACTGTATCTCGTCGAGTGGGCTCGGTGGGTGCGTTTGGCCCTGGTTGGTCGCAATTCCTTGTCTTTACGACGACGCTTAGATGTTGCCCTTGCATGCGAAGCGCAGACCGGGGCTCGTGTCGTCGCCGCTTTCCACGACATGCAATACGTGTGATCACCGTCACATTACATAGTGTCAGAAAAAGGTTGTGCACCCGTCCGGCCAGGAGTACTCTACTATTACGCAACCGATTCGGACGGAGGCGAAAGCCGGACGCCGGGGTGCAGTGACAACCGCATAACAATCACAACATTTCTCTACGTAAGACACCCTCAGGAGGTTCAGCCGGTGACCGTTTTTCATCTTAACACGGACAAGTTCAGTGCGCAGCTCGGGACGCTGCGTCAGGCGGGGGCGCATTTCCAGGAAGCCAAGGCCACATTTTACTCCCATGTGAAAGCCTCTATGGACGCCTGGTCCGACGTCGCCGAGCTCGGCCAATACGGACGGTTGCTGACTGGCACTCTGGCCGTGATCAGCGACGAGTTGGGCAACACCTCGGCGCGCTATACGCGCACCATCGTCAACCTTCAACAGGCCGTGGCTTCCTTCCAGTCTGTCAGCGAGGCCGACCGTCAACGATACTTGGACGTTTTGGCGGATCTGACCGACAGATTCTCCTACACCCCGCCGGCCGAGCTCGCCCAAGCCGCGGCCGCCCTCCACAACTTCGTCGACCCTGCGGGCAAGGATCCGTATGGAGGCTTGCCCGCAGGGGACGGGGTCAGCGACGCCGACAATTGCAACGGCGCCGCCACGGCCGGGGACGCCCGCGCCGACGCCGACCGGGCCCGTGCCCATGCGAATGCCGGGAGGAATCATGGCCACCCCTAATGTCGACCACCTGTTCGGCATCGAGCCGTGGGACCCGCGTGCCAACGACGCCACCACCGAGGCGGTAAAAACCATCGGGGACAAACTCCACCTGGTGGCCGACCTGACCGGGCGGGTTGCCGCTGACCTCGGCATGAACGGGGCCACGGCGGAGGCCGCCGCGGGCGAGCTCGATTCCCTGACCACCCGCGTGCGCCGCTCAGCCGAAGGGATGCACTCCATCGCCCAAAGCCGCACCACCGTCACAACCGCTGGACGCCACGCCCAAGACACCAGCAAACAACTCCAAAAACAACTCACGGAATCTAACGAGTACTATAATTTTCTCGAATCTACGGCAGGGTCCAATCCCGTAGCCACGGTTGCGCTTGCCCACGCTCGGGAAGTGCGTGACGCGAAGCATGCGGAGTTGGATGCCCACGCTTCGAAAGAGCTGGCAAATCTGGACCATGTCGCGGCCGCCGAGGGCAAGGGCCTGCCCTTCCAACCCGAAGAACAATCCTCCGCCAGCGGGCACGGTCAAGCCTCCGAGAGCACCTCCGGCACAGGAGGAGGCCGAGACCCCCGTTCTCCTCAAGGTTCTGCTTCTGGCGGAGCTGAGGGGCACGTGTCTTCAGGGCCGGGCCAGAATGCGGGCCTGCCGCGCTCGGCCACCGAGTGGAGGGCCACCGGCCTTGGTGAGACGGTCGGCTCGCCCGGACACGCCAACGAAACTTTCGTCCCGCAACGCTCGCCGAGTGCGGATCCAAGCATCGGTTTGCAAGGCTCGCATTACGCGCCACAGCATGTCGACGATCACGGCGGGGCCTTGCGCAGCGGGCCGGCGCGTCCGTCGGGCCTGGACTCGCCTGCCGTTCATAACCCTCTTGCTGTGGCGGCGACGATGACCGGCGGGGCCGTCGGCTACAAGGTCTTCCAAGCCATCCGCGCCGCAAAGGCAGCCCCTGCCGCACCGGTTTCGCCGAGAACGGCTGTTCAGTCGGGCGCCGCCACCCGCGCCGCACTCAGCCCCCGCGGGAGCGGAATTCTCCGCGGAGCGACCACCGCCGCTCGCACCCCCGTCTCGGGGACAAGCCCGTCCCCGTCTCGGGGCGGAGCCTCAGGCATCGCCCGCCCGGCCGCAGCCTCGGCCTCGGGTCGTTCATCGGGCATCCTGCGCGGGGCGACCACAGCTCCCAGAGCAACTGCCGCCTCGACAAGATCGTCTGCTTCACGCAGCGGGATTGTGCGTGGGGCGACCACCGCCTCTAGAGCCCGGACGAACGATCCCGCCGTCTCACGAACCAACGGGACAGGCTCCTACAACCGGACAGGCTCAACCGTCTCGGCCTCCAGGAACACCGCCAGAAGTCAGACAGCGAGCCGGACCACAAGCCAAACCCCAGAAAGAACTGCGAGCAGTTCCGGATCCAAGACCCGCACCGCAGGCGGAGCCTCAGCCACCCGAGTGGGACAGAACCGGGACGCGCGGAGCACGTCCGCCGGGCGCTCTCTCGACGCCCGGGCAGCCAGCCCGTCTCGAGGAACGGACTCGTCAAACCAGCGCGTGGCTTCCCGTCAAGCCCTTTCCGGCCTGACAGGCAAACACGCCCGCAGGTCGGACAAAAAGAAGGCTTCTTCCGGCTCCGACCTCCGCGAGGATAAGAACATCTCGGCCTACGAACCCGACAGGCGCATCACCTTCCTACCGGCAGGCCCCCACCCAACCGACAACAGCAGCCGGTAAACTCGAAAGCCGGGCGGGGACACGACTTGCATGTCCCCGCCCGGCTTTTTCCTTTCTGCGGTTTCGATGTCCCTATCGGTCCTGTATCCTGGCTGAAGCTGCCGGGCGGTTTACGTCCACAGGCATCTCCTCGGGTCGAAAACTCTAATACAGGTTGTTTTTGGCTTGTACAGCGCTGTGTTGTTTCCTTTTGCGTGCGGTTCGAAGGGCTGCTAGTCCTCCGAGGGTCAGTGCTGCCAGCGCTGCGCAGCCGACGCTGGTCCACACCCACAGCGATGAATCATCTCGCGCGACCCGACGGCCCGAAGATGCAGCAGTCGTTGTCGGAGTGTCGGCAGCCGGGCTGGCCGAACTGCCCTTGCGGGAAGTAATGGTAAAACCATCTGCTATGTAATCAATTCCGTTTATTTTGACTTTATTTCCAGAGACTGACCCTACATTTGCTTTTATTATTTTCCCAGGCATAATTATTGTTGTTTTAGCAGTTACTGTATCTAAATCTGGTTTTCTTACATTTGAAGCGGGCAGTGTAATTGTGTATGAATTGCTTCTTTCCTCAAACTTAACATTGTCAGGCGTTACTTTAGACGTGATTCTGCATGTCAAATTCCCATTGGGAGGCGTGATATCTTCTGTTTTCCCCTCCGCCAGAAACTTACGGGTCGCGGATGCAACAGTTCTTAGCTCATCGCAGTTTCCTTTGAGCTCCCGCATAGAACCGGTTTCGTCCTCAACGATGATCTCCGTCCTGACGCTCCCGTCGGCTTTGAACTCAAACGTCGAGTCCGTGCGACACCCGCCCAACAGCAGGGCCATGGAGGCAGCGAGAGCCGTCGCGAAACGCACGGCGACTTTACGGTGAAGGCGCATTTCCTCCGATTTTTCCCCGCAGGAACGATGGCCCGAGGCCTCCCTCGCCCCTTGCCTGCACGCGCTGGACACATCGTCATTTCTCGTGGCGCGGCCGATGCAAAATTGGTTGTCGGTCATTCCCGCCCCTTCTTGACCAGTCGGTACACCGATGCATAAGTTTCAGGTTCGTATACAGCCTAGCGCATTCGGCCCGGACGCCGACACCGAAGGGCGACCATGCCTGCCGCGCTGTGAGTCGGCCGATAATCTGGAGACGCACCCCTATATGAATCCTCCGGCCTAAAGCCGGCCACAATCGCGACCGAGCTCGTTGAGCTGCTATCGGGCGGACGACGTGTTGCCATCGCCCCTTGCTGCCTCGGGGCGGGGCTGGCGGTGATTTCGCGTATGGGGCTAAGCGCGTTTCCCGCGCGGTGCCTCTGCAAATCGGCTAAAAGAGGACAGATGGGTGGCCGTCGGCGTCGGTCGCGTTGTCACCTTGGCGAGTTGGGGCTGCCGGACGACGGTGGCGCTGAGACGGTCTCCGGCCTTGAGCTGTTTGCGGTTTGTGTGGTGTGTTGTTTCTTTTTGCGTGCGGTTCGGAAGGTTGTGAGTCCTCCGAGGGTCAGTGCGGCCAACGTTGTGCAGCTGACACCGGTCCACACCCACGGCGACGAGCCTGTGTGGGTGCCGTGGCGGTTGGTCGGCGCGGCCGCGCCTTTCGTTGATTTACTAGCAGTCGGCCCGGTATCTAGGCTGGTTGAGTTGTTTTTCTGGGAGGTGATGGTGAAGCAGGTGATGGGGTAGTCATAGCCGTTGATTATTACTTTGTTGCCGCGGACTTTGCCGATGCTGCTTTTAATGACTTTGCCCGGCATGGTGATTGTCGTCGTCATTGTCAGCCCATCGAGATCGGCGCCGTCTGGAAGCGAGGGCTTCATGGAGATCGACAACGTGTCCGCGTTGTCTTTGACTGTCACCTCGTCATGGGGCACGTTCGAGGTCGCCTTGCAGCGAATATGGCCACCCGGCGCGGTGACGTCTTCCATCTTCGCCGCAGCAGCGTATCTGGCAGTGGTGCCAAAGTATTCCCTAAGCTCTTCGCAGTTGCCTTTGAGGGTTCGCATTGAGTCGGTGGTGTCTTCGAATACGATTTCAGTGTACTGGCCCCCGTCGGCTTTGAATTCGACCTTCGCGTCGATCCGACACCCGGTCAAACACAGCAGGCACACGCCCAACGCCACAACTGTCCCGCGCAGACCCAGCCTCCCCTTGGCGTCCGAGGCACCCCGCCGTCGCCGCCCTGTGCCCGCACGCACCGACGAACTCCAACCGTGGAGCCTTCCAACACTCATGCCGAGCCTCCTACCCAACAACCAACACCGCAGCTTCAAGCTTTACCTCACAGCCTAGCCCAGCCTGCACAGGCGTCGAACGCGCAGCCGCCTTCTCGCCTCAGAAATGGCCGGGCGGGTTGGCTTGGGGATCTCGAGGGTGCCTCTTTCGAGCCGCAACAACGGCAAGGCCCGCCAAGGCCAAACCTAGCCCGCTCAAACCGGCAGCCCATGCCCACGGCGGAAAGCCTTGCCCATTGTCCGCGCCGGAAGGGCGCTTGCCCTTGAAGCTTCTAGATTGAGGATTGGAAGACGGGCCGCGGGACTCTTCCTTTTCTGAGGTGATATTCAGGCCGTCGACCAAATAATCGACCCCTGTGATCACAACTTTGTTCCCTCGACTGTCGCCGACGCTAGTCTTGACTACCTTCCCGGGCATGACGATCGTCGTCTTCGCAGTCAACCCCTCCATATCCTCTTTAGTCTCACTTGTAGGCTTAAGCGCAAGAGTGTAGGAATTGCCTTCAGTTGTGAACTTTGCTCTTTCGATTGGTGTGTTCGATGTGATTTTGCAAGTTAGGTGGCCGCCGGAAGGGGTGACGTCCTCCATTTTTCCATCAACAATGAACTGGCCCACTGGTCCGATATAGTTCTTTAACTGTTCGCAGTTTCCTTTGAGCGTTCGCATTGAGTCGGTGTCGTCTTCGAATACGATCTGCGTCCTGACGCTCCCGTCGGCTTTGAACTCGAACGTCGAGTCCGTGCGACAACCGCCCAACAGCAGCGTTGATATTGCTGCGCACAGCATCGCAAGGCCCCGTTGCTTCAGAGAACGCTGAGGTCCCCGTACGGAAAAGCGCCAACAGGCACGCCGCCTTCTTTCCATCCCCTTGCCCAAAAGTTGTCCACAAACCATGCCGAGCCTCCTGCCCAACGACCGACGCGGCAGTTCCGCACTTTACCGCCAAGTCTAGTTCAGCCGCACCCGCAGACGCAGGCTTTGAAATATCGCAGAAAAGACCTTAGAGGCTCAGGAGAAGCCCAGCCTCCAGAGGGAAGCGAGCGCGCAAGACTTGGCGCAAGCAAGAACGTCCAGAGGCAAAACCAGCCCCCACCGCAAAAAGACGTATGCCGCCGTTCGAGGTTCTCAGACCTTTCGACAGTTGAGAAGAGCGGTACAGCATATGCCCGTGCTTTCCAGGATGGCCTTGTTTTTCTGACCGAAGCCGCTGCCGGTTTTAGCCGAGGCCAGTGCGGGTTTTAATCGAAACCGGCGTCGACGCGATTGGAATCCGCGTTCTCTTTCCTCACGGAAAAGGCGCTAGCCCCAACAATTGCGGTCAGGGCTCCGGTGCCGATAAGGACCCACATCCACAAAGGCAGCCCTTTCTTCGCGCTGTCTGAGCGCGACGGCGAACTACTCGTGCCATTCGCTTCTGAGGTGATCTGAAAACCGTCTGTGAGATAGCCTATCCCGTCGATTACTACTTTGTTGCCGTGAATTGTCCCTGTATTCGTTTTAAGAACTTTTCCTGGCATGACAATCGTTGTCTGTGCAGTCTTAATTGGAATTCTTCTTCCTGTCTTTAAAGGCTCGTATGTAAGCGAATAAGAATTTCCTAATTTTCTTAAACTAATGCCGTATATGCTGTTTATGGGTGTGTTTGACGTCGCTTTGCAAGTAAAGACCCCTCCAGGTTTTGTAATATTATCGATCTTTGCCCCATCGAGGAATTCCAGGCTGACAGGTATAGCGATCTTTAAGTCGTCGCAGTTTCCTTTGGGCGTTCGCATTGAGTCGGTGTCGTCTTCGAATACGATCTCTGTTCTCACGCTTCCGTCGGCTTTGAACTCCAACGTCGAGTCTGCGCGGCATCCGCCCAGCAGCGCCGCAGACCCGGCGAGTGCGATCAGCGAACGCGCGGCCGCTTTGCGGCAGAGGCGCATCGTCTCGGTTGCTTTCCCGCTAGGACGCCGCCGCATGCCCGAGTCCCTCCCCGGCTCTTGACCGCACGCGCCGGAAACACCGTCATTTCCCGCTGCGCGGCTGACACGAAATCGGCTTTCGATCATTTCGTTCTCCTTGACCAAGTGGCTAATCGATGCATAAGTTTCATGATTGTACTCAGACTAGCGCGCAACTCGCCCGGGCTCAGCCTAGCGCATTCCGCCCAGACGCCAACACCGAAAAGCGACCATGCGAGCCGCGCAGCGGGTCGGCCGATAACCTGGAGTCATGACTCCACGTGAATCCGCCGGCCCGGGGCCGGCCACAATCGCGCCCGAGCTCGTTGAGCTGCTGTCGGGCAACGACGTCGTCGCGATCGCCCCCGCGCTGCTCGGGGCGAGGCTGGCGGTGGCGTCGCCGGAAGGAACCGTGGCCGTGCGGCTGGCGGAGGTCGAGGCGTATGCCGGCGAGATCGACCCCGGGTCGCATGCCTTCCGCGGCCGGACGGCCCGCAATTCCTCGATGTTCGAGGCGGCAGGCCGGGTGTACGTCTATTTCACGTACGGGATGCACCACTGCGTGAACGTCGTGTGCGGGGCGGAGGGCGTTTCGCGCGCGGTGCTTCTGCGCGCCGGCGAGGTTGTAGAGGGCGTCGACGTTGCACGCGGGCGGCGGCCCGCCGCTCGGAAGGACAGGGATTTGGCGCGCGGGCCGGCCAGACTGACGTCGGCGCTGGGGTTGACGCGCGAGGACGACGGCGAACTTCTGGGCGGTGCGGGTTCGCGAATCTGCCTTGAGCTGGCCGGGCCCGCCGACGCGGTTCCGGCGGAACTGGTGCGAAGCGGGCCGCGGGTCGGCGTTGCCGGGCCCGGCGGCGACGGCGAGGCTTTCCCTTGGCGTTTCTGGATCGACGGCGATCCGACCGTTTCGCCCTACAGGGCGGCGGCCAGGCGCAAATGAGCGTCTGAGCCAAGCCGACCTACGCACGCGCAGCAAGACTAAAGCGACGTTCGAGGCGGCTCTTGCAAGCCGGCCGCCATGCGCGAATGAGCGACCAAGCTAATTCTGCTTACTCTTCTCTTCTTACCTTGGTGACGTCGCCATGCGCGGATGAGCGGCTGGGGGCCAGATGTGGATAAGCGGCCGAATGCGGATGGACGGCTGGGGGCCAGATGTGGATAAGCGGCCGAATGCGGATGGACGGCTGGGGGCCAGATGTGGATAAGCGGCCGAATGCGGATGGGCGCCCGAGCCAGTCCCGCATACTCCTTTACTCGCGCCCTGGCGATTTCTCTTGCCTCGGCGATCCTGCTGCCTTGGCGATGTCGCCGGGTGCGGCCTGAACCGCCGCAGGACCATCGGTCTCAAGGGCGGCGTTGAGGGAAAGCAGCGATCCGATCGCCGCGCTTGCCGACCGCAAGGCGGCGTTGGACGAAGCGAATCCGTACGCCCGACGCCGCGTGGTTCTCGCGTGGCAGTCCGCAGAGCGTCATGCTCCCGGTGCCCAGCTCCATTCGACTCGTGTCGATCAGTGCGGAGCCTCGTCGCGCTCAAAGCCTCAATGCACCTTCTGGTGCTCAGTGCTTTTCGACGGCGATCGTGTTGTTCGGACACCTCCAGAGCATTTTTGGGTCTCAATGCACCTTCTGGTGCTCAGTGCTTTCCGACTCCTCAAAAAGGGAGAGTCGGCGGTCTTCACCGACTTGTCTCAATGCACCTTCTGGTGCTCAGTGCTTTCCGACTGGACGTGACGGCAACAGTGCTGCCGGTCTCCGCCATATTGAAAGTCTCAATGCACCTTCTGGTGCTCAGTGCTTTCCGACGTCTGAACCTTCGCGATCGCGCCCTCGACGCCGGACAGGTTTCAATGCACCTTCTGGTGCTCAGTGCTTTCCGACAGAGACATCGACATCTTTTCAACCGTTGACACGACGGTTTCAATGCACCTTCTGGTGCTCAGTGCTTTCCGACGTGGTGTTCAACCCCATGGACGTCCAGGCCGACGTGTTTCAATGCACCTTCTGGTGCTCAGTGCTTTCCGACGAAGATCGAGGGGGACCATCTCATTGTCCGCTACACACTGTTTCAATGCACCTTCTGGTGCTCAGTGCTTTCCGACGCGGCGTGGAAGAACGGGTGGTCTCGGGAGGATCGTTTCAATGCACCTTCTGGTGCTCAGTGCTTTCCGACAGCCACCGAATCGATCACTACCCCGCGAGCCCCAACCGCATAGTTTCAATGCACCTTCTGGTGCTCAGTGCTTTCCGACAAAAAGGAGAACTCTATGCACTACGAAGTCCAAGTTTCAATGCACCTTCTGGTGCTCAGTGCTTTCCGACGAGGATGGGTGGGTGGAGCAGGTACCGATCCTCGTGTTTCAATGCACCTTCTGGTGCTCAGTGCTTTCCGACACAACAAGGAGGTTGGTGAGAAGGTCCTGTTCGGGAGTTTCAATGCACCTTCTGGTGCTCAGTGCTTTCCGACCTTGTTGGATCGCGCCTTGGCATACCGGATAGCGTTTCAATGCACCTTCTGGTGCTCAGTGCTTTCCGACCTGCCCGACGGGGAGAGGTATCTTCCTAACGATATTAAGTTTCAATGCACCTTCTGGTGCTCAGTGCTTTCCGACTCCGCCCCCAGAAAACCGCGCCACACCGCCGTTTACCAGAACGAAATCGCCGCCGACCTGGAAAGCACCACATCGAATCGGCCCGCACTTGTTCAATTAAACCACACAACCGCGAAAATCCGCCACAAAACGACCCAGCGCCGCCGACACCCCCTACCAGCCAGTACGCCACCGACTTCCAACGAACCCAAGCCAAAAAACCGACCCCTCAC
>ERZ773004.1629-NODE-1629-length-10641-cov-2.811071_pt1 | contig 10641 bp, 6 predicted proteins | sample MGYA00580667_ERZ773004 | MGnify/ENA primary metagenome ERZ773004 (study PRJEB29015, sample SAMEA2737963) | human oral metagenome | biome: human oral; feature: human-associated habitat; material: dental | place: China | collected 2123 ... | reverse complement strand
AGCCGTATGATGACAGCCCTTAGGGCAGTCCTGCTCGCCAGGAACCAGATCGGGGAATGCCTGTACAATCTGCTCCGGCGGAACATGAGCCAGTCCAAAAGAACGTATACCCGGAGTATCGATAATCCAGGTTCCGGGTGGTACATGAAGCTCAGGCGTGGATACGGGCTGTAAGGCGAGAGCTGACGAAGATGTATGACGACCCCGCCCCGTAACGGCGTTAACGTGCCCAGTCGCACGGTCTGCACCAGTGAGCGCATTCACCAAAGTAGATTTACCGACCCCCGAATGCCCGAGAAGCACAGATACCTTACCCACAAGCTCTTCGAGAAGCTTATGAACGGGGGCATGCAGAAGACCCTCGGCCCCAGACTCACTGGGGGATCGACCGTCAGCTGACCCGGAGAGTACAATTTTTAGCCCGGAGGCACTGTAATAATCGAGTAGTTGCTGAGGGTGAGAAACATCGGTTTTTGTAATGCACAAAATAGGCTCTATCCCGGCATCATATGCGGCAACGACGGCTCGATCAATAAAACCTGTGCGCGGCTGCGGATTCGCAGCAGCAACCACAATGACCAGCTGGGTCGCATTGGCCACCACCACACGTTCGGTTGTATCTGTGTCATCGGCGCTGCGGCGCAGTACCGAAGAACGCTCTCCCAAACGAACGATGCGCGCTAGGGTGTCTTTTGCGCCGGATATATCTCCGACTACATCCACAAAGTCTCCAGTGACAATGGGGGTACGGCGCAATTCGCGTGCCCGTGCCGCGACAAGAGTCCGCTCCTGTGGGGTGCCTTCATCGACAACTACTGACCACCGACCACGATCGACGGTGACGACGCGACCGCGTATAGCATGCTTGTACCGGGGGCGTTCCTTAGTGCGGGGTCGAGAACCCTTTTTATTGGGGCGAACTCGAACGTCGGATTCATCCCACTCGTCGAAAGACCGGTTTCGGGATGGATTCACGAGCGCGCTCCTTTCCATTGCGAAAGCATTTTTTGCCAAAGCGCTGTGAATTGTGGGAGTGTTTTTGCGGTTGTCTGAACGTTTTCGACGCGCACTCCGGGTTCGTGAAGTCCAATAACTGCCGCGAACGTTGCTACTCGATGGTCTTCATAGGTCTGTACCGTCACAGGAGAGTCTTGAGGCAGACGTCGAACGGGGCGAAGAACGCGAATACCGTCGGCTGTTTCTTCGGCAAGCCCGCCCAAACGGTTAATCTCAGCGACGAGAGCCGCGAGGCGGTCAGTCTCATGCCCACGCAGGTGCCCAATGCCAGTGAGAGTGCTCGGGGAGTCAAGAAGCGCAACGAGAGCGGCAACTGTGGGCGCGAGTTCGCCTGCAGTCTGTAGGTTAAACTCGACCCCGGAAAGCCGGGTTATATCTTCGGGCCCGGTGACTGTGAGCGAACCATTAGAGAATTCAACGGTACCGCCCAAACGGGGCAGAATGGTACGCCACTCATCACCTCCCTGCGTTGTTCCGGGGGAACTGTCTGCTGTAGGAGCGGGCCAACCGGGAATAGTCACTGAGTTGCCTGTTACCATCGCAGCTGCAAGGAAAGGACCAGCGTTAGAAAGATCCGGTTCAACCGTGACATCAAACCCGGAAATAGTGCCCGGGAATACACGCCAGGCGTATTCATCAGCAACGGCTTCAGCGCGTACCCCCAAGTCACGGAGGGTCTGCAGGGTCATCTCAATATGAGGTATCGAAGGCATAGCGTTTCCCCGGTGATGAATCGTTAACCCCTGAGGAAGCCTAGGCGCAATCAAGAGCAGAGCAGATACAAATTGCGATGAAGCCGAAGCATCAATAAAGATCTCTGCGGGAGTACCGGATGCGGCCGCAAGTCCGGGGGAATGCAGGGTGAAAGGCAAGGTATCTACGGAATCATTGCCCGATCGTTCAATACGCGCCCCTAGCTGACGCAGACCATCGCAGAGCGCCGCCATCGGCCGTTTGCGGGCTTGTGGATCACCATCAAAGTTGTAATCACCCGGAAGCAAAGCAGCAAGAGCGGGTACAAAACGCATGACCGTTCCCGCAAGTCCACAATCAATCTTTACCATTGGGGGAGCCGAAGCAAGATTTAGAGGGGTTATGAGAAGATCAGGACCAAACTCCGAACCTGTCTCGATACGCTCGAACTGGGCTCCGAGTGCCTCTAAAGCGGAAATCATGAGGGCTGAGTCTCGCGAGTGTAGGGGAGCACGCAACCGTGAAGGGGAATCAGCAAGAGCCGCGAGGAGCAGGTAACGGTTGGTGAGCGATTTGGAGCCGGGGATGCGCATCCGTGCGCTCATCCCAGGCGCACCCCGGTACGTGGAGTCTTCCCATGCATGTGCCATGGTATTTTGCGCCGTACTCAATTCGCTCATCGGTATAACTCTCTGCCTCCCATAATCTGTCTGGTGTTTGCGCTGGAACTCGCCGGTTCTCTGTACCTGAGGACGCTCTTCTTCGCGCCCATACACTTCAACCATTCTACCGGGTGGGTACCCCAAACGGGTGAGAATCCAGGTAAAACGGTGTATCATTTTTCGCGGTGAACACACAATATTATGCGGGTTTATAGAAGAATAGCGAGGAGAAACCCGGTAGTCGAGTTTTCTCCCCGCCGTAGTATGCCGCGAACTTAGACCAAAGGCGGTGAAGGCTTAGGCACTCGCCGAACAAAATTCATCAATATGTTCCAAAAGCCTGGCTTTGAGGGATTCAGGCGCCTGCTCGTCACACGAAGATTTGATCTTCGCACGCAAAAGGACCTCAAGATCCTTCGCTTCGGTGCAATGCGAGCAAGCATCAAGGTGCCTCTGAATTTCTTGTATTTCCTCAGCGGTGAGAGCACCATCAAGATATTCATAAAGATTTTTAAGTGTTGTGGAACAGGGGTTGCCGCCACAATCTTCGGTAAGTGCCGTGCTATTCTCGGGTGTTTGCTCTTCCATAGCAGACTCCTTTCTTCCGAGTTTATAAAACTGAGCCTATTTCTTCTTCGCCGCTTTTGCTTCGACCTTTGCGATAGTCGAAGGGCGTAAACCATTTTCGCGAGCATAATCCAGTAATTTTTCGCGCAGAATGCGGCGTCCGCGGTGCAGCCGCGACATGACCGTCCCTAATGGAATATCCATAATCTCGGCGATCTCTTTATATGAGAACCCCTCGACGTCGGAGTAGTACACCACCATGCGGAAGTCTTCGGTAAGTGAGGCGAGAGCCTGCCGTACTTCGGTGTCCGGGAGCGCATCCAGAGCCTCCATCTCGGCTGAGCGTAGCCCTGAAGCGTCATGAGCGCCCGCTTGGGCTAACTGCCAGTCTTCGACGGATTCCGTATGGGCCTGCTGTGGCTCTCGCTGGCGTTTACGGTACAGATTAATGTACGTATTGGTCAGAATACGGTACAGCCACGCCTTGAGATTGGTACCTTGCCTGTACTGGTGAAAAGAAGCAAAGGCTTTCGTATACGTCTCTTGAACGAGGTCTTCGGCATCTGCCGAATTCCTGCTCATGCGTAAGGCAGCGGCATAAAGCTGATCGACGTATTGCATGGCATCCGCAGTGAAGCGCTCACGTAATTCACGAGGTGTGAGAGTCGCCGTCGCTTCTGCGGCGTTGGACTCGCTCATAGGTGCTCTTTTCTGTCGTGTAATGACTTTCGGGGGCCTGTGTACAGCATACCTTCGTGTGAGGCTTCGGGGAATGTAACGGCTCGCTCGAATCAATTATTCCCGGTATCCGCAGTACGATCATTAGCTGAAAGGCCAGATAATTCGATAAAGCAAAACCCCGGTGAAAGACCACCGGGGCTTACGTATAGCAAGATACCTTATGCGTTGGGGCGCTTACCGTGGTTTGCGCCGCCCTTACGACGGTCCTTGCGCTTACGACCGCGCTTGCTCATAGGAGCCTCCTTCAGAATTGTGAACCTCTGCTCAAAGAAAGCCAGCGAGGCTCTAAACTAACCGCCCCGAGTCTTAGCACAGGCTTAAACGCATAGGGCAACGCCGTCTATTTTTTCATAGAAACGGCTTGAATGCATCTTACCAACAGGCTGATGCGAAAAATATGGAGATCTAGATACTCTGTCTGCGTAAGATCTTACTGCTCGGGAAGGTTAAGCCAGCTGTACCAACCGCGGTGGAGCACAAGCCACGCCATGAGACCGTATCCAGACTGCCCCGGACGCCCATCATTAGCGGCCAGATCATTGCGCCATTGTTCGTGGTGCAAAAGAGGGTTGAACGTATCGACATACACGTGATTACGGCGGGTTACTACATCTGCATAAGCCGCCGAAAGATCAGCGATGCGACGGTTACGCTCCGGGTCGAGAGTCGGGGGAGGGCCCACCACAAGTACACGGATGCTGTTCTGAGACGCCATGTCTACCATATTGGCAAGATTCAAGCGTGAACGTGCACTAGTGAGTCCCAAATCAATGTCAAAAGTTGAGGGAGCTATGACCAAACGATTATCGGCACCGGGAAGGAACCTGCGGCGTGCCTCATCAAACCATCGAGTGCTCAGCTGCTCGCTTCCTTCATTCGGGGCGGCGAGATTATAGGCTGAAATGGATGCACTAGTTTGCGGGGTACGTGCCATCACGCGACCAAACCAACCTAGGGTGCGGGGGTCACCGACACCGGCGAGCAGGTCGTCTCCAACCGCTACAAGTCGAATATTGCGTTGCTCCACGGGGTTCTTTCTTCCGTTGATATCTTGCGTCTGCAGTACGTAAACGCTCTGTCCTTTTGTTTAAGCATAAGGTGTTCGAGTTATGTTTTCGAACTCCTCGAAAATTTTTGATCCAATCGTGATGAAAAATCCACTTGAGGCATAGGAAAAGCCCCATCACTACAGTCTTCCACAATCGCACGAGTTATAAAACTCGCTGTGAAGCTACGGTTGTGATGGGGCTTTACCCCACAAAGGATTTAGCCTTCGAAGACCTGCTTCATCAGTGCCTCAGCTTCAGCGGCATGGCGTTTACCCGTACCTGCTGCAGGAGATGCCGACGCAGGGCGGGAAACTAAACGCATCCGGTAGTCAATAATTGGCAGCAGGTTCAAAGCCATAAACGGCCACTGACCCTGGTTAGCGGGCTCATCCTGCGCCCATACAATATCGGTGGCGTTCGAGTACAAATCCAGCTGTGCCTTGACCTCTGCCTCGGGCAGGGGGTAAAGCTGCTCAACGGAGACGATAGCGGTTTTCGTATCACCGCGCTTTGCACGCTCAGCCTCAAGATCGTAATAGAGGCGACCAGAGACAAAGACAACACGCACAACTTGGGCCGGAGTAACACCGGAACGATCGCCAATAACGGGTTGGAACGACCCCTCCGTGAAGTCCTCGATTGAGGATGAGGCAGCCTTCAAACGCAAGAGCTGTTTAGGGCTAATAACCACAAGCGGCTTATACGGGCGGTGCTGTGCGTGACGACGCAACAGGTGGAAATACGATGCCGGGGTAGAAGGCACAGCAACCGTCATATTGTTTTCAGCGCACAACTGCAGGTACCGCTCCATACGTGCTGATGAGTGGTCCGGCCCCTGCCCCTCATAGCCGTGGGGGAGCAGAAGAACCAGCGAAGAACGCTGACCCCACTTCTGTTCAGACGATGACACGAACTCGTCGATAATCGTCTGGGCACCGTTCGCAAAGTCACCGAACTGGGCCTCCCACACCACCATCGAATCGGGACGTTCAACCGAGTATCCATACTCGAAGCCTATGACACCGTACTCAGACAGAAGTGAATTGTAGATACGTAGCTTGCCCTGATGATCCGAGAGATGCTGCAGCGGTGACCATTCGTCGTCGGTGAGATGATCATGCAGCACCGCGTGACGCTGCACGAAGGTACCGCGTTGAACGTCTTGGCCGCTCATACGCACATCGGTGCCTTCCATGAGCAGAGAGCCAAAAGCCAGAAGCTCGCCCATGCCCCAATTGACCTTGCCGTTTGTGCCCATCTCAACGCGCTGTTCACACAGTTTCTTGAGCTTCTTGTGAACCGTGAAACCCTCGGGAACTTCACCGAATGCTTTTGCGATGTGCTCGAAGGTATCGCGAGAGATCGCGGTGTTACCGCCATGAACAATTTCGGTGCTCTGCTGAGAAGCCGGCAGCTCAAGCCCAGCGACATTGGGCGCCTCAGGAGCGGGTACGGCCGCCTGGGTCTCACTGAAGATCGCATCCAGCTTCGAGTGGTATGCGCTCAATGCCTCATCTGCTTCTTCCTGGGTGATATCGCCGCGACCCACCAGAGCCTCTGCATACTTGGTGCGGGTCGAAGGCATATTATCAATCACCTGGTACATCTTCGGCTGAGTCATCGACGGGTCATCAGCCTCGTTGTGGCCACGGCGACGGTAGCAGAGTAAATCAATTACGGCATCGCGGCCAAAGCGCTCGCGGTACTCGAATGCGAGACGACCTGCCCGAACTACGGCCTCGGGGTCGTCGGCGTTTACGTGGAAGACAGGCGCCTTGGTCATCCGAGCAATATCGGTTGCGTTGGTGGCGGTACGGCCATCCTTCGGAGATGTCGTGAAGCCGATCTGGTTATTCACCACGATGTGTACGGTACCGCCGGTAGTGTAGCCACGCAGATTAGCCATCTGCAAGGTTTCCATGACGATACCCTGTGCGGCAAACGCGGCATCACCATGAATCAAGATGGGCAGAATGGGATGACCTTCGACACCCTGGTCGTTAAGAACATCCTGCTTGGCGCGCACGATGCCTTCCAGAACGGTGTTAACAGCCTCCAAATGTGAAGGATTAGCAGCCAAATACACCTGAGTTTGCTTGCCTGAGGTAGAGGTGAACGTGCCCTCGGTGCCAAGGTGGTATTTCACATCGCCAGAACCACCTTCATATGGTGCCGCAGTACCGCTGAACTCACGGAAAATCTGGGCGTAAGACTTACCCGCGATGTTGGTCAGAACATTGAGGCGGCCACGATGCGCCATACCGATGGCGACCCCGTGCATATTATTATCTGCCGCCTTGTTGATGATCGCATCCAGCAGAGGAATGAGCGACTCTCCGCCTTCGAGTGAGAAACGCTTCTGACCCAGGTACTTGGTCTGCAGGAAGGTCTCAAAGGCCTCGGCCTCAACAAGCTTCTCCAGAACATGCATCAGACGTTCGCGGCTAGGCTTGCTGTAGCCATGCTCCAGCTTCTCTTGGAACCATTCACGGGCTTTACGGTCTTCCATGTACATGTACTCCACCGCGAGAGTACCCGCATATGCCTCACGTAGACGCGCCAGAATAGTACGCAAAGGAAGCTGTTCTTTGTCGCCAAACCCTCCCGTAGGCCATACTCGATCCAGATCCCACAGAGTCAGACCGTAGCTTTCTACGTTCAGATCGGGGTTTGAATGTAGCTGGTAGCCCACAGGGTTGGTACGGGCGATAAGGTGACCGTGCACTCGGTACGCGTGGATAAGCTGCTGAATGCGGGCGACCTTAGAAACTTCAGTATCAGGATTAACCTGATTATCCTGGCTCCATCGAACAGGTTCGAAGGGAATTTGAATAGCCTGGAAGATTTCGTCATAGAATCCTTCGGCGCCTAAGAGGTAGCTCTCTACTATCTTAAGGAATTCGCCGGAACCAGCACCTTGAATAACGCGGTGGTCATAGGTGCTCGTAAGGGTAATAACCTTGGAAATAGCGTGCTGGGCTACCATCGTCTCCGCCACACCGCGGAACTCAGCAGGGTATTCAAGAGCACCCACACCGATAATTGCGGCCTGCCCTTTCGAAAGACGAGGAACAGAGTGTACGGTACCGATACCGCCAGGGTTCGTGAGAGTAACCGTAGTTCCCTGGAAATCTTCCAGCCCAAGCTGGCCTGCACGACCACGTTTGACGATATCGTCGTAGGCCTGCCAGAACTCCAAGAAGCTCAAGGTCTGTGCACCCTTGATATTCGGAACCACGAGGTTGCGGGAGCCATCAGGGCGGGGCAGATCGATAGCCAGCCCGAAGTTCACATTCGCATTGTGAATAGCAATCGGTTTGCCTTTTTCATCATGACCGTAGGTGACGTTCATTGAAGGCATGGCAGCGAGCGCACGAATAACAGCGTACCCAATGATATGCGTGAAAGAAATCTTGCCGCCGCGGGTTCGAGCCAAATAAGCGTTGATGGCAGAACGGTTTTCAATCAGCAGCTTAGCTGGTACCGCGCGCACCGTCGTAGCGGTTGGAACGGTGAGCGAGTCTTCCATGTTGGCGGCAACGGCTTTAGCCGGTCCGCGTAGGGGTACAATTTTATCTTCTAAAGGTTCCACGTTTTCTGCCTTTGATGAGGTTTTAGGAGCGGGTGATGCTGCCGACTTTATTGGTGCGGCAGGCTGAGGCTCCGGGGTAGTAATAGATGCTGCAGCGGCTGGAGCAGAAGGTATCGCCTCGGCTTTTTGGGTAGCTGTTACCGGGGCGGAGGCCGCCGGAGTTCCTTGAAGGGCCTTATCAATGGACTGAAAAATGGGCCACCACGAAGGATCCACGAGATTTTTGTCTTGCTGATAACGTTCATATTGTTCTTCGACGAACCATTCGTTACCGGCAAATTCCTCAGGTACCAGGTGATCTGGCAGATTTGGCACTGTAAACGCCTCTTCCTTGACTGTGAATTTATCCGTCGCGTCCGGAGAAATCCGGCACAGACGACCCGCATCTTCGAGGGGCGAATCATCACGCTGAGTATAAGTTGGCTTTGTGTGTGCCTCTTCAAGTCTCGCACACATTGCGGACTGCAAGAGCTGCAGCGCACCAAATACTCTATAACCTAGTTTAGTGAGAACTCACCCGAACTTTCCAGCTGAACCCGGCGGATACGGTGAGTTGTTCTTCACGGGAACACGCTTGTAGGAAGGCAAAACATGCCTTGAGGGTGGGTAAGTTCTGCGAGATATTGTGCTCATGGGAGCTTATGCATCTCTGTTTTACATTGATATCTAAAGGAAAGCGTAGCGACCACTGCAAAATTGCCTTAAACATTCGCTAGAATATGGGCTATGGATGACCCCTTCAGTTACCCCAATACAGACTGTCGAATATTACACTTTTATGACGCTCGTCGTCCTGATGACGTTGGGTGCGCGGTGAACGCATGAACTTTATACTTCTTGCTCTCGGCATCGCACTCATTCTAGGAACCGGTTTCTTCGTAGCTGTCGAATTCTCACTTGTGGCGCTTGAGACCGCGACCGTGTATCAAGAACGAGAAAAAGGTGATACTCGCGCTAACGCCGTTCTTCAATGCTTACGTACTCTCTCAAAACAGCTTTCAAGTTGCCAAATTGGCATTACGATTACGACTCTGCTCACGGGGTACACACTCGACGCTTCCATTAATGCGTTAACCGCTGGATTTATCTCTTCGTGGGGTCTTCCTAGGGCTGTAACTTCCACCCTGACCCTTGTGCTTGCTATGGGAATTGCCACCCTGTTATCAATGCTCCTCGGTGAACTGGTGCCTAAAGGCCTTGCGATCGCTGAACCCTACCGGGTGGCGCGGCAAGTCGCGCCTGCGCAGCTTATATTTACGCGCATCATGAAACCTGCGGTCGTCGTGATGAACGGGTCTGCCAATAGAATTCTTCTTCTCTTCGGCATGGAGGCTCAGGAGGAACTTTCTGCTGCCCGCAGTCCCGAAGAGCTTTCGGCAATGGTGCGTCGCTCTGCGGAGCAGGGAACCTTGGATTCAGATACGGCTCGATTTGTGGATCGCACGCTTAGTTTTGCTGAACTTACCGCTTCCGAGGTGATGACTCCGCGAGGGCGGGTTACGATGCTCGAAGATACGGCGCCCGTAACAGAGGTTATAGAGCAGGCCCGTGCGACCGGGCATTCGCGTTTTCCTCTCTATCGTGGAGATCATGACAATATTGTGGGCGTTATCCATGTGAAGAAAGCTGTCGGGGTTCCAACCGATGTGCGTGAAACCCTGGAAGCCGGTGCATTGGCTGATGACGTGCTGCAGGTTCCTGAAACGCTGCACGTGGATGCGCTTCTTACTCAGCTGCGTGAAGGAGCATTACAACTTGCCGTCGTCCTCGACGAATACGGCGGAACATCGGGAATTGTGACTCTTGAAGACCTTGTTGAAGAAATTGTGGGCGAGGTATCCGATGAGCACGATCAAGGGCGAACGGAACGGCCTCTACGTTTTGGTAACGGCGACTGGGTGTTCTCAGGATTGCGTCGCCCGAATGAGGTTAACGAATTTATTCCCGGTGTCATCGCCGAGCATCCTTCCTACGAAACCGTGGGCGGTTTTATGATGGAGCAGCTGGGGCGCATACCTGAACAGGGTGACCAGGTACCGATCCCTGGCGGTATTCTGCGCGTAGACCATGTTGAGGGACGCCGGGTAGACCGCATCCGCTTTATTCCCGACAGCATCGGGGAAGGGCTCGTATCGCAGCCAGCGGTTTTGCAGAATCGGCAGGTGCGCTCATGAATGACTGGATAGCTATAGCACTCCTCGTTATTTTGCTTATCGGCAATGCATTTTTTGTCGCAGGTGAATTTGCCATCATGTCTACCCGCCGAGCCCAAATAGAGCCCCTAGCGGATGGGGGAAATAAACGCGCAAAAGTGGTGCTC
>ERZ773004.1628-NODE-1628-length-10648-cov-3.497498_pt1 | contig 10648 bp, 2 predicted proteins | sample MGYA00580667_ERZ773004 | MGnify/ENA primary metagenome ERZ773004 (study PRJEB29015, sample SAMEA2737963) | human oral metagenome | biome: human oral; feature: human-associated habitat; material: dental | place: China | collected 2123 ... | reverse complement strand
CATAAAGGTCCTAGCCATAATGGTGGAAGTACATATTCGACAGATTTAAACACGACTGGATATCCTGGTTATGCTGCAATGAAATTAGTAGGTGGTCACGAAGTAAAAATAGACAATACAACTATTAATTTTAAAGGAACAGGAACAAACTATCAAAGATGGTTATTCCACACAGATGGTCATAATGATAATGGGAACTCTACTTGGAATATAGGAAGTGGATCAAATATTAATATAGATGGAACTAAATTGGTAATGTATACTTCTCAGTATCATGGTAGTGGAAATACAACAGTAGGGATGACAAATAGTGGTAATATAACTACATCAGCTACTGGAAGTGATAACTATATATGGATGACACTGAAAGCTGGAGCATGGCCAGCAACAAGGGTTATGGCTTTTGAAAATAAAGGTACTATCGCACTAAATGGTACAAATGATACTCTTGCTCTTATAGGATCAGAATATGGTAATACAGGAGGATTTACGTTTATAAATGACGGAACTCTTCAACTTAAAGGAACAAGTGATAAAGGTATATTAGTAAAATCTGGAACTGATTATTTAAGTTCTGAAATTTTGTTAAATAAACCAATGGAAATATCAGGAAATAACTCAGTAGGAATAGGATTCTTAGGATATGCTGATCTTGAAGGAGGAAAAGCATATAATGATGGTAAATCTGCAAACAATGCAGTTATTCCGCTTCTTACTACTTCAAGAGAATCTGTATTAAATGTAGATTTGAAAAATAATGAAAAATCTACAGCATTATTCTTTAATAACAATGGATCAAATACTTTTAATGCTAATAATTTCAATTTAACATCTACTAATGGTACAAATAATACTTTAGTTTATGTTGAAGATGGAATAGTAAATCTTAATGGTAATACTAATGGTAAAATGAATATAACTGGTGGTAAAAATAATGTCGGAATTTATACGAAAGCAGCTGATCCGCTAACAAATAAAGGGGAAATAACTATATCTAATTCTGACAGTTCAGTAGGAATTTATGCAAAATCTTCTGGTACAGTAACAAATACTGGAGCAATAACTGCTTCAGGAAAATCAGTAAAAGCTGTGGTAGCAGATGGTTCTACAGTAACAAGTAGTGGTAAAATAGATGTTACAGGTACAGCTTTAAGTGATACAGATGGTTCAGTTGGATTAGTTGCAACAAATGGAGGAAATTTAACTCATACAGGTGGAGGAACAATAACAGTTGATGGAAGTGCTTCAATTGGTGCATTAGGTCAAAGCGGAGGTACTGTTGATATTACAGGTGGTACTATAAAAGCTACAGGAGGTGCATTTAATACATATGCACAAGGTGGTACAGTAAAATTAAATGGTACAACAATCAATACAGAACAAAAATCATTGGCATTCTATGCAGACAATACAGGTGGAACAGGAAAAATTAATTTCACAGGTGCAACTACTGCAAATATAGCAGGAGGTACTGATGCTAATACAAGAGGTACTGCGTTCTATTATAAAGGTAGTGGATATTCACCGTTTACAGCGTCTGATATAGGAACTTGGGCATCAAATACATTTGGTGGAACAATAAACAATTTAACACTTAATATGGCAAGCGGATCAAGATTGTTTATAGCTTCTGATGTATCTATGAACTTATCAGATACAGCTGGTAGTGGATTAACAAGTTCTTTAGGAGCAAACATAGTAGGAAATGACTATAAGACATTTATGCTATATTTAAGTAAATTAGCATTAAACCAATCAATTGATTTAGATAATGCAAATGACGCATACAATCAATTAGAAATTTCAAATTCATCAATTGATAACAATAACAGCAACACAATAACAGGAACTCAAGCAGGACAAACTGCAATTGCACAAGAAAACTTAACAACTAACAGAAATGCAGTTACATTAAACAATGATGGTTCAATCAACCTTAGTGGTGCAAACTCAACAGGTATATATGCTAAATTTGGAGTTCTTAATAACAATGCGACAGGAACAATTACAATAGGAGATACATCAACAGGTCTATACGGAGTAGCAGATAGTATCCTAACAAATACAGGAACAATTACAATGGGAAGCAGTTCAACAGGTATGTACTCTGAAGGTTCAACAACTCAAGGTGTAACAAATGCAGGAACTATCACAAGTTCAGGGACAACTTCAGTAGGTGTGCTATTTAAACCAGATGCGACACTTGCGGCAGGGGCAGTTCTTGGAAATACTGGAAATATAACATTAGGAGATAGCAGTGTAGGTTTATATGGAGATAGTACAGCTACAAATTATACTACATCTAACTCAGGAAATATAACAGTAGGTCAAAACGGTATTGGTATGTTCGGATATGCTTCTGATGTATCAGGAGGAACGATTACAGTAGGAGATAAAGGTGTAGGTATATATTCTCAAGGTGGAAATGTAAACCTTACTGGAGGAACAATTGCTACAGGAGCTTCTGAAGCAGTAGGTGTGTATACAGTAGGAAATGGACAAACTGTAACAAACAGTGGAACAACATTTAACTTAGGAAATTCATCAGTTGCAATTGCAAATTCAGGTACTGGAAACACAATTAATTCAACAGTAGCAAATGTTGGATTAGGAGACAACAATATTTATGTTTACTCAAATGATACTGCAGGAACGGTTACTAACTCTACTAACTTGTCAGCAACAGGTAGTGGAAACTACGGTATTTACTCAGCAGGAACTGTAACAAATTCTGGTAATATGGACTTTGGAAATGGTATCGGAAATGTAGGTGTCTATTCAATTGGTGGAGGTACAGCAACAAATACAGGTACAATCACAATTGGTGCTTCAGATGCAGCAACAAACGCATTTGGAATAGGTATGGCAGCAGGATACCAAAACAGTGACACTGGTAACGTTATAAATAACGGAACAATAAACGTAAATGGTGACTACAGTATTGGTATGTACGCAAGTGGAGCAGGAAGTACAGCAACAAATGGAGGAAACATAGTACTAAATGCAAATAATACAACAGGTATTTATGCTGATAACGGAGCAACTGTAACAAATACAGGAACTATCTCAACAGCATCAGGAAACTATTCAAAAGTTGTTGGTGTGTACTTAGGAAAAGGATCAACACTTAATAATACAGGTTCTATTAATATAGATGGAGCAAGCGGAGTTGGAGTATACTTAAAAGGAGGAACAATTGCTAACTACGGTAATATAACAGTAAATGGAAGCAGCAACCAAGCTGATACTGTGCAAGAATTCACTACACCTCCAACAGGTAAAGCAGTAGGTGGAGCAGCAATAAATGCACCTGCAGGAGCTCAAACTGCGACAGTAACAATAAACGGAGTGCAGCAAACACCGGTTGTAGTAAATACATTTGCTACAAATCCAATTGATGTATCAGCATCAAGCATTGGTCTTTATGTAAATACATCAGGAAAAGACTTCACAAACTCAATTAATGGATTAGGAAACTTAACTCAAGAAGCTGATTTGATTATTGGTACAGAAGCAACAGAAATGACAAATAGCAAATCAATTTTAATAAACGATCCTAGAATCTTAGATCCATATAACAACGCAATTAGAACAAGTGGAGTTGCTAACTGGAATATTTATTCTGGAGGATTAAACTGGCTTGCAACACCAACATTGAACCCAAATGATGGAACAATGACAAGTATTTATATGGTTAAAATACCATATACAGCTTGGGCTGGAAAAGAAGAAACACCAATAAACAGTTCTGATACTTACAACTTCTTGGATGGATTGGAACAAAGATACGGTGTTGAAAATCTTGGAACAAGAGAAAGAGCATTATTCGGTAAATTAAACAGTATTGGAAAAAATGAAGCTGCATTATTCTATCAAGCAACAGATGAAATGATGGGACACCAATACGGAAACCTTCAACAAAGAATTAACGCTACAGGAAACTTGCTGGATAAAGAGTTGAATCACCTTCAAAGAGACTGGAGAAATCCATCTAAACAAAATAACAAAATCAAAGTATTTGGTATGAGAGATGAATACAGCACAGATACTGCAGGAATTATTGACTATACAAGTAATGTTACTGGAGTAGCTTATGTTCACGAAGATGAAAAAATTAAGATGGGTAACTCTGACGGATGGTATGCAGGGGTTGTAAATAACAGATTCAAGTTCAAAGATATTGGTAAATCAAAAGAAAACCAAACTATGGTTAAATTAGGGGTATTCAAAAAGATGTCACCTAGCAGCGATCATAACGGATCATTACAATGGACAATTGGTGGAGACGTGTTTGCAGGTATAAACGAAATGAAACGTAGATACCTTGTTGTAGATGATATATTTGAAGCTAAATCTAACTACAATTCTTATGGAGCAGCGTTGAAAACAGATTTAGGATACGACATAAGATTAAGCGAAAGAACACATTTCCGTCCTTATGGAGCATTGAAGATGGAATACGGAAGATTTAACAGCATCAAGGAAGACAGAGGAGAAATGAGATTAGAAGTTAAAGGAAACGATTACTTCTCTGTTAAACCAGAAGTAGGAATGGAATTTAAATTTGTTCAGCCACTAGCAGTAAGAACTAACTTATCAGTAGGATTGACTGCAGCTTATGAGAATGAACTAGGGAAAGTTGGAGATGTAAACAACAAAGGAAGAGTTAGATATACTTCAGCAGACTGGTTCGGAATCAGAGGAGAAAAAGACAATAGAAAAGGAAACGGTAAGTTTGACTTAAATATCGGAGTGGACAACACAAGATTCGGAGTGACAGTAAATGGAGGATATGACACTAAAGGTAAGAACGTAAGAGCAGGAATAGGATTCAGAGCTATTTACTAGGCCTATGTAATTTTGAAAAAATAATAGCTTTAGGTAAATAACAAATTAAAAAATTAAGAACAGCAGAATTTCGGTTTTGCTGTTTTTTTATTTAACTAAAGTTTAAACTAAATAAGTTATAATTTAAATAAAAGATTTATATAATGTTTTCATAAAAAAAGTTGTATTTTTTTTAATTATCTGATATAATAGTACAGATATAAAATTTGATTAAAATATAATCGCAACTATAATAAATTTATAAAAAACAGATGTAATTTAATATTACAATTGGGTTAAATAGATAAACTAAAATTAAAGAATTACGGCGATTTTATAATAACTATTTTAACTAAATATTTTTTTGTTAGGAAGTAAATGCATAAAATTAATAAGACATATTGTATAAAAAATTACTGATTTGATAGAATTTCCTATAAAAATGATTTATTAACAAAAAAGGAGAATAAAACAGCTAATAATTTGAAAAAAATTAAACAAGAAATTTAAAAATAATTTTAATTTGTTTTTGTAATTTAAATATATTAATAAGAAATATGTTTGATTATGAAATAAAAAATAAAAATATTTTTAAAATTGTATTGATTTATCTTATTGTTTTTGATAGAATAAAAAAAAGAGCATATTATTTTATATCTGTAACATATAAGAAGTACACAAAAAATAATAAATTTAATCTAAATATTAATTTTTTGAGTTAATTTTTTAGTCACTAGGTACATTAAAATATAAAAAGAAAGGAATAAAAAAATGACAAATAATTTACGAAAAGTTAAGCAGGATTTATGTTCATTAGCAAAAAGAACAAAAGATTTTAAATATACAGATTCTGCACTATTTATGTTTTTGCTAACAGGACTTGTTATGGTAAGAAATAACTTGTTTTCGACAACAGCAAATAAGGAGATTAAAACTCAAAAAGAAGAAATATCTACATCAATTAAAAATATACATCAGAAATTCAAAGAAACAAGAAAAGAAAATGATAAATTGCTAAAAGATGCGAATTTAGAATTAATTCAGTTGATGGAGCAAGGAGACCATGTGGTAAAATCTCCATGGAGTTCATGGCAGTATGGGATGAACTATTTTAATAATAATTGGAATGGAACATATAAAGGACGTGGAGATAAGAAAGAAAAATATCCTTATGAAGGCATATTTCAGAGAAGTGAAGATGCATTTGAAAGATATACTTCACCTTTAAGTTCAAAATATAAAGAGTTACCAACTTCAACAAATCCGTATTCTGCATCTTCAAATGCAAGATTGGGATTATCAAACAAAGGGTATGGAATTTCAAGTACTTCTCCTAGACAGGAGCCATTATCTACATTAAATGTAGACGCTTCAATAAGACCAAAAGATGTGTCTAGAGATCCTGTGGAAGCACCAAGAGTTTCTGTACCTGTACCGCAATTAAGTGCGATTGGTGTGCCAAACTTATTGCCACCTTCATTGAATATACCAACACCTGCTACACCGACAATAAGTCTAAACTTACCAACACCAAATACAAATCCATTTACAGATTTCTGTTTTACATGTGGAACTCAAAATGGAGTGCATCAAGTTGATAATACTAAGGCTTTTAGTGATACGCAGCATAACAGTGCTGATGGAAATGACCCTGATAAAACACCTAACTGGACAGACGGAGGTAATAATAAATTCTGGACAGGGTTTAATCCGGTTACAGGTTTATTAACTCCTAATTCTGGAATAAACGGAAATATAAGAAATTTTTCCTATTCAAGTGGAGGAAGAACTAACTGGACACCAAGAACTGCAGCGACACTGTATTTTAATAAATCTTATGACGAAAGAGCAAGAGCTAATACAGCTCAAGGGCTATCAGCTGCAAATATGAAAAAACCAAAACCTGATCCAGTAGGATTTGAAGCAAGAAATGTTGAAGTGTATGTTGCTGGAAATGTATCAGACAATGCTGGAAATAGTGCAGGAAAAACTAATGGCAATCATGATGGAGCAATAGGAATACATACAGTTTGGGATGGAACACTTTCAAATGTTAAAGGACATCTATATGGAAGAGCAAATTTCCTTTCTATAGAAACTTGGCATTCAGGTAGACTGCAATTTAATAATGTATTGGTAAATATTGAAAGAGACGACAGCAAAGGAATAAAAGCAAATGAGAACACTTTATTCTATATCTATCCAGCAACTTATGATACAATAGCTTCTCATAACTACTGGGCAGGAGCACCAAAGCAACGTGGAGGATTTATTGGAAAAGTTGATGCAAAAATTACGTCAAATAAAAACATTGTATACTCTGTACTTGGAGCTCAAGGTTCGTTTGAAATAACTAGTACAGGTAAATACGAGTTAGAAGGAGCAGATAATATTGTTTATTCTGGATTGGGATATTCTCCTAACTTTAATAATTTAAAAGGTAGTGGAATAGTTCAAGATTTATACAACACTGGTTTAACTCCTTCATTAAAACTTGATAAAGCGCCAGAATCTTATGGTGATGGAAATGTTGTAATGTTATTCAATAATAGAATTAGTTTAGCTGGAAAAGCATTTTATGATTCTCCTACTAACAGTTCAAATCAATATATATCAAACGATGGAAATGGACCTATTAGAAAAGCTAATTGGGAAAAATCAGGAGTTGGAATATATCAAGGGGAAATAAGAGCAAAAGCAATTATTGGTAATCAATTAAATATGGCAAATTCTGGAACTCAAACAGCAGCAGGAAATACAACTACTATAAGAAATGGTGGTATTGAAACAGAAAGAACAGGTGATGCCAACTATGTTGAAAATAATATAGGAATATATGCAAGATCTGGTCAAAGAGGAAAAGAAACAATTAATGGACAGGTAGCTGAAATTAAGCCTTCACAAGATTTAGGAGCTATAGATGCTGCAAGAGGTACTGACTTTAATAGAGATGAAGTTCATTCCTTACAAGTTAATGATATTGATATCAGTTTTGGTAAATATGCTAAAAATGGTATTATGATGGTTTCAGAAAATGGAACTGTTTTAGATGCAGCTATGAGTACTAATAAACATGAGGGTAGCGATACAACAACTGTACCTATAATGACAGGAGATATTAAAGATTACGGAACAGCAAATCTTAATGGAAAAATTTCATATAATGATGCTAGTAACGAGGCTGCAACTGGAACAATAATAGCTTATTCAGATGGAAAATGGCAAAATAGCGTTCACGGAATGATTTCGAATGAAGCTAAAAGATTTGAAGGAAAACCTAGTGAAATTAATATAGGACGTAATGTTGTTCTAACTGGGAGATATAAAAAGTTTGCTGATGGAACAGAGTCTACTCCAGTAGCTTATGTAGCGAAAAACGGCGGAGAAATTACTGCTTATGAAAAAACTTCAGCAAAAGGTTTTGGAGGATTATTAGCTTATGCTGAAGCAGGAGGTAAAGTTACATTAAAGAAAGAAGCTGAATCAGTAAGTGAATGGGCTAAGAAAGACCAGGAAACAAAACCTTATCTGTATGAAAATATTGGAGGATATGCTAAAGGTTCAGGTTCGACTGTTACTTTTGAAGACAATCTGAAAATTAACGGTATGGCAGGTTTTGCTGATGGAACCGGAGCAGTTGTAAACTTGAATAAAAATGCAAATAAAGTGCAGACAGGTAAAAGTGGAGCGCTAGTAGCTCTTAATGGAGGATTGGTTAATTTTGGCGGTGGAGATATCTACCATGAAACTGAGGTAACAACTAACAGTGTTGGAACAGCTAATCAAGGTGATAATGCAGGAAATCATGCACAATCAACACCATTTTTTGCTGGAGCTAACTCAAAAGTAAACTTCACAGGCGCTACAACAATAAACATGTCAGATGGTATTTTAAAAGCTGGAGAAACTTCTGATTATACTGCAGTGGCAGGAACAGCTACTAAATATAACGGTATGCAAAATGTTAGTGTTAAACTTACTGGAGACAATGTAGTTTTAGCTGCATATGATGGAAATACAACGAACTGGACTGGATCATCAGCAGGATCATCACAGGTTATGACTGAAATGAAAATAAATCCTTCTAATTTTAATTCTAACGGGAAAAAGTATAAAATATTCTATATTAATGGAATATTCAATTTAAATACTAACCTAGATTTAGATGATGCAACTAATGAATTTAACAAGAGTCTTGGTTTATCAAATGAAAAATTTAATATAGCAAATGGAATGACAGTAAGCTCTCTTACAGGTAAAGGGCTTGTTATGGGATCAAATACCAGTGCAACTGATAATACAAGCAACTTATATAATAATGAAGGAACTGTTGATATAAAAGGCGGAAATGTAGCGTCAACAACTGCTTTAAATGTAAGTTATGGAACAATTCATAATAAAAATCTAATAAATGTTGACAAAGGTATTGGTGCCTATGGAATAAATGGAAGTAAACTGATAAATGATCAGAATGCCAATATAAATATAACTGGCGAAGGTGTAGGAATGGCAGCCTTTACTTCGGGAACTTCTTTACAGGATTATGGAACAGATAAAAATATTGCTAACGGTACATTAGGTACAGCAAAAACATTAGAAATATTAAATAAAGGAACGCTTACTGTAAACGGAGATACTTCTGTAGGAATTTATGGTAAAACTGATAAAATAGCAGGTGCTCATGCAAGTACAAATATAACTAGAGCAAACGGGCTTATCAGTAACGAAGGAAAAATTATTATGACAGGAAATAAAGCTGTTGGAATTGTATCTAACGGATTAGGTAATACTGTCACATTGAATGGAACAGGAAGTTCTGACATAGTAATTCAAGGTACAGAAGGAATTGGAGTATATGCTGAAAATTCTGATGTTAACTTGCTGACAAATTATGGAATAGAAGTTAAGGATAAAGGAACAGGAATATTTATAAAAGATGGAAGTAACCTGAGTGCAGGAACACTTGAACTGAAATATAGCGGATCAAATACTGAAACAGGAGTAGGATTGTTTTATGACAATGCATCTGGAGGAGCTAAGGTAAATAATACAAATGTAAATCTTGTCGATACAGTTGGAACAACAGGAGGCGTTGTAGGACTATATGTAAAAGGAAATGGTGGACTTCTGACAAATAATGGAAATGTATCAGGAGACAGGGGTTATGGATTAATTACAGAAGGAACAGAACTTGTAAATGCAGGTGTAATTACATTGAATAATCCTGTTGATGCAGCAACCAAGAAACCAAGTGTAGGAATTTATACAAAAGCAACTGATAAAATAACAAATAACGGAACAATAACAGTGGGAGATAATTCAGTTGGGATATATGGACATGCAGTTGATAATAACGGAACAATAAATACTGGTGCAGGTGGTACAGGTATATATAGTTCAGGTGGAGATGTAAATCTTAATTCTGGAAGTATAAATGTAGGTACTGAAAAAGCTGCGGCAGTCTATACAAATGGAAGCGGTCAAACTGTAAGAGCACATTCTGGAAGCAATTTATCAATAGGGGATAATTCGTTTGGATTTATCAACGAATCAAAAACAAGTGGAACAGGAAATAAAATTATAAGTGATATTTCAAGTATAAGTAATCTTGGCAATGAAACAGTTTACATATATTCAGCAGATGCTAGAGCAGGTGCAGAAGTAATTAATAATACAAACTTAACTTCTACAGGTTCATATAACTATGGACTATATTCAGCAGGAACAGTAACAAATAATGCTGATATAAACTTTGGAAATGGATTAGGAAATGTAGGAATCTATAGTACTTATGGAGGAAGAGCAACTAACTTAGCAGGAA
>ERZ773004.1623-NODE-1623-length-10681-cov-32.795596_pt1 | contig 10681 bp, 12 predicted proteins | sample MGYA00580667_ERZ773004 | MGnify/ENA primary metagenome ERZ773004 (study PRJEB29015, sample SAMEA2737963) | human oral metagenome | biome: human oral; feature: human-associated habitat; material: dental | place: China | collected 2123 ... | reverse complement strand
CAGGTCGCTGACCCGACTCTGGTCTGATCTCAAGGGTGCGGGGCGGCGGCTCATGCGACCGGGCTGCCGCCCCGCACCTTTCCCGGCTCTGCTCTTCGCAGCGCGGTCAGCGGACGCTCCATAGGACTGGGAAGACCCACCTGACCGCGTGAGACCCGGCAAGGATGCCGGTCTGTCGCGCACGCCGGGGGAGAACTCAGGAGACACAACTGCCGTGTCACAGACCTCGTCCGCTGAATCCTCTGTCACACAGTACGTCATGAACAAGAAGCTGGGCGCCATCGCCATGCTTCTCTCCGCCACTGGGATGGGGCTCGTCGGCACCATCAGTCGTGGCACGACCGCTGGCCTCGCTGACGCCGACAAGTCCGTCATCGGTTCGTTCCTGGCCTTCGGGCTGGATCTGTCTGCCACAACGCCTGAGTTCCCTCAGAAGAGCCTGGGAGATCTTTTGGGCCTGCTATCCGGCGTCTTTTAAGGCCTGGCACTGTTCTTCTACGGATACCGCAAGGATGTTGACTCGATCGTCCGCGGCGTGTGGAACTTCTTCTGGGCCGCCTGCGCGACGCTGGTGATGTCCATCGTCTTGCGTCCTTGGCACGGCGTTTCCACCTTCACCGCCACCAACTGGATGTGGGCCGTGGCCCTCTTCCTCGTCTGCGGCCTCTTCGCACTGGGATTCCTAGTCGTTGCAGGGCGCAACCTGCCCGCCGTTGAGTACTCGACGATCTCCTACTGGGAGTGTCCGGTCGCCATTCTGTGCGGCCTGCTCGTCTGAGGAGAGAAGCTCACACCCATGGGGATGATCGGCGGACTGCTCATTGTCGGTGGTGGATTGGCTCCGATCATCGTGGATGCCACCTCCCGGAAATCACGCGCCTCCACGTCCTGATCCTCCTGTGATCCTGTCTGCCTACGTCAAATCCCAGCGGGCAGACAGGATCGCAGGTAGAATCATCAACGTCTCACCTTGGGATGACTATTACATCATCGTCGACATCCACCGAGCCGGAGCAATAGGCTATGAACACCTCCCACTCAGGAAGCACGAAAGACCATCATCTGGATTCAGAACGAAGTCTCGCACTGAGGCGTGCAGCGAAGGCGAGCTTCATCGGCAACTTCATTGAGTGGTTCGACTATGCCTCGTACGGATACCTGGTCACCGTCATTGGTCACGCATTCTTCCCCGCCGCTGACAAATCAATCCAGTTGCTCTCGACATACGCAGTGTTCGCGATGTCTTTCATTCTGCGCCCGATCGGAGCCGTCGTATGGGGGGCATGGGGAGACCGCTGGGGACGCCGTTGGGCACTGTCGTGGTCGATTCTCATCATGTCCGGATCGACATTCTTCATCGGTCTCCTTCCCACATACTCGGTCATCGGGATGGCGAGCGCCATCGGCCTGCTCGTCCTGCGAATGATTCAGGGATTCTCCGCCTCCGGTGAGTATGCAGGCGCTGGAACCTTCCTGGCCGAGTACGCCCCTCCGGCTCGACGCGGTATCTACACGTCGCTGGTTCCGGCTTCTACCGCCTGTGGCCTGCTCGCCGGCTCTCTCATGGTGACGGGCATGTTCTCGGTCCTCAGTGAGGATGCCATGAACACCTGGGGGTGGCGAGTCCCCTTCCTTCTGGCCGGGCCACTGGGTCTCATCGGTCGCTACATCCGGGTACACCTGGAGGACTCTCCCGCCTACCAGGAGATGCGTGCGGAGATGCCACAGGAGCAGAAGGCGACCAGCTGGTCCGAGCCACTGCGCCTGCTGCTGCACGATCACCTGCACAAGACCCTCATCACCTTCGGAGTCTCCTGCCTCAACGCCGTTGCCTTCTACATGCTCCTCACCTACATGCCGACATACGTTCACGAAGAGCTCGGGTTCTCCCAGGACACCTCCACTCTGGCGACCTCCGTCATGCTGGTCGTGTACATCGCCGCAATCTTCCTCATGGGGCACCTGTCGGACTCCTTCGGGCGCCGTCGAATGCTTATCGCCGCTTGCGTCGCATTCATTGTGCTCACCATCCCGTTGTTCATCGTGATGACGAAGGCTGCGGGCATGCTCGTAGCGGTCATCCTGTGCCAGATCATTTTCGCTATAGCGTTGACGGCTAATGATGGGACTCTGGCCACCTTCCTGGCTGAGTCCTTCCCAACCAACGTGCGCTACTCGGGCTTCGCCCTGTCCTTCAATGGGGCCAACGCGCTTCTTGGCGGAACGACGCCGTTCATCGTCACGTGGCTTATCAAGATCACCGGCTCTCCCCTGGCGCCGGCGGTTTATCTCACGGTGATCGCACTGATCGCCATGGTGGCAATCTTCCGATCTCGTACGATTCATGGGTCGGAGCTGACTGAGGAGCAGGCTCAATCCGAAGTCTGACCCACTCACTCCCACTCACTGAGAGCAATTGGCAACAGGTCGAATATAGCCTACTTCGTTACGAGGCCATGATCATCGTCTTCTTACGGACTTCACCGTGTTGTCGTCGTAAGATGATGGGTATGGCTAGTACTGATGCAGATGCCGCTGGAGACGCAGCGAGTAGTGATGCTCCCGTACCCGCAGGCTCTCGAGCAGAATCGCGAGTGACACCGCGAGGAGAGGACCGTCGTCAGGCCATCATCGAAGCCGCGGCGGCCATCATCCGTGAGTCAGGACCTTCCGCGATCAGCCATCGCGGTGTCGCCAAGCGAGCCGGGTGCTCCTTGTCCGCGACAACCTACTACTTCAACGGCTTGGAGGATCTCCTCCATCAGGCGGGGCTGGTCAACATCGGTTTGTGGGCATCTCGGGCGGAGCATGTCGCCGACCGGGTGGAGGCCTTCAAGGGCGTTCCAGATGTCCCCCAGCGGGTGCGGTTCATCCTCCAAGCGACCCTTCCCGCCCATGGTGCCTACTTCGGGCACTATCTTCAACTCATCTCAGCCAGTCAGGCATCTCCGGTCAAGCACGCCTACCGTCAGGGGCGGCAACGTCTCAATGCCGCTCTGCGCCGTGTGCTGCGCCAGTTCGACAGCCCGCTCGAACCGGAGATGGTGATCGCTATCGTCGATGGTGCCGCTGTGACCGCCCTCAGTGAGGGGTGGAACATCAAGGCCACCGCCGCTGGACTCTTGACGGATCTCATCTCCCTGGCCCATGGCGTGCCGCCATTCCAGGCGCCAGGTGCCACAGTGGTCTCCTCTTCAACTCCTACGGCTCACGCGACACTGTCCGCCACGGTTGAGTCGAGCAGCTCAGCTGGCTAGGGCTCGGCGGGCTGATCCCACTCCTCGTCGGTTCTTTCAGACTGCCTCACCACAAACGGGTGGGATCGAGCTCGACACGCACCGGCTCCTCACGGTGGGCTGATCGGTCGCGCAGTCGTAGCCCGAGCATGGTGGCAAGTGCCTTGCCACGTGACAGCGGAGCGCGTACCAGGGCCCTGACTGCACCGGAGGTCGCCTGACCGCGAACAGGTGGTGGGGTCACCGGGCCCAGTACCTCAAACCCATCGGCGTCGGCCTGAGCCAGGAGGGACTCCACGCCACGTGCTGGCCCGTCCAGGCGGGCCACTCGCCAAGCGGGTGGTAGGTGCAGCTCGGCTCGCTCCAGAAGGTCTCTGCGGGCGAAGCCAGCCTGGTCCCATCTCAGGAGGGCCTGCGCCGCGACCGGATCCGGTCCGCCCAGGAGAACGACACGGGCTGACGGTGCCGCCAGCACCACGGCATTGGACCACTGGCGCAACGCTTCGCTGGCAGCACCAAGATCGGGACGGGAGGACAGCGCGCCGCCGTCGAGCAGCAGAATGGCCCGGTATCCGCCCTCGGCCACCGGCTCCGCCCCGGGCGTGGCCACCACGAGACGTGGCGCGTCGTCTACCTCGTCGACGACGCCGTGGGCCTCCCTGGCTCCTGAGACCACCACGGGGACGCCGGGAAAGGCCCGCCCCAGCTCCTCACCCGTACGCGTGGAACCGACCGTCGCCATCCTCAGTCCATGGCCGCCGCACTCGGGGCAGTTCCACCGCCCCACCGTACGAGCGCACCAACGGCAGGAGGTGCGACCCCGTTGGTCCATCGCCAGCGGGCCGCCACAGACAGCGCACTGAGCGGCTTCGCGGCACCGGGCGCAGGCCACCAACGGCGCGTAGCCGGCGCGCGGCACCTGGATGAGAACCGGTCCGTCCTGCAAAGCGCTCCGCAGCGCTCGATGGGCGAGGGAAGGGATGCGGGCTGCTCCGGACGCGCCCTCCCGGTCCAGCTCAGCTGGGCCAGGGACCTCCACCCGAGGCACCGCAGCGCGCACAACGTGGCGGGGTGCCGCTAGGTTCTGGCACCATCCTTGCTCCACGAGCGAGTGCGCCTCCACGGAGCGGGTGAATCCGCCGATGAGCAGTCCGGCACTCTCCAACGTTGAGCGCAGGGCGAGTACTGTGCGGGCGTGACAGTAGGGGGCGTGGGGCTCCTCCAACCGGTTGTCCCCGTCGTCCCAGACGGCCGCCAGCCCGAGCCGCTGCACCGGAGCGAAGGCTGCCGCCCTGGTGCCGACAACCACCCGGGCACGCCCCAGCAGCAAAGCCAGAAACGCCCGGTAACGGCGTGCCGGCCCATGCTCAGCAGAGAGCACCACCACCGGTTCCCCCTCCAGGTTATGCCTGAGCCGGGCAGCGAGGGTCTCAGCCTGATGAGTCGTGGCGACGACGATGACCGCGCTGCGGGAGCTCGCCAAGGTGGCCTGGACGGCTTGAGCCAGGCACAGCTGCCACGGAGAAACCGCTGGGACGGAGCTGCCATCGTCCCCCGCCGAACATGTCGCGGGCGGCCGCTGCTGCGGCGCGGGCAGGGCGGACCAGACCGCGCGTGGTGCCTCGCCGTGGGCCAACCGTTTCAGGAACTCCTCGCCGCCGTCGTAAGGTTGCCAGCCATGGTCGCTCGAGGACAGCGGTTCCCAGGTTGCAAGGTCGAGGGAACCCTTGTTCCTCTCAGCCTTCTCAGTGGTGGCGTGCCTGGCGGGAACCGCAAGCCGGACGACGTCGGAACGTGTCCCACAGCTACGGGAGGCGACGGCCTCAATGAGGCGGCGTGAGCCTTCCGGCAGGACCGGGAGGTCGGAGACCACTCGGCGCAGAGCAGACAGCCGGCCGATATGGGTCGTCGTGGACCCCCGTTCCCAGATCCATCCGCGCATCTCCTGCTCGCCGAAGCGAACCATGACCCGGGTACCGGGCAGGGCCTGCTGCGCCATCGCCGCAGGCACTAGGTAGTCGAAGGTGCGGTCGAGATGAGGCACCGGGGAGTCCAGGAGAACCCTCGCCACGGGGTTGTGGACTCCGGCCACCGTCACCGTGCGCTGACCGGGCTCCGGCAGTTCCAGCAGCTCGCCCTGCCTGCTTACCCCGTGACCACGTGCGGTCTCCTCCCACTCACCGGAGGCGGAAACGGCGTCATCGTAGCCGGTTGCCATACAAGCCTTCGGAAGTCTCCCGCCCCGAGCACGCCGGACTCAGACGGCCTGGCGCAGGGCCTCGACGCGGTCGGTGGCCTCCCAGCTGAAGCCGGGGCGCCCGAAGTGGCCGTAGGAGCTGGTGGCGCGGTAGATGGGACGCAGCAGGTCGAGGTCGCGCACAATGGCGGCCGGACGAAGGTCGAAGACCTCGTTGACGGCCTTCATGATGCGCTCCTCAGGAACAGTCGCCGTCCCGAATGTCTCCACGTAGACGCCCACGGGGTGAGCAGAGCCGATGGCGTAGGCCACCTGAATCTCGCACCTTCTGGCCAGCCCCGCTGCGACGACGTTCTTGGCGACCCAACGCATGGCGTAACTGGCGGAGCGGTCCACCTTCGAGGGATCCTTGCCGGAGAAGGCGCCCCCGCCGTGACGGGCCATCCCGCCGTAGGTGTCCACGATGATCTTGCGTCCCGTCAGCCCGGCGTCACCCGCCGGACCACCGATGACGAACTGCCCCGAGGGATTGATGAGGACCTCGGTGTGGGCGGTGCCGAGATCGGTACCGGCCTCGGCCTCAGCGGCCAGCACCGGATCGATGACCTCCGTGCGCAGAGCGTCAGTGAGCCAGGCACGCGTGCGGTCCGCGTCGTGCTGGGTGGAGATGACCAGGTTGTGCAGGCTCACCGGACGCTGGCCGTCATAGCCGATCGTCACCTGGGTCTTACCGTCGGGGCGCAGTCCCGGGACAATACCCTGCTTGCGCACTGCTGCCAGACGCTCCGCAAGACGATGCGCCAGGTGGATGGGCAGAGGCATGAGGGCCGCGGTGTCGTCGCAGGCGTAGCCGAACATGAGCCCCTGGTCTCCGGCACCCTGCAGGTCGAGGGGGTCGATGTCCGTGTCATCCCGGCGGGCCTGAAGGGACTTGTCCACTCCGGCTGCGATGTCCGCGGACTGCTGCCCGATCGATACCGACACACCACAGGAACGGGCGTCGAAGCAGACATCTGAGGAGGTGTAGCCGATGGTGGAGATCTCCTGGCGAACGATTTCGGGGATCTCGACGTAGGCCCTCTCAGTGGTAACTTCTCCGGCCACGTGCACCAGGCCTGTCGTCACCATCGTCTCGACCGCGACGCGTGCGGTGGGGTCCTGCTCGAGGATGGCGTCGAGGATCGCGTCAGAGACACGGTCGCAGATCTTGTCCGGGTGTCCTTCAGTGACCGACTCGGACGTAAACAGACGTAAGGAGGAACTCACCCGCCCATCGTAGTCACCGCCGGAACTGATCCGTCGTGGCGTTACCCACGAAAATGCGGAATCTGGGCCTCAGGTCGCATCCACGAGGTCGGCAGTCAGGGAGATGAGAAGGCGCGCGACCTCCATCTTGCTGCCCTGTCCCCGCGCCACCTCCGTGCCGTCGGCATCCAGGACGACGACGGCATTGGGGACGTCTCCGAAGCCGAGCTCCTCCCCCACCGCGTTGACCGCCAGAAGATGAGCCCCTTTGCGGCGAGCCTTGGCTCTGCCGTGGAAGAGTACGTCACCGTTCTCGTCCCCGGTCTCGGCGGCGAATCCGACGATGATCTGGCCGGGCCGAGGTGGGTCGCTCACCAGCCCGACCAGGATGTCCGGGTTGGTGGTGAGCTCAATGGACATGACCGGTTCGCTGAGGTGATTCGCTCCGGCGGGTGCCTGCTTCTTGAGCTTGGTGGCGGCCACGGTGACGGGCCGGTAGTCGGCGACAGCTGCTGCCATGATGACGGCGTCGGCGTCTCGCGCACTCCCGCGCACGGCGCGGAGCATGTCAGAGGCGGTACCGGCGGCAACGACGCTCACCTCCGCCGGCAGGGCGTTGAGCAGGTCGGAGGCCACGTGCGCCTGCACCAGGGTGACGCGGGCTCCCTGCTCGACGGCGGCCGCCGCCAGTGCGCAGCCCTGGTGCCCTGAGGAGCGGTTACCGAGGTACCTCACCGGATCGATGGGCTCGCGTGTGCCGCCCGCGGAGATGACGAGGTGCCGGCCCTCCAAACGCCTATTCTTCTCCCCCAGGGCGTCCTGCGCTGCCGCGCCCTCGGCGACTGGCTGCGTCAGGGTAGCCAGGGCCTGCGACACGATCTGCTCGGGTTCGGGCATCCGGCCCACTCCGGAGTCCTTGCCGGTCAGCCGCCCGCTGTCCGGCTCGATGACCGTCAGACCACGCTGGCGCAGTACGGCCACGTTCTCCCGGGTGGCGGGGTTGACCCACATCTGGGTGTGCATGGCCGGAGCCAGGACGACGGGGGCCTGGCAGGTCAGTATCGTCGCGGTGAGCATGTCGTCGGCCCGCCCTGCCCGCACCCGTGCCAGCAGATCTGCCGAGGCCGGAGCGACCACGACGAGCTCGGCCCATTCAGCCACGGACACGTGCTCAACCGCAGCGGGGTCGTCGAAGACCCCGGTGGATACGGCCCGGCCGCTGACCGCCGCCAGTGCCGGAGCACCAATGAACCGCAGCGCCGACTCGGTGGCCACGACCTTGACCTCGTGCCCGGCCTGACGCAGCAGTCGAATGACGAAGGGGGCCTTGTAGGCGGCGATCGACCCGGCCACGCCGACGACGACGCGCCGTGGCCGCTCAAAAGCGGTCACGGCGCGTTGACTCGCAGCAGTGTGCGGCTCGTCCATGGCGAGCCCGGCTCAGAACTGGATGTCGTCGAGGCTGGTGGGAGTCTCGCCGCCCTCGAGGGAGACCGGAGAATCCAGCGAGATGTCGCTGAACATGTCGGCCTCCGCGGCTCGACGGGCCTCCTCGGCCTCGGCACGGCGGGCGCGGGCCACGTCCCCGGGAATGACCTCAAGCTTGTCCTCGGCGATCTCACGCAGCGCGATGCCCAGAGACTTCTCGCCGACCTCGGAGTCGACCAGCGGACCGAAGAACTCGAACTGGTTGTCCTCGAGCTGCTGAGTGTAGGTGTTGATCTGGCGGGCGCGCTTGGCGGCCTCCACCACGAGCCCGTACTTGGAGTCGACCTTCTCCAGAAGGTCGTCGATGGGCGGGTTGGTGATGCCCTCGGGCTGGGGAGAGGTTCCGAGCATGTGCATGCCTCCGGTTCAATCTCGATAGTTCAGAGCCACGTTATTCTAACTGCCCAATCCCATGAGTCTCTCCAGCTCTGCGGTGGCGCTCGCCACGGTGTCGTTGATGACGACGTGGTCGAACTCGCCGGCCGCGTCCAGCTCTGTGCGCGCTGTGACCAGGCGCCGCTCCCGCTCCTGGGCGTCCTCGGTACCGCGTCCGACGAGCCTGCGAACGAGCTCGTCCCAGCTCGGCGGCGCGAGGAAGACGAGGCGGGCCTCGGGCATGGCTTGACGCACCTGCCGGGCACCGTCCAGGTCGATCTCCAGCAGTGCAGGGAATCCGGCATTGAGCCGATCCTGGACCGGGCCTCGGGGGGTGCCATAGCGATACGCGCCGTGAACCAGGGCCCACTCCAGCATCTGGCCGCTGGCGACGAGCGAGTCGAAGTCTCCATCGCTGACGAAGTGGTAGTGCACGCCGTCGATCTCACCGGGACGAGGCTGACGGGTGGTGGCCGAGACCGAGACGAACAGGTCTGGATGGCGTCTGCGCAACTCGGTGACGACAGTGCCCTTACCCACCGCCGTGGGGCCGGCCAGAACTGTGAGGCGGGCGAGCACAGGGGCGGACGGGTCTGTGGCAGCAATGTCGGTCATGGCCACATCATGGCCTATCAGGACCCGCCGGCACGACCCTGTGCCTGAACGGTGTTCCTAGCCGAAGCGCTCCACCAGCGCCGCCCTCTGGTTCGCCCCCAGTCCGCGCACCCGCCGGGACTCGGCGATATGCACGTCAGCAAGGATGGCGTCAGCAGTTGTGGTCCCCACACGTGGCAGTGAGACGAGCAGCGCCCTGACCTTCATCTTGCCCAGGACATCATCTGTCTCTGAGGCGGTGAAGAACTCGGAGAGCTTGAGCTCCCCGCTCTTGAGCTCGGACTTGATACGGGCGCGATGCGATCGCGCCGCAGCCGCCTTCTCCAGTGCCTGAGCCCGTTGCTCGGGTGTCAGCGTTGGAAGCGTCATGGTGTGTCTCCTCCCGGTCGAATACCAGTGACCCGCACCACGAGCATAAGTCGGGTTAGGTGCACTCGCATTCGCAGGGGCCCATATTCCACAACAGACTTCGTGTTTCCCCACACACCCTTAATCCGAGGCGGGCTGCAGCACCTGAAGACTCAACGCAGGGCTGTTGCCGCCTCGTAGGAAGAAGCCGACGCGGCTTTTCGCAGTGCCGCGATGGAGGGCCCGGTCTTGAGAACCCCGCGTGAGGTGGAGGCCAGGACCTGACGGCGAGCCGCCCCGAAAACGGCCTCCAGCTCAGCCGGCCCTGCTCCCTGGGCGCCGACCCCTGGCGCCAGCAACGGGCCATTGGCGCGCTGCAGGTCGATTCCCAGGTCGGAGACGGCCCCGCCGACGGTGGCCCCGATGACCAGCCCGATGCAACCGAGCCTGTCTTCGCCACGGGCTTGGGCGTTGGACGCGGTCACACCCTCCACGATGCCGGCAGCCACCGCCTGATCCCCGTTGACGGCGTGCTGGACGCCGGCTCCTTCCGGATTGGAGGTCAGGGCCAGGACGAAGACGCCCCGACCGCTGGCCTCAGCGAGGTTGAGCGCAGGAGTCAGGGACCCGTAGCCCAGGTAAGGCGAGACAGTGATGGAGTCGGCGGCCAGAGGAGCGTCGTCGGACAGGTAGGCCTGGGCGTATCCAGCCATGGTGGAACCGATATCCCCGCGCTTGACGTCGAGAATGGACAAGGTGCCCAGGTCGCGCAAGGCCGCCAGGGTCTCCTCGAGGACCGCGATCCCGGCGCTGCCGTGTCGCTCGAAGAATGCGGACTGCGGCTTGACGGCAGCCACGTGTCCTCCGACCGCGTCAACGGTCCGCAGTGAGAAGTCCCGCAGGCCTGCGGCCGAGTCCGCCAGGCCCCAGGCCTCGAGCAGACTCGGGTGGGGGTCGATGCCGACGCACAGGGGCCCGTGGTCGTCCATGGCGTCCGCCAGGCGGGCTCCGAAGGGGCGTCGACTGGTCTGGTGAGTGGCCGTGGAACTCATCTGGTCTCCTTGTCGTCAACGGGGGCCACGGGGTAGGGCTCGGACACCGGGTCTCGCCGGGATCGGCGGTCGGCGATGTGCTCCTGGAGGCTGCGAACCTGGAAGGGACCGCGCAGCTGGGCCTC
>ERZ773004.1622-NODE-1622-length-10683-cov-3.388502_pt1 | contig 10683 bp, 9 predicted proteins | sample MGYA00580667_ERZ773004 | MGnify/ENA primary metagenome ERZ773004 (study PRJEB29015, sample SAMEA2737963) | human oral metagenome | biome: human oral; feature: human-associated habitat; material: dental | place: China | collected 2123 ... | reverse complement strand
GTGGAATTTGATCGCTAAAATGCGGATGATGAGCACCGTGGCAGCGGCGGAAAGCACGCACACCCTCCAAAATCATTGTTTGCAGTTGTGCAGGTGTCGTTTGAATAAATTGTACTGCTTCCATTTTTCTAATGATTGTTTTTATTTGTTTGCGGTGCAAAGGTCTGAGTAACCACAAAAAAAACACGGATACATATCCGGGTATGTATCCGTGTACTAACCACCTCAAAAATTAGGTGTTATTTAATTACAAACTATTCAAGTAGATAGTTTTTATATTCTTTTTTGCTTGTCTGTAATATCTGTTTCAATGTTTCTGAAGTTATTATTTTTAGTATTTCATCAATAAATAAATGTTGTTTCGTTAAGTTTCTTTGCTTCATTGCTCCCAGTGTTTTTATATACACTTTCATAGCACTGCCCAAACTCTCAAACAAATGCTTATTTGTTTTTTTGGGAGTCTCAGCATAACCACCTTTTTGCAACGCTTTAAATAGTTCAAAAAACTCGTTCTCAGAGCCTTTCCAAGTAACACCACTATTAACCCCCTCAAAAGTAGCCTTTAAAATAGGTAATAATTCTGTATCATTATCAGCATTATATTCTACCTTACCAAGTGTTTTTAACGTTTTGAATAACTCTAATAAATCACTTTCACTGCCCTCCCAAGTAACCTTTTCAATCTTAGTGCTTGTGCTTATACTTGTAGGTGTTACAATTTTAGTCTCCATTGTTGGTTCTTCTGTTTTTTCATATAGTTCTTTTATTTTTTCATCTATCATTGAGAGAAACGTTTGTGCCGCTTCAAAGTTCTTTGTTCCCATTTGGTCATTTATTTGTAATATAGCAATAAGTTCAACCTCTGGCTCTATAAAGTAACTTAACATATCATCTAATAATAATTTCAATTTGTGATAGCACATTCTATCTCTCAGTTCCCGTGGTATAGTAAATAATGTATAAAAATCTTTTTCATTAATATACTCATCAATTGCCTCTTTTGGTGACAACCAAAAATAAAAATCAAATTCCTTTTTAACTGCTTCTATATTATTTGTTAAATAATGAATAATTTTTTGTTTAAAATTTATTATATAATATTCTAAGTATCTACACAAAGACTCTCTTAAGGCTATTAGTAAGTCCTTTTCATATCCGTCTGAATATGTCTTTATCACTCTTAAATATTCATATCTCCCTCGTGCTTTTTCTAAATCACGAAAAAAATCTGTTTCATTCATACTACCACAATTATTTTAAAAACGTTATTCAATATTATTCAGGGCTACCCTCTAACCTTTGCATTATCCAATATTCGTGCGCAAAGGTCGCAAGGTAGGTACATTTGTAGCCTCTAACTCTCGCAACCTTTCAGCCGTTTGCGTTAAAAAGTCTTCTGCGGTTTTTCCTATGTACGCTAAAAACGTGCTTTCCTTTGTGTGTCCTGTCATTTGCATAATAAAAGCGGTCTCCAATTTGCCATATAGGTTTGTCGCAAATGAACGCCTACACGTGTGAGAGCCTACCAATTGCCACTTCTCAAACACGCCCTTAACCGTTCTTTTCACTCCCTTACTGGCGTAGTTACCCTTATCGTCCTGCTCTATAATATTACCCTTATCGTCCACCATACACACTTTGGAATGCTCGATAAGTTCGTTAATACCCGCCAATTTGCATACCTGCTTTATATACTGGTCAAACTTCTGTACCGATATTTTGTAAGGGAGTCCGTTATTCCTGATAGTGTTTATTTCCTGCAATGCTCCAACAATCGGAATGCGTGCTATTTTGCCCGTCTTTTGTTGTTTAAGTTCTACATACTCCACCCCGTCAATATGCTGTACAAAATTGCTTTCTGTAAGGTCTAACAAGTCGCCCCCGCGTTGTCCTAACAAGCACCCCAATAATAACCATTTGCGGGCGTTATCCAAACTTTTATTTTCAATCACACAACCACGCACCCTTTCCAAGTCCAACGCATTAAGATACACGGGCGTTTCTTTGTCAGGCGTTCCCTTTCCTACTTTTGTCAGTTGCGGGCTGGTTTCCATTCCCAACGCTTGCGCCTCATTACATACTGCTTTCAGGTTATCAATAATTTTTAAAGCATAACTATCTTTATACCCTCGCTTATTCATTAGCCAGCCCAAAAACACTTTTTCAAAGGGGGTGTTTATATCCTTTGCCTTGTATCGTTTGCGGGTGTACGCCTGATAGTCTATAAAAATGCTTTTGAGGGTGTGATAGGCTTTTACTCGGCTAACAGATATACCGAGCGTTCCTCGTCCGTTTTTACGTGTCGAGTGGTTTTGAATGATATGGTCTATTAGTTCAGTAATTAGGTCGCTTTGCTTTGTTGCGGTATCTGTTATTCGTTTAAAGTGTATATCCACTTTGTCTTTTAACCATTGTGTATTAATCACCTCGCCCCGTTGGTCTGATAGGTTCACACACTTTTCAATGAATTGCCGTAAAGCGTTCAGGTCTATTGCTGTATTTTTATACTCTATTGCAGTAGTCTTTGGCAGTTGCTTTGCCACGCTCCACGCTTTAGGGTCTATAAATAGCCCCGTTTTACATTTGTAGTCTTTATCTCTACTAATGATTAAACGTACGTATATAGGAGCGTTATCACTTTTACTTTGAAGAATGAATTTTATAACCATATTACAACCACTATTTTTAAAAACACCGCAAAGATAAAAATAAAAAAATACACCTCCAAAAAGTTAGCCGACATTTAGCCGAAAATTAGCCGAAAATTAGCCGAAAATTAGCCGAAAATATGCAATTTTATACAATATCATACAATCACCACGCACTGCCAAATCACTCTTTAAATATCTGTTTTTCATATAATTACATACTAAAAAATAGACACTTACAAAAGTCCTGAAAATACAAGGTTACAGTCCCGCTCCGAGTACAATCTTCAATCACTACTTACGAAGAGAGGTAGTGATTTTTTTGTTATTATATACTTCTTAAATATTAATTAAATGAAGTAATTATTCTTCACTTTTATTGTTTTTATTATTAAAAAGCGTACCTTTGCCTGCACAACAAAATAACAAGATAATGAATACAGGTTTTTTCAAGAGTTATCAAGGGGCAGAGTTATACTTCTACGAATGGAATTACAAGCCTCAACAAAAAACACTTATTGTAATACATCGCGGTCACGAGTACGGTGAGCGCTTACAGGAATTTGCTACGCATCCGCTGTTTGCGTCCTATAATATTTTTGCTTTTGATATGAGAGGACACGGGCACACTAAAGCTTCAGTATCACCTGCTTTTATGGATTCAGTACGAGATTTAGATGCTTTTGCTAAGTTTTTGCAACAAGAATACGACGTGCAAGAAGAGGATATTTTTGTAGTAGCCAACAGCATAGGAGGGGTGATTGTATCGGCTTGGGTACACGATTTTGCTCCACGTATTACTGGAATGGCACTTTTAGCACCTGCTTTTGAAATCAATTTAATAGTTCCCTTAGCCAAGCAAGCTATAGAATTAGCACTAAAAGTGAAACCTAATCTTGTTGTAAAGAGCTATGTTAAGTCTAAAATGCTTACTCGTGACCCTGAACAGCAACGCGCCTATGATACCGATAGGTTTATCACGCGGTCTATCAACGGCAAACTGCTTATAGATTTAGCTAATGCAGGCAAGCGATTGGTGGAAGATGCTGCTGCTATTACTATTCCCACACTATTGCTTTCAGCTGAAAAAGACTTTGTGGTGATTAACAAGCAGCAGAAGCAATTCTATGTAAACTTATCTTCTGAAATAAAAGAATTTGTTACCTTAGACGGATTCCACCACGGCATTTTGTTTGAGCAAGGCAGAGAAGAGGTATATAAATTACTTGAACAGTTTATCAGTAGAGCTTTTGAAACACCTCTTGTATCACCTTCTTTGAAACCCGATACTTTTACTCAAAAAGAGTATGAAATAATGCAATACGAGCTCATACCCAATAGAGAAAAGTACTATTATCGATTTCAGAAATGGGCACTGAGTAAGTTAGGACACCTCAGTGGCGGAATGGCGATAGGACTGGAATATGGATTTGATTCAGGAGCTTCAATGGATTACGTTTACAAGAATATTCCTCAAGGGAAATGGGGTATAGGTAAACTGATGGACAAAAGTTATCTCAATGCCATTGGGTGGCGAGGCGTACGTATACGCAAAGCACACTTATTGGAGCAAGTAGATAAAGCGATACAAGCTTTGCAAGCCGAAGGGAAGAAAGTAAAGATACTTGATATTGCTGGAGGAGTAGGTAATTATTTGTTTGACATCAAAGAAAAGCACCCAGAGGTAGAGATTGTCATTAATGAGTTTTTACCAACTAATATAGAAAAAGGGGAGCAAACCGTCAGAGAAAGAGGCTTTCAAGATATACGATTCACTAACTACAATTGTTTTAAAGCCGATAACTACACAAGTTTAGATTATAATCCTAATATCACTATCATATCTGGTATTTTTGAACTTTTTGGTGATAATAAATTAGCTAATGAGGCGGTAAAGGGAGTTGTGTCGATTTCAGAAAACGGTTTTTTGATTTATACAGGACAGCCGTGGCACCCACAACTCAAAACGATAGCCTTTGTACTAAAAAGTCATCAAGAGAAAGATTGGGTGATGCGTCGCCGTAGTCAGCGAGAGTTAGACGGGATATTTTCTCTTAATGGAGTGCAAAAGCAGGATATGCTGATAGATGATTTTGGAATCTTTACAGTTTCATTAGGGAAGATAGAAAAATAGGACTTTTCAGTATATCAAATAAATAGCTCTTGTTGTAAAATATTTTATTCTATTTATTTGGTAGTTTCTGTAAAAGGTAGTAGTTTTGCGCTCTGAAATTAAAAATCGGGATGTGGCGCAGTTGGTAGCGTACACGTATGGGGTGCGTGTGGTCGCTGGTTCGAGTCCAGTCATCCCGACTTTTTCTTTTTATACAATAGCTATTTGAAATGAATAAGGTATATCTTCCTTTGTTATTATATCTCTATTTTACCCTTCTTTAGCGTCTATTTCTTGAATGTATATCTACGGATATTTATGGTGGAGAACAATATGGATTGTTTTAAATTCAGCATAAAAGTTAGGATACCATTTATAAACTGATGATTATTATATAGAAAATATATGAAACTTTCAAACTTTAATTTTGAACTTCCTAAAGAGCTATTAGCTGAGTATCCCAGTGAGAACCGCGACGAAGCACGCTTAATGGTAATACATCGTAAAACAGGAGAAATCGAACACCGACTATTTAAAGATGTAATCGACTATTTTGACGATGGAGATGTGTTTGTACTGAACAATACTAAAGTATTTCCTGCTCGCTTGTATGGGAATAAAGAAAAAACAAAGGCAAAGATAGAAGTATTTTTGTTGCGTGAGCTCAGTGCTGAACAACGTTTGTGGGACGTACTTGTAGACCCTGCTCGCAAGATACGGATAGGTAATAAACTCTATTTTGGCAAAAATGCTGAATTGGTAGCCGAGGTAATAGACAATACTACCTCTCGCGGTCGCACCCTTCGTTTCCTATACGATGGTACTTATGAAGAATTTCGCCAACATCTCACTGAACTTGGACAAACACCTCTGCCTAAATACATCTCTCGTCCGGTAGAACCTGAAGATGAAGAACGCTACCAAACTATCTATGCTAAATACGAAGGCGCTGTTGCTGCACCTACTGCGGGTTTGCACTTCTCTAAACACTTGATGAAGCGTTTGGAAATAAAAGGTATTACCTTTTCCGAAGTAACTTTGCACGTGGGATTAGGAACTTTCAATCCTGTAGAGGTAGAAGACCTTTCTAAACACAAAATGGATAGTGAAGAGATACACATTCCTGAAAGTCAAACAAAAATCATTAATGCAGCTAAGGTGAATAAGAAGCGTGTATGTGCGGTAGGAACTACCGTAATGCGCGTGTTGGAAAGTTCAGTTTCATCTGATGGTTTTCTAAATCCATTTGACGGTTGGACAAATAAGTTTATTTTTCCTCCATATGATTTTAGTATAGCCAATGCAATGATTACCAACTTTCACACTCCTAAATCTACCTTGTTAATGATGGTCTCGGCTTTTGCGGGGCACGACCTCATTATGCGTGCTTATAAAGAAGCCGTAGAGCAGAAATATAAATTCTATTCTTACGGTGATGCGATGCTTATTCTATAGAAGAGTTATATAAAGAAAATGACGGTAGAGAGAACTCCTTGCCGTCATTTTTTATTTCTGAATAGTTATAAAGAGGAATTTTATTTTGTTCATAGTTAATCAGTAAGATTTTGTAACGCTTACTTATTTCCTAATTTAAAGTGCCAGTGCAGTTCGCACTATTTTCCTGCAAACGCTTTTACATCATCTTCTGAGATTTCTTTGCCTCCTAAGATAATGAGTCGCTCTACTACATTACGCAGTTCGCGAATATTACCCGTCCAATCTTGTTTTTGAAGAAGCTCTATTGCTTTTTTGCTAAATTTCTTCGGACTAATACCTTGTTCCTCGGCTATTTTTGCTGAAAAATAATCAATAAGTAGTGGAATATCGTCTCTGCGTTCGTTAAGTGACGGTACTCTGATGAGAATTACTGCTAAACGGTGGTACAAATCCTCACGGAAACGACCTTCGGCTATTTCTTTTTTTAAATCTTTATTGGTCGCCGCTATTACACGTACATCTACATTGATGTCCTTATCACTTCCCACGCGGGTAATCTTGTTCTCCTGCAAGGCACGCAACACTTTGGCTTGGGCAGAGAGACTCATATCGCCTATTTCATCCAAGAAAATAGTACCATTGTTAGCGGCTTCAAACTTACCTGCACGGTCTTTTACCGCCGAAGTAAACGCCCCTTTGATATGTCCGAACAATTCACTTTCTATCAGTTCGGAAGGGATAGCCGCACAGTTCACCTCTATCATCGGAGCTTCACTGCGCTCGCTTTGGTAATGAATGGCGTGAGCTACCAACTCTTTACCTGTACCATTAGAGCCCGTGATGAGCACACGCGCTTCGGTAGGAGCCACCTTTTCTATCATCTGACGGATTTGTTGCAAAGGTGCACTTTCTCCTATCATCTCATAGCTCTTGCTCACCTTCTTTTTGAGGTGTTTATTCTCTACCACTAATTTCTTCTTGTCAAGTGCATTGCGCACGGTGTTAAGCAAGCGGTTTAAATCAGGTGGTTTTGAGATATAGTCGTAAGCCCCTAAGCGCATTGCGTTTACTGCTGTCTCGAGGTCGCCGTGACCTGATATCATCACAAAGGGTATTTCGGGTTTGAGTTTCTTGACCTCAGCAAGTACTTCTATACCGTCCATCTTAGGCATTTTGATGTCGCAAAGCACTAAGTCGTAGTCCTCTTTTTTGAGTTTCTCAACGCCTTCTACACCATCAGCTGCTTCTTCTACTTCGTACTCTTTGCTTTCTTCTACCAATATTTTGGTAAGCACACGGCGAATTGCCGATTCGTCTTCTATGATGAGTATTTTTGCCATAAATTCAATCTTTCCATTTGCCAATTTGGATAATCTGCTAATTACTCCGCAAAGGTAGTAAAAAAATAAAAACTCTTGACATTCTGCCAAGAGTTTTTGACGTGTGTTTATGAAAAAGTGTATTTATTAGTTTTTAAATGTAGGTTTGAACTTCGATTGATATACTTGAAACTCTTGTTGAGTAGTGATTTTTTTGTAATCATTGTTGTTAAACATTTTCAAGTAGAGTTCTAATTGAGTAGGCGACATATACCCGGTGATACCTGTTATCAAATCGTTATTTTCGTCTAAGAACACCATTGTTGGGTAAGCCTGTACTTGCATATAGCCGGTAAGTGGGTGTGTGGCGTTACGGCGTTCAGCCAATGCGGGGTCATAGCCTTTGTTCTCAAACTTTTGTCCTTTGTAGTTCGCTACTTCGTTACCTTCACCATTGAACTTTACAGCGTAGTAATTATCGTTCACATACTTTACTAAGTCTTTGTTCTTAAAAGTGTTGTTCGCTAACATTTTGCAAGGTCCACACCAATTAGTGTATACGTCAATAAATATTTTTTTAGGTTTTTTCTTCTGAGCAGCAATAGCTTGGTCAAAAGTCATCCATTTAATTTCCTGAGCTTCAAGAGTAGCAGTAGCTACCAAAACAAAAGCTACAATAGCGATGAGTTTTCTTGTCATACTGATAAAAGTTTGTAATTATTTCGTGTTTACAGATTTTCAAAAACCGTGCCAAATGTATGTTCATCAGTGGGGGTGAGGAATTGCATTGCGATAGGTAGGTAGTACAAGTTTTGCAAATGAGGTTGCAGGCGCACGTAGTCTTTCTCAGTGGTGAGGATTCGCTTGCCTTGCAATTGCTGTATTTCTCTCTTGGTAAAATGATGATGGTCAGCAAAAGCTAAATGCTGAAAATCTGCTCCTTGTTCTTTCAAGAATGTGAGTAGCGGATTCGGATTGGCAATGCCTGTTACCAAAGTAAAAGGTTCTTGAATGAAAGTCGTCAAAGATATGTTTTCCTTCTCTGAAAATACTTGCTTATCATAGGCAATGGTTGCAAAGGCGATAGGACAAAGGCAATGCTTCTGTAAACGCGCTATGAGCTGAGTACGTTCTTTTTCTGACAATGAGGGAGGACATTTAGTTACAACCACTATATCGGCTTGTTGCACTCGGCTTACTACATCGCGGAGTCGCCCCATTGGCAGTAGCCAATCGTCAGTAAACAGATGTCCGTAAGCAGTGAGCACTATGTTGATTTTTGCTTTTACGGGGCGATGTTGGAAAGCGTCGTCTAATATAATCAGCTCAGGAGGTGCAGGCAAGGCGAGCATTCGTTCTACACCTTCTACTCGGTTGGCACAAACGGCTAAGATAAAATCCTTAAATTTCCACCAAAATTGGAAAGGTTCATCACCTAAATCCAATACAGTAGAAGTCTCGGTAGCCAATATAAAGCCCCTTGTCTTGCGTTTATAACCACGACTGAGCACGCCCACTCTACGCTGTTTATGCCATCGCCTGATGAGGTATTCCACCATTGGGCTCTTACCTGTCCCTCCTACTGCTACATTGCCCACGCAAATAGTAGGTACAGCAAAAGTATGTTCTTTAAAGATACCCACATTGTAGCACCAATGGCGCAGACGAACTATTGCACCATACAAACACGCCAAAGGGGAAAGAAGTATTTTAAAAAGATATTTAACCCATTTTCTCATAGTGGATATTTTGCACAAATCTCTTGGATTACTTCATCGATATCACTGTACTGAAAATCGATAAACTCTTTTATTTTATCGCCATTATAAGTCCTTATTAAGCCGAGAGCATCGGCTGTTTGGAGGGTAAGTGCTCTTTTTTTAATACCAAAGAAACTCAAAAAACCGTCTAAACGTGCCAAACGACGTAATGTTTTATGCGAAATCTTTTTGGTTGGAGCTTTCACTCCCAAACCTTTCGCAATTTTCTCAAAAACCATTTGATAACTAAGATTAGCAGTATTCAGTACAAAGCGTTCTCCTGTAACTTCGGAGAATTGTAAAGCAATCATTGCACGCACTACATCGTCTACTGCTACAAAGCCAGTGCCCCCTGTGGGGTAATATCTCAGTCCACCAGCTACTTTTTTAAACAATAAGCCTGAGCCCTGCTCGTAGAAGTCAGCTCCCAGCACTACCGATGGATTCACTATCACCACTGGCAATCCTTCTTGCGAGCCACGCCATACCTCCATTTCGCCACCGTTCTTACTGATAGCGTAATCGGTGTTATTGTCCTCACTATTCCAGTCGTTTTCCTCATCAATAGGCGTATGAGGCAAAGCCGAAAGGGTAGCTACAGAGCTCACATAACAGAGTTTTTTTACCTTAAAGTCAATACACAAGTTTACGATATTAGCTGTTCCTTTGACATTCACTTTGATGAGCTGAGCAAAATCTTTAGGTTGGTAAGAGATAAAGCCTGCACAGTGAAAAACAAAAGAAACATTCGCAAACGCTTGTTCGAGTGCGGGAATGTTACTTATATCGGCTTCTACCCACTCAATAGAGCGGAATTGTTCCGCTCCATTGGGGGATTGTTGTATAAAAAGTTGTTCGATTTTTTCTAATGAATGGGCATTGCGATAGATAGCCCTTACTTTATGCGCCTTGTTTTGGGTAAGGTGAAAAAGTAAACGACTGCCAATCTGCCCTGTTCCGCCAGTTACTAAAATCATTATTTCTTGTCTAAAAGAATGTGTTCATCAATAAGTTTAAGAGCCATAGGCGAATCTTTTTCGTCGTAGAACTCGAAGGGGTCAAGAATAGAACATACCAATTCTTTACTCACTTGGTTGTTCAGTAGTTCAATAATTTCAGTGGGCAAACTGGTTTGCGTTCTGCCATACTTGTGTTTTATCATTCTTGAACCTTGTTTTTTTAGTTTCTTAGTCGGGGCAAAGATAATAATTATTTGCCAAATATGCCATTTGATGCATAAAAATAACAGAAGAGCCTTTAATTAGGAGTGGGGTAGAGGTATCCTTTGTATGCTATTACTTTTGCGGTATGGGTTTTGCTAAAATTTCAAAACTTCGGCAAAGTTGAAATCTATTAATAACTCTCTTTTTATGTCTATCTTAGCTTTAACTTACCTTCTACTTAGG
>ERZ773004.1619-NODE-1619-length-10694-cov-3.143623_pt1 | contig 10694 bp, 6 predicted proteins | sample MGYA00580667_ERZ773004 | MGnify/ENA primary metagenome ERZ773004 (study PRJEB29015, sample SAMEA2737963) | human oral metagenome | biome: human oral; feature: human-associated habitat; material: dental | place: China | collected 2123 ... | reverse complement strand
CGCCCGATGGCGTTCGTTAACGTTGCACTACTCAACCCTTCCGACTCATCTTTCATCACCGGTGGGGTGAGTAACGAGGCCGGAGACGTAGTTATTCCCTGCCGCGCACCGCGTGTTCTGCTGCGTGCTGGCATCAATCTCCGCAACCGGATCCCCCTGCTTCAACTGATCGCCAATCTGCACATAAAGCGCGCTGATCTCGCCAGACACCTGCGCACCGACCTTGACCGATTTCAGCGGCTGCAACGAACCGCTGGCCAGCACCGTGTGGGCAATATCGCCCTTCGCAACCGGGGCGGTGATGTACTTGATACCGCCGTTGTCCGTATCTCTCCCGAGGCATACAATAGCGTTCTCGGCCTCTACAAAAACCCCGTGATGGGTCTGGGAGAGACCGCGCTTGTGGCAGCCATCGTGTACCACGCCTTCAACGGTATTCGCATTATTCTTATCGACTTCTGGGGAACAGCTACTAACGCCAAAGTCGAGCATGTGATGAGCAAAGGCAAAGACGGTTCTCCCGAAATCAACCAGAAGGCTACCTACCCGCACATTAAGATTCTGTGGGTTGTTCTGTTCCTGTGGGCGATTACCGTTGCAGGATTCGCGGCTCGTCACCTGCCGATCGTATTCTCACACCTTGGAGGTCACTAAGCCATGTCTACTCCACTCAAATCACGCGTTTCGGTTCCTCGCCTGCGCGATAACAAGATTGATGGTGTGAAATATAACCGTTCCTCCAGCAAGCGCAACAACTTTGAAATGTTCGCCTGGCTGGGGATGCGCCTCTCCGGTGTCGTGCTGGTTGTGCTGATTTTCGGGCATCTCTTCGTGAACCTCATGGTGGGAGACGGCATCCACGCGATCGACTTCGGTTTCGTGGGCGGTAAATGGGCAAACCCCTTCTGGCAAATCTGGGATCTGCTGCTGCTGTGGCTGGCTATGCTCCACGGCACCAACGGCATCCGCGTGATCATTGACGATTACGCCGAAAAGGATCGTGTGCGTGTGTGGCTGAAGATTATCCTCTTCGCAGCATCCGCTTTTGTGTTGCTGGTCGGAACCCTCACGATCTTCGCTTTCGATCCCTGCCCCTCGGGTGCGGCGGCTAATCTGCTGCCTAGCTTCTGCCCGGCCCACTAAGGGTAAAACACTAAAGATTTTTGACATACGAGAGAGAGCATCATGCAGGTACATAAGTACGATGTAGTGATTGTTGGCGCTGGCGGCGCAGGTATGCGTGCCGCTATTGAGGCGGGGCAGCGCGTACGAACCGCAGTGCTGACGAAGCTATACCCCACCCGCTCGCACACCGGTGCGGCACAGGGCGGTATGTGCGCCGCTTTGGCCAACGTTGAGGAAGACAACTGGGAGTGGCATACCTTTGACACCGTCAAGGGCGGCGACTACCTTGTCGATCAGGATGCGGCAGAGATTATGGCGAAAGAAGCCATTGACGCCGTGCTCGACCTTGAAAAAATGGGTCTTCCCTTCAACCGTACCCCCGAGGGGCGCATCGACCAGCGTCGTTTTGGCGGGCATACTCGCGATCACGGTAAAGCCGCCGTGCGTCGCGCATGCTACGCTGCCGACCGCACGGGTCACATGATTCTGCAGACCCTCTACCAGAACTGTGTGCGTCACAATGTCGAGTTCTACAACGAGTTCTACGTGCTTGACCTCATTATGTCAGAAGACGAAAATGGAAGCCCCCGACCTGCAGGTGTTGTCTCCTACGACCTGGCAACCGGCGAAGTACACGTTTTCCAATCGAAATCCGTGATTTTCGCATCCGGCGGATGCGGCAAGATCTTCAAGACCACCTCAAACGCGCACACCCTTACGGGTGATGGCATGGCAATTGCCTTGCGTGCAGGTCTTCCCCTAGAGGATATGGAATTCGTGCAGTTCCACCCGACCGGCCTTGCGGGCTTGGGTATTCTCGTGACCGAGGGTGCTCGCGGTGAAGGCGGTATTCTGCGTAACTCCGAGGGCGAGCGTTTCATGGAACGTTACGCACCGACCATTAAGGACCTAGCTCCCCGCGATATCGTGGCTCGTGCAATGGCGAACGAGGTGCGTGAAGGTCGCGGCTGTGGACCGCATAAAGACTATGTGCTCTTAGACCTCACTCACCTTGAACCCGCGCATATCGACGAGAAACTGCCGGATATTACCGAATTCGCGCGTACCTACCTGGCAGTTGAGCCGCACCACCAGCCTATTCCGGTGTTCCCCACTGCGCACTATGCGATGGGCGGTATTCCCACGAACAACGATACCGAGGTGTACCGCAACAGCGAAGAGACTATTCCAGGACTATATGCAGCCGGTGAGGTTGCCTGCGTGTCGGTGCATGGTGCAAACCGTTTAGGAACCAACTCGCTGCTGGATATTAACGTTTTCGGTAAGCGTGCTGGTCGTCGCGCCGCAGAATACGCCGCCTCCGCAGAATTCGTGCCCGTTCCGGACGACGCTGCCGATCGTACTCTCGCGATGCTCAACGGTATTCGTGACGGTCAGGGCACCGAAAAGGTTGGCGCTATCCGCACCGAGCTGCAGCGTGTAATGGAAGCCGATATGCAGGTGTTCCGTACCGAAGAAACCATTCGCAAGGCTCTCGCCGCCATTGACGAACTCGAAAAGCGCTACGCAAATATCTCGATTCAGGATAAAGGCAAGCGCTTCAACCTTGACCTGTTGGAGGCCGTTGAGCTCGGCTTCCTGTTACAGCTTGCCAAGGTGATGTCGGTGGGCGCGCTGCACCGCCAGGAATCCCGAGGCGGTCACTACCGCGAGGACTTCCCGAAGCGCGACGACGTGAACTTCATGAAGCACTCGATGGTTTATCTAGATCCCGAGTCTGAGTTTGAGGGTGTGCAGGGTCTGCGTTTTGATACCAAGCCCGTTGTCTACACTCGTTACGAGCCCAAGGAGCGTAAGTACTAAAATGGCTGAACACGAAACTCCCGAACCGGAATCGGTCAAGCTCTTTGAAGGTATGTCCGGTTCAGACTCCGGGAACATCCCCACCTATGACGTGACGATTCGCGTGCGCCGTTACAACCCCGAAGTATCGGATAAAGCATACTGGGATGACTTCAACTTGACCATGTACCGCACCGACCGCGTGCTGGATGCATTGCATAAGATCAAGTGGGAACTCGACGGCTCGGTCTCATTCCGTCGTTCCTGCGCACACGGTATCTGCGGGTCGGATGCGATGCGCATCAACGGACGTAACCGCCTAGCGTGCAAGACCCTGCTCAAGGATCTAGACATTACCAAGCCCATTATCGTTGAGCCGATTAAGGGTCTTCCCTGCGAAAAGGACCTGATCGTCGATATGGAGCCTTTCTTCCAGGCGTACCGCGAGATCATGCCCTTCTTCATCAATGACTCGAATGAACCGGAACGTGAGCGTCTGCAGTCTGCGGAAGAACGCGCCCGATTCGACGACACCACAAAGTGTATTCTGTGCGCGGCTTGTACCTCCTCTTGCCCCGTTTTCTGGACGGACGGTCAGTACTTCGGTCCTTCTGCCATCGTGAATGCGCATCGTTTTATCTTCGATTCGCGCGATGACGCTGGGGATCTGCGTTTGGAAATCCTCAACGATAAAGAAGGTGTGTGGCGCTGCCGCACAACCTTCAACTGCACCGAGGCTTGCCCGCGTGGCATTCAGATCACTAAGGCTATTGCCGAGGTCAAGCAGGCTATTTTGGCGCGAGCCCTCTAAGCCTGGCGACTGGAGAACTCGTAGAGACACAAAATATGCGGTGTGGGCGCAAGATTGGTGACGCCCACACCGCATTTTTGTTTGCGATATTAGTGCGAACTGGTACCCGCTAGTTAATTTCCGCGTCTGCAGGCGGCGGTTTCAGCCTCGTCACAATCAGTCACAATGTCATAAACCCGCCACACAACGCGATGATTCGTCACGTCTCGTACAAAAACTTCAACGAACGTAAGAAGGCAGCCAGAAGGTGTGTACTGACTGCGGATTCGCGCTATTCTCGAACTATGGTTTTTGCAAACTCACGTTACGATCTTTCGACCCCTGTCTTCGACGACTGGGTGGCTCGCATGATGCCTACCCTTGTGGAATTTCGCCGCGAGGTGCACCGTACCCCGGAGCTCTCATTCCGTGAGGTGAAAACGACTGAGCGCATTATGACGACGCTGCGTGAGGCAGGGCTGAACCCTATTGCCTGCGAAGGTACCGGCTGCTACGTCGATATCGGAAACGGATCGTTTGCTTTAGCTCTTCGCGCCGATATTGATGCGCTTCCCATCGTCGAACAGACGGATCTGCCTTATTCATCGACCATACCCGGGGTGATGCACGCCTGCGGGCACGATATTCACCAGACCGTCATGCTTGGGGTTGCTTTAGCGCTTCACGAGCTGAACGAAAAGACTCCGCTGGGGCGTAGCGTGCGTATCCTGTTCCAGCCTGCCGAGGAACAGTTGCCGGGTGGGGCTGTGCAGATGATTGAGCAAGGTCTTTTACGCAATATCCCACGTGCTTTTGCTCTGCATTGCGATCCGAAGGTTGAACTGGGGAAAATTGGCACGCGCATCGGGGCGATTACGAGTGCTTCAGACACGATTAAGATTCACCTGAGTGGTCACGGTGGTCATACCTCTCGACCGCATCTGACTGAGGACCTTATCTACGCGATGAGTCAGATTGCCGTGCAGGTTCCTTCCGTGCTCACACGCCGTACCGATGTGCGTTCCGGTGTGCTGGTCGCGTGGGGGCAGGTGAGCGCCGGGGTTGCCCCGAACGCTATTCCCGCTGAAGGCTATTTGGCGGGCACCATGAGATGTCTGGATGTTGAGGTGTGGCGTCAGGCGGGCAACCTGCTGGACGAGGTAATCGAGCAAGTCGCGGTTCCCTTCGGTGTACAGGCAAGGGTCGAACATATCCGCGGCGTGCCCCCGGTCGTCAATACCGACGCGGAAACCACCATGTTGGAAAACGCGGCGCGCGCCGAATTAGGCGAAGAGTCCATCGTGCTGGTTGAGCAATCAATGGGTGGAGAAGACTTCGCATGGATTCTGCAGGAGGTTCCAGGCTCGATGTTCCGCCTAGGAACTCGCGCCCCGGAAGATCCTGTCTACGACTTACATCAGGGGGACTACGCTCCTAATGAGCAGGCGATTGGCGTGGGTGTGCGCGTGATGGCGGCGACCGCGTTGCGTGCCGTGCGTTTTGAGCTCGCGAAGGCTGCGAAGGCCGCGAACCCGGTGCGGGATGAGGCGCGTTAATATTACGGACAACCTGTAATAGAGGATATTCCGGGCACTGGCGCCGAAGCACGCAGCACCGAGAAATATTTATGGGGGTCTCCGCCAAATCTTTACGAAAACTTTATGAAAGAACGGGTTTCGTCACAGGAGGAATACGTCAAGTGCGGGTGCATCGCCGAAATAGCGGGCATCTGCCGGGGGAGTGGGGTTGCGCCTGAAAAACCAAAATAGTGATGTCTACCCTAGAAAAAACGGTGTTAAGCCGCGCATGAACGTCAAAACCTGCGTCATACCCACTCATGAATAACATTTGCAGGATAAACTATAGGGGATGACCGAACCGCGCCGCGTCATTGCGGGGCGCCGAACAGCTGACGAGTGGGAGAACTCTGTGGGATTCTTTGGAATCGGTAAGAAGAAGTGGGAAGAGCAGGCGAAAGCCGCCCAGGCTGAGGCAGAAGCACAGGCTGACGACGTAAAATCCGCCCTCCCTAACTCCGATGCAGAGGCATCGGATCGTACCCTCGCGGAACGTGTGAATGAACAGCAGCGTTGGGAGAATTCCCTACGCCGGTTTGTGCAGGCTGAGAGCACTCGCATGCAACAGGAAGAGCAGAAGAGCAAAGATACTTCTGACCTTAACGTCGATGCTTTGAAACAGTCTGCACAGCACAGCGGCTCTTCTGCTGAGCCTTCGGCATCCACAGCAGGCGAAGCGAAGACTTCCGGGTCAGCAGAAGGCAAGAAAACCGTGGGCGCTTCCTCACAGGCTGCGAACGCAGATGCCGCCCAGAAGGGTTCTTTCACGCAAGAATCAGCCCAGACATCCGACGCTTCTGCCCCGAAACGTGCACCCCAGATTTCTGAATACCGCGCAACGAGTATGCCTGCGGATGCATTTGAGACTAACTCTTCCGCCACTGCGGTTCCCTCATCAGATGCGGCATCTGTTTCGGGTACCGCATCGGTACAGAGCGAAGCAGGCTCCCAGAAACAAAACGTGCAGGACGCACTTAAAGAATTTAACGAGACGAAATACGGCACCGAGCACGAGGGGAATACCTCCTCAGTATCCTCACATGCCGATGCGGCTGCCTCCCCGTCTTCTTCTGCAGAGAAAGACTCTGTGGACGTCAAGACCCCGAACGTTGAGGATCGTGAGCGGGAGAAACTTGCCGCAGGAGTCGTGCCTACCGATGCCGAAGAGAAGCCTGCTTTTGTTCCCGCACCCGGTGTTGAGTCTAAGAACTCAAACGATAAGAAGACAGCGAACGCCGACTCGAAGTCTACGCTTGAGTCCACACCCCAAGAATCCGAATCTGCTTCGGATGTAAAGGCCTCTGCACACGAGAAAAAGTTACCTAGTCCTGAGGCTCAGGCGACGAGCGGGGCAGAGTCTACACCGTCGGCTTCGAAGAAATCCGACAAGATCGAATTTGTCGGCTCGGGGGCAACGGGCTCCGCCAAACATCTTGATGACCGTAACGACCCTGAAACCTTGGCTCCCGAAAAGAATCGCAGCGTCGAAACTTCGGCTGAGAAAACCTCTGCCGAGAAGATGGCTGTACAGCACGAGAAGACCGTGGCCGATGAGATCTCAGCCCACTCTTCCACAGATAAAGACTCCAAGAAGCAGGACGTCGAAAAAACTACGCGCGATGAAAAAGCCTCTCAGAACGGCGCCGCAACCGCATCATCGCATGCGGCGGCAGTATCCGTTGAAGGGAACGAAAAGGCGGAGGTTCTCACCCCCGAGAATCCGCTGCACGACCTCGTAACTGCGATGCGCGGATACGGCTCTGGGAAGGTGTCCTACGAACTGCGTCAGCTGGGCGACGATATGCACTACCGGATTTTCCATCGCGGCAGCGAAGTCGAACAGGGTGTTGTGGTTCCGACCGATGCGTGGTTCTCATCGATTGCCTCGCTCTACGTGCGAGCCCAGGACGCAGGCAGGGTGTGGAACCGTGCCCTCGTGGTAGCAAACCCCAGCGAGAACGGGCTAGTAGCGGTACAGGCTTCGTACACGAACACCGCCGATGCATCGAGCTACACCACGGATTACGTTCTCGAAACGAGTGAGAAAGACTCGGCTTCACAGAAAGACTCATCAGCGAAAAGCGCCGAATCGGCAAAGTCCTCCGCCGACCAGAGCACCACATCCACCGATGCTGCAGATCAGAAAACGTCGACCGCGAAGACCTCAGCGCTGGCTGGTTCCGCCGATGATACCTCTTCGCAGAAGGAATCTGAGGCAAAGCTCGCTCAGGATAAGAGCGATGAACAGGCTAAGGCCGCTGAGACTCAGAAGGCTGACGCCGGTCAGAAGGTGAAAGATCTTAACGACCACACCCAGGACGTCAAGTCTGCTGATGCCGACAAAGCCAATACTCAAGATTCACAGAAGTCTGAGAAATCCGAACATACCGTAGATTCCGAGAAGAAGTCCTCCGAGGCTCAGGACAAGGCGCAGGAAGTTTCAGCGAAGGCTCAGGCAGATACTGCAAAGTCTGATTCTGTTACAGCAGAATCGACCAAGAGCGGTTCGAGTACACTCGCTGCAGGTACCCTTGGCGCCGCAGGCGTGACGGCTGCCGGGATCGCGGCATCGTCGAAGAGCGACCGCGAGGATTCGCGCTACGAATATGATTACGACGCAGATCCGCAGAATGTCACCGGTCGTCACGATGCTCAAGCTGCTGAGCAGAGCAAGACCGAGACTGACAGCGTTAAAGTCGGTGCTGTCTCCGATAAATCCGAGAAATCGTCGGTGTCTGGCGTATCCGTAGCCAAGGACTCTTCCGATCTCTCCACCCCCGAAGCTGAGGTAGAGAAAACCAAGGTTGAGAAATCTTCTGAAGACGAAGAAGAACTCAACAGCATGCAGGCGGCTTTGGCGACTATCGTGGCATCCTCCGAAGCGAAGAAGACTGCATCGAACGCGAAGGAAGACGCTGCGGATACTTCTGCTGCGGTGAAGACCTCGGGTACCGACTCGAAGTCCGCTGCTGATAAGACGAGCGAGGACTCACAGAAGGCGGCTGATTCCGAAAGCACCGTCAAGGCTGAGAGTGATGCCAAGACTACTGCGGGTTACACCTCAGAGAATCAGAGTGCGAATGTAACTCAGGCTGTGGTGGAGGAATCCCAGGCTGACACCACCAGTACCCACAGTTCCTCTGCACTACCCAAGCATGTGGATGACCTCGCTCTCGTCCCCGAAGTCGAGAAGGACTCGCTGACAGGCTCGATCGCCACAAAGCATCAGGAATCGGTGTCGAATAAGCGGGATGCTCTCGCCGGGCAGTCTGCAACCGCTGTTGCTGCTCAGTCTGAAACCTCAAATGTAGACGGTAAGACCGCGCAGCACGAATCCGCAGATCTGCCTCCCGCAGAGGCCGAGCCGGATACCCCCGCGCATCAGGCACATTCCTCCGTGCTCGCTGGCGATGCGCTTGCCGAGGGTAACCTAGTACTTACCGATGCTAAGGTGATTGAGCATCTGGCACCGGTGACCGAAGCTCTTTTCGGCGAGAATGGCAGCGCCAAGGATGCAACGACCGTGTTGATCCGGGTGCGCTCGGTGGGCTCTTACTACGATGTGCTCACCCACGTGCGCCGCAACGGATTCTGGGAGCAAGTACGAACCTTCGAGTTAGTTTCGGAAGAAGATTTGGGTATTCCCACGCTCAAGGCCGATTCCTACAGCGAAGGTGAAGGGTCGCCACTCGCCATGAGCCTGACCTTCACCCCGGGCGTGCCCGTGCAGTCTGCATTCGATTACTCGAATGAGCAGGCTTTCGTAAGGTACCCCCGCCAGCTTGAGGCTGATCGCTACGTAGAGGAACTGCGCATGTTCCCGCGTCTGGGGGCTAAGATTCCGGCGCATATGGCGAATGCTCTGACTCACTGGAGCATGTAGGAGAAGCCCGCCCGTGAATGAAGATAGAGTTTCTGAGAAAACGGTAGCTGAGGTTGCCGCACGCGCAGGGAAAGCCTTCGAGCGTCTGGTGCAGACGATGGCAACCCTGCGCGCCCCCGGCGGGTGCCCCTGGGATGCCGAACAGACTCATCAGTCCCTCATTCGATACCTCATTGAGGAATCCTATGAGGTCGTGGAGGCTGTCGAGGCGCCCGAAGGCACAAATCTACAGCTTTTACGCGAAGAATTGGGCGATGTTCTGCTTCAGGTTCTCTTCCACGCCGATATTGCGGCGGCAGAACCGGGCGGCTTTACGATCGAGCAGGTTATCGAGGGTCTGGACGCAAAGCTTCACGATCGGCACCCGAATGTTTTCAGTGATTCTTCGGACGAGTCCCAGATGACCGCCGCCGAACAGCAGGTTTTCTGGGATGAGCTTAAGAAGACGGAGAAATCCGATCGAGGCCCACTTGACGGCATTCCCCCTCATCTTCCTGCGCTGGCCCTAGCGGAGAAGACGATTGCTAAGGCTCGCAAGGCCGACATTGTGCTGCCGCCGGAGCCTGTCTCCTTGGACGATGATCTTCCTTTTACCTATAGTGAGGAAGAATTCGGTGAGCTACTTTTTTCGCTTGTGTGCCGCGCGCGGCAGAATGGGCTGGATGCGGAGCGTGCCCTGCGTACTTATACCCGTAAGTTTATTGAGTACAACCAATAGCCTCGTGGCCGCGTAGGCTGAAGAGTATCTATCAGACACCTTTGGATGCGATAGTCTTTCGCATCTAAAGGTGCCTGTTTTATGCCCTGAACATAGAGCTCCACTAGTTACATTCATGGGTGGGGCATAAAGCACTACACACCTGTGTTGCGCGATGTAGAAACCGGCTCTAAAGATGTTCAATCGTTTTAGCAGAGTGTGATAAAGAACTTTGTCGTTATCGGTTGGGGTTCGAATTGGTGCCTGCGGTGCGAGGACATGCTGCGTCCACAGGGGGAATGACTTTTGAGAGGCGAGTTTACAAGGGACTAAAGGTGTTGGATACCCTCAGGAATCGCAAAAAATCCCGTGGTAACTAGTGTGTTTGTGTGGGAGTTTTGGTAAAATTTAGGGCAACGGGACTCGCCCAACATCACAGGAGCGAGCCGTCATATCCTGTACTCTCTAAGGAGCAATTTCATGGCTGTTATTACCGCAGTTCACGCCCGTCAGATTTTGGATTCCCGCGGCAACCCGACCGTTGAGGTTGAGGTTCTGCTCGAAGATGGTGCTTTCGCACGTGCCGCTGTGCCTTCGGGCGCATCCACCGGCGAGTGGGAGGCAGTCGAGCGTCGCGATGGCGACAAGTCCGTATACCTAGGCAAAGGCGTTCTGGGCGCCGTCAAATCTGTTATTGAAGAGATTTCGGAAGAAATTATCGGTATCGACGCCGCTGATCAGCGTACTGTTGATGCAACCATGATTGCTCTGGACGGCACCAACAACAAGGGTAAACTCGGCGCTAACGCAATTCTGGGC
>ERZ773004.1618-NODE-1618-length-10702-cov-4.660186_pt1 | contig 10702 bp, 15 predicted proteins | sample MGYA00580667_ERZ773004 | MGnify/ENA primary metagenome ERZ773004 (study PRJEB29015, sample SAMEA2737963) | human oral metagenome | biome: human oral; feature: human-associated habitat; material: dental | place: China | collected 2123 ... | reverse complement strand
TGGAAAAAGTATAGTAGATAATTACGATATATATAAAAAGGCAGCTGAGAAAGACCAAATACGAAAAATAGGTAGGATAAAATTGCACTTGTTTTGAATAGAAGCTGATACTTTTTCATGTAATCCCTCCTTTATAAACTCGGAACATCTCTAATATAAACCATATTTCCCTAAATCCTTACTCTAAATCTTAAGTAGTGCTTGAGATTTCCTGAATGGTTAAAATAAGGGAAATTGGAAAACAGGAATATCTATGTCTTTATTTCAAAAAAGCACTGCCTCCCCCAGATAAACCTGAGGAAAACAGTGATTCAGTTTTTAGGAATCAGGAATGAATGTAAGGAGATGCATTTGACATTTTTATAATAAAAATCAAAAAACAAGGTATAATCTTTATTGAAAACAGCCATAAAGGTATAATCACTTAAACACTAAGTAAGCCTTCCTACAAGCCATTCTTTACCTCCAATCTCTCTAAAACAAACCATTTTAATAACCAAAATCCGACAACATAGCCAGCACCAAAGAATATAGCTATAAAAGCTATCATGGGATTCAAGAAATAGAAGATCACAACGGACACAAAGGTTAGCACAAAAACATTGAAGGCAATGGTGTCGGAAGCCAAGACTAGAATATAGGGTGTCAACCAATCTAAGGTTTTTGAATATGGAAAAAATAAGTGTTTATACATGATATATTCCTATACAGTATAGAGAGTATAAACTCAAAGAAATACCCAGATTAATAGCTCTCTATACTAACTCAATCCTCTAATGTGGCCATAAAACTGAAGCTGCTGCCCCACCAGCTGCGCAAATCAAATAAATCTGAGGAGTTGGAAAAGGGATTGTCTGCATACAAAGCGAAATCCCCTCAACTGCACCACCTACTCCACTTAAAAATGCATCTGCAAGTTGTTTATCACCAGCTGTTATCGTTGTTAGTTTTTCATCGGATAAAATGAAGAAATTATTGACTGATTGTTCCATTCTTTTCACACTTTCTTTATTAAATTAATTTGGCTAGTAGATAAAAGATAGATTAAGGCATTAAAGATAATGAAAATATGTCCGTAAAATAAAATCAACTTCGCATCCAAACCAAGATACAGTTTGACCATCACAAAGATAAGCAAAAGGATTTGAAACCATAACGTTTTTCCAAAAATAAATTTAAAGCGATTTCGAATTTCTACTTCCTTGATTTTTACCGTTACTCCTTTATTAGCAAGAAGGAAAACTCCTACTTCGAACAAGCCACTGTAGAGAACAATCCACCCAATCGATACATTAGAGATTTGCAAAAATGTCCCTAAAAGAATATCCAAAATACTAGTCAAGAAAATAACAACAAATAATCTATATCTCATATAAATCTTCTCCTTACTACTATCTTTAAAAGTTTAACTTGCCCTCAAAGCTCCCCAAGCTGCTGTACAGAACTGTGCTCCTAAAATCCCTCCAGCAAGAGTTCCCACAACTGGGATAACACTCCCCAGAGCTGCACCTCCTATTGTACAAACTCCCAATGCTTGAACAACTTCTCCAGCCCCTACTGTATCTCCACCTTCAACGCAAGCGAGCATATCAGTATCCATAATCTTAAATTGTGACATCATTTTTGTATTCATGACAAATACTCCTTTTTTATTTTTAATTTTTGTCCTGTTTCAACCTTGACAAGTTTAGTATATCATTGTTTTTTAAAATTTTTCATCCAAATCTTGAATTGTCATCGAAACGTCTTGAATTGCAAAAACTTCATTATAAAAGGGTGAGTATTTCGAAAATACTCACCCTTTTATACTTCATTAACCTCTACTTTTTATAATACTTCAAACCCCAAATAAGCAAAAGCATGATAAGCAAGCATAGAACCGCGCCAATATGAGCGATTAGTTGTTGGTAAGATTCTCCTGCTGTGATACCTCTATACAAACAAATAATACACATAAAGCCTGTCAAGCCGATGAACATGAGTTGATTGGTTCTAGGACTAACCAAATCATCATCTTCAAACTCTCTTATCTTCATTTCCCTAGTGAGATAAACAGTAGCCAAAATAGAAGCTAAGTTAATAACCACTAAAAGAAATTGGAAAACTAAGGAAAAATTTAAAAACTGACGGGATAAAAATAGATAAGTAGAGACAAGCAAGGGTATCTGTCCGAACAACAATCTCACTAAGAATATATTGCTTTTTGTTGCAAATATTTTTTTCATTACTATCTCCATTACAATTAAATGACATCTAATCATTTTCTAAAATTTGATAACTTTTGTGAAATGTTTTAGCAGAAACAACTCTATGATTGGTGATATCTATATAATCACCTGGATAACCAAGAACATACATTCCATAACCAGCGAATCCTCCTCCAACTGTTCCAACTAGACCAAACTTGATATTCGTTGCGAGAGAAGTGTTGAGACCTGCCATTAGAATGCGCACATGATTATCCAACCAAACCATATAATTTTTTTGAAAAGCTTCCTCTACCCAACTTGGTTTAGGAGTTGCTTGACCAATTTCCCAAACATCAACAATTTGATTCCCATATTTTGCCTTCATAGCTTCAATCCTTTTTAAATACCATTACATGAGTTTGGAGTTCCCCCAATACCATAAGGACTACATGGTTTTGAAAAATGTATAATAGGTCACTTACCATTTAATTGGTCCAAAGTTGGAGACGGTGCTAGCCCACCCAATAAACCAGCAATCATATCTCCCCAACCTCCGAAACCACCTTCAACGCAAGCAAGCATATCAGTATCTATAATCTCAAATTGCGACATCATTTTTGTATTCATGGCAAATACTCCTTTTTTATTTTTAATTTTTATCCTGTTGCAACCTTGACAAGTTTAGTATAGCACTGTTTTAATTTTTTTCACTCAAATCCAGAATCACAATAAAAATATTAGGAATACATAAACTATAATTAACATATCACTTGGACTACACCCTAGTATCCATATCTAATATTAGATAATTCTCTTAATTTTTTTATCTGATCAGACTGAATTTCAGATAAATGTAGTGCATTTTCAATTAATACATTTGAAATTTCAATGTTCATTCGACTAAGGGTATAAGGAATCGATATACTTCCTTTCTTTAATTCATATTCGTAAGAAATCAATATATTTTTCAAAGGGAGAAGTTGAGAATCACATTTTATATTTTGAATAAGTTCTTCTAATATGATGATAGCTTCACGGCGTCTTTCAACTCCTCCAGAAAACCACTTTAAACCTCTCATTATAGAGGCCCCCCCCCGAATTCCAACCTGCATTCCCACCTGAAAATCCATTAACAATAGAATTAGTAAGAATTTTATTTATAGCTTCAGGCCAGTTTACCCAGCAACCTTTAGAGTTATCACAATATAAACCATTACCGTAGTATATTGTTTTTCCTCCTACTTTACTCGCAAGCATCTCTGTATCCATAACCTCAAATTGTTCCATCATTTTTGTATCCATGATGAATACCCCTTTTCATTTTTAATTTTTGTCCTGTTTCAACTTTGACAAGTTTAGTTTATCATTGTTTTTTAAAATTTTTCATCCAAATCTTGAATTGTCATCGAAACATCTTGAATTGCAAAAACTTCATTAAAAAAAGGTAAATATTTCGAAAACACTTACCCTTTTATACTTTATTAGCATTAGCCCCTACTTTTTATGATACTTCAAATCCCAAAGGAGCAGAAGCATGATAAGCAAGCATAGGATGGCACCGATATAGGCAATTAATTGCTGATAGAATTCTACTGCTGTGATACCTCTATACAAAGCGATAATAGACACAAAACCTGTCAATCTATAAACATGAGTTGATTGGTTCTAGGACTAACCAAATCATCATCTTCAAATTTTTTCACTCTCATTTCCCTAGTGAGATAAACAACAGCCAAAATAGAAGTCAAGTTGATAACCACTAAAAGAAATTAGAAAACTAAGGAAAAATTTAAAAACTGACGAGATAAAAATAGACAAGTAAAGGAAACTGACCTAGGAACAATCTCACTAGAAGTACGTTGTGTTTTTAGAAATATTTTTCCAGTCTCCTCTCTTATACTAATATATCAAGAAACCGTATGTAACCTCTGCTACATAGCTATGTGACCTTATTAAAAACTTAAGTAGCCAGAAAAAAGAGACAGGTAACAGTAGCATTCATCAAACCATGTACAACTACACAGGAATACAGGTTTCTCCGCTTTATATAGAGACTCCCTAATACAATTCCTGTCACAAGATGCTGAGAAATAATCTCTCCATCATGAGCAAATCCAAAAAGAACAGCTGAAAGAAAAACAGCAAAAATAGGAGAATATTTTTCTAAAGTTCCTAAAATGATCCCTCTAAAGAGCATCTCCTCCAAAAGAGGTTGAGTAAAAGCAGTTGACAACCAGAATAGAAATGTGTACAGAAAACCTCTTGTTTCCAAATGTTGAAAAAAGCTTAAAGAACTTGTATTATCATGGACTTTTCCAAGTACGGTCATGAAAAGTATAAAACCAACTACTAAAACCAGATTAGCCAGATAAGCAAGAACAATCCATTTCAATTCTACCCACTTGATTGGCAAGCAATCTAAAGTAGTCTCATCACCCCATCTCTTAATGAGATATACAAGAATGGTTAAACAAATAAAGAAAGTTAAAAAGAAGACACCAACACTGAACACATCTCCCATCGCTCCGTCATAAAATCGTCTAACAACAGTTAATGGTACAACTTGAATGGCAAAAGTAAGTAAAAAGCAAGTAAGCACTTTTATAAAGATAAAACTTATGTTCTTCATAGTTTATCCTTTCTTTAATGTCTAGATGATTTTTTAGCATTGTCCCCTGTTTGTAGATCTGCTAAATCCATCTATGAAACCACAAATTGATCCCAGAATTTGGTCGTAATTAGGAATTATTGGAGTCCACCAAGGAATTCCGCCTCCTTGGACTTGTGTTAGTTCTTCTGCACTTAAAGTTTCAAAGTATTTATTTTTCATGATATTACCTCCCTAGATACACAGTGGACACATCGCATGCAATCTTCTTTGATTTTCAACATACAAATCGAATCCATCTCTTACTAAACCACCTATTCTATACCAGAATCCGTATGAATTATCTCCACCTTCAACGCAAGCAAGCATTTCATTATCCATAACAGAAAATTGTTCCATCATTTTTGTATTCATGATAAATACTCCTTTTTTATTTTAATTTTTGTCCTGTTGCAACTTTGACAAGTTTAGTATATCATTGTTTTTTTAAATTTTTCATCCAAATCTTGAATTGTCATCGAAACGTCTTGAATTAGCTTTTTTATTTCAAAGCATATTCTATAACCTTTTAAAGAAAGATGGCTTCTAATCACTTTTTTACCATTCAGGAAGTTTCAATGACAATTCAAGATTTCATAAAATATAAACTTATTATTATGGCATAATAAACTCATCATATTATATGAAAGGAATTGCCAATGACTTCTTATAAACGTACATTTGTTCCACAAATAGATGCTAGAGACTGTGGTGTTGCTGCCTTAGCCTCGATTGCTAAATTCTATGGTTCAGATTTTTCTCTAGCTCACTTGAGAGAACTTGCAAAGACCAATAAAGAAGGGACGACTGCTCTTGGCATTGTAAAAGCCGCTGATGAAATGGGATTTGAAACAAGGCCTGTTCAAGCAGATCAAACGCTCTTTGACATGAGTGATGTCCCCTATCCATTTATTGTTCACGTTAACAAAAAAGGAAAACTCCAACATTACTATGTTGTCTATCAAACAAAGAAAGACTATCTGATTATTGGTGATCCTGACCCTTCTGTAAAAATCACCAAAATGTCAAAAGAACGCTTTTTCTCTGAATGGACTGGAGTAGCTATTTTTCTAGCTCCAAAACCCAGCTATCAACCCCATAAAGATAAAAAGAATGGTCTACTGAGCTTCCTCCCTCTGATTTTCAAACAAAAATCTCTCATTGCTTACATTGTTCTCTCAAGCTTATTAGTCACTATTATCAATATCGGTGGTTCTTATTATCTCCAAGGAATCTTGGATGAGTACATTCCAAATCAGATGAAATCAACTTTAGGAATTATCTCAATTGGTCTAATTATCACCTATATTCTCCAACAAGCCATGAGCTTCTCCAGAGATTATCTCCTAACTGTTCTGAGTCAGAGATTAAGTATTGATGTGATTTTATCCTATATTCGCCATATTTTTGAACTTCCTATGTCTTTCTTTGCGACACGTCGTACAGGAGAAATCATTTCACGGTTCACAGATGCTAACTCTATTATAGATGCCTTGGCTTCTACCATTCTCTCTCTTCTTCTTGATGTTTCCATTCTGATCCTTGTAGGGAGTGTCTTACTGGCACAAAATCCTAACCTCTTTCTTCTTTCTCTTATTTCTATCCCTATTTACATATTCATCATCTTTTCTTTTATGAAACCTTTTGAAAAAATGAACCATGATGTCATGCAAAGTAATTCTATGGTTAGTTCTGCTATTATCGAAGATATCAACGGGATCGAAACCATCAAGTCACTCACAAGTGAAGAAAATCGCTACCAAAATATTGACAGTGAATTTGTCGATTATTTGGAAAAATCCTTTAAACTTACTAAATATTCTATTTTACAAACTAATTTAAAACAAGGAACAAAGTTAGTTCTTAATATCTTTATCCTATGGTTTGGTGCTCAATTAGTCATGTCGAGTAAGATTTCTATCGGTCAGCTGATTACCTTTAATACACTTCTTTCTTACTTTACAACTCCTATGGAAAATATTATCAACCTACAAACTAAACTCCAATCTGCGAAGGTTGCTAATAACCGCTTGAACGAGGTCTACTTAGTCGAATCTGAATTTCAAGTTCAAGAAAATCCTGTTCATTCAAATTTTTTGATGGGCGATATTGAATTTGATGACCTTTCTTATAAGTATGGTTTTGGGCGAGATACCTTAACAGATATCAATCTAACGATTAAAGAAGGTGATAAGGTTAGCCTAGTTGGAGTTAGTGGTTCTGGTAAAACAACTCTAGCCAAAATGATTGTCAATTTCTTTGAACCTTACAAAGGACATATTTCCATCAATCATCAGGATATTAAAAACATTGATAAAAAAATCTTGCGACGTCATATTAATTACCTGCCCCAACAAGCCTATATCTTTAATGGCTCTATCTTGGAAAACTTAACCTTGGGCGGTAATAATATGATTAGCCAGGAAGATATTCTAAAAGCTTGCGAATTAGCTGAAATCCGTCAAGACATTGAAAGAATGCCTATGGGCTATCAAACTCAGCTCTCTGATGGAGCTGGTTTATCAGGAGGACAAAAGCAACGAATAGCCCTCGCTCGTGCTCTCCTAACTAAAGCTCCTGTTTTAATACTAGATGAAGCTACTAGCGGTCTTGATGTCTTGACTGAGAAAAAGGTTATAGATAATCTTATGTCCCTAACTGATAAAACCATTCTTTTTGTAGCCCATCGTCTCAGTATAGCCGAACGAACCAACCGTGTCATTGTTCTTGACCAGGGTAAAATCATTGAAGTTGGGAGTCATAAAGAGTTAATGCAGGCGCAAGGCTTCTACCATCATCTATTCAACAAATAAGGAGAATGTTATGAATCCTAATCTTTTTAGAAGCGTCGAGTTTTATCAGAGACGTTACCATAATTATGCAACAGTATTAATCATACCACTTTCATTACTGTTTACTTTCATCTTGATTTTCTCCCTTGTTGCCACAAAAGAAATTACTGTTACTTCCCAAGGAGAAATCACCCCTACAAGTGTCATTGCATCCATTCAGTCAACAAGTGACAATCCTATCCTTGCTAATCATTTAGTGGCAAATCAAGTAGTTGAAAAAGGAGACTTACTCATCAAATACTCTGAAACAATGGAAGAAAGTCAGAAAACTGCCTTAGAAACTCAATTACAAAGACTTGAGAAGCAAAAAGAAGGACTTGGAATTTTGAAACAAAGCTTAGAAAAAGCGACTGATCTTTTTTCTGGCGAGGATGAGTTTGGCTACCATAATACCTTTATGAATTTTACTAAACAATCCCATGATATTGAACTGGGTATCACAAAGACTAACACTGAGGTTTCAAATCAAGCTAATCTTGCCAATAGCAGTTCATCAGCCATCGAACAAGAAATTACAAAAGTGCAACAACAAATTGGAGAATATCAGGAGCTGAGAGATGCTATCATAAATAAAAGGGCACGCTTACCAACCAGCAATCCACACCAGTCAATTTTGAATCGTTATCTTGTAGCCTCACAAGGACAAACACAGGGAACTATAGAAGAGCAATTTTTATCTCAAATCAATCAAAGTGTTACAGGCCTCGAATCATCTATCGCAAGTCTCAAAATTCAGCAAGCTGGTATCGGAAGTGTAGCAACTTATGATAATAGTTTAGAAACCAAAATTGAAGTACTTCGTACTCAGTTTTTACAAACAACTTCTCAGCAACAACTAGCTGTGGAAAATCAACTAACAGAATTAAAAGTACAACTAGATCAAGCGACACAGCGCTTGGAAAACAATACCTTAACCGCTCCAAGTAAAGGTATCGTTCATCTGAACAGCGAATTTGAAGGTAAAAATAGAATTCCAACTGGTACAGAAATTGCTCAAATATTCCCTATTATAACAGATACAAGAGAAGTACTAATCACTTACTACGTATCATCTGACTATCTCCCCTTACTAGATAAAGGACAAACTGTAAGATTAAAACTTGAGAAGATTGGAAATCACGGTATTACCATCATCGGCCAACTTCAGAGCATTGATCAAACTCCCACCAGAACAGAGCAAGGAAATCTCTTTAAATTAACCGCTCTTGCAAAACTATCTGGTGAGGACAGTAAACTCATCCAATATGGTCTACAAGGTCGCGTCACTAGTGTAACTGCAAAGAAAACATATTTTGATTATTTCAAAGATAAAATTTTAACACATTCTAATTAATTTTCAGATAACACTCTATAACTATTTATTATCTTATAAAACAGGAGAATCATAACATGGATAAGAAACAAAACCTAACTTCATTTCAAGAATTAACAACTACTGAACTCAATCAAATTACAGGTGGAGGATGGTGGTTAGATTCAATATTAAGCATATTAACATCTAACTCATCAAACCAAGCCAATAGGTCTAGAAATTATCAACAAATGTAATCATACAAAGTGCTTTTGGATAAAAAGCTTGGCTTTATAATATTTGTAGTGGGTAAATCTCCTATAGATATTATGAAGCCTATTTTGTTGTAAAAGAATAAGACAGTAACCTCAGGATAGCTACTGTCTAGTCTCGTTTCTTCTTAAATCCCTTATTGACTTAACAAATGGTAAAAAAACTTAAAAATTATAAAAATCCATAATTAATCTTTCCAAAACATTTATATTATAGAATTCTGTTATATTTATTCCATTATTTAATCATTCTATTACTTGCTGTCATTCAATTGATAACATTATCAAAACCTGACGAAAGACTTGATTTTGACAGGTTGTATTGAGACTAGCATTGGGATAACTTTCAACAATCTTCCTGACGGTATAGAGACCAACACCTCGTTCCTCCCCTTTAGAACTAACTCCAAAAGAGAAGATTTCAGAAACATCTATGCCCTCTTCTTTGATGGAGTTTTCAATGATAAAGATCTCCTGTTCTCCATTTTTTAAAAAGGCGATTGAAACATGAGGTTGACTAGCCTCTGCACTGGCTTCAATAGCATTGTCACAAAGGATAGATACGATAGTTAAAAAATCAAGCAGACTCATCCCCTCAACTTGAATCTCCTCAGGAACTTCGACATTAAAGACAATATCCTTTTCTCTGGCTTTTATAAATTTTCCTGCAAGGAGACTTTTGAGGGCACGATCACGAATATTCACCAACCGTCCAAGGTCATATTTATTGTCCTGAAATTTCTGGACGGAGTCCTTTAAAACGGAGTTGTAGACCTCTTTTATCTGCTCCATATCCTCCTCTTCAATACCTAGGCGTAGGCTAGTCAAGAGGTTGGCATAATCATGACGAAAGCTCCGTACTTCCTTGTAAAGTTCCTCTATATGCCGACTATACCGCTCCATTTCTCTATAGCGCAAAACCTGCTCTTGGTTCAGTTTCTCCTGAAGTTTTTCCTTCAAGTAGGTATCCAATTTCTTGATAATCCCCATAAAAAAGAGCAAGTAAAACACCAGAATCAGATGGCGAATAGTCGTTGATTGAATATCTTGTACATATTCTAAATAAGACAAACTTTGCATCACTAGATAGTAGGCTCCCATTATCCAGTTAATCTTAGTCAGAGACTTTTGAAAATCTTTGTCTAGAATCTCCCTTCTCAAGCTAGTAAAATCATAGTCTAACCATTTCAAAAAGGCTAGAGAAATAAAGCAAATGAAAATTTTTATAAATAACCAAATAAAAGAGAGGTCATCGTACACTTGCCCTTGCCCCAAAAATGGAAGCACAAAATAGGAGATTCCTCTATAAAAGAGATTTACCAATATCATTGGAAAGAGACCATAAAATAGAAGGAGTTTTTTAGAAAACCCTCTTAAAAACAAGAAAGATAAACCTATGCCGTACAAGGGTTCCACAAAATAAGATAGGTAATTATTTCCTACTATATAGC
>ERZ773004.1617-NODE-1617-length-10702-cov-9.515638_pt1 | contig 10702 bp, 15 predicted proteins | sample MGYA00580667_ERZ773004 | MGnify/ENA primary metagenome ERZ773004 (study PRJEB29015, sample SAMEA2737963) | human oral metagenome | biome: human oral; feature: human-associated habitat; material: dental | place: China | collected 2123 ... | reverse complement strand
CGCCGGTTCCGACCGGTGCCGGTTCGCGTGCGTTCAGTATTCTTATTTGTGAAATTCAATTCTTTGTGATAGAAGGCCCCCTCGTACAAGGAGACGATATAGCAAGCAAGAAATACAACCTTACAACCCCAGTAATAACAAGGGGGTATGAGAATAACCCCGATATTTTTGCAAAAAGACAAAATAGCTATGCAGAAAGGCGAACCATGGTATTTTGTAGGCAAATTGTAGACAAAGAAAAATAGAGGGACGGCGCATGATACGCTGTCCCTCTCATCGTTTATTCAATTCTCCTTATGTTGTTATGCCTTAACCGTCGGCGCGAGCGACTTATCCAGAACGAGCTTGACAAGCCACACTCCACCCTGCATCACTGCAGGAAGAACGATCGCATCACGCCAATAGAGCCATCCTGTCTCACCCTTGGACTGCTCCTTGACCTGTGCGACGAAAGCATCCGTCGCTGTCTTTCCCATGACCTCACCTCCTATCTATGAGGAAACGCCCCCCTTATTTGCTATCTACCATGATTCGCCTCGTATGGGCGGGACGTGACCTTCCATCATCAGCACAGGGCGGTCATTCCCTGCGGACGCCCCGGAGGGCGTTTCGACTTTTATGTCAGCTTCTTCCGTGGTACAATGAGAGTGAAAGGAAGTGTTTCTATGTATCAAAAATTTTCAATTGGAGAAGATACCTTTGATTTTGAACTTCCGGGAATATGCCCATTCTGCGGAATAGGAATACAGCCACAAATCCCTATACCATTCCGAATTCCTGCTGTAATCCCCTATAAAAATGGGGCAAATACATACTTTATTTTTGAATGTCCTGTTTGTACTGAAACATTCTTCGCAGTATATGAGCAGACGTTCCCGCAATCAGCCCCAAATCTTGTAGCGGTATTCCCACATCCAAAACCCACCGTTTTGATTCCAGCCGATCTAAAAGAGCTTTTCCCTGATTTTTTTGAGCTTTATAACCAAGCAAATATAGCCGAACGAAATGGTTTGTCTAAAATCACTGGAATGGCATATCGTAAAGCCCTTGAAATTCTGGTAAAGCAGTACCTAATCCAACAAACCCCTGATGAGAAAGAAAAGATACTGAATGAAGCTCTAGGACGCTCCATTGATCGAATTTCTTCCGCAAAGATACAGTCTTTGGCAAAAGCTATTTCATGGATTGGAAACGACCAAACACATATGGTTCAAAGACATCCCGACTACAATGTCCCGGAAATGAAGAACTTCATGCTGGCACTTTGTCATCTCATCATCGCCGAGCACATTGCTGACGACGCTGCAGGTTTCGTGTCATCCTGATCATCTGCCGAAAGTTCACCGATATAGCGACCATTCGGCAGATAGAAACGCCACATCAGCCGACATGGGCTCTCCTGCGTCCCCCTCGCCCTGCACGAACGCAACGGCAGGGCTTTTGTTATGCTCGCATTCTCAAGCCGATAGATTCTCTCGGATTCCACAGTCTCACCTCCTCTCGCTGTTGTCGTTAAACTTAAAGTTTATGCCATGGATAAAAAATACAGTCTTTGTCAATCTTGTAGAGCTGGCACAATGATGTGAAGTTCCCCACATCAATGACCGTTTTCCCGTTCTCCCAGTTGACAATAGTCTGTTTGTTTTTACGCAAGAGCTTCGCAACCTCTTCCTGTGTCAGATTGGCATTTACACGGGCGGCTTTCAAGCTATCTTTACTCCCCGTTCCTCCCTTCATTTTTTTGCCCTTATTATAAATCAACCGAAAGTTTATATCAGCACTTTCAGTTGATTTATTTTTATTTTTGTATTGTGCTATTTTACTTTTAGTTATATAATGATTCATATAAACGAGGTGAGAGATATGCCCAACGAAAATACAATGAAAAAGACGTTTACTGATAACTTGAATCGTTTGTTACGAGAACGCGGCATCACGCAAGCAGAATTAGCGACCTATATGGAAGTAAGCAATACTACGGTAAATAATTGGGTAAAGGGCTACAAAGTTCCGCGCATGGATAAGGTGGATAAGTTATGCTCTTTTTTCAAGATAAAGCGCAGTGAATTATTGGAGCAATCCCCCGCGCCCATATCAGACGATATCCCTACCGTCTCCCCCACCGGACAAAAAATAGATACCCGCACACGCCTCCAGCTCGAAAAAGTACTGGAGGACGACGAACTTACATATAATGGTGTAGTTCTGAACGCAGAGGACAAAGAGAAAGTCAAGAAAGCTTTGGAGCTCGCCTTCTGGGATATAAAAGAGATGAACAAACGCAAGAAGTAAGGGAACGAGAGAAATGTAGGGAGGTGTGTTTGTTGTCTCTTAACATCCCTTTACGGGTGCGTAACTTGGTAGAGAAACACGACACGACAGACCCGTATCAACTAGCCAAAGGACTAAACTGCGTCGTGCTTTTCGCTGATCTTCCTAGGACTGTCAATGGATTCTGGAAAAGAATCTTGCGTCGCAGGCTGATCATGATTAACAAAAATCTCTCAGAATGGCAACAGGCGGCGGTGCTCTGTCATGAGCTTGGTCATGTCGTTTGCCACCCGGGGTATGCTGCATTCTCCATGCATATCGTTTCTTTTTCCAGTAGCCGGATAGAAGATGAGGCAAACGAATTTGCCGAGCGCCTCATGTCTTATCGCTACGATTTGGACGAATATTATGTAAGTCGTTTCCTCGCTGAGGGGTGGCATCCTTAGTTTTATTGATTGTATTAAGTATTACGGATTACCTGCTGAGAGCAGGCCACGATTTTCATTAAGGCAACCACACGAAAGGGAGTATTTTACCATGGAAATTGTATCGTATATACTAATGTTTGGTATTATTGTCATTTTTATCATCAACAAACTTGCGCTTTCTTCTTTTCACCCAATAGCAGAAAAAATATTGCAAACTGAACTAGGACTACCAATGGACTATTATGATGATTTTCACCACTACTTTTTAGCAAATGCAGGTATCTTTGTTGGTAGAATCCGTTTCCCATTTGGTGTAGCAATTTTCTCGTCACTACATTCATTTAGTATGTTGCTGCTTATCATAATTAATATTATTAATTTAATTTGGGGAAGTATGGTTGTAGTGTTTATAACTATTGCTATCTTTTTAATGTTGTTTATGAGTAGTGTCGCACGCTCTTATCCAAATCTAAACAGTCGTCAAAAAGATATGGTTAGATCTGCGTTTAATTTTCTAAAAGAAAACCCTGATTATGAATTCTCTCGCTTTGCTAGTGGTTTTCCATCTTTCGATGCGATGATAGAATCATATTATGATTCTGCATTAAAAATTACAGAACACTATAACAACACATACGGTAACTAATACACAGAAGATCACAGGGAGGTATCTTCATGGCAAGGATGTCTGTATGTCATGTCCTGTTGAGGGACGCGCGTGGATTGAAACCGAAAGAAAAAAGCCACCCGTAGGCAGTCAATTGTACACTGATAATAAAATAAGGTTCACATTTCATGAATTTCCGTATATAATACAAGAAAGGAGGTTGTGTTATGAAAAATCAAACTGAAGTGAAAGTGCTCCATTTTGATCCTCTCGCTATCAAAAGGCAATATGACGAACACGCCTCCCGTTGTCGGCAAATTGCCGAGGAGGTAAATAAATGGGGACAAAAGAAGCCGTTGAAACTAACTTTTCTGATGCCCAAGACTTGATTGATTTTCTTTACATCGACAAGGAACGTATTGATTCCTTTATATCGCAGCTCCGAAACGGAACCCTCAGAAGTGTAACAAAAACAATAGGCACTTCCGAGGGTTCTTCTTTGTCTACGAAAGGCTCTATTGAAGTCGTACAGGGAATATGGGAAAAGCGCAACGAATCGAACGAAAAAGCCGCTGAGGAATACGATCCATACCACAGCCAGATCATACAATTACTTAATGATTTGGGTATTCACCCGTTAAGTCAACTCCCCACAAGCTGTACAGGGCAGCTGGTTTTACTTCAATCTCATATCAAAATTCAGGACATCGAGTCCATTAAGTCTATGATGCCAATCTTCACAAAGAACGCTGCTACATTTGGCGTCCCCCAGACAAGGGAGGCTAAATCTATGATGCGTATATTCACAGATATTCTTGCACAAATCCCAAACACAATAACCCTCACCCTTGAAATAGGTGGTTTTTCTGTAACGGGTACATTGAAAGGCGTCGGGCTTTCCATCGCGCAAAGCGATATTAATCGTACATATGGAACACAAATCCCTGGCGAATGGTTTACACTTGGAATTTTGGACACAGCTGACAAGGCTTCATCTTCGACGGATATTTCCTCATTAGATGATGCCATCGATGTAATGTCCGATTCTTTGAATCAGCTATTTCAATCCTCTGTCTACAGAATTATCCCTATTCTTGTTTTCCGTAGAGTGCAGGTTCATTGAGTACAAGGCGACGGGTTCGCCAAATGCCTACCTATGAGCACCGCTTTCTCTCGGAAAGCTGGAGAACATAAAAAGAGCCGCCCGTAGGCGGCAGGAAGGAGGCTACATGGACAACATCATTATTTACAATACCGATGACGGCGCGGCACGGGTGAGTCTCTACGCCAATGACGGGACGGTATGGATGACACAGGCGCAAATGACAGAGCTTTTCGATTCCAGTAAATCCAACATTAGTGAGCATATTTCCCATATCTTTGCAGAAGGCGAACTTCATGAAGATTCAGTTGTTCGGAATTTCCGAACAGCTGCCGCCGATGGGAAAAGCTACAACACCCGTTTTTATAGCCTAGACATGATTCTCGCCGTCGGTTTTCGCGTCCGTTCCCCGCGCGGCACAGAGTTTCGCAGATGGGCGAATACGACGCTGCGCGAGTATCTGCAAAAGGGCTTCCTCATCGACGATGAACGGCTCAAGAATCCTGATGGACGACCTGACTATTTCGATGAACTCCTTGCCCGTATCCGCGATATCCGTGCAAGCGAAAAGCGATTTTACCAGAAGCTGCGCGACCTGTTCGCCCTCTCGGTGGACTATGACAAGACAGAGAAGGAGACGCAGCTCTTTTTTGCCGACATTCAGAACAAGCTCATCTTTGCTGTAACAGGAAAAACCGCCGCCGATCTCATCTTTGCTCGTGCTGATGCTACCGCACCGAATATGGCGCTCACGTCATGGGAAGGTGCACGCGTACGGGCGCAGGACATCTACATCGCCAAGAATTACCTCACCTCGGACGAGATCGATATATTGAACCGTATTGTGACGCTGTTTCTGGAGAGTGCAGAGCTGCGTGCAAAACTGTCAAAAACACTCACACTAGACTACTGGAAGGATACGGCAGATCATCTTCTGGTCGAGCATGGTGTCCCTCTGTTGCACGGATACGGTCAACATAGTCACAAGGATATGAAAAAGCACGTCGCACAGGTCTACAAAGATTTTGATAGCCGCCGTAAGAAGGAAGAAGCCGAACAAGCTGACCGTGACGATATGCTTGCACTGGAGGAGAGCGCGAAGGCAGTCAAGGCGCGAAAGAAATGACCGCCCGCAGGCGGCAAACAACAGGATCAAATATCAATATTTTATTGTTTGAGCTATCTATAACCCCTTGATTTTATTGGCTTTATAGGACAGGATCAAACTAAAAGATAACAGTCCAAATAAGAGGGAAAAATCTGCAATTTCTTCCTAGTTGGGTTTCTAAGTGGGAAAATATCGCTGATTTTTCCCAACAAAAAACCGCCCAAGGGCGGTCAAGTATAATCAATTTTGTGGCATATTTCGGTGCAAGAGTAACCGCCTCCCCCACCAAGACGATCATTACGATTGCCACGATGACAATCACGGCATAAGCAAGACCTGTGACAGCGCCGAACACAATCCCGAATGCGCTGCCAAAACTGATGCTGAAAGTGCTCGTCAATAGACTTTCAAAAAACTGATGTAAAATATCCATAAAACTGTTTCCTCCTCACATGAAAGGATATGAACTGTAATGCTAGATAATATATCTCTGCCATCGATTCCAGACAGCGTAAAAGAGAAAACGTATGATGATGCATTGCACCCAGCAGCAAAGGAAGCGGGGAGGTCTCTCGAAACGGTAGGAATGGTCGTAAATAAGTTTCTATCCCCACTAAGGAAATGGGCAGAAAACGGTAAAGATAATACAAGAAAACTCGAGGAGGCGGTACAAGAACGACTTTCTGATGTCGCGGAAGAAAATATCGTAGAACCACAAAGTGAGATTGCTGTTCCAGTAATTGTAGCAAACTCATATACTAGCAGTGAAACCCTACGTTTATTATATGCGAATCTACTTGCTAAGGCAATGGATAAAACGGAACGATCGGCGCATCCATCCTACGTTGAAATCATAAAACAGCTCAGTCCAGATGAGGCGTTGTTATTGAAAAGTACCAGTTTGCTGATACAACCAACAGCTATTTGTTCAATTCGTTGGCAAAAGAAAACAAAGTTTTCTAACTATATAGGATTTAAGCTTCACTCAGAGAATATTATTAGAGATTTTGTAGATGGTGCTGACTTGTTGCCTTATTATACCCCCAGATTAACAACATTCTCTCCTGAAAAATCTGCTTTAATGCTTGACAATCTTCTTAGGCTCAGACTGTTAGACATTCCTGAAAGTAAAGTACTAACTGACCAAAACGCTTATGCCCATTTTTTCGAGGACAATTTTACAAAATCCCTCGTAATTGATGAAGATTCATCCGAACGAGAGCTTGCACACATACCTATGGCAATAGTTCCAACACAATTTGGAAAGGAATTCTATCGCACCTGCATTGAAACAAGTGTCAATGCATATGTAAATTTATAATTAAAAGCCGGTCGGTGCTACCAACACCGACCGGCAGACATGAAGCGAATCATGCCCTATTGCACCTACATACTACCATGATTCGCCTCCCATTTCAAGGAGGTTTTATTATGTCCAAGATCAGAATCAGAAAGCGCGGAAAGACGTACTCGTACAGTTTTGACACGTCTAAAAGTCCACGCCGGATGAAAGAGAAGGGAGGCTATGCCACCGAAGATGAAGCATATGAAGCAGGTGTAAAAGCCTATACTGACTGGAAGAGCGGCAACATTGGCATCACGTCCGAGAAGATCAAGCTGCGGGACTATCTCGCATCGTGGCTCGATAATGTTGTGCGGCCGAATGTGAAGCGGACGACACATCAAAACTATTCCCGTGCGATAAAAGACCGCATTCTTGTCCGTTTAGGAGGTATCTATTTACAAGAGCTTCGTCCACGCGATGTTGCTGCGTGGGTGCAGGAACTTGCAAGTAAAGGGTTTGCTGCCGGAACTATCACACAGGCGAAGTCAGTGCTGTCTGCAGCACTGAGGTATGCTGTTTATCCGGCAGAGCTCATTGCTGTCAATCCGGCGACAAATATCCCTATCTCCCGGTGTGCACCGCGCAAAGTAGTAAAACGTGTAATTGTAACGCCGGAGCAGTTCGCCGCTATCCCCAGAGGCTCTACTTCCTACCCCGCCATTAAAATTATGTATCACAGCGGAATGCGCATCAGTGAAACACTTGGTCTGACGTGGGAGGATATTGACCTGAATACGGGCAAGATATGTGTCTCACGGCAACGGTTCGAGGCAGGATATTTTGACACCCCAAAAACGGAGAGCAGTGCACGTGTGTTTTATGCAGATGCATCTTTTATTGCCTACCTCCGTGCGCTTCGCGCTGAGCAAGCAGAGCATCAGATGCGTTTTGGTCAAGCATATCAACTGGCCCACGAAGATTCGCGCGATGAACGAGCTCTGGTTTTTCTCCCAAAGAAGATTCCTGCGCCGGATTATCTCCTGCGCCGCTCGCTCGTCTGCATACGCCCGAATGGCGTCCCGCTCCATCACACGTCCGTCACACTTGTTTTGCGTAAAGCCGGACTTAATCCCCACAGCTTCAGGCACACCCATGCGACAAAACTGATCGAGGCTGGGGCAAAGCCGGTCGATGTTGCAGCTCGCCTTGGACATGCCAACGCGAACATCACGCAAAACCTGTATGCACACGACACAGAGGATATGATGCAGGAGACTGCTCGCATCTTTGGGGATATTGTAGGCAAGTAATTTTGCAGACAAGTTGTAGACAAATGTTCTTCGTTATCTTCTAAGCCCTTGAAATTAAAGGGGCTCTTTCTAAATCACTTATTTTGTGATAGAATAAAAATGTTTTGAGATATCGCGGGAGGACAGGCATGAACAGTGAGAAGAGAGTTCTGTATGCGCCACTCTGCGATGCTTTTATATTGGTCTTCGTCGCCGCCCTCGCTCTCGTTCTGACTGCATCGCTACTCGCGCGCGCAGGCATGCCGTTCACGGCGGCGTATCCATGCGGCATTGTTGCCTGTGTCATTGGAACGCTCATGGCTTCGCGCGGCGGAAGGACGCTGATTGCGTTCCCCTCTCCGTCCATTACGGCATGGTTGGTCTATGAGGAGATCATCGCACGCGGCATTGCGTGGCAGGAACTGCTCGGCATCGCTGCGCTCGTCTCCTTCTCAGGAGCTCTGCTCACACGCACAAAATACGCAGCTGCACTCCAGGCGTCGCTTCCTCCGATCATACGGACGGGGCTCATCTTTGGTCTGGGACTTACGATGCTGATAACAGCGGCCCTCTACGCACGTATCCTGCTGCCTTCCCCGTGGGCACTGACTATGGGAGGCACACTCTCCGATCCGCTGACTTACTACACACTGATCGGCGTCCTGCTGGTTCTTCTCCTGCATGCAATGCGCGTGCGCTTTGCTCTGCCGCTCGGAATGGGAATTGTCACTGTCCTCACATGGGCGGAAGGTTTTTGGGAGATTCCTGCAGCGCCGTTTCTCCAACCGGATATACTGACCACGGCATTTGTCCTGACAGCACCGGGCGCAGGTGATTTTCTTCCGGCCGCTGCTCTTGGACTGACGCTCCTGTTCACACTTGCAGTCGAAAGCACAGTCGTACTCTCGGCGCGTACGGATGCAGAAGATCTCCGCACAGAGCAGGGAACACTCTCACGGCTCTTTGCCGTCAGTGGTTTTGGTGCGCTGATCGGATCCTTGCCGCTGAGCATTGCCCCCATCTCCGCTGTTCTTCCCGCACGTGAAGGAGCGCCGTATCTCTGCGGCATTCCTCTGACGGCCTGGATATTCTCTCTGTTTCTCTTCCTGCTGCTGCCCTGCGCTCCGCTTCTGCAGGCAGTCTCAGAGTTCCCTGCGGCACCTGCTGTTGCGCTCGCTGTTCTCGGTCTGATGCTGCTCCTGCGCGCGCTTGCAGTTCTAAGCAGTCTGCATGAGCCGCTCACATTGCGTGAGAGTGCGGTCATTGCGGCCTTTCTGCTCGCAGCATACGATATCAAGACAGGGCTCACAGCTGCACTTCTCACCTGGGTGCTTCTCACGGCAGTATGCGGCGAGCGCCGCCGCATTGCACGCGGCACATGGGAACTGGCAATGCTGCTCACTGTGCTTGCCCTGCTGAAATGGACAACATAAACACAAATCTGGGAGGTTCATCTCTTGCAAAAGGTTATTGTTCTGCGCGGCGCTCTTGCCGCAGCTCTGGCTGTCTTTATTCTGACGTCGGCATCCGGCGAGGCGCGCCGCGTGCATGATCCGGATAAAGCGACGAAGATTCGTACGGAGCGCACGACAAACGCCCCTAAAAACAATGATTTCCGTGCGCGGATCGATGCACTCATGAAAAACGCGAACGAGATCAATGCACCTGTGCGGGAGGACGATTCTCCCTTCAGCGTTCCAAAGACGCTCTCTGAGTATGACACGGCCATCATCGGCACCCCCCTTGCGAGTCAGGAACAATGCGTGAGCTATCTGCTCAGTGTGAACCCGCATCCGGCGATCTCCGTTTCACCGCGTGAACTCGTCGCCTACTACTACGAGGAGGGTGCGCGCGAGGGCATCCGTCCCGACGTGGCATTTGCACAGGCGCTCAAGGAAACCGGCTTCTTTCGTTACGGCGGAACGGTAACGCCCGATCAGAACAACTACTGCGGGCTCGGCACAACGAGCACGGAGATCAAGGGGGCCTACTTCGCCACCTCACAAATCGGTGTGCGCGCTCATATCCAACATCTGCTCGCCTATGCCTCAACGCGCAGACCCGTACGCCCCGTCGTTGACCCCAGATATAATCTCGTACGCAATGTCTACGGCACCATTACCCTCGGGAACTGGCAGGATCTCAACGGCCGCTGGGCAGTTCCCGGCGACTCATACGGACAGAGCATCCTGTCGATGTTCCGCGCAATCCTGCGTAAATAGAGAAGGAGAACGGAAAGATGATCACCGTCAACAATCTGAGTCTGCAATTCGGCAAACGCGTCCTCTATAAGGATGTCAATCTGAAGTTCACCCCCGGCAACTGCTACGGCATCATCGGCGCGAACGGCGCGGGAAAATCCACCTTCCTCAAGCTTCTGTCCGGCGATATCGAGCCGACGGGCGGCATTGTGGACATTACGCCGGGCGAGCGTCTCGCCGTCCTCCAGCAGGATCACTATGCCTTCGACGAGGTCGAGGTCCTGCGTACGGTCATCATGGGACATCCGCGCCTCGTGGAGATCATGGATGAGAAGGATGCGCTCTATGAAAAGCCGGATTTCTCCGACGAGGACGGAATGCGCGCCTCCGAGCTCGAGGCAGAGTTCGCCG
>ERZ773004.1616-NODE-1616-length-10708-cov-2.197221_pt1 | contig 10708 bp, 13 predicted proteins | sample MGYA00580667_ERZ773004 | MGnify/ENA primary metagenome ERZ773004 (study PRJEB29015, sample SAMEA2737963) | human oral metagenome | biome: human oral; feature: human-associated habitat; material: dental | place: China | collected 2123 ... | reverse complement strand
TACCGAATCCGTATTTGCGCGTTGCGTTTCGGCATTGAAAGAGCAGCGCGTTGCCGCCGCCGGCTTGTTTCCCCGCAGCATTGCGCCTGTTTCGGGCAGCCGCGAAGAATGGCTGGAAGCGCTGCGTTTGTCGTTGCTGGCATCCAAAATCATTTCGTATGCCCAAGGCTTTATGCTGATGCGCGAAGCCAGCAACACGTTTAATTGGAAATTGAATTACGGCAAACTGCGCTGTTGTGGCGCGAAGGCTGCATCATCCGCAGCGTTTTCTTGGGCAACATCCGCGATGCGTTTGAAGCCAACCCCGATTTAGCCTTCTTGGGCGCAGACCCGTATTTCCAAAAAATCCTGCTCAACGCCTTGCCCGCATGGCGCAAAACCGTTGCCAAAGCGATTGAAATCGGCATTCCCATGCCTTGCATGGCGGCGGCGATTACCTTCCTCGACGGCTACACCACCGAACGCCTGCCCGCCAACCTGCTGCAAGCCCAACGCGACTACTTCGGCGCGCACACCTACGAGCGCACCGACAAACCGCGTGGCGAATTCTTCCACACCAACTGGACGGGTCGCGGCGGTAATACCGCATCCACCACGTATGATGTCTAAGTAAAAAACGTGCGATAAACCGACCGCACTTTGATCTGCACCTTACATATTGGCACTGAAACAAGCTGTGTAAGGTGCAGATTTTTTTATGCGTATTTTGTCTGCCGTAGGGGGCGGAATCTATAATGAACTTCAGAATGCTTCTTTTCGGCATCCCAAAAATCGCCATATTCCAACGGCAATGAAGGTGGCGGCGAGGTAAACTGTGAGATAGCCAAAGGCATGCGCGAGGCGGAGGGAGACAAAGCCTGCTAGGTAGGCACCTAAGAGGGCGACGGAGAATTGCAATGCGCTGTCGAGCGTGGCGTAAGTTTGAGTGGATTTGTCCATAATCATGGCGAGCAAGCACGGCACAAGTAATGCGTAAGTCATACTTAATAATAAGATTGGTACGATAAGATAAGGAAAATCCGTGCCGACATATTCAAATAAAATAAATAATCAGAAGGCAAAAATTTGGCTAAATAATACCCATTGGGTGACGGAAACCCGAGAATATTTTTTGAGTAATAGACCACTGAGCGGCGCAAAGGCGATAGCACAAAGGGGTTCGAATACAGAAAGTAATAGCCCAATGTGTTGGCTGCTCCAGCCCAAGGCATTTAGACGCGGAATGAAACTACTGACCACCATGCCGCTAGGAATAAACACAAATAACAATAAAATCAACCAACGAAATGAAATGTGCGGTTGTTGCCAAAAGTAGAAAAAGCGTGTGAATAAAAAACGCAATGGCGGATTTTGCGGTTCAGCGGCAACTGTAGGTTCAGAATATAGGCCGATTTGTAGAATCAATAGTAGTGCAAAAACACTGATTAAATCCACCGCACTTTGCCAGCCGTAATGATGATAAATCAGTAACACCAAACCGCCGCCAAGCATTTTACCCACGCGTCCTGCGATCACCTGAATGACACCGCCAAAGCCACGTTGCTCAAAAGGCAGGATGGCACACGTCAGCCCCAACGCCGCACAACCAAAAAATAGACTGCTCAGGTTCAATAGCACACACGCCACCATAAGCAGTGTAAAATCCCGTTGCGGTTGGATGAAATGCAACATGAATAAGGCAATAAAAATGATTAGCGAGGAAAGGCATAGCCAACCGCGAAATTGCCCGATACGCTTGAGACGATAGCGTTCAATTAACGGCGAAACGATGAATTTCGCCATTTCCATCCCACCAAGCAAATAGAACCAACTAAGCTGTTTAAGATCGAACCCCATCTCTTTTAACATGGTGATGAGGCCAATCATATAAAACGCCACTACGCAAAATTTAAAGCCGGCGGTCGTGGCAAGGATCGCCCAATCCTGTTTAGTGAGTGATGTTGCCTTGTTGGCATTGCCAAAACGCTGCATAACGTCCTTTTTGTTCTAAGAGTGTTTGATGCGTGCCTTGTTCGGCAATGCTGCCGTTTTCCAACACATAAATGCAATGCGCGCCCACAATGGTGGAAAGTCGGTGAGCGATAATCAACACGGTTTTGTCTTTAACCAGTTGATCCAACGCTTTTTGCACTGCCAGCTCATTGCGGGTATCCAACGATGCTGTCGGTTCATCTAAAATGAGAATCGGTGCGTCTTTTAAAATCGCTCGGGCAATCGCAAGTCGTTGCTTCTCACCGCCGGAAAAATTACTTCCAATTTCATTAACTTGCGTTTGATAGCCTTGTGGTAATGCCTGAATAAAATCATGGCATTGGGCAAGTTTACAGGCGTGAATCACCTCTTCATCGGTGGCATTGGGTTTTGCCATTCGGATGTTATTTAATACACTGTCTTGGAATAAATACACGTCTTGAAACACCACAGAAATTAAGCGCATGAGCTGTTCTTGGCTAACATCCCGAATATCAATACCGCCGATCATAATTCTCCCTGATTGCGGATCAGCATAACGCAACAACAAGCGGAGTAATGTTGTTTTACCACAACCGCTGGTGCCCACAAAAGCATTGAGGCTGTTAGGTTTTATGTCTAGATTAATGTCGTTTAGGATGGTTTTTTCAGCATTATAACCAAAGCGGACATGCTCATAGCGAATGCGATAATCTGTGGGTAATCTGCTGCCATGATTTTCCGCCAATTCAGGTAATGCCATCAGTTTTTCAAATTTTTCACAGCTAATCACAAAAATTTCTAAGAGCGAAGACATTTGCACAAAGAAGTTCAATACATCTGAAATTCGCGCAATTAAAATCAGCACTGTGACTAGCAATTTGTGGAGATTCTGGAGCAGTTAAACAAGCAATTTTAGCAGCAAAAGAAGTTGGAGTAAAACTTCTTGAAGCAATGGGTGGAGAAGCACCATCTGCATCTCATCCTTACATTTAAGATAAATCAGGAGGGTTGGTATGAAATCTAAACGTTTTGAAGTATTAGGTAATAGACCTGTTAATAAAGATGGATATGTAAAGGAATGGCCAGAAGTTGGATTAATAGCAATGAATTCACCTTTAGATCCAAAACCAAGTATAGTTATAGAAAATGGAAAAGTTATAGAATTAGATGGTAAAAAGAGAGAAAATTTTGATTTATTAGATTATTTCATAGCTGACTATGGAATAGTATTAAAAAATGCTGAAAAAGTTATGGCTATGGACTCATTAGTAATAGCTAAAAAACTTGTTGATATAAATATTACAAGAGATGAAGTATTAGAAATTACTTTATCTTTGACACCTGCAAAAATGGCAGAAGTAATTGGAAAATTATCAGTTCTTGAAATGATGATGGCAGTTAATAAGATGAGAGCAAGAAAAACTCCTTCTAATCAATGTCATGTTACAAACTTAAGAGACCTTCCAGTACAAATAGCTGCTGATGCTGCAGAAGCTGCATTAAGAGGATTTGCAGAACAAGAAACAACTGTTGCAGTTGCAAGATATGCTCCATTTAATGCAATTTCATTACTTATTGGAGCTCAAGCAGGTAGACCTGGAATTTTAACTCAATGTGCAGTTGAAGAAGCAACAGAACTTTTATTAGGAATGAGAGGACTTACATCTTATGCTGAAACAGTTTCAGTTTATGGAACAGAACCTGTATTTATTGATGGAGATGATACTCCTTGGTCAAAAACTTTCCTAGCTTCAGCTTATGCTTCAAGAGGATTAAAGATGAGATATACATCTGGATCTGGTTCAGAAGTATTAATGGGATATGCAGAAGGTTGCTCAATGTTATATCTAGAATGTCGTTGCTTATTCATAACAAAAGGAGCAGGAGTTCAAGGAATACAAAATGGATCTGTTAGTTGTATTGGAGTGCCAGGAGCTGTACCAGGTGGTATAAGAGAAGTTTTAGGAGAAAACTTAGTTGCAATGTTACTTGACCTAGAATGTGCTTCAAGTAATGACCAAACATTTACTCACTCAGATTTGAGAAGAGTTGCAAGATCTTTGATGCAAATGATACCAGGAACTGACTTTATCTGTTCAGGATATAGTTCAACTCCTAACTATGACAATATGTTTGCTGGTTCTAACTGGGATGCTGAAGACTATGATGACTGGAACATAATTCAAAGAGACTTAAAAATAGATGCTGGATTAAGACCAGTTAGAGAAGAAGAAGTTATAAAAGTAAGAAATAAAGCTGCTAGAGCTATACAAGCAGTATTTGATGCTTTAGGTTTCCCTGAAATAACAGATGAAGAAGTTGAAGCAGCTACTTATGCTCATGGAAGTAAAGATATACCTGAAAGAGATATGGTTGCAGATATGAAGGCAGCTAGTGAAATGATGGAAAGAGGAATAACAGGTATAGATATAGTTAAAGCTCTAAAATCAAAAGGTTTTGATGATTTAGCAGATAGCTTATTAAAATTAATGAAACTTAGAGTATCTGGAGACCACTTACATACATCTGCTATTTTAGATAAAGATTTTAATGTAATAAGTGCTGTAAATGATAGAAATGACTATACAGGACCTGGAACTGGATACCAAATTTCTGCTGAAAGATGGGCTGAACTTTCAAATATTGAAAATGCAGTAGATGCATCAAAGATTAAATAGCTTAGAGGAGGTACAGATGCAACTAAATGATAAAGATATCAGAAGTATCATAGAAGAAGTAGTAAAAAGATATTTAAGTAGCTCTGAAAATTCTGAAAAAAAAGATACTCCTGTTAATACAGTAAGAACAGAAGAAAGAGTTGGAAATAAATTAGAATTAATTGATGAAGGGCAAGCTAAAAAAGGAACAAGAAGTGATGAAGTTATAATCGCAGTAGCTCCTGCTTTTGGAATATATCAAACAGAAACTATAACTCATATACCGCATGCTGATGTTTTAAAAGAAATTATGGCAGGTATAGAAGAAGAAGGTTTAGTTCCAAGAGTTATAAGAGTATTAAGAACATCTGACGTTTCAATACTTGCAAATGATGGAGCAAAATTAAGTGGTTCAGGAATAGGTATAGGAATACAATCAAAAGGAACAGCTGTTATACACCAAAAGGATTTATTCCCATTGACTAACTTAGAATTGTTCCCACAAGCTCCTTTAATTCAAAGAGAACATTATAGAATGATAGGAAAAAATGCAGCTAAGTATGCAAAAGGAGAATCTCCTAAGCCAGTTCCACAAATGAATGACCAAATGGCTAGACCTAAATACCAATCAATAGCAGCATTATTACATATAAAAGAAACTGAACATGTAAAGGTTAATGCAAAACCAATTCAATTAAAAGTAGTATTTAAATAAGGTGGTGAGAAATTTGGATCAAGAATTATTAGAAAGAATGGTAAAAGAAGTTATGGCTTCTTTGTCAGGAAATAACAATACAAATAATGAATTTAGTTCAAAAAATACAAATAAAGTAAATCGTCAAGATTATCCTTTAAGTGTAAAAAGGAAAGATTTAGTAAAATCAGCAACAGGAAAAAAATTAGAAGATATTACTATTGAAAATGTTATGAATGGAAAAATTGGAGCAGAAGATTGTAGAATAGCCCCTGAAACTCTTGAAATGCAAGCTCAAATAGCTGAAAGTGTTGGTAGACATTCTTTTGCAAGAAATTTGAGAAGAGCTGCTGAACTTATAGCAGTTCCTGATACAAGAGTATTAGAAATATACAATGCTTTAAGACCATATAGATCTACAAAAGTAGAATTACTAGCAATAGCAGATGAATTAGAAGATAAATACAATGCAAAAGTTAATGCTCAACTTGTAAGAGAAGCTGCTGAATTATATGAAAAAAGAGATAGATTAAGAAAAGACTAATTTTTTCTGTTAGGAGTAAAATATGAAACTTATTGTGGGAATAGATATAGGAAATGCGACAACAGAAAGTACTCTTGCAGAAGTTAATGGAGAAAATATAAAAGTCTTAGGTAGTAGTATAGAAAAAACTACAGGTATAAAAGGGACAAAAGAAAATATAAAAGGTGTCTATCAATCTTTACATACACTATTTGAAAAAACTGGAAAGAACCTAGATGAGCTTTCACTTATAAGAATAAATGAAGCTGCTCCTGTGATTGGCGATGTTGCCATGGAAACCATCACTGAAACAATAATAACCGAATCAACGATGATTGGACACAATCCTTCTACACCAGGAGGAATAGGGGTAGGAGTTGGAGTATCAGTTCTTTTAAATGAAATTGATGATAGTTTTATAAATAAAGATGTAATAGCACTTGTACCTGAAAATATAGATTTTGAAAGTGCAGCCTTTAAAATAAATCAACTAAGCTCAAAAGGAGTTAATATAAAAGGAGCTATTATACAAAAAGACGATGCTGTCTTAATAAATAATAGACTGGACACAAAAATTCCAATAGTTGATGAAGTTTTACACTTTGATAGAATCCCTCTAAATATGCTAACAGCATTAGAAGTAGCAGATAAGGGAAAGGTTATTTCAATGTTATCAAATCCTTATGGAATAGCAACTCTATTTAATCTAAATTCTGAAGAAACAAAAATGGTAGTACCAATTTCTAGAGCTTTAATAGGAAATAGATCAGCTGTTGTTATAAAGACTCCAAAAGGAGATGTAAAATCAAGAGTTATCCCTGCAGGTTCAATCCATATTGAAGGACAAATGAAAAATAGAAATGTTTCCTTAGATAATGGAGCAGAAGCCATAATGACTACCTTAGAACAATGTTATCCTGTTATAGATGTCTGGGGAGAAAAAGGAACTAATGCTGGAGGAATGCTTGAAAGAGTTAGAATTGTTATGGCTCAACTAACTAATCAAGATCCTAAGAATATAAAAATTCAAGATCTGTTAGCAGTTAATACTTTTGTTCCACAAAAAGTTAAAGGTGGAATAGCTGAAGAATTTTCAATGGAAAATGCTATTGGACTTGCTGCTATGGTAAAAGCTGACAAACTACAAATGGAAATGATAGCAATGGAGCTACAAAACAAAATAAATAAGAAAGTTGTAGTTGGAGGAGTTGAAGCTGAAATGGCTATTATAGGGGCTTTAACAACACCTGGAACAGCAAAACCCTTAGCAATAATTGATATGGGAGCAGGTTCAACAGATGCTTCTATAATGACAACAGATAATAAAATATCTTCTTGTCACTTAGCAGGAGCAGGTAATATGGTAACTTTGCTTATAGATAAAGAATTAGGTATAAATAACCTTGAACTTTCAGAAGATATTAAAAAATATCCTTTGGCAAAAGTTGAAAGCCTATTCCATATAAGACATGAAGATGGAAGTGTACAATTCTTTGAAGAAACTCTTAATCCTAATGTATTTGCAAGAGTAGTTATTTTAAAAGAAGGTAATATGATTCCTCTGGATTCTAACCAAAGTTTAGAAAAAATTAAAAATGTAAGAAGAGAAGCCAAAGAAAAAGTTTTTGTAACTAATGTATTAAGAGCTTTAAAGAAAGTTATACCTAGTGGAAATATAAGAGATATAGATTATGTAGTTTTAGTTGGAGGTTCAGCACTTGACTTTGAAATACCTCAAATGGTTACAGAAGCCCTATCACATTATGGTGTAGTTGCAGGAAAAGGTAATGTCAGAGGAGTAGAAGGACCAAGAAATGCTGTTGCTACAGGACTAGCTCTATCATATAAGGGGGAATAATGACTATCAGTATAAGAGAAGACTTAATGAAAGAACAAAAGAACCCCATAGGTATAAATATTTACTATAATAAAAACTTAGCTATTGATAAGAGAATAAAAACTATTCTATGTGGAATAGAAGAAGAAGAAATACCTTTTATCCTAATTCCAGATGATGAAGATGATGTAAAAATCTTAGGAGATAAGGCAGCTAAAGCATCAAAATTAGGAGTTGGTATAGGTATAAATTCAAATGAAGTAACTCTTTATCAAGAAAAGTTAAGTGTAGAAAAACCTTTATTTGAATGTAGTCTTAATAGCTCTGATTATATATTGAGAGCAATAGGTACAAACGGAGCAAGGCTAATAAAAGGGAATCCATTTATAATAATTTAATCCCTTTCTCAACTCAAATGAAAGGAGGGAAGTGATGTTAGAGGCACTTGGACTTATTGAAGTAGTCGGATTGGTTGGAGCTATAGAAGCAGCAGATACTGCAAGTAAAGCTGCTGATGTAAAAGTTATAGGCTATGAATTAACCAAAGGCTCAGGAATGGTTCTTGTAAAAATTGTTGGAGGAGTTTCAGCAGTAAAAGCTGCTGTTGATGCTGCAAGTATGGCAGCTGAAAGAGTATGCCAAGTTGTTAGTAAACATGTTATTGCAAGACCCTCTGATGAATTAGATAAAATTATAAATGTTGAAAAAGAAAAACAAGAAGTTGTTGAAGAAATTGTTGTAGAAGAAAGTCAAGAAGAAATTACTGATAACAGTGAAGAACAAAATGAAGTTACAGAAAATAATGAAACTGATGAAGTCAATGAAATCTTGGAAGAAATAAAAGAAATTCAAGTAGTAAAAGGAAATAAAAAACATAAGAATAAAAAATAAATTTAGGAGGAGATATTTATGAGTAACGCATTAGGTATGATAGAAACTAAAGGACTTGTTGGAGCTATAGAAGCAGCAGATGCTATGACTAAATCAGCAAATGTTGAATTAGTAGGTTATGAAAAAATAGGTTCAGGACTTGTAACTGTTATGGTTAGAGGAGATGTAGGAGCTGTTAAAGCTGCTGTTGACGCAGGAGCAGCTGCTGCTGAAAGAGTTGGAGAAGTAAAATCTGTTCATGTTATTCCAAGACCACATACAGATACAGAAAAATTATTACCAAAATTAGATAAGTAATAAGAGGTAAAAAATGAAGGATATCAGAGGAATTATTAAAGAGGTGTTAGAAGAAGTAATTTCCGATGATGTGGTGATAGGAGTTTCAAACAGGCATATACACCTTTCCCAAAAAGACTTAGATACACTTTTTGGGGAAGGATATAAGCTAAGTAAAATGAAAGATATGAAACAACCTGGGCAATTTGCAACAAATGAAAAATTAGATATTATAGGTCCTAAAGGAAAATTTTCAGGAGTTAGAATAATAGGACCTGTGAGAAAAGAAACCCAAGTTGAAATTTCAATAACTGATAGTTTTAAACTTGGTTTAACTCCTCCAATCAGACAATCAGGAGATTTAGAAGGAACACCTGGAATTAAAATAGTTGGTCCAAAGGGAGAAATAGAAATACCAAGAGGTGTTATAGTTGCAGGAAGACATATCCATATGCCAAAATATATAGCTGATATAAGAGGTTATAAAGATGGAGAAATCGTTAAGGTTGAAACTTATGGAGAAAGAAAAATTATTATGTGCAATGTTGTTTTAAGAGTTAGCGATAAGATGGCAAAAGAAATGCACATAGATGTAGATGAAGCTAATGCAGCTGGTCTAAAAAATGATGACTATGTAAAAATAATTAGAGAATAAGACTGAGGTAGAAATGGAACTAGAAAAAATTATTGAATATATAGTACAAGAAGTTATTAAAAAAATAAATTCTCAAAATTTAATTGAAGATTGTAGTCCAAAAGAAAAAATCTTAGTTGCTATAAATGGAAGTACAAATAACTTAGAACAAGTGATTTTAGAACTAAAAAAAATTTCTAAAAATTATGATTTAAGTTTAGTTTTTTCCGAAGCTGCAAGCAATATTATAGATGAAAATTTATTTTCAGAATTTCATATAATAAGAGATTTCTCAATTAAAAATTATGATGAAATTTTATCTAAACACAATATTATTCTTCTTCCACTACTTACAAAGAATACAGTTGCAAAGCTAGTTGTTGGAATAAGAGATAATGCTATAACAAATTTAGTTTCAAAGGCTTTATTGCTAGAAAAAAGAGTAATTGCAGCCTATGATTCTTGTATAGTAAATAGTGAAGTTCCTTATGCAAAGCTTATAAATTCAAATGTTGAAAGATTAAAAGATTTTGGACTAATATTTGTACAAGCTAAGGAATTAGCAGACTATATGTTGAAGAAAAAAGATTTAGAAATAAACTCTTTAAGAGATAAAAATGTAATAACAGCTAATAATCTTAAAGATTTATATGATAAAAAAATTATTATTTCTAAGAATACTGTTGTAACAACTTTAGCTAAGGAAAGAGCTAAGGAAAATAATATAGTATTTGAAGAAAAATAGAGTTGGAGGCTTTGTATGTTTCTAGCAAAAATAGTAGGAAAAATAGTATCTGTAACAAAAAATGAAGGTTTACACGGAAAAAAAATATTGATTGCTGTGCCAATCAATATGAATGATGAAGTTATTGGTGGAGAAATAATAAGCCTTGATAATGTTGGGGCTGGAATAGGAGACAAGGTTCTTATAGCAACAGGTGATGTTGCAAGGTTTGCCTTTGATGATGAAAAAGATTATCCAATAGACTCTGCAATAATTTCAATAGTTGACAGTGTAGAACAATCTTAGGTGATAAAAATGGATATAAACTTAATAAAGAGTTTCATTGAAAAATCTGATTTTGATGAAAATATTATTTTAAATACTGATATTAATGCAAGTTTAGAAAAAAGTATTTTTAATCATATAGATGAGGCTATTAACCTTATAAAAAAGCTTGATAAGTTTATAGATAATCAAGATTTTTCAAATATATTAAAAGAACTTTCTAAAAAATTTTTA
>ERZ773004.1615-NODE-1615-length-10720-cov-120.838631_pt1 | contig 10720 bp, 9 predicted proteins | sample MGYA00580667_ERZ773004 | MGnify/ENA primary metagenome ERZ773004 (study PRJEB29015, sample SAMEA2737963) | human oral metagenome | biome: human oral; feature: human-associated habitat; material: dental | place: China | collected 2123 ... | reverse complement strand
TCGGGCCGGACGCCGGGGCCGTCGGCGCGCTCCTCGGCCCGCTCCTCGGCCTCGCGGCGGTCGCGACCGGGGCGTTCACCGTCCGGCGGGGCGCCGGGCCCCAGCCGGGCGCGCCCCCGCGACGGTCATTGCGTGGACGGCGCGTGTCAGCAGGCGGACGGATCGTGCAATAATGACCGCGTGCCCGGACGTCGAATTCTCGTACTCGCCTAGCGCTTCGTTCATCCCGACGGAGCGCTCCCTCGTGTGCCAGCAGGCAGCGGGGGTTTTTTGTTAGTCCGAATCCGCGCCACGCCCCGCGCCCACGGTCGGGGCGAAGGGCACCGCCCGGTGGGCCGCCGGCCCGCCGAACGAGAACCCGCACTGGAAGCACGGGGTGGGCCGAGAGACCCACGGGCCGAGAAGGAGGACGCCATGGCAGGCGAACCGAAACCGCGCGAGACGCACGCGGTCGAGCTCACCGGCGCGCAAGCGCTGCTGAAGTCCCTTGAGAGGCTCGGGGTCGACACGGTGTTCGGGCTTCCCGGCGGGGCGATCCTGCCCCTGTACGATCCGCTGTTCGACTCCGACATCCGCCACGTGCTGGTCCGGCACGAGCAGGCGGCCGGCCACGCGGCCGAGGGCTACGCCGTCGCGACCGGCAGGGTCGGCGTCTGCATCGCCACCTCCGGCCCCGGCGCCACGAACCTCGTGACCCCCATCGGCGACGCCTACATGGACTCGGTCCCGCTCATCGCCATCACCGGTCAGGTGAAGTCGACCTCCATCGGCACCGACGCCTTCCAGGAGGCCGACATCCGGGGCATCACGACCCCGATCACCAAGCACAACTACCTCATCACGTGCGCCGAGGAGATCCCCGCCGCGCTGGCAGAGGCCTACCACATCGCACGCACGGGCCGCCCCGGCCCGGTGCTCGTCGACGTCGCCGGCGATGCGCTGCGCGAGGTCGTGCCCTTCGTGTGGCCCGAGAAGATCGTGCTGCCCGGCTACAAGCCCACCGTGACCCCCCACGCCCGGCAGATGGCGTCCGCGGCGCACGTGCTCGCCGGGGCGGAGCGCCCCGTGCTCGTCGCCGGCGGCGGCATCATCCGCGCGAAGGCCGCCAAGGAGCTCGCCGCCTTCGTCCAGGCCACCGGGATCCCGGTCGCCACGACGCTCACCGCCAAGGGCGTCCTCCCGAGCGGCGATCCGCTCAACCTGGGCATGCCCGGCATGCACGGCACCGTCGCAGCGGTCGGGGCCATCCAGCGGGCGGACGTCGTGCTCGCCGTCGGCATGCGCTTCGACGACCGCGTCACGGGCGAGTTGACGACCTTCGCGCCGCACGCCACCGTGATCCACGCCGACATCGACCCGGCCGAGATCGGCAAGAACGTCGACGCCGACGTGCCGATCGTCGGCGACGCCCGGAAGGTGCTCGCCGGCCTCACCGCCCGGCTGGAGGACAAGAAGCTCCAGGACCTCACCCCGTGGCACGACTACCTGCAGGGCCTGAAGGACCGCTACCAGGTGGGCAGGGAGCGCTCGGCCGACGGCGTGCTCGCCCCCCAGTGGGTGGTCAGGCGCATCGGCGAGCAGTTCGGCCCCGAGGCCATCTACACCACCGGCGTCGGGCAGCACCAGATGTGGGCCGCCCATCTGCTGCCGATCGACCAGCCCAACCACTTCCTGACCAGCGGAGGCGCCGGCACGATGGGCTACTGCGTGCCCGCCGCGATGGGCGCCCAGGTGGGCCGCCCCGGCGCCGTCGTCGTCGGCGTCGACGGCGACGGGAGCTTCCAGATGACCGACCAGGAGATCGTCACCTGCGCCCTGAACCGCATCCCGGTGAAGATCGCGGTGATCAACAACAACACGCTCGGCATGGTGCGCCAGTGGCAGTCGCTGTTCTACAACGAGCGCTACTCCAACACCGATCTGCACTCGGACCAGCTGCCGGACATCCCGAAGCTGGCCGAGGCCATGGGCGCGGTCGGTCTGCGGGCCACCACCGAGGACGAGGTCGACGAGGTCCTCGCCCGGGCGGCCGAGATCAATGACAGGCCCGTCGTCATGGAGTTCGTCTGCGAGAAGGACGCCATGGTCTGGCCGATGGTCCCTGCCGGCACGAGCAACGACGACATCAGGATCGCGCGCGACATGGCGCCGAACTGGGGAGAGGACGAGCTGTGAGGACCCATACGCTCAGTGTTCTGGTGAGCAACAAGCCCGGCGTGCTCGCGCGCGTCTCGGGCCTCATCTCCAGGCGCGGATTCAACATCGACTCCCTGGCCGTGGGCACCACCGAGCGCCCCGAGGTCTCCCGCATGACGATCGTCATGGCCGTCGACGACGAGCGCGTCATCGAGCAGGTCGTCAAGCAGCTGAACAAGCTCATCGAGGTCTACAAGATCGTCGAGCTCGAGGACAACGCGGTGAACCTCGAGATGCTGCTGGTCAAGGTCAGCTGCACCGACTCGAACCGCGCGTCCGTGATCGACATCACCAATCTGTTCCGCGGACACATCATCGACGTGAGCCCGGAGTCTGTGACCATTGAGGTCACCGGGGGGCAGCAGAAGATCGCCTCCTTCAGCACGATGGTCAGTCCCTACGGCATCATCGAGATGGTGCAGTCGGGCCAGGTCGCCCTGAGCCGTGGGAACAAGAGCATCAACGAGAAGAAGCGTCCCGCCTTGGCCAGGCACAACGGCTGACCGCGGGGAATCACAGGAATCAGGAGTAACAATGGCAGAAATGTTCCATGAGGACGACGCCGATCTGGCGGTGATCCAGTCGAGGACCGTGGCGGTCATCGGATACGGCTCGCAGGGCCACGCCCACGCGCTCAACCTGCGCGACTCGGGCGTCAACGTCGTCGTCGGCCTGCGCGAGGGCTCGAAGTCCGTCGCCAAGGCCGAGGAGGCCGGCCTCACCGTCAAGTCGGTCGAGGACGCCGTCAAGGAGGGCGACGTCGTCGTCATCCTCGCCCCCGACCAGGTGCAGGCGACGCTCTACAAGGAGCAGATCGAGCCGAACCTCAGGCCCGGCGCCGCTCTGCTGTTCGCGCACGGCTTCAACATCCACTACGGCTACATCAAGCCCGCCGCCGACCACGACGTCATCATGGTCGCCCCCAAGGGCCCCGGTCACACCGTGCGCCGCGAGTTCGAGGCCGGGCGCGGCGTCCCGGTCCTCGTGTGCGTCGAGCAGGACGCCTCCGGCCAGGCCTGGCCGCTCGTCCTGTCGTACGCCAAGGCCATCGGCGGGCTGCGCGCCGGCGCCATCAGGACGACCTTCCGCGAGGAGACCGAGACCGACCTGTTCGGCGAGCAGGACGTGCTGTGCGGTGGCCTGTCCAGGCTGATCCAGACCGGTTTCGAGGTGCTCGTCGAGGCCGGCTACCAGCCAGAGATGGCCTACTTCGAGGTCTGCCACGAGATGAAGCTCATCGTCGACCTCATCAACGAGGGCGGCATCTCCAAGCAGCGCTGGTCCTGCTCCGACACCGCCGAGTACGGCGACTACGTCTCCGGCCCGCGCGTCATCACCCCCGAGGTCAAGGAGCACATGAAGGAGGTCCTGTCGGACATCCAGGACGGCACCTTCGCCAAGCGCTTCATGGACGACCAGGCCGCCGGCGCACCGGAGTTCAAGAGGCTCCGCGCCGAGGGCGAGGCCCACCCGATCGAGGCCGTCGGCAAGCAGATCCGTTCGCTCTTCAGCTGGAGCGAGGAGGTCGACAAGGACTACACCGAGGGCTCCGTCGCGCGTTGAGTCCGCATCCGGGCGGTGGAGCGCCCATCCGACGGAAGGGGCCGCACCCGAGTGGGGCGGCCCCTTCCGCGTCGGGCAGCGCGTCGGCGCCGGCGTGGTCGTGGGCCGCGGCTCAGGCGCCTTCCAGGGCGAGGACGGCCTGGGCGGTGGGCACGTCCGTCACGAGGGCCGACACGAGCCCGCCGCGCAGACAGCCCAGGATCGCCGGGGCCTTGCCGCGCCCCCAGGCCACCGCGATGACGGTCGGGATGCCCTTCAGCCGTTCGAAGGGCACGGCGAGCAGCCGTTGGCAGAAGCGCGAGTCCACGTGGTGGCCCCGCCCGTCGACGTGGTGCCCGCAGATGTGGCCCACCGCGCCGGCCCGCAGCAGCTCGTCGTGCTCGGCGGGCGTGATGCAGTTGTCGAAGATGACGCCGTCGTCCGTGCGCGTCGTGGCGCCGATGCCGGTGAGCATGACGTCGGCGTGCCCGGCCATGGTCAGCGTCATCGACACCACCTCCTCGCGCCGCAGCGCTGCGGCGACCCTGGGGGAGCGGACGACCAGTGGCGCCGGGAGCAGCCGGTAGGACGCCCCGAGGTGCTGGGCGAGTTCGCGGCAGATCTCGGGGGAGTCCACCGAGTTGTTCTCGCGGGCGATCGTGCCGATGGACTGGACGATGGTCGCGTTCGGCCGGTGCAGTGGGCTCATCGCGTGCACGACGGCGGGCACCGAGTGCCCGTTCGTCATGCCGAGCACGCAGTCGGAGCCGATGGCCTCGCCGAGCAGGCCTGCGGCCAGGCGGGCCGCGTCGGAGGCGTCCTGCTCGGCGTCCTCGACCGAGATGCGCACTTGGGCGAGCCCGAACGAGTCGGTGAGCGCCCGCTCGAGCTCGAAGGCCCGTTCGAGCGGGTGCCCGACGGAGAACTTGATGACGCCGAGCTCGCGCGCCTGCTTGAGCAGCCGGGAGACCATCGAGCGGGAGTAGCCGATCTCGGCGGCGATGTCGGCCTGACTGCGGTCGTCGACCCAGTAGGCGCGGGCCACCTGCAGCAGCAGGGGGAGCTGATCCCGGTCGACCATCGTCTCCTCGCGAACGCGCACCCATGACGGATGGGCTCTGTTGGAAGGCTGTTCTCAGCGGCCAAGTCTAGGCGGTGCGGGCCGCGACGTCGTGGACGCTCCCGTCCCCAGCTCCTCTCGCGACGTCGCCTCCACGCGGATCCCGCCCCACGATCCGGCGGGGGTGCGGCCGGTCCCGTCGCGCGCCGACCACGAGCCCCCATCGGATCCATTTCGAGGATCAACTGGTGAGAAAGCCGGCCGGCAGGGGAAATGTCGAGTGGGCCACCTCGCCGTTGGTGATGAACAGATCGATCTGGTGGGAGCTTTCATCATCGGTCACCATGTGAAGAAGATTTTTGGAAGCCGCACCGAGTGAGATCCCACCGAGGGCTCCTCCATCGGATTCCATTCCTGTCCAGGCACAGGACCGTACATGAGGTTGCCATGACCACGACACCCTCTTCCGGGTAGGAGCGGATGGCCCGGATCGGTCCGTCGGTCGTCACCTGTCCGAAACTTGTGGGGTCGTCCACGCAGCCCAGGAGGAGCGCTCCCCGGACCACTGCCGCCAGTTCTCTCGGATCGGGCGTGGCAACGATCTCGGTCAGCGTTCTCCTTCCCATGTCGGGGAATATGGAGGTGGCGACCCACACATTCCCTCGATGGTCGTCGACGAGAATGCTGCGACGGGCGGAGAAGGATGTCTCGACGCCGATGAAGTATTCGGTTCTTCCGTCGGCGAAGTCGATCGGCGCGGCGTCGAAATCAGGTTCGAACGACTTCTTCTCCATCGATGGCCCCTTGGAGGAGGATGCATGGCGACCTCGATCGTACCGCTTGCGGATGACCTCGTTGCGATTCCGTGCGCACTGTCGTCGTGAGACGGATCGTCTTCGGTGCGGCGTCGAGGTCTCGAGTGCCTTCCCGGGGGGACCGAAGTCGTCGGCTTCGGCCGCGTCGAGGCGTCGACCGGCCCACGAGCCCGGTCACAGCCTCACCGGGCACGTTCCGGGCACGGTCGGGAACTACGGCGCGGACCACCCGACGGCGGGTCCCCGGAAGAAACTTTCGGAGCCCTTGCCTCGTGTGTCACCGGGAGCGTCTTCGGCTGGGGCCTCGACTCCCGGTCGCCGGTCGGCAACCGATCCTGCCCCGGGACGGCCGTGCTGATGCCTGGTCGGAGTCTCCCCGGGGCCGGCGGGTCCGGGCGACGCCTACACCCCGGACCGGGAAGAGCCCCTTCCCGGACGACCCTCCACGGGGCGTCGTCGGATTCGCCTGAGGCGGGGGAGTCGCCCAAGTCACAACGCCGCGGCTCAGCCGCAGAGACGATCCATTCGGTGTTGTCGAATGCTGTGACCGTGACCACCGGTTCTCGTGACGTCCCGCCGGGTGCCGGGTGGCCCGCAAAATCTCCGTCGATGACCTGCTCGACCTCGCCTCCGAAGCGCAGCAGCTGCAGCCATGTCATCCAGAGAGGACTCGGGGTCATTCCAGCGAGCTCCTCCATCTTCAGGATGTCCAGTCGAGAATCGTGCCTCGGCTGCGCCCACAGATGCGAGACATTCCAGGAGAGTCCTCTCCCGTCGACGTGACTCAGTATCTCCAGGAAGGAGATCATTCTTCCCTCGTGGAACATCGGGAATCGTAGTTTCATGATTTCTCCTGCGGGTTGGACGATGGCTCCGGGCTGCCTCTCTTCGGGCTCCCGCCCGTCCCATCCGGTGGCCATCGATGCCGATGAGGGCTCGGATGCTCTGCGAGGCTACCATGGTCAGTGAAATCCATGTCCTCGACGGTTCTCCATTCTCGCCGAATTCCCGTGTTCGGGGGTGTGAACCATTTCTCCAGTCTCTGGTTCCTGGCCGGGAGGCTTGTTCGAAACCCTGGTTCGAAGGACTGACTCTTTTGTCTGCCCTGTCGGCGAGGGTGTGCCCTGGTGAAAGGTCAGGACCTGCCGCCGGGACAAATTGGATCATCCAGTGTCCCATGTTCCCGGGGCGGGTCCTTGCGTGTACCGTGCAGCAGGCCTGTCGGTCGAGGCGGTGGGCGGTGTCAACTGGTGAGTGCCTCGCCTGCTTCGGCGAGTAGTTTATCGAGGATTTCTTTTGGTTTGGCGAATTCGAGGGTCTGGCGGGGGCGGTCGTTGAGGAGGAACGCGATGTTGTCGAGGTCGAGTTGAGAATGGACGGACAGGTCGGTGCCCTTGGGCAGGTACTGGCGCAGGAGGCCGTTGGTGTTCTCGTTGCTGCCGCGCTGCCGGGGGCTGTGGGGGTCGCAGAAGAACACCGGGATGCCGGTGGCCACGCTGAACCTGGCGTGGCGGGCCATCTCGGAGCCCTGGCCCCCAGGTCAGCGACCGGCGCAGCAGAGCCGGCAGCCGGCCCATGGCCCGGGCCCGGCAGCACGGCGATGCGGTCGGCGTTGTGGTCGTAGGGAACGCGCTGGAGAATAAGGAAACGACTGGTGCGTTCGACCAAGGTGATGACCGCCGACCGGTTGGCCGCCCCCATGATCAGGTCGCCCTCCCAGTGCCCTGGCACCGCCCGGTCGGCGGCCTCGGCCGGCCTGTGGGTTCAGGGTCTTGTCCGGGATCGCCTCCCGCCCGGTGGTCATCGCCCGCCGCTGGTCCCGGCCCACCCGGGCCGTGCCGCCACGGCGCAGACATCCTTCAAGACGCACTGTCAATTGTCCGCGGGCCTGGCAGTACAGGGCCCGGTAGATCGTCTCGGCCGACACCTGCCAGTCTGGCCGGCGGGGTACTCGCGCGCCAGTCTCCCGCTGATCTGACGTGGTGACCAGCCCCGTGCCAGCCCGTCGGACACCAGACGGGCCAGACGCGGGCAGGCCTCCACCGTGCGCAGCTTGGGCCGGGCCCGCTGCCGCACGGCTCGCCGCTGGGCCACTTGGGCCCGGTAGGCCTCTCGGCCCCCGCACCGGGCGATCTCCTTGTTGATCACCGAGCCGTCACGGCCCAGCAACCGCCCGATCGCCCGGCCCGACAACCCAGCCGCGAGGCCCCGCGAGATCTCCTCACGCTCACCAGCACTCAACGCCACACCACGCACCGAACCATCCTCCCACCAAACAACCCAGTGAGGCACTGACCCATTTACACCAAGAAACCCCATACAATTTTTTAGGAACCTGCTTTAATTCTGCGAGAGGGCAAAACCTTCCCCATTCAGGATTGATGCAAGTGGAGTCCCAAGGGGTTCTGTCCATGATTCGAGGCATTATTATCTCCGAGATGATCCCCGTACGGCATCGCTCAAGACTTGGAGGATTGTTCAAAAGTATTTTTTGGGTTTCTCGGGAGGTTCTCGCATGATCTTCCGGTAGGGGCTCCGGGGGAGGGCCTGTCCGTGCGGCAACTGGATTGGCAGAAGCAGTCGTCGGGAACAGGCCCTCATGTGCACTCTACAGCAGGGCTCCCGGCCGTGGCAATGAGCGCCCTCCATGAGCGGATCGCCGACCGGTTCCCCACTCTCAGGCCCAAGGCCTCCGGCCCTGCTCCGGCGTCAGGGGGCTCGGGTCTCCATCATGGACACCAGGCGGAACCGGACCCAGGGGCGAACCCGCTGAGGACTCCAACGTCTGGCAGGCCACGATCAGCAGGGTCATCGTCCGCCGGACACCTCGAGGGTTATTCAAAACTGACTCGTCATCAAGGGGCAAACCCTAGTCAGGGTCGGGTCCGGCAAGGGTTTCGAATAAGTTTCACGACAGCCATGCAAACAGACTTTTGAATAATCCTCCGGGTGTCCCGCCGGCCGGCCAGACATTCCAGTCACACGCATCAGTGGCCCCACGAAATGACCCACCTTGTTTCATTGAAGACTTCTTTCAGGTCTTCCATGGTAGCCACCCAAGCATCATGATTTTCGTTGTTTCGTGAGGTGAATATGTAATATCTTCCAGTGTCTTCTGGGTCATATTCAATACGTATTTTCCATCCAGTTTTCACTCCTTTCATAATTACGCCATCGACGTCAAGTCGAACATCAACGCTGTTTACATTTCCCATATTCGTGCCTTACGGACTAATCTGGGTGCACCATCATCAAGGAATGATTGGTATGCGATTATTGACGATCGAGTGTTTTCCGCCATTGAAGAGTTCAAGATGGACGTGTGGAACTCCAGGGGAGTGCGATCTCCTCGGTCCTCGCAAGTACCATACAACAGGCTTGCCGGTCAAGGCAATGTCAGCCATAGTTCGTTACGGGCGCCGGTCGAACGAGCAACAGCTCAGCTGAAGACTTGGCGGGCACTCCACACCGGCTACCGCAGACCCCTGCACACCTTCCCGAAACCATCGCAGCAGCCATCGCACAAGAATTCTTCAATGGCCGTCATGGAACAAAATCGTTTTCGGTGTCACGGGGTGTGAGGTGTTCGAAGTCGTGGTCGAGGGTGCGGCCGGTGATGTACGGGGCGAACGCACCGAAGGTTTCTTCGGGGGTCTTGCGCTGGATGTTCGCGATGTTGTTCTTGGCGGTGTTTCAGACGTGTTCGACGGGGTTGTGGTCGGGTGCGTACGGTGGCAGGTAAATCGGCGTGATGCGTTCCAGCGGTTTGGAGTGCCCCACGTTTTTCGGACACCGATGAAGAGTGGTGTTCCCGATGTGTGAGGCAGGAGTTCGATCATGTCGGCACCGAAGTACAGCGCCGAGTTCAAGGAACAAGTCGTTCCCCGGGATCGTTCAACGATCCCGGCCGGTGGCCGAGGTCGCAAGGTCCTACGGGCTGGCCCCGCAGACCGTGGGCAACTGGGTCGCGAAATGGCGCACAGAGCACCCAGAACCCGGGACGGAGAATTCCTCGAGCGAGGAGAACACCGGAGGCCACGGCGATTGAAAGCGGAACTCCGCGAGGCCCGGACGGAGACCGAGCCCCCTGGAAGAAAGCGGCGGCCTTCTTCGTCCAGGAATCCCGGTGAGCGTCAAGCATGGATTCATCCGCAGCGAGGAAGGCAACCACCCCTGTCCGGCCCCGTGCGCCCGGTGGGGTGGAAGCATCCCAGATCCGGGTACTACGCCTGGCGCGACCGACCCCTGTCAGCAACAGCCAGAAGGAGACAGGACCTGACCATCATCATCGCCGGTTCTTCGCCGGCCCCCGACCAGACCCTGCGACCACCAGCCGCATCCGGACCGGGCCCGCCCGCCACGGAATCCAAGCCAGCACGCCAGAGCATCCGGAAGATCATGGCCACCAACGCCCATGACCCCCTTGCAGGCCCAGGAAAAAGACCCGCCACCACGGCCCCGGGCCGCGGACCTTCCGGGCCGACCGGGACAGACCCCCACAGGAACCACGCCGCCAACGCGCCAGCGGTGACATGGGTGGGCGACATCACCTACATCCCGACATGGCAAAGAGGTTCGCCTCATCTGGCCACGGTCACGGGGCTGCATCCGGCAAGAAGGATCATCGGCTACACCCGTGGCCGGTCACACGCCGCACCCGGGCCGATCAGCCAGGCCCCGGCCCGCGGCAGCCAGGGTCTGCCCACCGGTCCGAGGCGCCACAGCGTCTCCGTTCCGACAGAGGACCCCAGGACGCCCTGGACCGGGTACGCGGAAATCATGGCCGACCACGAGATCCTTCCATCAGTGGGACGGACCGGCATCTGCCACACACAACGCGGCGGCCGACCCCTGTCAACGGCACCCTGAAGACAGGTACCCGTGAACCGCAAGGTCCACCCGACCAGAACCCACCCGAATCCGGGACGTGACATCCCGGATCGAACTGAGATACAATCACAAACGACCCCACTCAGCGATCTATGGCTGTCATGAAACAAAATCGTTTCTGGTTTCGCGGGGTGGGAGGTGTCCGAAGTCGTAGTCGAAGGCGCGGCCGGTGATGTGTGAGGCGAACGCGCCGAAGGTTTCTTCGGGGGTCTCGCGC
>ERZ773004.1612-NODE-1612-length-10738-cov-5.769447_pt1 | contig 10738 bp, 9 predicted proteins | sample MGYA00580667_ERZ773004 | MGnify/ENA primary metagenome ERZ773004 (study PRJEB29015, sample SAMEA2737963) | human oral metagenome | biome: human oral; feature: human-associated habitat; material: dental | place: China | collected 2123 ... | reverse complement strand
ATTAGATTAGGGCAAGAAATTAGTAATAAAGAAGAAGCAATAAGAAAAGCTGGGGAAATTTTAGTAGAGAATGGATATGTTGATGGTGATTATATTCCTGCAATGTTAGAAAGGGAGGAAATAGTATCAACATATATGGGAAATTTTATCGCTATTCCGCACGGGACAGATGAGGCTAAAAAATCGATAAAAAGTACAGGAATTTCAATAATTCAAATACCAGGAGGAGTTTCATTTTCTAAGCCAGAAGATACTGAAGATAAAATGGTGTTTATCGTATTTGGTATTGCTGGGAAAGATGGAGAACATTTGGAACTTTTATCAAAAATAGCAATTTTCTGTTCGGAGCAAGAGAATGTTATTAAACTAGTGAATGCAACTACGGAAGAAGAAGTAATAACTTTATTGTCAGAAGTAGAATAATAAAATCTAAATATAAGTAAGAAGGTATTGTTAATGAAAAATTTACATTTTGGTGCAGGGAACATAGGACGTGGTTTTATAGGAGAACTACTTAATAAATCAGGATATCATATAACATTTGTAGATATTAATAAAGAGGTAGTCAATGGTTTAAAATGCCGTGACACATATACTATAAAAATATTAGATGAAAATATAGAAGAAATAGAGCTAAATAATTTTGATGCTTTAAATATAGCGGAGGAAAAAGAAGAACTTTACAAAGCTATAGGAGAGGTGGAACTCGTTACTACATCTATAGGGCCTAATGTGCTACCAATAATAGCAAAAGATATTGCAGAAGGTTTGAAATTAAAAGTTGCAAATAATAACACAAAATTACTAGATATTATCGCTTGCGAAAATATGATAGAAGGATCAGATTTTCTAAAACAAGAAATTTACAAGCAACTTACAGCAGAAGAACAAAAATTTGTAGAGGCATGTGTAGGTTTTCCGAATTCAGCGGTTGATAGAATAGTGCCAGCTCAAAAGCATGACGATGTACTATTAGTAGAAGTAGAGAAGTTTTGCGAATGGGTTATAGAAGAAGATAAGATAAAAGTAGAAAAAAATAAAAATATAGAAAATGTACACTACGTAAAAGATTTAAATCCGTTTATTGAAAGAAAATTATTCACAGTAAATACGGGGCATGCCGCTCTTAGTTACATAGCTAACTATTTAGGTATAGAGTTGGTATCTGATGGAGCCAAGCATACAGAAGTTAGAAAAGACTTTATTGCTGTCTTAGAAGAAACTAGTGCATTGCTTGAGAAAAAATGGGGATTTTCTAAAGAGGAGATGACAGCGTATAGAAATAAAACTATTAAACGTTTTGAGAATCCTCGTATAGTAGACAATGTTTCTAGAATTTGTCGCACACCTATTAGAAAATTAGGTTATAATGAAAGATTTATTAAACCTATTAGGGAAACTGAGGAGTTAGGATTGTCTAATTCAGCTTTATTAAAAGCATGTTCATATATATTGACATTTAAATCAATTGAAGATGAACAATCTCTGAAACTTGAGAAGTTAATCGTAGAAAAAGGTGTAGTTGAAACACTACGCGAAGTAACAGAATTAACTGATGAAGTATTGTTAAATAAAATAAAAGATAGTTACGAGAAGTTAATATAAAAATGGGAATCTTGAAGAAATAATTTTCTTTAAGATTCTTTATTTTATTAGTGTTTTTTGTTTATAAATCGAAATGTTTCCTTTAGGAGAAAATCTATTGACTTTACTGTTATAACCGGTATAAAATTAAAATATATGAAACCAAAGGGGGATATTAAAATGAATAAATGTGAATGTGAACACCATTGCCATTGCCATGATGCTATAGAAAATTGTGAGTGTGGTAACTGTAAAGAAGGAACTTGCAAATGTCAAGAAGGTTGTGCATGTGGCTGTCATAATGCAAAAGAAGATTGCGAATGTGGTAACTGTAAAACTGGAGAATGTCATTGTAATGGATATGTAGCATAAAAAAGAAGAGTTGACAATAAAGTCAACTCTTCTTTTTTTAATGTGTAAGTATTAAATTCAGTATACCTGCAAAAATAAGTAAGATAATACTCCATTTAATGGTTTCTTTGAAAATCTCACTATCCTTATTTACTAAACCTACAGCAGCAGCAGCAACAGCAATTGACTGAGGTGAAATCATTTTTGCGATAGCTCCTCCAGTGATATTCGCAGCTACTAATAATGTAGGATCTACACCAATTTGAGAAGCGGTAATAGATTGTAAACCTGCAAATAGTGAACCACTGTTAACAACAGATCCAGTAAGGAATACTCCAATCCAACCTAAAATAGGAGAAAGTAATGGGAATATTTTTCCAGTATTTGCTAATGCTAATCCTAAAGTAGAAGACATTCCTGAGTATGTAGAAATATAAGCAAATGCTAAAACTGAACATATAGTAAGGATAGGTGACCAAAGTTCAAGGAAAGTTTCTTTTAAAACTAGTTTAATTATACGACCACGCACTCTAAAAATTATTATAGTAAGAATAGCAGCAAGAGCTATAGCTGTAGTGGTTGACGTAAAGGGTGCAAAACTAAATACAGCTTTTATAGGTGTAGGGTCCTTGGTAATAGGAGCAACTTTAGCTACGGTACCATCTATATAATAAGGAAAATTAAAGATTAAAGAATTTAAAATTCCAGGCTTTTGGCCAGTTTTTGGGTTGCCATTTTGAATTAATTGTTTGAAGAAACTAGTATTCAAAATAGTAACAAATATAGTTAATAAAATAAATGGTAACCAAGCTGTTGTCACTTTTTTTAGAGTAAGTTCTTGTTTTTCTTCAAGTATATTTTGTTCTATTGATAAAATATTTTTTGGACTCCAGAATCTTAAGAATAGAACTAACGAAAGTAAACTAATAATTGCAGAAACTACATCAACTAATTCTGGACCAACAAAATTCAAGAAAATAAACTGTGTGATAGCGAAAGATCCACCTGAAACTAAGATCGCAGGAAGAGTTTCTTTTATTCCTTTAAATCCATCTACCATAAATACCAATAAGAAAGTTACAATAAGTGTTACTAAGCACAAGATAATTGAAGTAGCTTTTCCTAGTGATACTGCATCTAGTTCAGTAAGACTTGCTGGAATTGTAACTGGAATACCCATTGCACCATAAGCACCACCAGCAATATTTGCAACTAGACAGATAGCAGCAGCTTTCAAAGGGTTAAAGCCTAAACCAACTAAAATAGCAGCGGTAATAGCAACGGGTGCTCCAAAACCGGCCGCACCTTCTAAAAATGCATTAAAAGAAAATGCGATAAGAAGAACTTGAATTCTTTTATCAGATGATATTGATGAAATACTTTGTTTTATAATGTCGAAACATCCGATTTTGACTGTTAGTTTATATAAAAATATTGCAGATAAAACAATGCTAGCAACAGGCCATAGACCTGAAACTACACCTTGCTCAGCAGCACCAGCGATTTTATCAACTGGCATTTTGTAAAATATATTAGCTATAATTGCCGAACTTAAAATACTTAAAGCTCCTGCAGTGTAACCTTTCAATTTAAAGACAACTAATGAGATAAGAAAAATAATAATAGGAAGTGCAGCGATAGCGGCAGATATCCAAATATTGCCACTTGGATTATATTGCTGATTCCAAACAGTATTTAAAAACATTTTAATACTCCTCCTGATTTTTTTTGTACATAGGATTATACACCAAAAAAATATATTTGTGCAATAGCTTTGCTTAAGATAGATTGTGTAGTTTTAAGAAAATTATTAATTAAATACAATTTTTATAAGATAATAAAAAATAAAAATTAAGACATAAAAAGCTATAAAATAAAAAAATATTCCTTAAATATAATAAAAATTAAAAAATAATATATATTATGAAAAAAATATTTTTAAAACTTAGTAAATTTTATAATCACTATACTGTACTCATAGAAAAATAGTAAGTATATATTAAGGATGAACTATTTAAAATAATACCATACAATAGTTAAGCGGAGATTCACAATTCTGTATTAGCATATAAAATGCTTGAGTTGATATAATTCACTAAAATTTTTCTAGACAAATATTATTATTTTATTTTGGGATTGGAAATTTGACTTTTAAAAAAAATGGGTGTATATTATAAACGTAATATATGATTAAAACATAATTTATATACATTTAATAAATATATACACAAACTTTGGAGGTTATTATGGTAAAAACATCAAAAGATTTAACTAAACAAGAGCATTTAGAAATGTATGAACTAATGCACCTTATTAGAGATTTTGATATGGAGTTAAGTAAACTATACTCTCGTGGTTTAGTTCACGGTATGACTCACTATTCAGTAGGAGAGGAAGCGGCTAACGTTGGAGCTATTTATCCGTTAAGAAAAGAAGACTTAATGTTTTCTAATCACCGTGGTCATGGTCAAACTATTGCTAAAGGTATAGAAATTGATCGTATGATGGCTGAAATCCTAGGTAAAGAAACTGGTCAATGTAAAGGGCGTGGTGGAAGTATGCACGTTTATGACTTGGAACAAGGGAATATGGGATGTAATGGTATCGTAGGTGGTGGACACGGATTAAGTACTGGTGCCGCTCTAGCTCAAAAAATGAAAAAAACAGGGAATATTGTTATTTGTTGTATGGGTGATGGTGCTACTAACGAAGGAAGCTTCCATGAGTGCTTAAATATGGCATCTAACTGGGACTTACCACTTATATTCTACGTAATCAATAATAAATATGGTATTTCAATGGCGCAAGAAAGATGTATGCGTGTTGAAAAGATTACTGAACGTGCAGCTTCATATAGAATCAAAGGAATCCATGTAGAAGATGGTAATGACGTATTAGCAGTTTATGATGCAATGCAAGAGGCTATCGAACATGCTAGAAGTGGTAAAGGACCTGTTTTAGTAGAGGCAGTATCTTACAGATGGTTTGGACACTCAGCTTCTGATGCTGGTAAATATCGTAGTCGTGAAGAAGTTGCTGAATGGAAACTTAAAGATCCTAACGTAAAATATAAAAATTACTTATTAGAAAATGGAATTGCTACAGAAGCAGAATTAAAAGAAATTGAAGATAGATCAATAGCAACTATCAACGAAGCAGTAGAATTTGCTAAAGAATCACCATTTGCTGATGGTTCAATTGCGTTCCAAGATAACTACGCTGACTAATATTTTAGTTTAAAATAATTTAAATAATATTTTATATAATAGGAGATAAATAGTTATGACTAAAGAAACAAAAATTATGACAATTCGTGAAGCCATAAAAGAAGCTATGACTCACGAAATGCGTGAAGATGAAAATGTATTTTTAATGGGTGAAGATGTAGGTATTTTCGGAGGGGACTTCGGTACAACAGTAGGTATGTTGGAAGAATTTGGTTCTGAACGTGTTATCGACACACCTATTAGTGAAGCTGCAATTTGCGGAGCTGCGGCTGGAGCAGCATCAGTAGGTATGCGTCCAATCGTAGACGTAACATTTATGGACTTCGTAACAATTGGTATGGATGCTATCGTTAACCAAGCAGCACCAATGCGTTATATGTTAGGTGGAGAGGTTCAAGTGCCAGTTACTTATCGTTGTGCATCTGGTTCTGGAACTGGAGCGGCTGCTCAACACTGTAAAGCTTTAGAAGCATGGTTCTGTCACATTCCAGGTCTTAAAGTAGTAGCACCAGGTACTGCAGGAGATGTTTACTCAATCTTAAGAGCTGCAATCAGAGATAACAACCCAGTTATCTACATCGAGCCTAAAGCGTTATTTGGACGTAAAGGTGAGGTAGAATTAGGTAAAGTTGGTGTAATTGGAAAAGGTGATATCAAAGCTGAAGGTACTGACGTAACATTAGTATCTTGGGGAAGAATGTTAGAACGTAGTTTACAAGCTGCAGAAGAATTAAAACAAGAAGGAATCTCAGTAGAAGTAGTAGACCCAATTACATTAGTACCATTAGATACAGACTTAATCGTTAAATCTGTACAAAAAACTGGAAAATTAGTTGTATGTCACGACTCATTCAAAACTGGTGGATTCGGTGGAGAAATCGTTGCTCGCATTGCAGAAAGTGATGCATTTGATTTCTTAGATAGCCCAATTTACCGTGTAGCAGGGGCTGACACACACATTCCATCAGCTAAAAACTTAGAAAAATTAGTTGTACCTGATGTTGAAGACATCAAAGCAACAATTAAAAAAGCTGTAAATAAAAAATAAAAATATAGTTAGCGAAGGATGTGAATAAAACATGGCAGTAGAGGTTATAATGCCAAAAGCCGGTAGTGAAATGGAAGAGGGCGAAATCGTACAATGGTTTAAAAATGAAGGAGACCATGTCGAAGCAGGAGAAGTCCTTTTAGAGATTGTAACAGACAAAGTAAATATGGAAGTTGAAGCTGATGCTAGCGGAACATTATTAAAAATTTTAGCTCAAGCAGGAGATGTTGTACCAGTTGTTAAAACAATTGCTTGGATAGGTGAACCAGGTGAAGCTATTCCAGGTGCTAGCGAAACAGGAGAAGTTGCGCCAGCTGAAACAATAGTTGAGAAAAAAGTTGACTATACACCTGTAAAAGAAGTTGAAGTGGTAGACTATTCTGGTATTCGTGCAACACCAGCTGCAAGAGCATATGCGCGTAAAAAAGGAATTGATTTATCTAAAGTTCAAGGAACAGGATCTAAAGGTCGTATCCATAAAGATGATGTATTAGAATATAAACTTAACTCTAAAGTTAAAATTTCACCACTTGCAGCTCGTATAGCGCAAATGGAAGGAATTAATGCTGAGAGTATAGTAGGAACAGGACCTAATGGTAAGATTGTAAAAGCTGATGTACTATCAGTTCTACATGGTGCACAAAAAGCTGAAGCAGCTCCAAAAGCAGAAGTTGCTCCAAAAGCAGCGAAAGCACCAAAAGCTCCAAATGAAAATCAATGGGGTGTTGTTGAAACAGTACCTATGTCACCAATGCGTAAAGTTATTTCTAAACGTATGAGTGAATCTTACTTTAGTGCGCCAACATTTGTTGTTAATGTAGAAGTTGATATGACTGAGCTGTTAGCATTACGTAAGAAAGTTGTTGACGCAATTATCGAAGAAACAGGCAAAAAAGCAACTGTTACAGACTTTATTTCATTAGCAGTAATTAAATCATTAATGAAACACCCATATGTAAATGCTTCATTATCTAGTGATGAAAAAGAAATGTATTTACACCACTATGTAAACTTATCAATTGCCGTTGGTATGGATAGCGGATTAGTAGTGCCAGTAATTAAAGGTGCTGATAAGATGAGTCTAAAAGAGCTTGTAGTAGCTTCTAAAGAGATTACAACTAAAGCTCTTGCTGGTAAATTAAAACCGGATGAAATGGCAGACTCAACATTTACAATCAGTAACTTAGGTATGTATGGAGTTAAAAGCTTTGTGCCGATCATCAACCAACCTAATACAGCAATTTTAGGAGTAAGTGCTACTGTTCAAAAACCTGTAGTATTAAATGGTGAAATCACTGTAAGACCTATTATGACATTAACATTAACAGCAGATCACCGCGTAGTTGACGGATTAGAAGGAGCTAAATTCATGAAGACTCTGAAAGAAGCTATCGAAAATCCACTATCATTACTAATCTAATAATGATATAATAATAGAAGAAAACAAGATAAAGTGTATTAAGGAGTGATTATAATATGGCAGTAGAAGTTATTATGCCAAAAGCCGGAAGTGAAATGGAAGAAGGCGAAATCGTACAATGGTTTAAGCAAGAAGGTGACGAAGTAAAAGAAGGAGAAGTCCTACTAGAAATCGTAACTGACAAAGTTAATATGGAAGTTGAGGCTGAAGCTAGCGGAACTTTATTAAAAATTCTTTATCCAGCTGGGTCAACTGTACCTGTAGTTCAAACTATAGCATGGATTGGACAACCTGGAGAAGAAGTTCCTGGAGCAGATGGCGCAACTGCAGTAGCTCAAGAAGTAGTAAAAGAAGTAGTAGCAGACGTTAAAGTTCCTGAAACTAAAAAAGAAGATATATTACCAAAACGTGAACGTCGTGGTGAATATGACGTAGCTGTAATTGGTGGTGGACCTGCAGGATATGTAGCGGCGATTAAAGCAGCTCAATTAGGTGGAAAAGTAGCATTAGTAGAAAATCGCGAATTAGGTGGAACATGCTTAAATCGTGGATGTATTCCAACAAAAACATTCTTACACAATGCAGAAATTATTAACCACATTCGTTCTGCAAAAGACCGTGGTATTAAACTTGTAAATGATGCATTTACAGTTGACATGGAGAAAACTGTAGCAGTTAAAGATAAAGTATCTAAAACATTATCTGGAGGAGTAGCAGGATTACTTAAATCTTACGGAGTTAAAGTATTCAATGGTGTTGGACAACTTACAGCTGATAAAAAAGTTGTTGTTGACGAGCACACAACAATTGACGCTGATAGTGTAATTTTAGCTGGTGGATCTAAAGTGAGTAGAATTAACATTCCAGGTATGGAAAGTGACAAAGTTCTTACAAGTGATGAATTCTTAGACATTAAAGAAGTTCCTTCAAGATTAGCTGTAATCGGTGGTGGAGTAATCGGTTCTGAATTAGGGCAAGCATTTGCTACATTCGGTTCAAAAGTTACTATCGTAGAAATGGCAGATAGATTAATTGCTAATATGGACAAAGATGCTTCTGTAGCATTAGAAAAACAATTTAGAAAACAAGGTATTAATGTACTTACTTCAACTAAATTATTAGAAATTGTTGATAAAGGTCACGAAGTAGTAGTTAAAGTTGAAGGTAAAGAAGATATCGTTGCAGATAAAGTATTATTATCTATTGGACGTGTTCCAGATAATACATGTTTAGGAGAACTAGCAGATAAATTTGAAATGGAACGTGGACGTGTTAAAGTTGACGAGTATATGGAAACATCTGTTAAAGGAGTCTATGCACCAGGAGATATCAATGGTACTAAGATGTTAGCACACGCAGCATTCAAGATGGGAGAAGTTGCAGCTGAGAATGCAATGGGCCACTCTAAAAAAGTTGATCTTAAATCTACACCAGCAGCAATTTATACACACCCAGAGATTGCTATGGTTGGTTTAACTGAAGATCAAGCACGTGAAAAATATGATGTTAAAGTTGGAAGATTTAACTTTGCTGCTAACGGACGTTCATTAGCATCTAACCAAGGTGAAGGTTTTGTAAAAGTAATTATGGATACTAAATACAGAGAAATCTTAGGTATTCATATTGTAGGTCCAGTTGCTGCGGAAATCATCAACGAAGGTTCTACATTAATCCAAACTGAAATGACTATTGATGATGTAATGGATATAATTCATGGACACCCAACATACTCAGAAGCATTATACGAAGCTATGGCTGATTGCATCGATATGTGTATCCATGCACCTAAGAAAAAAACAAAATAGTATAAGTTTAAATATAAGAGAAAAGCGACTAACACAATGTTAGTCGCTTTTTGTAAGGTTAAAGTTATTATAATTTATTAGAATGTTCATTTTCAATTTGGCTATTAAAAAACTCTTCACGCAGTATTCCGTATTTTACTGAATCATAATAACTACCGTTATAGTACCTAACTTTGCGAAGTCTTCCCTCAAGGATTAATCCTAATTTTTCAGCAAGGCGCATCATTCCATGATTACCACTCCATGTCGTCAAACCTACTCGTTCAATCTCGGGGTATTTGATAAAACAATCTTTTATCCATTTTTTTAGGGCTGTTTGTCCAATTCCACGAGACCAATAAGATTCATCATAAATAATAATACCGATTTCTAACCAACGTGTAGCAAAACATTCCCAATGACGTGTTACAATGCCAATTAATTTATTATCAACAAAAATTCCACAGCATCTATCGCTAAGATAAAATTCATGATGATTAGTTAAAAGAAAAACATCAAAATCTAGAAATTTATATTCATTAAAATATGGTGCGTTATATTTACTCCATTCTGGATTTTCAGAGGTATAAATAATATTATATAGTTTTTTTAAATTTTCTTTTTTTATACGTTTTAGTTCTATCATAAAAATCTCCAATCTGTTACTATTTTACCATTTAAATAAATAAAAGATAAAAGATATGCCCAGGAAAAAAGAAGATATGAGCTGATAAAATGACATATAATTTAGTTTATGTTAAATTTATTACAGAAAATATTAAAGGAGAGTGTGATGGATAAGTTTAGCGAGAAAATATCAAGTATATTTCTTTGGGTAATGAATATTGGATTATTAATAATAGGTATTTTATTATCATTTGGTTTATTAATAGAAGCAAAAGAAATCTTTGCCGAAGGAATGAAATTTCTAGTATCAGATGGAAGTTATCAAAACTTTATCGAGGAAATTGTAGTATTCTTTTTATATTTTGAGTTTGTAGCGTTGATAGTGAAATATTTCAAAAATAATTATCATTTTCCATTGAGGTATTTCATTTATATAGGTATAACAGCAATAGTAAGACTTATAATTGTTCAACATGATAATCCATATAGTGTCTTAATATGGTCAGGAGCAATTTTATTACTAGTAATAAGTTTAGCTATAGCTGAGAAATTTATAAAGAAAAATTAATGAAAATAGACTTTGAAGTCATTTTTGACTCCAAAGTCTATTTTATTAATGACTTTAGTCAGTTGAGGAGGCGAAGTCTCCGAAACAAAAAACCACCCGCTATGCGGGTGCGAGATAAAAGTTAAACAA
>ERZ773004.1607-NODE-1607-length-10766-cov-29.094669_pt1 | contig 10766 bp, 7 predicted proteins | sample MGYA00580667_ERZ773004 | MGnify/ENA primary metagenome ERZ773004 (study PRJEB29015, sample SAMEA2737963) | human oral metagenome | biome: human oral; feature: human-associated habitat; material: dental | place: China | collected 2123 ... | reverse complement strand
CGGCGCCGAAACCCGTGCCGCCGGTGACTCCGGACGCCGCGCGCCCGGGATCGGCCGGCGGCGGGCCCCGGCCCGTGACCGGCCCGTGACGCGGGCGGTCGCGTCTCACACCCGGCCCTCTTGACCGGTGGCCTAGACTCACGGAGGCCCCTCTTGACCGGGGCGCCCCGACCCCGGAACGGAGAACACTCGATGCTGTGGATGGTCCTGATCATGCTCGTCGGCCTCATGCTCGTCTCGCGCTTCGCGAACAGGCAGCAGCAGAAGATGCTCGAGGAGCAGAAGCGCCGCACCGACGAGGCCCTGGTGGTCGGGAACTGGGTCAAGACCCGGGCGGGCTTCTACGGCACGGTCGTGGAGATCGACGGCGACGTCGTCACCCTCGCCACGCCGCTGGGGGACGAGTCCCTGTGGGAGAAGAGCGCCATCCTCGGCGCCGAGGAGCCCCCCTTCGCCTCCACGGCGCAGGACGGCGAGGCGCAGGACGCCCAGGACGACGTCGCCGGCCTCATCGCCGACATCGCCGATGACGACGCCGCCTCCGAGGACGCCGCCTCCGAGGCGGAGGACGCCGACGACGCCGCCTCCGGGGCGGGGGACGCCGACGCCGTCGAGGGCGAGGGCCGCCGCGCCTGACCGCCGCCACCGCCCGCCACCGAGAACCCTCCTGAGGAAGAGACCGCGTGTCCAGAAAGCAGACCAAGCACCCGGGGCGCCGCCTCCTGACGCTGCTCCTCGCCGTCGTCGTGGGCTACTCCGCCCTGGCCTTCGGGACGGCGACGCACCGCACCACCATGACGCCGGGCCTCGCGCTCGACCTGGAGGGCGGCACCCAGATCATCCTGACCCCCACGACCACGGACGGGTCGGAGATCACCGACGAGAACGTCAACGAGGCCATCGGGGTCATCCGTCAGCGCGTGGACGCCTCCGGCGTCTCCGAGGCGCAGATCTCCCGCCAGGGCGGGCAGAACATCGTCGTCTCGCTGCCCGGCGCCCCCAGCCCCGAGACCCTGGAGCTGGTGCGCACCTCGGCCGTGCTCTACTTCCGCCCGGTCATCCGCGTCATCCAGGGGTCGGCCGCCACTCTCGCCCAGGTGCGCAACCAGATCGCCCAGCAGGCGGCCTCCGCCTCGGCCGGCGCCCCGGCCACGGCCCCCGCGCAGACCACGGCCCCCGCCGCCGAGCCCACGGCGGACCAGACGGACTCCGAGGAGGGGGGCGCCGAGGGCGCGACGGAGCAGGCCACGGACCAGGCGGGCGCCGAGGGCGCCCAGGAGGGCGCGAGCGCGCAGCCCACGCCCGCCCCGACGGCCCTGACGACCGTCACCCCCGAGGAGGTCGCCACGTCCATGGCCGACGTCAACGGCGACGGCGCCATCGGCTCCGACCCGCTGCCGGCCACCTCGCAGGACGACTCCTCCGACAGCTGGATCACCGAGCAGCTCCTCTACGACGCCTACATGACCGACTGCAAGGCGCCGGAGAACCTCACCGGCCAGGCGCAGGACCCGTCCGTGGCCGTCATCTCCTGCGCCAAGGACGGCTCGGGCGCCACCTACGTCCTGGGCCCGGCGGACATCGCCGGCACGGACATCGCCAACGCCAACGCCGGGCTGGAGACCACCGACCAGGGGACGACGACGAACAACTGGGTCGTCTCCCTGGAATTCGACAAGGAGGGCACCGCCGCCTTCGCCGAGGTCTCCAAGCGGCTGCTCGCCTACCGCGACAAGGCCGCCGCCGCCGGCTCCGACCAGAACGGAGCCCAGAGCACCGACTCGCAGAAGGCGCAGTTCGCCATCGTCCTGGACGGCCTGACCATCATGGCCTCGGGCTTCAACCCCTCCGTCGTGGCGCCCATCACCGACGGGCGCGTGCAGATCACCGGCGGCTTCACCCAGGCGCAGGCCAAGACCCTGGCCAACCAGCTCTCCTTCGGCTCCCTGCCGCTGACCTTCACCGTCCAGTCCGAGCAGCAGATCTCCGCGACCCTGGGCACCGAGCAGCTGCGCAACGGGCTCATCGCCGGACTCATCGGCTTCCTGCTCATCATCGTCTACCTGCTGTGGCAGTACCGGGGCCTGGCGGTGGTCGCCGTGGCCTCCCTGATCGCGGCCGCCGCATCGACCTACCTGGTCATCGCCCTGCTGTCCTGGTCGATGGGCTACCGGCTCTCCCTGGCGGGCGTGGCCGGGCTCATCATCTCCATCGGCATCACCATGGACTCCTTCATCATCTACTTCGAGAGGGTCCGCGACGAGGTCCGCCACGGCAGGACCCTGGTGGCCGCCGTCGACGAGGGGTGGACGCACGCCCGGCGCACCATCATCGTCTCCGACGCCGTCAACCTCGTGGCCGCCATCGTGCTGTACTTCCTGGCCGTGGGCGGAGTGCAGGGCTTCGCCTTCACCCTGGGCGTGACCACCGTCGTCGACCTGGCCATCATCATCCTCTTCACCCACCCGATGATGGTGCAGATCCTGCGCATCCGCTTCTTCGGCGAGGGCCACCGCCTGTCCGGCCTGGACCCCGAGCACCTGGGCGCCCGGTCCCTGGCCGCCTACGGCAGGGGCCGCCAGGCGGCCGCCGACGCCGTCGTGGGCTCCCTGGCCCGCCGCAAGGCCCGGGCCGCCGAGCGCACCGCGGACTCCGGGGCCGGAGTCGACCCCGGACCGCCCGAATCGACCGGGCTCGACGACGCCGACGCCGTCGAGGCGGCCACCAGCGGAAAGGACGGTGAGGGCAAGTGAAGAGCCTCGCCACCCTCGGCAACGAGCTCTACTCGGGCCGCACCTCCATCCCCTTCATCGCCAAGCGGCGCATCTGGTACACCATCGCCGCCGTCGTCATCGCCGTCTCCGCGATCCTCGTGGTCAGGCCCGGCCTCAACCCCGGCATCGACTTCAAGGGCGGCACCGAGGTGACCGTGACCGGCGTGTCCTCCCCCTCCGAGGGCCCCGCCAACGACGTCCTGGGCTCCCAGGGCCTGTCCGCCAGCTCCGCGGTGACGACCATGGGCTCGTCCTCGGTGCGGGTGCAGACCAATGAGCTGAGCAAGGCCGCCTCCGACTCCCTGAGCGCCGCCCTGGCCCAGGCCTACGGCGTGGACGCCGCCAACGTGTCCGCCACGACGATCGGCCCGACCTGGTCCTCGGACGTGACCGGCAAGGCCGTGCGCGGCCTGGTCATCTTCTTCCTGCTGGTCGGCGCCCTCATCTGGGCCTACTTCCGCACCTGGAAGATGGCGGCGGCGGCGCTGCTGGCCCTGACCCACGACATCATCATCACCGTGGGCGTCTACGCCGCCTCCCGCTTCGAGGTCACCCCCGCCACCATCATCGGCGTGCTCACCATCCTCGGCTACTCCCTGTACGACACGGTCGTCGTCTTCGACAAGATCCGCGAGAACACGGAGGCCTTCGAGGCCCAGACCCGCTCGACCTACGCCGAGCTGGCCAACCTGGCGGTCAACCAGACCTTCATCCGGTCCATCAACACCTCCGTGGTCGGGGTCCTGCCCGTCGCCTCGCTGCTCGTCGTGGGCGCCTTCATCCTGGGCGCGGGCACCCTGCGCGATATCGCCCTGACCCTGTTCATCGGCATGATCGCCGGGACCCTGTCCTCGGTCTTCCTGGCCACACCACTGCTGGTGGACATGCGCAGCCGGGAGAAGGGCGTGCGCGAGCAGGCCGAGCGGGTCGCCGTCGCCCGCGGCCGGCGCCTGGAGCAGGCCGCCGACGACGACGAGCGCGAGGCCCTGGTCGCCGCCCCGGCCGCCTCGCCCCTCGTGCCCGGCCACCACCTGGGCGTGAGCGCCCAGCCCAAGAACCTGACCAAGAGAAGGAGGCGCTCATGACCGCCCTGCCCCTGCCGGCCGAGCTGACCGAGCTCGTCCTGGACAACCTGCGCGAGATCCCCGACTTCCCCGAGCCCGGCGTCCTGTTCCGCGACATCACCCCGCTGCTGGCCAACGGCGAGGCCTTCGCCACCCTCATCGACGGGCTGGCCGGCCACTACCGCGGCCGCATCGACGCCGTCGCCGGGCTGGAGTCGCGCGGCTTCATCCTGGCCGCGCCGCTGGCCGTGCGCCTGGGCATCGGCATGCTCACCGTGCGCAAGGGGGGCAAGCTCCCCGGCCCGGTCGTGGGCGTCGACTACGACCTGGAGTACGGCACGGCCCGCATGGAGCTGCGCCCGGAGACGGTCGTGCCCGGCCAGAGGGTCCTGGTCATCGACGACGTCCTGGCCACCGGCGGCACCGCCTCGGCCTCCATCAACCTGCTCGAACGGGCCGGGGCGAAGATCGAGGCCGTGTGCATGCTGCTGGAGCTGGCGGGCCTGGGCGGGCGCGCGAAGCTGCCCGGCCGGAGCATCGACTCCGTCGTCGTCTTCCCCAACGTCTGACGTCCGGCCCGCCGTCGGACCGCGGACCGGGCGGATCCCGGCGAGAACGCGCCGCCCGGCGCGGCTATGATCCGGTCATGACGGAGACGAAGACCATCCACGACGCCGGCAGCCAGACCGTCGTCCCGGGTTCGCGCGTCCGCAGCCGTCTGGCCTGGTTCGGTTCCCGCGGGCACTCGACCCCGCCGGCGATCGAGCCGCTCATGCGCGCCCTGCGCGCCAACCACCCCAAAGCGGACACCCGCCTGATCGTGCGCGCCTACGAGGTCGCCGAGAAGGCCCACGCCGGGCAGCGCCGCAAGTCCGGCGGCCCCTACATCACCCACCCGGTGGCGGTGGCGACCATCCTCGCCGAGATCGGCATGACACCCCAGACGCTCGCCGCCGCCCTCCTGCACGACACCGTGGAGGACACCGACTACACCCTGGACCGCCTGCGGGCCGACTTCGGCGACGAGATCGCCCTGCTGGTCGACGGCGTCACCAAGCTCGACAAGCTCCAGTACGGCCAGGCCGCTCAGGCCGAGACGGTCCGCAAGATGATCGTGGCGATGTCCAAGGACATCCGCGTCCTGCTCATAAAGCTCGGCGACCGCCTCCACAACGCGCGCACCTGGAAGTACGTCTCGGCGGAGAACGCCTCCCGCAAGGCCAAGGAGACCCTGGAGATCTACGCGCCCCTGGCCCACCGCCTGGGCCTGAACGCCATCAAGTGGGAGCTGGAGGACCGCTCCTTCAAGGCCCTGTACCCCGGCGTCTACGAGGAGATCGAGCACATGGTGGCCGAGCGGGCGCCCGCCCGCGAGGAGTACCTGCGCCAGGTGCGCCTCCAGATCGAGGAGGACCTGCGGGTCAACCGGATCAAGGGCACGGTCACCGGCCGCCCCAAGCACTACTACTCGATCTACCAGAAGATGATCGTGCGCGGCAAGGAGTTCGACGACATCTACGACCTGGTGGCCGTGCGCGTCATCGTCGACACCGTGCAGGACTGCTACGCCGTCCTCGGCTCGCTGCACTCGCGCTGGACGCCCATGTCCGGGCGCTTCAAGGACTACATCGCCGTGCCCAAGTTCAACCTCTACCAGTCGCTGCACACCACCGTCATCGGGCCCGACGGCAAGCCGGTGGAGATCCAGATCCGCACCCACGAGATGCACCGGATGGCCGAGTACGGGGTGGCCGCCCACTGGAAGTACAAGGAGGACCCCAACGCCACCGGGCCCAGCCCCGGGCGCGGCGGCGAGGTCGTCGACGGCGGGGACATGGCCTGGCTGCGCCAGCTCGTGGACTGGCAGAAGGAGACCCAGGACCCGGCCGAGTTCCTCGACTCACTGCGCTACGAGATGGCCGGCGCCCAGGTCTACGTCTTCACGCCCAAGGGGGACGTCCTGACCCTGCCGGGCGGGGCGACGCCGGTGGACTTCGCCTACGCCGTGCACACCGAGGTGGGCCACCGCACCGTCGGCGCCCGCGTCAACGGCCGTCTCGTGCCGCTGGACACTCGCCTGGAGAACGGCGACTCCGTGGAGGTCTTCACCTCCAAGGCGCAGGGGGCCGGGCCCAGCCGCGACTGGCTGACCTTCGTGGGCTCGACCCGCGCGCGCAACAAGATCCGCTCCTGGTTCTCCAAGGAGAGGCGCGAGGAGGCCATCGAGGAGGGCAAGGCCGCCATCGCCCGCGCCATGCGCAAGAAGAACCTGCCGATCCAGCGGCTCATGAGCCACGACTCGCTGACCGACGTCGCCACGACCCTCGACAAGGGCGATGTGGACGGCCTGTACGCCGCCGTCGGCGAGGGGCACATCTCCGCCCAGCACGTGGTGGACACGCTCGTGACCGCCCTGGGCGGGGAGGCCGGGACGGAGGAGACCCTCGCCGAGGGCGTGCTGCCCACCCGGGCGGTCTCCTCGCACCGGCGCCCGCGGCCCACGGACGCCGGCGTCGTCGTCGAGGGCATGGACGCCGGCGACGTGTACGTCAAGCTCGCCCGCTGCTGCACGCCCATGCCGGGAGACCCGATCGTGGGGTTCATCACCCGCGGCTCGGGCATCTCCGTGCACCGGCGCGACTGCCAGAACGTCGATCAGCTCCAGCGCGAGCCCGAGCGGATCATCCCGGTGAGCTGGGCCGCCAACGCGCACACCGCCTACCGGGTCCAGATCGACGTCGAGGCCCTGGACCGCGGCGGCCTGCTGGCGGACATCACCCGGGTCCTGGCCGACAACCACGTCAACCTCATGAGCGCGAACATCGGCACCAGCCGGGACCGGGTGGTCACCGGCCGCTTCGTCGTCGAGCTGGCGGCGGTGGGCCACCTGGACGACACCCTGGCCTCGCTGCGCCGCATCGACGGGGTCTTCGAGGCCCACCGCACGACCTCCGGCTCGGCCCGCCGCCAGGTCTGAGCCGGCGCCCCGCCTTCACGGCGCGCCGGGCGGCACCAGGGCGTCGATGATCCGCTGGGCCCGGGGCCGTCCGACGGCGCAGCCGCCCCGGCAGTGCTGGAGCGCCAGGGACAGGGACTGGCGCGTCGCGCCGTGGGCCCGGGCCGTCAGGACCGCCTGGACGGCCTGGACGGGCGGGGCCGTGCGGGCCAGATCGACGGCGGTGCGCTCCAGGCTCGTGCAGCGCATCCCGGCGATGGTCACCACGTCCCAGCGCGGCAGGCGTCCGCGGCGCACTGAGACATCGGGGCGAACCCCGACGCGGCCCGGCAGATTGACGGTCAGGTGCTGCGGCGCCGGGCCGCCGGCGTGCACCCACAGGGCGCCGTCGTCGGTGAGCACGGCGTAGGGCGGCACGTAGTCCGCCAGCGCGGCCGCGCGTCCGCAGGGCGTGGCGACCAGGTCGAGGGGCACGCGCCCGCCCATGACGGTGAGGAGGATCCTCTCGTCGAGCTCGACCACCCGCAGCAGCGAGGCCTCCTCGTCGCCGAGGCGCCCCAGGATCGGCTGCGTGGGGCGGGGGCGCAGCGCGGTGAGGATGGTTCGTGCGCTCACGGGCGGCGGGGTGCGACGGCGCCGGGCGCTGCGGCCGGGTCGGGCGAGGACGGTTGCGGGTGCGGCGGGCATGCGATCATGGTCTCCGCCGTTGGGCCCCATGACCAGACCGGGCCCCGAACCTGTGGAAAACCGGCGCCTCAGGCTGCTCCGGCTCCGGGCCCGGATGCGCGGGCGCGGCGCGCGGGCGGGCGAACGGAAAGCGCACGCCGGTCCCGCCGCCGGGTGGGGGCGCGGGACCGGCGCGTCGAATCGCGTCTCAGACGCGGGCCGAGCGGCGCACCTGCTCCAGCCAGGCGCGCCGGGCGGTCAGCGCGGCCTCGGCCTCGGCGATCTTCTTGGCGTCGCCGGCGGAGCGGGCCGCGGCCAGGTCGGACTCGAGCTCCGCGATGGAGTCCTCGAGCTGACCGGCCAGCCCCTCCGCCCGGGCCTTCGTCTCCGGGTCGGTGCGGCGCCACTCGGCGTTCTCCGCCTCGCGGATGGCGTCCTCGACGGCGCGCATGCGGCCCTCGAGACGGCGCACGGCGTTGCGGGGCACGCGGCCGGCCTCCTCCCAGGCGTCCTGGATCGGGCGCAGCGCCCTCTTGGCGGCCTTGACGTTCTTGACGGGCAGCAGGGCCTCCGCCTTGGCGATGAGGGCCTCCTTGACCTTGAGGTTCTCGGCGAACTCGGCGTCGGCGGCCTCGTCCTTGGCGCGACGGGCGTCGAAGAAGACTTGCTGGGCGGCGCGGAACCGGGCCCACAGGGCGTCGTCCTCCTTGCGGGAGGCGCGGCCCGCCTTCTTCCACTCCTCCATGAGGGCGCGGTACTTGGCGGAGGTGCCGGCCCAGTCGGTCGACGAGGACATCTCCTGGGCGCGCTTGATGAGGGCCTCCTTGGCGGCCTTGACCTGCGCCTGCTTGGCGTCGAGCTCGCTGAAGAACTGGCGGCGGTGGCGGTCGAAGGTCGTGCGCGCGTGGCTGAAGCGCTTCCACAGGCCGTCCTCGGTGGGGCGGTCCAGGCGCGGACCGCGCCGCTGGGCCCCCTTCCACTGCTCCAGCAGCTCGCGCAGCTCGGCGCCCGAGGACTTCCACTGGGTGCGGCCCGGATCCTGAGCGGCGATCGCCTCGGCGCGCTCGACGATCGCGGTGCGGTCCTTCAGAGCCTGCTCCTTGGCCGCGGCGCGCTCGGCGTTAATGGCCGCCCGGCGCTCAGCGGCGACGGCGCGCAGAGCCTCGAAGCGGGCTCGCAGACCGTCCAGGTCGCCGACGGCGGCCGGGGCGACGAGGGATTCTCCGATCGATTTCACGGTGGAGTCGATCTCGCGGATGGACAGCTGGGGCAGACGCATGGCGAACAGGTCCACGGTCGCCTTGAGGTCCAGGAAGCGGCGCACGTAGAAGGCCATGGCCTCGGCGATGGGGACGTCGGGGAACTGCCCGACCTCCCGCTCGGTGCCGCCGTCCTGGACGTAGACGCGGCCCTCGCCGTCGACGCGGCCCCACTTGGCGGCGTCCATGGCCTCCTCGGGGTCGATCGTCGACTCGGCGGGCGCGGGGGCCTTGGCCGGGGCGGGCGCCGTCCCGGGCTGCTCGGCCGCCTGGGGCGGCGTCGGCTGCCCGGGCGTCTCGGGCTCGGCCGGGGCGGCGGCCTCGGCCGCATCCGCCTGCGTGGCGGCCCCGTCGTCGGCCTTGGCGAGCCGCTCGGTCGTCTCAGCGGGGGGCTGGGGGATGGCGGAGGCGGACTCCGTCTCGGACGTGGCAGTGGGCTCCGGCCCGGCGCTGGGCTGCGTCTGCTCGGTCACGGTGTGCTCCTTCATGGTTGACGGGGTGGGAGCGGGGGAACGCTCCGCTTCCGTTCGCGCCCGGCCGGGGCCGGGTGACTCGGGGTGCCGCCGCGGAAGAACGGCGGCACGATGAGCCTACTCGGCGCGGGCCCGCGCGAAGAACCCGTTCCTTGCGCTGAGCGCGAGAGCACTCCCGTCTTGGAGTGATCGCACGCACAATCGGATGCGCATCTGCGAGCGCGAGTCGGTGCCCGCGGCGGCCGGGCAGGACGGGGTTCTACTCGGTGGGCGCGAACATCATCCCCGGTGTGCCCGTGGCGGCCGGGCGGGACGAAGGCACTGGCGCGGTGGCTGAGAACCGGGCGTCCGGGCCCGCGGCGGTCGCCCGAGGCGGAGAAATGGCGCCCTGGGAGGAACGTTCCGTCCCGCACCCGGTGGCGGTCTCACGAGAACCGCGGAATTACGCAGAAGTGCCCGGGCACCCTCGACGCTTCCGCGCGAACGATCCTCCCGGGGCGCCAGAACCGGACCGACGCCGGACCGTCTGCTGCGCCCTTTCCCCTGCTACGCCTCTTTCCCCTTCACTGTACGAGAAAAAGGGGCGTAGCAGAGGGTGAAGGAGCGCAGCAGACACCGCCCGACCCGCGAGATCGCCGTCGGAAACCTGATAGTCTTCACCCGTGCTCGCGTAAGACGCTCCGAACCACCCGTCAGCCCCCGCAGACCGGAGCTCCGCATGCCCGCGATCACCCTCACCGACCTCAGTTTCTCCTTCACCGCCGAGCCGCTGCTGGCAGGCATCACCCTCACCGTCGGCGACGGCGAACGGGCCTGCCTCGTCGGCCCCAACGGCTGCGGCAAGACCACGCTGCTGCGCCTGATCGCGGGCGACCTCGTCCCCGACTCCGGCGCCGTGCGGGCCCCGCGCGTTGCGCCCGTCCCCGACGCCCTGGCCATGGACGGGAGCGTGGGCGACTACCTCGACGCCGCCGCCGCGCCGCTGCGCGCGCTCATCGCCCGTTTCGAGGCCGCCGGCGCAGCCCTGGCCGAGCGCCCCGACGAGACCGCCCTCGCCCGGGACTACGACGAGCTCCTCGCCGCCGTGACCGCCGCTGACGCGTGGGGTCTGGATACCCGCATCGAGGAGACGCTCGCCGGCCTCGGACTCGCCGCCCTGACCGGCCCCGGCGGCCGCGCCCGCGACCTCGCCGAGCTCTCACCGGGCCTGCGCGGCCGCCTGGCGCTGGCCGCCACTCTGCTCACCCGCCCCGCCGTCCTCCTCCTGGACGAGCCGACCAACCACCTCGACGAGGAGGCCATCGCCTTCCTCGTCCGGACCCTGCGCGGCTGGACGGGCCCCGTCCTGCTCACCAGTCACGACCGCGCCTTCCTCGACGACGTCGCCACCTGCGTCCTCGATCTCGACACCGCCCCCTGGCAGGCCCTCCTGACCGCCGCCGGCGGTGGGAGGGTGCCCGGCATCCAGCGCTGCGCCGGCACCTACTCCGACTACCTGGCCGACAAGGCGCGCGCCCGCGCCTCCCACGAGCGCATCCACGCCGCCCAGCAGGAGGACAAGCGCGCCCTGCGGG
>ERZ773004.1605-NODE-1605-length-10770-cov-3.967895_pt1 | contig 10770 bp, 7 predicted proteins | sample MGYA00580667_ERZ773004 | MGnify/ENA primary metagenome ERZ773004 (study PRJEB29015, sample SAMEA2737963) | human oral metagenome | biome: human oral; feature: human-associated habitat; material: dental | place: China | collected 2123 ... | reverse complement strand
ATAGAGAGCTTATAGGAAGCTTATACGAATCTTGGAAGATTGGTATAGAAAGGGTGTGTAAGTAGTTAAAAATGAGGAGTTAAGAGAGGAGAGTAAGAAGTGATTTTGAGGATAATAAATCGAAAGTAAAGAGAAGTGAATACGTTGGTGTATTGAATGTCAATAGAAGAAGAGTGCTATCTGAATTATTGAAGGGGAAGTGATTAAATAGCATTTTCTCTTCTCTCTGGTAGGCGTATGCTAGTGGAAGGTAGGAGAATAAAGAGGGATTATAAAATAAAAGGGGGTAATTGTTGTCAGTGTGATTATTTTTTGTACCTTTGCACCGAATTACAGAAATGAACACTTGGGGGTCGACCGGTTTTGACAGTAAGTGGCATTAAATAGTAAGCATACCGAGCTGTGAAATGAATGCTCGATAATCTCTATTTCAAAATTTTAAATGGCGAGAATAACTACGCTCTTGCTGCCTAATCTGAAGTTTAGTAAGATTGCTGGCTAAGTCCCTACAAGGTAGGGAAGCGAGATGTCTCTGAAAAGCCCTTGTTGACGGCGTTTCGTACAGAGGCACCATAAAAGTCAACATTGAACCTGCGGTACGCTTCTGCTAACGGTTCTTAATTTTAGGAAGCTAAGCGCAAAATGGGCGGTGCTCGGTCAGTTTTGCGACGAAAATCAAACGAGGACTAAGTATGTAGAAAGCTTTTTGATGACTTATTTGGACGAGAGTTCGATTCTCTCCGACTCCACATTACAATCTCATTATAGAACGAGAACTAAATAGAAAAACACTTCTATTTAGTTCTCGTTTTTGTTCATTTTAGAAGTCTTGTTCACTATATATTTGTTATATTTTTTCATTTATTTATCATTAAGTAGTAAAGTTATTGGCGTTTTCTTGTATTATCTTTATATTTGCGCCTTTAATAACAATAAAGATAATAATGAATACGCTCTTTACTATCGGCATTTTCCTTTGCTTTTTTCTTTCTGTATTGCTCTTTACCAAACGCCCTCAAGCCTTATCGGATAAGGTATTGGCGATATGGTTGGTGTGCATTGGTATTTATCTGCTGAATTACTACCTGCATTATTTGGGTTATTGGGAGAAATATCCACATTTGGTAGGAGCGACGCACCCTTTTCCGCTTTTGTTTGCTCCTTTTGTATATTTGTACGTGTTGGTGTGTTCACGGGAAGACCAACATTTTCATTGGCGCGATAGCTTGCATTTTTTACCTTTTTTGCTCACCTACGTTGTGATGTTTCCCTTTCTTTTTGGCTATTCGGCGACTGAAAAAGCAATGATAGACCAAGCCGATTACCATAGCCCGTATCAATGGTTATTTACAACTTCGTTTGTAGCTTTTGTGACCGTGAGTGTGGTGTATATTGTATTGGCTTATCAGAAAATCAATCAGTATGAGCGGGTAATAGGCGACAATTTTGGCTATAACGAAGGTATTAGTTTGCAATGGCTACGACTGTTGCTCATCGGGTTCGGGCTGATTTTCTCAGTGATGATAGTGGGATATATAGTGCAATTTCTCTTAGAAATAGAGATAGGAGTTAATATAGAACTTATTTTCTTAACACTCTTTGTCTTACTTATAGGGCTTATTGGCTTCTGGGGCATACGGCATCAGGGAATTTTTAGTGTTGAAAAACAAAAGCCTTTTATAAAGAATTTAGTCTTGTCTGACAATTCTCATAGGTCAGACAATATTGAACCTTCTTCATTCTCCAAAACTCCTGAATACCGCAAATCCGGATTGAAAGCCGAAGACGCAACCAGCTTACACCAACAGTTGCTCACACTAATGACTACCGAAAAACCTTATCTCGAACCTAAACTCTCCTTAGCTCAATTAGCTGAAATGTTAGGTGTACTTCCTAATCACCTTTCACAAATTATCAACCAATACGAAGAAAAGAATTTTTATGACTTTGTGAACAGTTATCGTGTCGAAGAGTTTATCACTTTGGCGAAGAAAGACATTGATAAGAATTTTAATCTTTTGGGTCTTGCCTATGAAGCGGGCTTTAACTCTAAGTCCTCTTTCAACCAAGTTTTCAAGAAGATTACGGGTAAAACACCAAGTGAATTTCTGAATTAGGAGCGAGAAGCATAGTTTAGCACGTCCAAACTCTCACGCTACCCCCTCTTTTCACTCCCTCCTACCTGTCCGCCCCGCACAATTCTTCCGGCGAATAAAACCTCCCTAACCCCTTGCCTCACTGCCATTCGTCATTCATTTCTCGTCTCTTGTCATTCGTAATTCGTCATTAAAAAAGCGTCCATTCCCTCACGCTTGGGCGATGCACCTTGTTTTCCACCATACCTTTGCCCCAGAATTTTAAACGTATCACGCAATGAAAACCTTTTTGAACATCGTCCTTTTTTTAGTGCTTTCGCTTGTAGCACACGCACAAGATATTACCCAAACACTTAGGGGTACTATTTATGACCAAAGCAGACAAATAGAGCTCAGTAAAGCTACTTGGGTTATTCCTAATATCAGTTATAAAATAGAATTTTGAAAGTAAAAGCCTCACCCCCGTTCCCCCTCTCCGAAGGAGAGGAGGCAAGCCGTGAAAGCGATTATTGTGAGAGGCTAAACATTGTCTTTATTTTAAAAAATGCTCACTTTTGCAGATTGTCCCCCTTCGGGGGAACGGGGGCTTTCTCATAAATTGAGTTTAACTCTTAAATAAAATGAAAAAGTATAATCACCCTATTTTGTTTTTCACCCTTTCCCTTGTGATTCCTTGGGTATTGTGGTTTGTGGTGGCTTATTGGAGTCACCAGCCAAAAGCACCTAATGCTTTTTGGACAGGTTTTTTTGAATTGGCAGGCTTGTTAGCTCCTGTGGGAGTGGCTACCTACCTCTTTACACGCAATAAGAAGCTCTTATCCGACCTCAAAGCGCGTTTTATTGGCAGAAATTTGCTCACCAACCGCTATTTTTGGATTACCCTCTTGTTTCCACCCCTTTCCATTGTCGTGGCACAGCTACTTTCGCTCGATTTAGGGCATAGTCTCGACCAGTTTTACATTTCGGGACAGCCTAGTTTCAGTTCAGCCCCTTTCAACGCTTGGTTTGTGCTCTGTTTGGCGCCAGTGCTCGAAGAATTGGCTTGGCATACTTATGGCACTGATGCCTTGCGCAGTAGGTGGAGCTTGTTCACCTCATCGCTCATCTTTACCGTGTATTGGGGGTTGTGGCATTTGCCTTTGTTCTTCATAAAAGACTACTACCAAAGCAACATACAAGCTGAGGGGTGGCTCTATACAGCTAACTTTTTTGTGAGTCTGTTTGCCTTTGTGTTTATCATCAACTGGCTGTATTACAAATCGGGACGCAACGTGCTGGTAGCCATATTGTTCCATTTGGTAGCCAATGTTTCCAACGAAATCTTCGCTACCCACCCCGATAGCAAACTGATACAAACAGGCTTATTCGCCTTACTCGTGGGGTATATCCTCATAAAAGAGAGACGATTGTTTTTTAGTAAATAAAATCTTCATTCCACCGAAAAAGCCAATTCTCAAAGGTAAAAAATCGTTGATATACAGCTAGTGTTCGGTGAATGTATCATTAGTGACCCTTGTAGAGCCACTGTAGAGCCACTGTAGAGCCACTGTAGAGCCACTGTAGAGCCACTGTAGAGCCACTGAAGACCCACCTTAAATTCGTTTAGTATATAGTTAAAATATATCTATCTGTCATTCGTCATTCGTTATTTGTTATTTTATTTGGCGGTTAGTAAATAAAGAAGTACTTTTGTTAAACCAAATTGTATTCTGACTATGAAGAAATCAAAATCAGGTGTCATTCATTTTCTTACCAAAGAAGAAGGCGGACGACAACACCCTCCTACGGGTGAGGTCTATTATGCCACCACTTACATCGAGCAATTGCCTCAACCAAATTAGAGCATTATTATTGAATTTGAAGAGCCTATGAAAGAGAGTGAATACAGTGCTTTGTGCCAAGTGAGGTTTCTTGTCGGTCACGCCCCCGCTTATATCTTAGACGAACTTCACGAGCTCAACGTGTATGAAGGTGCTAAAATCGTAGGAAAAATTGTGTTTGATTAGTTATTTTTCGTCGCAAATTTAGCCAAAGTTTAAACATTAGCTAAGTTGAAAGTCTTAAATCAATTTATTAAAACAGTATGAAATCATCAGAAAAAATATTATTAGCCGGAGCGACCGGTTATTTAGGTCAGTTTATATTAGCTGAACTCTTAAAAAAAGAATATCCTACCCGCATTGTGGTGCGTAATAAAGCCAAGTTACCTCCCGCCTTACTTACCCACCCGCTATTAGAAGTAGTCGAGGCTGAGGTAACAAAACCCAATACTTTACTCGGTGTGTGCGAGGGGGTTACCCAAGTGATTTCCACTGTCGGAATTACTCGGCAGAAAGACAAACTCACCTACGAGCAAGTAGATTATGCAGCTAACAAGAACTTGCTTGACGAAGCACTGCGCTCAGGGGTATGTAAGTTCGTATATATTTCCGTATTAAACGGCGAAGCAATGCGTCCTATTGCCATTGGGGCTGCCAAAGAGCGTTTTGTAGATACCCTTAAAACCAGTGGAATGGACTACTGTATCGTGCGTCCATCGGCTTTTTACAGCGATATAGCTACCATCTTTTCAATGGCAAAAGAAGGTAAAGTGCGCCTGTTTGGCAAAGGGCAATACGCTATGAATCCTATTCACGGCGAGGATTTAGCCGAGGTGTGTGTAGCGCAATTAGAGAGCTCCGAAAAGGAAGTGAATGTAGGAGGGGCTGAGGTGTTCACCCAGTATGAAATCGCTGCTTTGGCTTTCGAGGTGTTACATAAGCCTGTGAAGGTCGGTTTTTTGCCTGATTGGGTACGGAAGTCTGTTTTGAAAATAGGCAAATATTTCTTACCTAAAAGTGCTTACGGCACTATAGAATTCGTTTTCACCGTAATGGCAATGGATTCGGTAGCGCCAATGAAGGTAGGAAAACATAGGTTGAAGGTATTTTTTGAGGAACTTCGAAATAAATATTTGCATTTGTAGTATAAAATTACTATTTTTGCAAAGTTATTCTCTACCTCTATGCATTATATTCGTAAAAGCAAATGGAAAACTATTACCACCGTAGGCTTCGCTTTATTTGCGATGTTCTTTGGGGCGGGTAATCTTATATTACCTCCGTTCATAGGTTTAAGAACGGAAGGTGAATGGGGTATGGCGTTGTTAGGCTTTTTTATCACCGCTATTTTAGCTCCTTTTTTAGGGGTGTTAATGGTGGCTAAAACGGGCACTCACTTCACTGATTTAGGGGAGAAAACGCACCCTTGGCTCATTAAAATCCTTACGTTATTAGTTATTTTATGCATAGGTCCTTTGGTAGCTATCCCACGCACCGCTGCTACTACTTTTGAGGTAGGCATACGTCCCTTATTGCCCTCCTTTTCTAAGGTGTGGTTTATCGTTTTATTCTTTGCTGTTGTAACCGCTTTATCTATATCTAAATCCAAGATTGTAAGCATTATAGGCAGGTTTCTCACTCCTTTTCTGCTGATAGTTTTAGTACTGCTTATTGTTTTAGGCGTATGCTTTCCCCCCGATAGTATTACCTCTATGGCATTTACCGCCACCGAAAGCTTTTCCTTAGGTTTCTTAGAAGGCTACCAAACAATGGATTTACTGGCTTCGGTCATCTTTGCAGGTATTGTTATTGCAGCAGTAATAGATAGTGGCTATACCTCACGCAATGAGCGTGTTTCTGTTACTTTTGCGGCTGGAATGCTTTCTACGCTCTGTTTGTTGTTTATTTATGGAGGGCTTATCTACTTAGGCGCCACTACCGATTACCCCTTAACTGATAGCGTACAACGCACTGAACTTCTGTTACACATTTCTCATTCTGTTTTAGGAAAATGGGGTACTATCACTGTTGCCTTAGCTATTGGTTTTGCTTGTCTTACTACCGCTATTGCTCTTACATCGGCAGTGGGCTTGTTCTTTGAAGAAGTAACTCACCAACGCATCCCTTACAAAGTAGGTGCTATAGCCTGTACGCTTATTTCAGTAGTATTATCAATTAACACGGTGGATAATATTATCAATTATGCGATTTATATTCTGCTATTTATATACCCGATAGTCTCTACTCTCATTATAACCGTTTTATTCTTCGACCGCTTTGTAAATAGCAAATTACCCTATATTTTAAGCGTATTGGTCACTGCTATTATTTCCACTATTGATAGCTGTCAAACGTTAGGACTACCCTTTGATAAGCTTTATGAAATTAAAAGCCTATTACCTTTGAGCGATTACGGTTTAGAATGGTTTTTACCTGCCTTGCTAACTTTTATTATTACAGCTTTCATAAAAGGCTTTCAGAAGAAATAATTAGCGTATTATTTGCGGTTTTGATATTTATTTGTACTTTTGCGCCGTCTCATAAGGGGTGCTGTAACAGGCTGAGATTATACCCATTGAACTTGAACGGATAATCCCGTTGAAGGAATGAAACTAAGCAATTGGAGCTTGTTTTTGCTTTTGGGTAGCATAAACAGGCTTTTTTATTTTATTAACACACCAAATAATAGCCTCTTTTATTTGTAAATATTTATTTTACAATGAAAAATGTACTTTTGTACACTGCTATTTGCCTTACTACATCGGCAATGGCACAACAGACAATAGAGCCTGACTCTATCGTCCCTTCACCTAAGCCCATTCAGTTAGACGAAGTATTAGTATCGTCCGTGAGGGCTACCAGAAAACTTCCCGTAACCTTTTCTAACCTCTCTAAGGAGGAAATCAAGACCAAAAATTTCGGTCAGCAGTTGCCTTTGTTGTTAGGTCAGTTGCCTAATGTGGTGAGCTATTCCGAAGATGGTTCGGGCTTCGGTAGTAGCAATATGTTTGTACGTGGGAGCGATTTGTACCGTACTAATGTTACTATCAACGGCGTACCGCTCAACGACTCCGAATCACAAGGGGTATTTTGGTACAATCTCTCCGACTTTGCTTCTTCTGCCGAGAGCATACAGTTGCAACGCGGAGTGGGTACTTCTTCCAATGGAGCAGGAGCTTTTGGTGCAAGCCTCAACGTCCTCACCGATGCCGTACAAGAGCACGCATCAGGAGAACTCGCCAACTTCTACGGTAGTTATAATACTCACAAACACAGCCTTAAACTTTCCACCGGAAAACTCAACGACCGTTTTGAACTCAGCGGACGCTTTTCTGTTATCAAAAGTGATGGGTATCGTGACCGCGCTTCCTCCGACTTAAAATCCTACTTCTTACAAGGCGCTTATAGCCACGGGGGTACGCTCATCAAAGGATTGGTGTTTGGTGGTAAACAAAGTGTGTATCTCACCTATCTGGGAGTAGATAAAGAGACCTTAAATAGTAATCGCCGTTATAATCCTGCGGGAGCCTATAAAGATGCCACTGGTAACAAACGTTTCTACGACAACGAAACCGATAACTATCAGCAAGACCACGCCCAACTGCACTGGACACAACAGTGGAATACTGCGTGGCATACGCAACTTTCCTTCCACTACACCAAAGGCAAAGGTTATTGGGAAAACTATGAGAAGAAAAAATATTCTAAGGTAGGCTTGCCCAAAGTACTCGACGGGGCTGGCAAGGAACAAAAAGCATACATCATTCACCAACAAGGATTAGACAACGATTTCTGGGGAACTACTTTTTCGGCAAACTATCAAAAGGATGGTGTGCAACTGCTCTTTGGAGGATTGCTCAATCGTTATGAAGGGTCGCATTACAAAGACTTGTTATGGGCAGAAAAAGCGCCTTTTGTGTATGGCAATCGTTATAGTTACGAAGGGCTCAACACCAAAGAAGAAGCGGCAGGTTATGGCAAACTCACTTGGCAATTTGCCCCTAAATGGAGCCTGTTTGCCGATGTGCAATTCCGCCACGTAGGGTATAAGGCAAATAAATACAAAATAGATGAAAGCCTTAACAGTTTTAATCCTAAGGCGGGTATTACCTTCTTTTTGGATGCACATAACGACCTTTACCTCTCTTATGCTCGTGCTACCAAAGAGCCTAACCGCTCCGATTACAAGAGCTATTACGAAGCCTTACAGGACGACCCTAATGCTAAAAAACCTATCGCCGAGAAGCTAAACGATATCGAACTCGGTTGGCGACTCACCACCCCCAAAGTGCGTTTGAACCTCAATGGATATTATATGGGCTATGAAGACCAATTAGTGCTTTCGGGTAAACTTAATAGCACTGGTTATCCTATCCGTGAGAATGTGGGTAAGAGCTATCGTGCAGGAATTGAAGCCGATGCGATGGTGCAACTCTCAGAGCGTTGGTTGTGGTCGCCTAACGTAGCTTTTAGCAAAAATATAAACAGAGATTATAAGAGTCAAGATGCTGAGGTAGCCACTCGCACCATTAGCTGGGGCGACACCCGCATTTCCTATTCTCCTGATGTAGTGCTCGGTAATACCATTACTTTTATACCTATTGACGGTTTTCAAATAGGGTTGATTTCTAAATATGTAGGTGCACAATATGTAGATAACACCGAGCGTGAGGGAGCAAAGCTCGATGCTTATTTCGTGAATAACCTCAGTTTGCAATACGAGTGGAAGCCTAAAAGCACTTTCAAATCGGTATTGTTTTCGGTAATGGGGAATAACATTTTCAATACCAAATACACTCCTTACGGCGATAACGGCTACGGAATGGTGTATATTCCCGCTGCCGAAGCGAATTACTTAGCGGGGATAACGCTCAGTTTTTAGGAGATAAAAAATAAAGTCCGCTATAGTTTTTGTTATTTTGTTTTGAAGTTTCCATTTCTTTTATTATCTTTGTCGCGTAATAAAAAACAAACCTTATATGAGAAAGTTTTATCTATTTTTATCGTAGCAGGACTCTTCTTTTCCTGCCAACGCGAAGAGGCAGACGCCCCGTTCGCAACCGACACAGATATTTCAGTATTGCCCAGAACTGAAACGAAGGCTTCCGACAACGGACTTTTAGGCTGGGTAGCTCTCACAGGGCAAACCCATATTTCGGCAGAAGAAGCCCAAGAAACCGCTCTCGCTACCGCAATGCAAATGCGTGAAGTAGAGGGTATTGTTACCAAAGCTCCCTTAAAAATTGGCTCGATTGAGGTAGTAAAAGGCGACACTCGTAAGCCTTACGTACCCACCAAAGGCAACGCAAAACCTGAACAAGCCGATGTGTACATTGTAAACTTTGCCAATAACCAAGGCTATGTAGTAACCTCAGCTGATAGGCGCGTTCCTGGCGTATTAGCCTACAACTCCTACGGACATCTCGGCGACACTATTAGCAACCCAGGGCAAGCGATACTTTTTAGCTATATGCAGGAATATATAGAGGAACAGCGTGTCGCCTTTGAAGCTAATAAAGAAAAACTCGCTACCGAAGCAAAAGAAACTATTTTTAAAAACCTTCCTAAAGAACGGCAAGCAGAGCTGATAGCACAGGGACTCTTTGATAAAGAGGGTAAATGGATAAGAACGAAAAAGGAACCTGATGAGTTTATTAGTATATGTGATTTGGCTAAACAGAATAGAGAGAAACAAAGAATGGGAATCAAAAATGATTGTGAAGTGTGTGAAATGGGAGTAAGTGGCAAAGTTGGAGAATGGGAAACAATTCATCTAATTCCTCCTTTAATTAAAACTCTTTGGCATCAAAGTGGAGAATATAATAATAAAGTACCTATAAAATGTACTGAAGATGAAGAAGCTCTTATAGGGTGTGTAGCTATTGCTGTAGGACAACTGATGGGATATTATAAAAGACCTTCTTTTTTTAAGGAACGAGAAATGCATTGGGATGATATGACTAAAGTAGATGCAGGTGATATGTTTTCTACCATTGATAACTATAGCGTAGGGTATAACTCTACTGCAAAAGAAGATATACAATACCTTTTAGCGCATTTAGGTGATGGTGATCTCTTGAATATGGATTATGGCTGTGGTAGTAGTGGTTCTAATATAGTAAAAGCTATTGAAACCTTTATAAAATTAGGGTATATAGTAGCTCAGCAAAGTGATTATAACAATGACTTAGTTGTTCAACAAATAGTAAATAACAATCCTGTTTATATAAGGGGCAAAAGTAAAAAGAAAGAACATCGCCTTTTAGGCATAAACTTCTACAACACCTACGATGGAGGGCACGCTTGGATTATTGATGGTTATGTTTCGAAAACAAGAAGAATATCTTATTATAGTGAATGTCCTCCAGATGAAGGACAATTTGTTGGAGGAACTGATGAATATTTTAGCTTAGTTCACCACAATTTTGGATGGGGAGGATTTCGAGATGGGTCTAGTACTAGCGGAACAGGATGGTACCGCCCAGATATTTTTGATACTAATGGACATAAAAGACCATCAAATACCTACAAAGGAGGTGAAAAAGGGAATTACCAATACGACATAAAAACTATGTATATTAAATAATCATTGTCCTATGAAAAAGTTTTTATTTTTAGCAATAATGTTAATGACATTGACATATTGTAAAAAAAAATGTGGATTGTTCAACTCCTCCTCCTGATTTTATTTTACTTGTAAACAAAAACTCCGAACTCTATAAAGAGTTTATTAATCAAGAGGGGAAGATTGATAAGGCTAGCATTTTTTTCTACAAACAAGTTGGTAATGAAAAAAAACAATACGATATAGTATTCGGTACTTTTAAACCAGAAAACAATAATGATTATTTGCA
>ERZ773004.1600-NODE-1600-length-10797-cov-38.753770_pt1 | contig 10797 bp, 10 predicted proteins | sample MGYA00580667_ERZ773004 | MGnify/ENA primary metagenome ERZ773004 (study PRJEB29015, sample SAMEA2737963) | human oral metagenome | biome: human oral; feature: human-associated habitat; material: dental | place: China | collected 2123 ... | reverse complement strand
TGGGCGAGGACTTAGCTAAGAAGTTAGTCATCACCAATCCGAATCAGCTGGCGGAAACCTTTGAGCCGGTAGAGGTTGTCAAGGGCGACCTCTATACACCTTTCATTGACAAGGCTGAGGAAACAGTTGCCGAGTTGACCTATCAAAAGGCCTTTGAGATTTATGGCAATCCGCTACCGGATATTGTGGACTTGCGGATCGAAAAAGAGCTGACCTCCATCTTGGGGAATGGCTTTGCCGTGATTTATCTGGCTTCGCAGATGCTGGTGCAACGCTCCAACGAGCGGGGCTATCTGGTGGGTTCACGGGGGTCTGTCGGTTCCAGCTTTGTTGCGACCATGATTGGGATTACCGAGGTTAATCCCCTGTCGCCTCACTATGTCTGTGGCAAATGCCAATACAGCGAGTTCATCACGGATGGTTCCTATGGTTCTGGCTTTGACATGCCGGATAAGGACTGTCCGGAGTGCGGCCACAAGCTGAGCAAGAATGGTCAGGATATTCCTTTTGAGACCTTCCTTGGATTTGACGGGGACAAGGTACCTGATATTGACTTGAACTTCTCTGGAGAGGATCAGCCGAGCGCCCACTTGGACGTGCGGGACATCTTTGGTGAGGAGTATGCCTTTCGGGCTGGAACCGTTGGTACCGTTGCCGCTAAGACGGCCTATGGATTTGTCAAAGGCTACGAGCGCGACTATGGGAAGTTCTACCGAGACGCCGAAGTTGAGCGTTTGGCGCAGGGAGCTGCTGGAGTCAAGCGGACTACTGGACAACACCCGGGCGGAATCGTTGTTATTCCTAACTACATGGATGTTTATGACTTTACACCAGTCCAGTATCCAGCTGATGATGTGACGGCCGAGTGGCAGACCACCCACTTTAACTTCCATGATATCGATGAAAATGTTCTCAAGCTAGACGTTCTGGGACACGATGATCCGACCATGATTCGGAAGCTTCAGGACTTGTCTGGCATTGATCCTAATGATATTCCTATGGATGATGCAGGCGTCATGGCCCTCTTTTCTGGAACAGATATTCTGGGTGTGACTCAGGAGCAAATCGGCACGCCGACTGGTATGCTGGGAATTCCGGAGTTTGGGACCAACTTTGTACGGGGTATGGTTGATGAGACCCATCCGACGACATTTGCCGAGCTCTTACAGCTATCTGGCCTTTCTCATGGTACGGATGTTTGGCTGGGCAATGCTCAGGACTTGATCAAGCAAGGGATTGCTGACCTATCCACCGTTATCGGCTGTCGGGACGACATCATGGTTTACCTCATGCACAAGGGATTGGATCCTAAGATGGCCTTTACGATCATGGAGCGCGTGCGGAAGGGCCTTTGGCTGAAGATTTCTGAAGAAGAGCGCAATGGCTATATCGCAGCCATGAAGGAAAACAATGTGCCAGAATGGTACATCGAGTCCTGTGGAAAAATCAAGTACATGTTCCCCAAGGCCCATGCGGCAGCCTATGTTATGATGGCCCTGCGGGTGGCCTACTTCAAGGTGCATCATCCGATTTATTACTATTGTGCTTATTTCTCCATTCGGGCTAAAGCATTTGATATCAAGACAATGAGTGGCGGACTTGATGCTGTCAAGCGCCGGATGGACGAAATCGCTGAAAAGCGTAAGAACAACGAAGCCTCCAATGTAGAAATTGACCTTTATACGACCTTGGAAATCGTCAATGAAATGCTGGAGCGGGGCTTCAAATTCGGAAAGCTGGATCTCTACAAGAGCCATGCGACCGAGTTTCTCATCGAAGAGGATACCCTTATCCCACCATTCTCTGCTATGGACGGTCTAGGTGACAACGTTGCCCGCCAAGTGGTCAGAGCACGGGAAGAAGGTGAATTCCTCTCTAAGACGGAACTCCGCAAACGCGGCGGCCTCTCTAGCACCCTAGTTGAAAAAATGGACGACATGGGAATTCTAGGCAATATGCCTGAAGATAACCAGTTGAGTTTGTTTGATGAGTTGTTTTAAGAAGGATGTTTATGGAAAATATTACGAAACAATTTAATGCGGTTGCTTTAGAATATGATTGGGTAATCACTCTTTTGGAAGGCAAGCCCGATTATCTACTGGATAATTTGCCTGACCGTAGAGTTTCCGCTTTGGATATTGGTTGTGGCGGAGGGAATACCTGCATTTTTCTGTCTTCATATTTTCAACATGTGACAGGAATAGATCTTTCTGCGGATTTTCTGCAGATAGCAAAAGATAAAGTAGAAAAAGAAGATTTACAGAATGTAGAATTACTGCAGGATGATTTTTTAACCGCTGATTTTGAAAAGCAATTTGATTTTATTTTCAGTCGAACGACATTTCATCATTTGGACATCCCTAAAGCTTTGGAAAAATGTAAGAAATTATTAAAGCAAGGTGGTATCTTGTTTGTTATGGACAATGTATCAGAAAAGCCCACTCCTTCAACTTGGACCTATATTGTAGGCGCCTATTTAGATTTTCCTCGACACTGGAAAAGATTCGGCTTGAAAAATGCCAGAAGAATCTTCAAACATAGCACCTCCAAATCTTGGCTCAATCATTTAGCAACAGATCGCTACCTTTCTAAAAAAGGATATGAAGAGATTTATGGGAAGTTGCTGCCAGGCTGTAAATTAATTTCGGATGGCTGGAATATGAAAGTCATCTGGCAAAAAAACAGTGTATGATTAGCAAAGAAAGGACTATCTCATGAGACTTACTATTTCCGCTCAGGATAAGCCAGTGCAAAAGGTGTTTGATTACCAGTTGGATCTTGATTCAGATACGATTTTGAAAATGACCGCCTTGATTTGCGGTACGGTGGCGGCGGTTAGCCTGCTGTCCCTGTTTAAAGAGAAATAACAAAAGAAAAGGAGAAGCAGCATGGTTCTGCCAAATTTTAAAGAAAACTTAGAAAAATATGCTAAACTATTGGTTGCCAATGGTATCAATGTGCAGCCGGGTCACACGGTGGCGCTCAATATTGATGTGGAGCAGCGTGAGCTGGCTCACTTGATTGTCAAGGAGGCCTATGCTCTGGGTGCTCACGAGGTCATCGTCCAGTGGGCGGATGATTTGACTACGCGGGAGAAATTCCTCCATGCGCCGATGGAGCGCTTGGACAATGTTCCAGACTATAAGGTGGCTGAGATGAACTATCTCCTCGAAAAGAAAGCCAGCCGCTTGGGCGTTCGTTCATCTGATCCGGGGGCTTTGAATGGCGTGGATGCTGAGAAATTATCAGCTTCTGCTAAGGCTATGGGCATAGCCATGAAGCCGATGCGGATCGCAACCCAATCCAATAAAGTCAGCTGGACAGTCGCTGCAGCAGCCGGTACAGAGTGGGCTAAGAAGGTCTTTCCAAACGCAGCCAGTGATGAGGAAGCGGTAGACTTGCTTTGGGATCAGATTTTCAAAACCTGCCGTGTCTATGAGGATGATCCAGTAGCCGCTTGGCAGGCCCATGAAGAAAAACTCAGCTCAAAAGCTAAGGTTCTAAATGAGGAGCAATTTACTGCTCTGCACTACACAGCTCCGGGGACAGACTTGACATTGGGCTTGCCAAAGAACCACCACTGGGAGTCAGCTGGCAGTCTCAATGCCCAGGGCGAGTATTTCATTGCTAATATGCCAACAGAAGAGGTCTTTACAGCACCGGATTTCCGTCGAGCTGAAGGTTTTGTGACTAGCACCAAGCCTCTCAGCTACAATGGCAACATCATCGAAGGCATCAAGGTGACCTTCAAGGATGGCCAGATTGTGGATATTACTGCTGAAAAGGGAGACCAGGTTATGAAAGATCTTGTCTTTGAAAATGCTGGTGCGCGTGCTTTAGGTGAGTGTGCCTTGGTACCAGATCCAAGTCCGATTTCTCAGTCAGGCATCACCTTCTTCAATACTCTCTTTGATGAAAATGCTTCTAACCACTTGGCTATCGGTGCAGCCTATGCGACCAGTGTAGTTGGTGGAGAGAATTTATCCGAAGAAGAGCTAGAAGCAGCGGGTCTCAACCGCTCGGATGTCCATGTGGACTTTATGATTGGCTCTAACCAGATGGATATTGACGGTATCCGAGAAGACGGCAGCCGTGTAGCAATCTTTAGAAATGGAGACTGGGCAATCTAAGATTTCGAGCTGCCCTAAATGGCGCATTCCATAATGATAGCTTCCACTTGCTTCTTGAGAAGCCTTGCTAGAAATATAGAAAGAAGGGGCATATATGATTGGTAGTATGTTTGTCGGTTTTATTATCGGCCTTATCGCCGGGGCTATTACCAGCCGAGGGGAGCGCATGGGCTGTATCGGAAAAATCCTTTTGGGCTGGTTCGGTTCATGGCTTGGGCAATTGCTTTTTGGCCACTGGGGACCGATGTTAGCGGGCACAGCCATTCTTCCCTCAGTCTTGGGTGCTGTGATCCTCTTGGCTCTTTTCTGGGATCGAGGCACCTAGGATAGTGTAAAAGAAATACCTAGACGTGAAAACGTCTAGGTATTTTTGATTGCAAATATGGTCGTTTATTCCAGTACCAGCATGCCGTCTTTCACTGCAAATGGATCTTTTTCATTGATGCGGTCGTAGAACATGATGCCGTTGATGTGGTCGATCTCGTGTTGAACCACGATAGAATTGTAGCCTTTGAGTTTGATGCGGTGTTTTTGACCGTCCTTGTCAAAGTAATCCACGGTCACTCGTGCATGACGCACAACATAGCCTGGCACCTCTCGGTCAACAGATAAGCAGCCTTCTCCATCAGCTAAGGCAGCATCTTGCACAGAGTGGGCAACAACTTTAGGATTGTACATGACCTGAGCTAGGGAGTAGGCTTCTTTAGGCGGATTTCCTTCTTCGTCCTCCAGATTTGGCACCAGCACAGCGATAATCCGCTTAGAAATATCCAGCTGAGGCGCTGCTAGACCGACTCCGCCACGGAGCCCCATTTTTTCCGCCATGACAGGATCTTGAGAATGTTTCAAAAACTGCATCATTTTCTCACCTAAAATGATTTCCTGATCAGATAAGGGAAAGCTGACTTCCTCAGCCACTGCACGCAAGGTAGGATTCCCCTCACGGATAATGTCGCTCATATCGATCAAATGAGCTGCTTTGGTTAATTTATCCATAACCGATTTTTTTTCACTAACAGACATGATTCTCTCCTTTTTCTTTCTTTCATCATAACACAAATCCCGCCAGAAATAAAGAAAGGGCTTGTCCTTTTATCAGAGGAGAAATTTTTCGAAAGAATACTCTTTTTAATGGCTGAATTTTTAAGAAAAGATGATTGCGTCTTTTTCTAAAAAGCTGTATGATAGAATGAGTGTGATTTTTAAAGGAAAATAGAATGAAAAAGTTTATGGAAAAAGTGAGTATTCTCTCACTTTCTTTGGTGTTGACGACCTCCTTTTCGATTTCCAGTGCCCAATCGGCTATGTTTGCTTTTTATAAAGACCTGCCAGAAAGCTGGATTGAATTGTTGGTTTCTCTCCCATCGGCTGGGATTATGCTCATGCTAATCTTAAATGGTCTGGTGGAGAAATATTTATCGGAACGAAAGATGATTGTGACGGGGCTCTTGATATTCGCTCTTTGCGGCTTTGTTCCTCTCGTGAATAAGGCATACTGGGTGATTTTTGTCTCGCGTCTGATCTTTGGTATGGGAGTTGGTTTGCTCAATGCCAAAGCCATTTCGATTATCAGCGAACGTTATGAGGGCAAGGAACGGATTCAGACCCTCGGTCTACGTGGATCGGCTGAAGTTGTCGGGACGGCTCTCTTGACACTTGGAGTGAGCCAGTTGCTTCGCTTTGGCTGGGAAATTTCTTTCTTGGTCTATGCTTCGGGGTTGATTGTTCTAGCCCTCTACCTGCTCTTTGTGCCTTATGGCAAGGAGGAGAAGCATCATGAGGCTCATCAGGAAGGCAAGGACTTGACAGCTGCACAGTGGTTTTTGACAATCGGCCTAGCCCTAGTAGCAGCGGTGATTGTCTTGACGAATGTGGTTATCAACGTGCGCGTGCCTGGACTGGTTGAAAAGTCTGGTATGGGAAGTGTTCAGACAGCAGGTTTGATTCTTTCAACTATGCAGTTGATTGGTATTGCCGCAGGCTTGTCCTTTGCACCGCTTCTTCATTATTTCAAGGAAAATTTATTGACGGTTGCAGGAGTGGCCTTTGGCCTTACTTCCATCATGATTGGTTTAGTACCCAATCTCTTGCTCTTGAGTGTGGTTACCATCGCTTCTGGCTTTGTTTATAGTGTCAGTCTGACAGCGATTTTTCATATTCTTTCAGAGAGAATCCCTAGCAAATCCTTGAATCAAGCAACTTCGATTGTGATTTTAGGCTGTAGTGCCGGAGCGACTGCTACAACCTTTTTCTTGTCTTTGATTAGTCAATTTTCAAGCCAAGCTTCCTTTATTTTTGGCGTTTTGGGAAGTCTGATGGTTTTAATGGCAGTGCTGGCATTCGGCATTCTCAAGAAAAAGTCTGCTTAGGAGAAGAATATGCGTCTGGATAAATTTTTAGTGGAAAGTGGACTTGGATCGCGCAGTCAAGTCAAGCAACTATTGAAAAAAGGTCAAGTCTGGGTCAATGGGGCAGCGGTCACGTCGGCTAAGACACAGATTGATGAGCGGTCAGATCAGATTGTGGTGGATGGTCAGACCCTGGTTTATGAAAAATTTGTCTATTACCTATTGAACAAACCCAAGGGTGTTATTTCTGCCACTGAAGATGACCGCCATAAAACCGTTTTAGATTTATTAGACGATACTGCCCGCCAAAAAGAAGTCTTTCCTGTGGGGCGGTTAGATGTGGATACGCATGGCCTCTTACTTTTGACCAATAATGGTCAGCTATCGCATGCTATGCTGTCTCCCAAGCGCCATGTAGCTAAGGTTTATCAGGCCCAGGTTGCCGGTCTGATGGATCAGGCAGATGTTGAGCGTTTTGCCCAAGGAATCGAACTCAAAGATTTCAGTTGTCAGCCTGCCCAGCTCGAAATTATCGAAAGAGATGAAGGAGCACAGACCAGTTTGGTTCATATCACGCTCTCAGAAGGTAAGTTTCATCAGGTGAAGCGGATGGTTCTAGCGTGTGGGAAGGAAGTCACCGACCTTCAGCGCTTGTCTATGGGACCTCTCCAGCTTGATCCAAGTCTGGAACTGGGCCAATGGCGGCGCTTGACAGAAGAAGAAATGCAGAGCTTGGAAATTTTTCAAGTTGAACTATAGAAAACTAGGAAAGTGGAGCAATATACTTGTTTCACTTTTTTGCTTTATTTGACAGTTAAGCCTTGATATGATAAGATTTAGGTAACTATATCTAGAAAAAGTTTCAGAGGAAATTATGGCAATTGAAAAGACAGTCAGCGAGCTGGCCGAGATTTTAGGAGTCAGCCGTCAGGCAATTAATAATCGTGTCAAGGCTCTGCCGCCAGAAGATACAGAAAAAAATGAAAAAGGGGTTACAGTCGTGACCCGTAGTGGCCTGATTAAGCTAGAAGAAATTTATAAAAAGACCATTTTTGAAGATGAGCCAGTTAGCGAAGAAGTCAAACAGCGCGAGTTGATGGAAATCTTAGTGGATGAAAAAAATGCTGAGATTTTGCGCCTTTATGAGCAACTCAAGGCTAAAGATAACCAGCTGGCTAAGAAAGACGAACAACTCCGTGTCAAGGACGTGCAGATTGCTGAAAAAGATAAGCAGCTAGACCAGCAGCAGCAGTTGACAGCCAAGGCTATGAGCGAGCGGGAAACCCTTCTTTTGGAGCTGGATGAAGCCAAGGAGAAGGTACAAAAGCAGGAAAACAAAGGATTTTTCGCCCGTTTATTTGGTAAATAAGAAAGAAAATCTCAGTTGAAAAGCTGGGATTTATTTGTCAAAGAAGGGGTGGAGCCAAGATGGCAATAACAGGAGCGGACTCACTGTAGCCACTGTAACTTGACTGCCCCTGTTTCGCCCAAATTTCTGAAAGAAGAATAAGATGAAACCAGAAAAACTTAGCTTTAAGCGCTTTTATCATAATTTAGATAAGATCCTAGTTCTCTTTTTCATGGTCTTTATGATGATGGAGTATGCTTGGATTCCCTTTAATTCCTATGCAGCAGAATACCTGCTCAAACAGACAGGCTATCTCTTTTTGTCTTATAACAATGTCTGGGCAGTCCTCAGCTCTAATTGGCTGGTCGGTCTAGGTTTTCTAGTCCTCGTTGTGGTCAATCTCTTTGTCGCCTATTTCCAGAGCGGCATGATTTTCATGGGGATTCGCAATCTCTTGGATAAAGAAAATCGACCGGTATTCGCTTTTCTTGGAAAAACATTCAGGGATAGTTTTGCTATTGTCAAGAAGGCTGGCCCAGGGAAAATGCTCTTTATCGTACTTTATATGGGTTTTCTTTTTCCTTTCTTGCGCCAAATTTTGAAAATTTACTATCTCAATAAAATTTTGGTTCCGGATTTTATTGTCACCTATTTGGCAAATAATATTTTGTTCGCTGTTTTCATGGGACTTCTTGTGGTTGGCATGCTTCTGGTGGCAGTGCGACTAATGTTTGCCCTACCACAGCTCTTTTTTGAGCATGCCACAGTTCCTCAGGCAATTCGCTTTAGTCTGGTCAAGACTAAGAACCGCCTTTTCTTTTACACTAGGCATCTTTTTTGGATTATTATCAAAAGCTTTCTGCTTTATACTTTTCTCTCAGCTCCAGCTATACTAGGACAGCAGTACATGCACACTCAACCAAATGAGCTTGTCCTCTTTAGCGGTATTGTAGCTTTTGTCCTGATTAAGTTTGCCTACTATGCTATGTTGTCCTATTTCCTTCTCAAATTTGTCTCCTTCCTGACAGATCGTACCTTAAATGACTATCCAACGAAAAGTGGCCTGTCTCTAATGCGTTGGTTTGTTCTGGCTATTGCTGGCTTAAGCTTTTCATTAGAAGGTTATGTCTATCTAAATTTCCCTTTGGAGAATGTTCCGATTACGATTTCCCATAGAGGAGTTTCGAGGGAGAATGGAATCCAAAATACCGTAGAAGCGCTGGAAAAAACAGCATTGCTCAAGCCTGACCTGGTAGAAATGGATGTGCAGGAAACTAAGGATGGGCAATTTGTCATGATGCATGATGCAAACCTGAAGCAGTTGGCAGGCCTGGATGCCCAACCTCAAGACTTAACCTTGGCTGAGTTGACTTCGCTAGAGATTTCAGAAAATGGCTATCGAGCTAAGATTTCTAGTTTTGACGATTACTTTACTCGAGCCAATCAACTCGGACAGCGCCTCTTGATAGAAATCAAGACCAGCAAGAAAGACTCCAAGGATATGATGGAGCGATTCTTGAGCAAGTATGGTGCCAAAATCAAGGTTTATCAACACCAGATTCAGTCTTTGGACTACCAAGTTATCGATCAGGTAGTTAATTATGACTCTTCTATCCCTAGCTTTTTTATCCTGCCTTATAATACAATCTTTCCACGAACCAAGGCTTCTGGCTACACCATGGAGTATTCAACCTTGGATGAAAATTTTGTCAATAAACTCTGGCAATCCGACAAACATCTCTATGACTGGACCATTAATGATGAGGATAGTATTGTCAAATCTTTTCGCTTAGGAGTGGATGGGATGATTACAGATGATTTAGAGTTGGTTCAAAGTTCTATAAAAGAACTCAAGGATGATCCGGACTATACTACCCTTCTATTAAATAAGTCTTTAGACTTGCTAAGTTTTTCTTAGGATAGCAGTGGAACATGAACACGAGTAATAGAGTAGAGTCATTGCATGGCTACCATAATATTCAGAAAATTATACCTTTGTCAATGATGAGGTGTAAAGCTATAACTTTCTAAAAACTTGATATTATACTCTACACAGCGAGTAACATCTTTGTAGAATTTTCATTTTTTTATTGGTGTATCCGCTTAGTCTATCTAAAATATGTAATTACACGCCAGTATCCGTTTGCAGAATTTTTGGATGATAAGCAAAATAACGAATGATCAATTTCAAAAATTAAATTTTAGGAGGAGAGTTTTACTATTTAAAAGATTGACGAGTGGGTTGAAGTATGTTAGAATGAACGCGTAAGCTTACTAATCAAATAATAGAGAGAGGGTGCTTATGGACACAGGAATATATTTAGTTCTAATAGAAGAAAAAATATGGGTGCAACAGGTAGAATGCTTGTATGACTAAATTATGGTGGTGCCGGTCAAAGCACTTGGTCTTATAGGTTTTTGAATTAACAATTTAGATTGCTTTAATTTAGGTATTGGTAAGTATGAATTAATTATAATTTAATTTAGTGGCAGATGAATCGTTGATTTTTCTATTAGTTATATTGTATTTGTACTAGCTAAGTTAAAAGGAGGATTTCAATGGAAACAAAAAAGATTCATGAATTAACAACTCAAGAGCTACTGACAATCAGCGGTGGTATTTCAATGGTGTTTATTGAGGGGGGAGGAGGAGGATATGCACTCTTCAGCCCTCATGATTATCAAAAGTGGTATAGATGGGGACGTTACTGATATAGGAGTGTAAAGAAGTCAAACTTTTTATCAACTGTATTGAGTGGTGTCATCTAAGTTTTGGAGAAGATTAATAAGGTCTTCTCTTTTTTGTGTTTTGGACAATATGTCTTAAGGCTTTATAAGCTACGTGATAGAAAGTTTTTTGTGTAATGAAGCTAAATTATACGTTTGAGTAATAGGAGTTCTATAGCATCCAAAAAGGTGGTATTGTATTATTGCGTGTCTAATATATTTTTAATAAAACTGATTGTTTCAA
>ERZ773004.1595-NODE-1595-length-10826-cov-5.895367_pt1 | contig 10826 bp, 7 predicted proteins | sample MGYA00580667_ERZ773004 | MGnify/ENA primary metagenome ERZ773004 (study PRJEB29015, sample SAMEA2737963) | human oral metagenome | biome: human oral; feature: human-associated habitat; material: dental | place: China | collected 2123 ... | reverse complement strand
GATCATCCAATAATAGATTATCCTAAAAAAATAATAGAGGAAAAAAGATGTCCTATTTTTAAAAGAAGATCCTTTTTTAATCCTTATGATGATTTTTTGACACGTAGTATAGGTGGACAATCATTAAAACTATATAATTATTTAAAAGAAAATAAAAAATATGATACTGATTTAATTTGGGAAAATTTATTAAGAACAGAAAACATGTATGATATAAAAAATACTTTACATTTAAATTACAGCTTACCAAGCAGTTATACATTAAATAAATTAGAAAATAATCATAAAATAGGGCTATTTTTACATATTTATTTTGAAGATTTAATAGATGAATGTTTTGAGTATTCTTCTAATTTGCCAGAGCATGCAGATATATTTATAACTACAAATAGTGAAGAAAAGAAAAAAAAGATAGAAGAAAAATTTTCAACTTTAAAAAACAAAGTAGATATAAAAGTAATTGAAAATAGAGGAAGAGATGTCAGTGCATTTTTAATTCCAAATAGTGAAGAAATTCTAAAATATGATATAGCATGTTTTGCTCATGACAAAAAAACTAAGCAGTTAAAGCCTCAATTAAAAGGAGAAGACTTTAAATATAAATGTTTTGAAAATATTTTAGGGAGTAAAGAATTTGTATGTAATGTTATAAATTTATTTTTGGAGAATCCTAAATTAGGATTACTATCACCATTTGAACCTAATCACGCAGAATTTTATTCCAATATTGGAAGGGAATGGGGACATAGTGGAAATAGCAACTATTCTCTAACATGTGATTTATTAAGTAAATTAGATATAGAAATAAATGTTGATAAAAATAAAGCTCCTGTAGCACCGTATGGCACAATGTTTTGGTTTAGACCAAGAGCATTTAAAAAGATATTAGAAAAAGATTGGAAATATGAAGATTTTCCAAAAGAGCCTAACAAAATTGATGGAACTATATTACATGCTATAGAAAGAATTTATCCCTTTGTTGCTCAAGATGCAGGATATTATTCAGCTAATTTATTAAATGAGGAATATACAAAAATTGAATTAACAAATTTAAATTTTATGTTAACTGAATTAAATAAAGCATTGTACTCTAATAAAGTATTGTCTAAAAATGGGGTACATTACTTTTTAGTAAGAAATTTGAAGGAGTTATTAGGAGGTAAATTAAGTTTTATAAAATTATTAAGAATATATGCGGTTGCTAAGTTACCTAATTTTATTAAGAAACCTTTGGTAATAATAAAAAATAAAATAAAAATATTTTTTAAAAAAATAAAAACAAATTAAATTTATCTGATTAAATATATAAATTTGGAAATTCAATCAAGTAAACGATACTCATCTTATAAGAAATAAAGTCTCCACATTAAAGATAAAAGATATTAAAATACTGAATAATTCTATTATTTAAAAATATTTAGGATAATAGGATAAATAATATTATTAGAACTAATAAAAACAAGATATCTAATAATTATTTAAATAGAAGAAAATAATTTTGATAGAATGAAGTTTACTAGATTACGAAAAAAAGTTAAAATAAAGGTATGTATAATACTTAAGATTGTTATAAGAAGATTTTAAATAATAAATTAGAAAACAGGAGCTAAAAATGATAACTAAGAAATTAAAGAGGTCTGCTGAATATTATCCAAGAGACAAGGTAAGGTTATTTTTGACTATATTTTTTCTTGTAGCAGGAATAATACTTCCCTCCTTTGTTTCCATAAAAAACGGGGCTGACAGGGAGGTAGTGTCAAAACAGTACGAGCTGGATCTTGTAGGAGAGATTATCAGAGGCTCCTCTTTTCAGGAAAGAATATATATTCCAAAGCATGTAAAAAAATATGGAGTAATGTTTGCAACTTATAGAAGAAAAAATACTGGGAAAATAAAAATAGAGATTACCCAAGGTGACAGGAAAAGCACCGAAATAGTTGATGTTGCGAAAATAAAGGACAACGACTACCACTATTTAAATATAAGAAGCTTAAAGCCAGGAGAAGCAGTGCTTAGAGTTGAAGGTATCGACGGCACAATTGGAAATGCTGTTTCAATGCATAAGACAGCGGATATAATGTATAGCGAGATGATACAAAATGGAGAGCCTAGTCAGCGATCTTTTGTTCAGAAAATTTTATTTTCGGAATATAATGGGACTGTGAAAGGTCAGATTATATTTACAATACTGTCAGTTCTATGCTATATTTACTTCCTGAGCCTTCTATGGGATGAGGAAAGAAATAGCAGGAAAATATATATGACAACAGTCCTGCTGATTTATCTTGTGGTAGCTTCAAGAGCTCCAGTTTTGACTTTTAGGGTGGAACCTTTTGCTGAGCAGATATTTAACTTTCTGTATAATGCAAGGACATACGGCATCGTAAAAAATCTTACATTGATGGAGGGAGGCTATCTTCCGCTATTTCATAGGATAATAGCCTTGCTAATAGTAAAACTTGGATTTAATGCAAAGATAACAGTATATCTGATGTCAAATGTTGCAGTTTTGGTTGTGGGGATGATGGTGTCAGTATTCATGTTGAAGCCATACAGGAAATATGGGGATGTATTTTACAGATTTGTTGTCTGCATGGTATTTGGTGCATTTGGCATATCTTCCACATATATAGAGACACATACGTTTATAACGATGGCATATCTGAACATAGTGCTGCTGTTCTATATAAGTCTTTTAGATTTTAAAAAAATGAAGAGAAGCAGATACATATTGTTAATGGTGCTTGTTTTTCTTTTGACGCTATCAAAGTTTCTGTATGTCGTGCTTCTGCCGATAAGTGTGGTGCTATTAGTTTTTATGTGGAAGAAGCTGGCAAACAGGGAGAAGATATGTTTGGGGTTAGTTTCGCTGGCATCTGTTATACAAATTTTATATACTTATAGAAATAGAAAGCTATGGATAAAAGGAGACGAACCTAAATTTAGCATAATTGAAGCAGCAAATGTTGTTATTCATCAAACAGTACAGCAATTTATAAATATTTTTAATTCTGGGGTAGATTCATCAGAGAATATTTTAAATTTAAACATTCTACATTTAATAATTTTTTTGATAGTTTTAATATTTTTGATACGATTGGTAATTAGAATTAGAAGCAGAGAAGGTGTTATTATTTTGTGCCTTTTGGGTGTAGCTTTTGGTATTCCGAGTATAAATGCACTGTCGAGAATATGGAATGGGGACTTTGAATTATGGAGCAGTTCTATAGGAGCAATAAATATATGGCATTCCATATTAATAAAAGTATCTATATTGTCAATACTAATTCTTTTACTATACATCATAAAAACAGAAAAGATATCTAATAAAAATTTAATTTTGAAAAAATATATGTTTTCTATTGTAATAATATTTTTAATAATCAGATTTTCACCTTTTAAAAATGAAGTTATTTACAAAAATAATGAAATAGCTTCAGACTGGTCAATATATTCAAAATTTTATGATTCAAAAAAATATTTGATACCTGTTGAGCCTTTTTTTACATCAGAAAATGAAAAAATTTCATATGTAGGAAAATCAACGGAAAGTTTTTTGATAAAAACTTACCAGGGAGAAAAATATTTTTTTGATGAGTTAGCTAATACAGAGGCAATAACAGGAATCAATCTTCCACATCCGATGAAAATAGAATATTTATATGTGAAAAGGGCGAGAGACTATAACTTTGGAAAAACAAGAGTAATAGGTTATAATCAGAAAGGGGAGAGAGTACTGGATTTATTGCAGTTAAACAAATCAGAAAAAGCATATGTTGGATTTCATAATACAGGTTTAAAAGTGGAAGTTTCAAGGTTGGAATTTGTAACAGAAAATAACAATAGAACTTATGTGGTGCCTGAGATTTTTATAGGAGAACCTTTGAAATAAAAATATATAGATGTATATTTTAGAACTAAAAAGCAGATTAATATTTTTTTATGTTTTAAACATAGCAATTTTAAAAGCTCAAGTAGATAATATGACACTCTATTTAATAAATTTATTATATAAGGAGAAAAAATATCGTGAATCACAATAATGTAAAAATAGGAAAAGAAATTATTAATGAATCAAAAAATAATACACATTTATTTTATGTAGATGTAATAAAAGTATTGGCAGCATTAATTATAATAATGATTCATTTAAATGCGAATGCTGCATTTAGAAATAAGGAAGCTCCATTATTAGCGAATTTGCATTATTTCAAAGTTTATTTAGGAGATATTGGTGTTTCATTATTTATAATTATATCGGGATTAACACTTTCTCTTACTAATAGAGAAAATTTTTCTATAAAAAAATTTTTTAAAAAACGAATTTTAGCAATTTATCCTTCCTTTTGGATAACATACCTTTTTGTAGCAATTATAACAGTGTTTATTTTAAATAAAACTATAGGTGATGGACATTATTGGAAAATTATTTTGACTATTTTAGGTTTAGATGGTTTCTTTTTGTATAAAATGTCTAGTTTTTATTTAGTTGGAGAGTGGTATACAGGATTTATAATTATTACTTATTTGTTTTTTCCAGTTTTATTTTGGTTTGGAAATAAAAAGCCGTTGACTACTTTTATAGGAATACTATTAATGTCAATAGTTTTGCATATAAATTATAAATTTTTATTTAAAATGCTTGAAAATTGCAATCCTTTGATGCGGTTATTAGATTTTTATTTTGGAATGATGATGACGTTATATATTTCTAAAAAACAAAGAATTAGAAATTCTTTGAGAGTATTGTCAATATTTTATTTGTTATTTTATAAATTGTTTTTTAAAATATTACCATATCAATTTCATATGATTTTAGTTGGAATTTCTATATTTCTTATTTTAGAGTTTTTAATTACAGCTTTTAAATTATCAAAAATACATTTATTTGCTAAAAAAATTAGTTATTTTGCACAATATACTTTTTTAGCTTTTTTAATACATCATCAAATAATAATTTATTTTTATGATAATATTCCTGAATTAGTAATGGGAAATAAAATAATGAAGTTTTGTGTTTTTTTATCAGTTGTCGTATTGAGTTTTGGATATGCGATTATAGTTTTACCTTTAGTAAAATATTTTACTAAACAGTTTAAAAGTATACTTAAAATATAAAAAATAATAAATAGAAAGGTGGAATTTTTATGAAAATATTAGTAACAGGAGCTGCTGGATTTATAGGTTCCCAACTCGCATATAGATTGTGGAAAAATGGAGATGAACTTATACTTATAGATAATTTTTCTTATGGAAAAGAAGATAATCTTATTTTTTCAGATCATGATTTTAGAGATGAAATAATTAGAATGGATATTAGAGACAGAGAGGGTATAGAATCACTATTAAAAAATGGAGATGTAGATTATGTTTACAATATCGCAGGAATAGCGCCGCTTCCAGATTGCCAGTCTAATCCTCAAGAAGCAATAGATGTAAATACAACTGGCTTTGTAAATATACTGGAAAATAGCAGAAAATTTGGAGTAAAAAAAGTAATTCAGGCAAGTACAAATGCAATCTATGAAAATGATAAAAATTTTCCAACTAAAGAAGATAAATTTGAACTTCCTACGCTAATTTATCCAAATACCAAATATGTTGCAGAAAGATTTGCTCAGTCTTTTTGTGATACTTATGGAATGAATGTTACTTGTATTCGTTTTGCAAATGTTTATGGACCCCATATAGATTGTCTAAGAAAACAGCCGCCTTTTGTCGCTTATATGATTAGAGAGCTTTATTATGATAGAACGCCGATTTTCCATTCTGATGGGAATCAAAGAAGAGATTATATATATGTAGACGACCTTATAGACTTAGCGGTTGCTGTTCAAAAAGGAGAAGGATTTGACTGTGTCAATTGTTCTTCATTGACAAATTATTCTGTAAATGAAATGTATGAAATTACTTCTAAAATAATGGGAAAAAATATTAAAGCAGAATATGCTGATGACGCTCATTATTGGGAAAAATATCCTGAGCTTTATGAAGGTTTTTATAAAATAAAAGATTCCATCTTAAAAGAAGAAATTAATAAATATTCACTTTGTGATAATACCTATGCTAAAACTAAATACAACTGGGAACCAAAAGTGGATATTAATGAAGGACTTAAACGTGTGATAGAAAATGAATGTGAATTATTAAGTCAATTAGATAAAATATAAGGAGATTAAAAATGTCAAAAATAAATTTAATAATGCCTATGGCTGGAGGAGGAACAAGATTTAAAAAAGAAGGAATAATGTTACCTAAACCATTAATAGAATTAGATGGACATCCTTTTTTCTTTTGGGCAACACAATCAATTGCAAAATTTATTGATATTGATAATTTGATTTTTGTAGTATTGAAAGAACATATTGAAAATTATAATATAGATAAAGAAATTTTGAAATATTATCCAAATGCAAAATTACAAGTTATTGATGAGGTTTTAAATGGAGCGGTTTTAACATGTCTAGAAGGAGTTAAACTAGTTGATAATGATAATCCTATTCTATTTAATGATTGTGACCATTGTTTTACATGCAATTCATTTTATGATTTTAGTTTGAAAAATAATGATGATGTAGATGGGGCAATTTTGACATTTACTTCTAATAATCCAAGATTTAGTTATATTGAAATAAATGATGCTGGAAATGTAAAAAGAACTATGGAAAAAAAAGTGATAAGTGACAAAGCAATTTGTGGAGCTTACTATTTTAAAAATAAAGATGTTTTTGAGAAATCAGCTAAAGAATACTTGGATAATTGTAGATATGATGAATATTTTATTAGTGGAATATATAATATTATGGCTGAAAAAAATATGAAGATAAAATATTTTTTAACTGATTTACATGTATCATTTGGAACTCCTGAAGAGTATAAGGAAGCTAAAAATTACGATTTTAAAGAATTAATATAAGTAAAGAGGAGAAAGAAAAATGAGCATAGTGTTGTTTATTATTGCTGCAAGTACTTTGTGTTTAGCACAAATAATAAGAGTTTTAAGATGGAAAATGTTTATTGAAGTTTACGAAGAGCCTAGACGTAGAAACTTGATTCAAGCTTTAGCATTTGGGAATTTAATAAATTTAATTTTTCCTTTTAGGATAGCAGGAGATTTGTTTAGAGCAGTATATTCAGGTAAAAAAATGAAAAATAAATACGCCTTTTCATTATCGACAGTTATAGTAGATAGAATATTGGATGTTATAATGGTTGGAATTATTTTTTCAATATTTATGTTTAAAATTTCAAATAGACAAATTGAAAAAAGTTTTGTATTTTATATCCTATTTTCGATTTCTATAGTAGTTGTTTTAGTTTTAGTTTACGGATTAAAAAAATATATAAAAATAATTTCATTAAAAATAGCCTCATTATTTAATCAAAATATAGAGCTTAACTTTTTAAAATTTATGTGGTCACTAATATGGAATTTTAAAGATATTTTTAAGAAAATCAATAAAATAAGAATGGTATCATTGACAATATCAATGTGGCTAATTTACTTATTTTCCTACTATGTTTTTTCGTTATTTTTAATGATGAAAGGGTATAATTTTAAATTAGTAGACATATTTATTATATTTTTTTCAAATGATACTTTTGGAGTAAATCAATTGGCAATAATGTCTAAAATACCAGTATTATTTTATGCTTACATCTTAATTTCAATAATAGAAATGTTAATTATTTCCATAGCTTTTAAAGAAAAATTTTCTTACATGGCTAAAAATCAAAAAAATGAAATATATTTGAACTTATTACCTAATCAAAATAATAAAGAAAAATTGCAATTTTTAGAGAAATATTTTATGGATAATGATAAGACTTATATAGAAAATTATTTAAAAATAAATCAAAATATCAATATTATAAGAGATTTTTCTGCAGGTTCAAATGCAACAACAATGTTATGTATGAAAAATGATAAAATGTTTTATAGAAAATATGCTTTTGAGGATAGAGAAAAGTTATATGATCAAGTGGTTTGGATTGAAAAAAATGATAGAAGAGGATTACCGTTACCCAAAATTATTGAACAAGAAAAAACAAGTGAATATTGTTATTATGACATGCCTTATGATTCTAATGCAATAGTTTTATTCGAATATGCTCATTCAATGCCGTATGAAAAAGGTTGGAGCATAATGAAAAAAGCCTTGGAATCCTTAAATGAATTTGTTTATACAGAGAATGTTAGAAAATCAGATAAAGAAACAATAGATAAGTATATTGATTCTAAAGTTACAGCAAATGTAGAAAAAATATTAGAAGCATCTGCTATAAAAAAATTATCAAAATACGATGAAATAATTATAAATGGAAGATCATATAAAAATTTATCTTACTATTTAAAATATTTATCAAAAGAATATCTTTATGAAATATTTAAAAATGATACATATTCAGATTTACATGGCGATTTGACAATTGAAAATATCGTTTGTACAAGAGGAAAAAATCAAGAAGATGATTTTTATATAATAGATCCTAATACAGGAAATGTCCATGATTCTGCTAATTTAGACTATGGGAAATTATTACAGTCGATTCATGGTGGATATGAATTTATGATGAAAACTTATGATGTTAGTCTTGAAGAAAATAAAATCAATTTTCTCTTTACTAAATCGCATACTTACGTTTATTTTTATAAAAAATTAAATGAATATATGAATTCTAAGTTTAGTAAAGAGCAAGTTAGAAGTATTTATTTTCATGAAATAATACACTGGTTAAGATTAATGCCTTATAAAATAAGAAAAGATAGTGATAGAGTGCTAATATTCTATTCAGGTTTATTAATGGTTCTAAATGATGTTATAGAAATGTATGGTGATAATGATGAAAAAAAATAAATTAATTTTATGTGATTTAGATGGTACTTTATTTGATACTACAAAAGTAAATTTTTATTCTTATAAAGAAGCATTAAATGAAATAGACTATGATATGGATTATGATTTTTTTATAAAAGAATGTTATGGAAAACATTATAAGGAATTTCTTCCTAAAATGGGACTAAATGAAAATGAAATGGAAATTGTTCATAAAATTAAAAAAAATACATACAGTAGACATTTAAATGTTGCTAAAATTAATATTCATTTATTTAACATACTTGAATCATTAAAAAAAGAATATCATATAGCATTAGTAACAACAGCCTCTCAAAAAAATAGTAAGGAAATTCTTGATTTCTTCAATAAAAGAGAATTATTTGAATTAATTATTGCTGCAGAAGATGTTGAAAATAAAAAGCCGAATCCAGAAGGATTTATTAAAGCCATGACTTATTTTAATATAAATCCAGAAGACACTTTAATTTTTGAAGACTCAGATGTCGGTATAGAAGCAGCTATTAAAAGTAAAGCAAATATATTCAAAGTTGAAATATTCTGATTTAAAAAAGAAGGAAAATTATGAAAATACCTGCAACTGTAATCTGGTATAATCCAGACGATGAAAATATAAAAAATATAAGGACATACATTGATTATGTGGAAAAATTATACATAATTGATAATTCTAAAGAAAATAATAAAAAGTTAGCTGATAGTTTAAATAATTTAAAAACGGAGTATATTTATAACGATAAAAATTTAGGAATTGCAAAAGCTTTGAATTTGGCTTGTGAAAAGGCAGCTAATGATAATTTTGAATGGCTATTGACTATGGATCAGGACAGTTCATTTGATTCTAATAGTATAAAATCTTATTTTAGAACTTTTGAGAAGATGACAAAAAATAATGTTGGTATTATTTCTCCTAGGCATATTTTAAAAAATGATATAGATAAATCTAGCGATGATAACGAATCTGTTGAGATTGATCATGTGATGACTTCAGGAAATTTATTAAATTTAAAAATATGGGAAGAAATTGGAAAATTTGATGAAAACCTTTTTATTGATGAGGTTGATAGTGAAATATGCTTTAGAATAATAGAAAGTGGATATAAGGTCATTCAATTAAATAAAATACGAATGTTTCACGAATTGGGAAATCTCGAGAAAAGAAACTTTTTTACAAGAAAAATTTCTGTTTTAAACCATAATCATATAAGAAAATATTATATTATGAGAAATAAATTTTACATGTTAAAAAAATATAAAAAATACAGATCAAGATATATTTATTATATTTTGAATGATTTTTTTAAAGTTATTTTTTATGAAAAAGATAAGTTGAGAAAATTGAAATATATGTTTAAGGGAATTACTGATTTTATGAAGAATAAGATGGGTGAACTGGATGATAGAAAATAAAAGAATTGATATTCTTATGGCAACCTATAATGGCGAGAAATATTTAGTTGAACAGCTTGATTCCATTATTAATCAGACATATCGTAATTGGAATCTACTGATACGTGATGATAATTCGACAGATAAAACATTGGAAATTATACAAAATTATCATAAAAAGGATAAAAGAATAAAAATTTTAAAGGATAATAAAGGAAATCTTGGAATAGTGCGGAATTTTGAAGAGCTATTAAAAAGTTCGGAATCTGAATTTATAATGTTTTCTGATCAAGATGATATTTGGGTTGAAAATAAACTAGATATGTATTTAAAAATGATAGAAAAAATTAAAAATAAGGGATTTATGATTCATTCTGATGCTATCTTGTTTGATAAAAATAAATCCAATATTTTAAAAGATACTTTTATTTCTAAAAAAGCTATAAATAAAGGACTAGAAAATGTATTTTTTAACTATTTTGTACAAGGTGCTACTATCCTAATTTCAAAAGAAATAAAGAATTTTATTTTACCTTTTCCTAAAGAAGTTTATTTGCATGACAGATATATTCATCTTAT
>ERZ773004.1592-NODE-1592-length-10845-cov-4.690361_pt1 | contig 10845 bp, 9 predicted proteins | sample MGYA00580667_ERZ773004 | MGnify/ENA primary metagenome ERZ773004 (study PRJEB29015, sample SAMEA2737963) | human oral metagenome | biome: human oral; feature: human-associated habitat; material: dental | place: China | collected 2123 ... | reverse complement strand
ACAAGAGAGGGGAAGATTGCTAGTGATTCTTTGCAAAAGAAAAGAGATTCCAAACGCTAGGTAGGGCGAATGGAATCTCTATCCTATCCGGAGAATGGTGTATCCCCATCATGCACGCACGGATTTTCCGGCCGCGAATGCAAAGACAGCGGCGAGCAAAACAAAGCCTGTGATGATGCAACACATGGCGACGGACGTGCCATCCGAGAACACTGCGAGGAGTACGGAGGAGATCATGCCGCTGCCGTACTGGAGCACACCGATGAGTGCCGTCGCAGAACCCGTGATCTCATCCGGAGCTTTGGAGAGCGCCGCCGCGTGTACTGATCTGCGGAACTCTGTACCAGCGCGGGCATCCTCACCGTGCTGCTTGGTACAATCACGGGACTATCCACTGCGATTCCCTTTGTCCTCCTCTCTCTTTTTCTCCTCGGGATCGGCAACGGCACGGTGATTCCCATTGCGACGGGTATTGTCCTGCGCTATCTGCCGATGGCTGATGCGGGCGTTGGCGGTGCCATCCTAACGACGGGGCAGCAGCTCACAGGTGCACTCGGGATTGTGCTTACGGGTGAGTTTCTCATGGGAGACGGCGCATTCCTCAGCTCTCTCGCCACCTATGTGGACGGTCTCGCCCTTCAGGTGTGCGCCGCATCGGCTGCGCTCTGCTGCGCCGTTTGCCTCAACCGTATCCCCACCGCCACGCAGAATCCACAGAGATAATCAAATTTTTCCGCTTGCCACAAATTTCATATCGCCTTATAATTGATAACAAAATTCAATCTCGTTGATTATGGAGGTTTTCTTATGGAAAACACAAGCCCTATGCGGCGACTCTGGCAACTCGCCGCTGCGGAGCATGGGCGGCTGCGCATGGCGATTGCACTTGCGGCACTCGGCGTACTCGCGGGGATTGTTCCCTACTGGGCGGCGGCAGAGATGATTACAGCACTCCTCTTTGGCGCAGTGGAGCCGCGCTTCTATCTCATCCTATGCCTTACTGCCTTCGTCGGCTATGCCCTACGCAGCAGCCTATATGCACAGGCTCTTGCGCTGTCGCATCGCGCAGCATTCGCTGTACTGCGCGACATCCGCACGCGCGTCCTCGAGAAGCTGCCAAAGCTCCCGCTCGGGGTCGTGATCGATCACGCAAGCGGTGCGATGAAGCACACGATTGTCGATCAGGTCGAGAGCATGGAGCGCACGATTGCGCACCTATGGCCGGAGATGACAGCAAATACATTTGGCCCCTTGTGCATCTTCATCTATTTGCTCATCCTCGACTGGCGCATGGCGCTGCTCTCTCTCGTCTCGATTCCCGTCGGCATGGTCTTTATGGCGATCGTCATGCGCGACTACGAGGAAAAATACGAAGGGGCGGTGCGGACAACGGACGAGATGAACGCCGCCGTTGTCGAGTACATCGGCGGCATCGAGGTCATCAAGGCATTCAACCAAGGTGCAGCGTCCTATGAAAAGTTCTCGGAAAAGGTTCGCGCAAATGCCTCATACTACTATCAATGGATGCTGCACTGCCAACTGCCAATGTCCATCGGCAAGGTGGTATCCCCGACCACACTCATTACGATCCTTCCCGTGGGCTGGCTCTGGTATCAAGACGGCACTCTTCCGATGGATGTCTTTATCCAGACGATCATCCTTTCTCTCGGGATCGCGGGTCCGCTGCTCGCCTCAATGTCCTTTATCGATGCACTCGCAAAGGTCGGCACAACCGTCAGTGCTGTCGATTCCATTCTCTCTGCTGAGGAGCAGCACCATGCGACGACGCCGATTCCCGTTGAGACGACGGACATCTCGGTGGAGCATGTCTCCTTTGCTTACGACGGAACGAACAACGTCCTAGACGATATCTGTCTCACGATCCCGAGCGGCACGCTGAACGCATTTGTCGGTGCAAGCGGCAGCGGGAAATCGACACTCGCACGTCTGATCGCCGGCTATTGGGATGTACAGGAGGGCAGCATCCGCATCGGCGGACATGATGTGAGGGACATCCCCCTTCCTCAGCTCTATGATCTGGTCTCCTTTGTCGCACAGGATACCTATCTCTTTGACGACACGATCCGAGAGAACATCCGTCTCGGCAAAACATCAGCGACTGATGCCGAAGTCGAGCACGCGGCAGAGCTTTCGGGCTGTGCCGACTTCATCCGCAGGCTCGAACGTGGTTATGATACCGTTGTCGGCAGCGGCGGCAGCCATCTCTCGGGCGGCGAGCGCCAGCGCATCGCGATCGCACGCGCGATGTTGAAGGACGCCCCCATTGTCATCCTCGATGAGGCAACGGCGTACATTGACCCGGAGAACGAGGCCGTCATCCAGCGCGCCGTCGCACGGCTGATCGCGGGGAAGACGGTCATCATCATCGCGCACCGTCTCTCTACCATCACCGATGCGGATACGATCTTTCTCATCGCGGACGGCACAGTCGCAGCATCGGGAACGCACACACAGCTCCTTTCGGACTGCACGGAATACCGCAGCATGTGGCAGGCACACATCAGTGCAAAGGACGGTGATGCAAATGATTGACGCACTCAAAAAAATCTGGGCGTTCGCGGGCAGCGAGCGAAAAAATCTCAACCGCTCAGTGCTGCTCGGTGTGCTCTACGCCATATTCCACGCCCTGCAAATTGCAGCACTCTATGTCGCCCTGAAGGGACTCATGGAACATGCGGACGGCATGGATACGGCGATGCAGGCACTCGTAATCCTCGCCGTCAGCATCCTCGGTAGATCCGTAGTCGAGTATATCTCACAACTGCAGCGCGTCCATGCGGGCTACTTCATGGCAGCGAACAAGCGCATCGCCATCGGAGAGCGTCTCAAGCGCGTCCCGATGGGCTATTTTAACGAGAGCAGCCTCGGACGGATCACTGGCATCGCAACAACTGTTCTGGGCGATGTGGAGGAAACTGCCTCCATGGTTCTCGTCAACACGCTGACCGGCTTCCTGAATACCCTCATCCTCATCCCGATGGTCTTTGTCTTCGATGGGCGCATCGGCGCCGTCTTCATTGTCGGCATCGCCCTCTATCTGTGGGTCACAGCGATCATGGAGGAAAAATCCCGCATGCTCGCACCGAAACGGCAGGCGGCACAAGCATCGCTTGTCGAGGCCGTACTTGAGCAGCTGCACGGAATGCACGTCATCAAGGCATTCAACCTCACGGGCAAGGGCGATAGACAGGTGCGCGATGCGCTTGCCGAAAGCGAGCGAGCCAACCTTTCGATGGAGCGTCTCTTTACCCCATACGTGGCTGCACAGGAACTCACGCTGCGCTTTTTCAGCATCCTGATCATCGCCGCTGCACTCTATGCACATTGCACAGGAACAATGTCCCTGCTCGATGTGATTATGTGCATTGTCTTCTCCTTCATTGCCTATCAGCAGCTCGAATCTGCGGGCAGTGCGCTCTCTTTGCTCCGTGTCGTATGCGCCTCCATCGACGAGGCAAACGAAACAGATGCCATTCCACAGCTCGATGAAAGCGGCAGAGATATTGTCCCCACGCACCATGATATCACATTGGACCGCATATCTTTTTCCTACGGAGAACGACCGCTCCTCCGCGACATTTCCGCAGAGATCCCCGAACGCAGTCTGACGGCGATTGTCGGGCCGAGCGGTTCTGGCAAGACGACGCTGTGCCATCTCATTGCACGGTTCTGGGATGTCGATGCCGGCACAATTACCATCGGCGAACACAATGTCAAGGAATATACGCTTGCGTCCCTGATGGCACAGATCAGCATTGTATTTCAGCGCGTCTACCTCTTCCACGACACCATCGAAAACAACATCCGTTTCGGACGACCACAGGCGAGCCTCGCAGAGGTCATTGCAGCAGCAAAAAAGGCAGCGTGTCATGATTTCATCATGAGACTGCCGAACGGGTATGAAACAATGGTCGGCGAGGGTGGCGCAAACCTATCGGGCGGCGAAAAGCAGCGCATCTCCATCGCCCGTGCCATTCTCAAGGACGCGCCCATCATCATCTTTGACGAGGCGACGGCGAACGTCGATCCAGAGAACGAAGATCGGCTGCAGCAGGCAATCGAAGCACTGACGCAGGACAAGACCGTCATCATGATCGCCCATCGGCTGAACACGGTTCGAAACGCCGCGCAGATCCTCGTTGTAGCAGACGGCAGGATCGTTCAGCACGGAACACACGAAGAACTGATCGCCAAGGACGGCATCTACGCCGACTTCATCGCATCGCGCAGAACAGCCGTCGGGTGGAGGTTGTCATCTTCGACAGCTCAGTCCAAAATCGGATGATCGCGGACATAAAGACATCCTCTCGCTCCAACACGTTCGTTGGAAATTTGTACTCCACTTATGTTACAAATTTGCTCGACCATAACAAATTCTCGTATGCAAATCACGTTCTTACAGAGGAGGTGAATGGATGAATTTTGCTGCAATATATCAGCCGCTCCTCATCATCGCAGCAGCACTGGCAGGAATCGGCCTCGAATATATGACACCATTCTGCGAGATCGCCTCGCATATCATCACGCCGGCACTCATGGCGCTGCTCTACATTGTTTTTCTCTCTGCAGACGGCAGTGAGCTGCGTGCGGCGTTTCAGAATGTCCGCTTCACACTGACCGCCACCGCAGTCAATTTCCTGTGGACACCCGTTTTTTCCTATGGACTGGGACTTCTTTTCTTTCGTGAGAACATCGATATGCAGCTTGGGCTGATGATGCTCCTCGTGACACCATGCACGGACTGGTATCTCGTCTTTACGGCGCAGGCACGTGGCAACACGGTACTCGGTGCCTCGATCCTGCCGCTGAACCTCGCACTGCAAATTCTGCTCCTGCCTGTCGATCTGGCGCTGTTCTACGGCGATGCCATCCGTATAACCGACGCGGAGGTCGTTCGCAGTGCTCTGTTCGTGCTTCTCCTGCCGTTGGGACTCGCGGCGTGCAGCAATGCACTTGGACGCATCTCCCCGCTTATGGCACGCAGCATCGCTCATCTTCGCACATGGGGAGACGCGTTGCAGCTTGGCTTTCTCATGACTGCCGTCCTCGCTATGTTTGCATCGGAAAGTGCGGTACTGTTTGCACATTCGAAGCTCTTCGCCGATATGCTCCTCGTCATGCTGATCTTCTTCAGTGTCAACTACGTGCTCGTACGTCAGCTTGGTGTACGTCTGGGCTTTCGGCGGGCAGACCTCACGGCACTCAGCTTCACCACGCTCGCACGCAACTCGCCTCTTGCCCTTGCGATTGCCGCCGGTGCATTCCCTGATCGTCCACTGACCATACTCGCACTCATCATCGGGCCGCTGATCGAGCTGCCTATACTCGCTCTAATTGCGCAGCGTATCCGAAAGACACAGACCCACGAATGATATCTGCTTCTCCGGACAGGAGCTTGACGGGTTTGTCAGCGATTACTTCATATATGATCTCTTGTAGACAGCAAAAAGCGCGCCCCCTGAAGAGCGCGCTTCTCTTATTTTTTCGGTTGTTCCGATGAATGGCAGCAGGCAGGAGATTCGTCACATGACGAGCAGCTGCTACCGCAGCAGTCCTCCCTGCCCAGACAAAAGTTCCGATAGACATGGCGAACGGCAAAAAAGAGCGCAGCCGCCACAAATGCACCGACGACATAGGTCGCCATAAGAATCCCCCCTCAGATCATCCCATCAGAAGCCGAGCATCCGACCGATCTGATAGACAAGAAGCGAAACAAACCAAGCAATCGCGAACATATAGACGGCAGAGAAGCCGACCCATTTCCACGCGCCCGTCTCTTTCCTAAGCGTACCGAGTGACGTGACACACGGCGTGTAGAGCTGTGAGAACACCATGAAGGCAAGCGCAGAAAGGCTTGTAAACGCTGCGCCCATACCTGTCTGAAGCATCGTGGACGCCGTATCGACCGCATCCGCCGCCTCGGTCGAGACATCGGCAACACCATAGAGAATGCCGATTGTCGCAACGACCGTTTCCTTCGCCATGATGCCGGAAAGGACAGCCGCGCCAGCCTCCCACGTTGCAAAGCCGTGGAATGTGAAGAGCACAGACATCCAGCCGCCGAGCGTCGCGAGGATGCTGTCCTCAATCTCGCACGGACCGCCAAAGTTGTAGTTCGACATAAACCAAAGGATGACCGATGCCGCAAAGATAATCGTACCTGCTTTGATGAGATAGCCCTTGCCCTTGTCCCACGTCTCCAGGAGAACCGAATTCATATCGGGCATACGGTACGGCGGGAGCTCCAACAGAAAGGTCGAGCCCTGTGCCTTGAACAGCGTCGAACCGAGCACCTTTGCCACGATAATAGCCATGACCATACCGATGATATACATAAGGAATACGACGTTTGCTGCATTGTTGGGAAAGAACATCGCCGCAAACAGTGCCATGATCGGCAGCTTCGCACCGCACGTCAGGAACGGTGTGACGAGGATCGAGATCATGCGATCCTTTTCCGAGTCGAGCGCACGCGCACCCATAATGGACGGAACGGCGCAGCCGAAGCCCATCATCAGCGGCATGATCCCCTTACCCGTCAGCCCGCAGCGGCGCATGATCGGATCCGTGATAAACGCGATACGCGCCATGTAGCCCGTGCCGTCGAGGAACGAGAGGCAGAAGAACAGGACGAAGATGAGCGGAACGAACGTCAGCACCGAGCCGACACCCGCGATGATGCCGTCCGTGACAAGCGAGACCATCCAGTCCGCGACCCCCGCCGCTACAAGCGAATCCTTGACAAAGTTCAGAAACTCATCGTTGATGAGCACCTCGAGTTCGTCGGCAATGGGCTGTCCGATCCATGTAAACGTGATCTGAAACACGCCATAGAGAATCAAAAGAAAAATTGGCAGCGCAAGCGCACCGTTCGCGAGAAAACGATCAATTTTCTCCGAGCGCGTCGCACCGACATTCTGCACAGTTACGGCATACTTCACGACTTGATCGATGAGTGCATAGCGCGCCTCGATGATCGCCTCTTCCTTCTCCGCCTCCGTACGCGAACTGCTCTCGATCTCATGGATCTTCGCGATATGCGCCTTGACAAGGTCGCTCGGCTGGTACCGTGCCATGACCGTACTCGTAAAGACATCGAGCAGCGTCTTTGTACTCTTGCTGCTGCGCCCCGTCGTCTCGACGGTGGGCATGCCGAGTGCCTCTTCGAGCTTCGCCGTGTTGATCTTGATGCCGCGCCGCTGTGCATCGTCCTGCATATTGAGGTCGATGAGGAGCGGAATCCCCTTCTCAAGAAGCTGCACCGTGAGGAAAAGATTGCGCTCGATGTTCGAGCTGTCCACGACATTCAGGACGAGATCCAGCTTCGTACTCGTCAAGTAGTCGATGACGATTTGTTCCTCCGGTGAGCGGGCGTTGATGCTGTACGTCCCCGGAAGGTCGACAATGGAAATCGCCCGTCCCTTGTAATGCGTGTGACCGATTTTCTTGTCAACCGTGACCCCCGGCCAGTTTCCGATTTTCTGACGTGCCCCCGTCAGTGCGTTGAATATGGTCGATTTGCCGGTATTCGGGTTTCCGGTCAGTGCAACTGCCAATGCTGACATATCTCCGCCCTCCCCTTAACCGATCTGCTCGACAGATATGAGTGCTGCGTCCTCGCGCCGCATGGCGAGATTATACGAGCGAATGCCAACCGCGATCGGATCCCCCAGTGGTGCCGAGCGCAGAACCGTCACCTTTGTTCCCGGAATCAGCCCCATCGACATGAGACGCTGCTTGAGCGGTGACTCGCTGATTTGCAGAATCTTCAGCGTCATTCCTGTCTTCCCATCCTTCAGTGTCAATCAAGATACCTCCTAAGATCCACATTGTTATCAATGCAAATGATAATGAAACTATCTCTGCAACGTGTATGATACCTTATCCCATATTATTCCGTCAAGTACTTCCATCCCAAGCCGAAAGGAAGAACACCCACAATGCCGAAACAGCGAAAAGAACGTCTGCAAGATACGCCACAAGACGAGACCGCGCAGCAGTTGAAGATCTGCAGCGACCTATAGTACTGGAAAAAGAAATTTGCTCAACCGGAAGTACGGGATGAGCGGGAACAGATGATCCTTGCCATTCGTAAAGAACACAAAGATTATGGCTATCGCCGCCTATGGGCACAGATGCGCAATCTCGGGTACAAGATCAATCACAAGGCGGTGCAGCGGATTGTACAGAAGCTTGGACTTCAAGTGCATTCCTTTACGCACAGAACGCGCAAGTACAGCTCCTACAGGGGTTCTGTCGGAACGGTTGCAGACAATCTCCTGAATCGCAGATTCAAAACCTCTATCCCGCACCAGAAGATCACAACGGATACAAGTGAGTTTAAATACTGGCTGCAGGGCGACGATGGGAAGCCCGTCGCACATAAGCTGTATTTCGATCCGTATATGGATCTCTTTCATGCGGAGATTGTCAGTTTTCACATCGGACAGACACCGTCTGCAGTGGGGATTCAGAGCGCACTCGAGGAGGCAATTCGTGTGACAGCAGATTGTCCTTATCGTCGCACCTTCCACTCCGATCAGGGGTGGGCGTACCAGATGAAGTCGTACACGAAGCGGCTCAAGGAGGAGAGAATCTTTCAGAGCATGTCACGCAAGGGAAACTGTCTGGACAACAGTGTGATGGAGAACTTCTTCGGACTGTTAAAGCAAGAGATTTACTATGGGCGCGTCTACCATAGCTACGAGGAACTCAAGACGGCGATCGAGGAATATACCGTCTACTACAACGAGCATCGCATCAAGAAATCTCTCGGCTGACTCAGTCCAACTGAATACCGACGTAGGCATGTACCGTATAGAAAAAGCGCAGGAAATCTCTTTTCTACGCTTGCAGGTCTAACTTTTGGGGATCACTACATAAACTGGTGGTTTTGCTTTTTCTCTTATTTTAGTCGCGACCAAGTTTATCCCGCAGAATAACGTCATGTGCTCCTCCTTCTACAATGCTTGTGGAGGACACAAGTGTCAACTTTGCCTTATCACGAAATTCGGGCAGACTAAGTGCTCCGCAGTTACACATAGTAGAACGAATTTTCGAAAGAGTAGTCTGCACATTATCCTTCAAAGGACCTGCATAGGGAACATAGGAATCAACCCCCTCCTCAAAGGATAGTTTTTTACTGCCGCCAAGATCATAGCGCTGCCAGTTACGTGCACGATTGGAACCTTCGCCCCAGTATTCCTTATAGTAAGTGCCATTGACCATAACGCGATCTGTTGGACTCTCATCAAAACGTGAGAAATAACGCCCCAGCATAAGAAAATCTGCCCCCATTGCAAGCGCTAATGTCATATGATAATCATAAACAATACCGCCGTCTGAACAGACAGGAATATAAACCCCAGTTTCCTTAAAATATTTATCACGTTCTGCACAAACATCAATCAGTGCTGTAGCTTGTCCACGCCCAATCCCCTTCGTCTCTCGAGTAATACAAATGGAGCCACCGCCAATACCAACCTTAATGAAATCTGCCCCTGCATTTGCAAGGAAGCGAAACCCTTCTCCGTCTACAATATTACCTGCACCGACTTTGACACTGTCACCATACTGTTCTCTAATATGCTGAATGGTTATCCTCTGCCACTCAGAAAACCCCTCTGATGAATCAATACAAAGTACATCTACTCCCGCAGCAATGAGGGCAGGAACACGCTCTGCATAATCACGTGTATTGATACCGGCACCAACAATATAACTCTTGTTGCTGTCTGTAAGTTCCAATTCATTCTCTTTATTATCCGTGTAATCCTTACGGAAAACCATATAACGCAAACGTTGATTCTTGTCTATCAATGGAAGCATATTTAATTTTCGCTCCCAAATAATATCATTGGCATGTGTAAGTGTGGTAGAATCCGCATCCGCCCAAATAAGTTTTTCAAATGGAGTCATGAATGTAGCGACCTTTGTGTCGAGTGACATACGTGAAATACGATAGTCACGACTTGTCACAATACCAACCAATTTCCCATTCGCACAGCCATCCTCTGTAACTGCCATCGTAGAATGCCCTGTTTTTGCAAGAAGTTCCAATACTTCACCAAGAGTTGTATCAGGACTAATGTTCGAGTCGCTGCTGACAAATCCAGACTTATAGGTTTTCACGCGGGAAACCATAGCTGCTTCCTCTTCAATGGATTGTGAGCCATAGATAAAAGAAATGCCGCCTTCTTTTGCAAGAGCAATGGCCATTGTATCATTCGATACTGCCTGCATGATCGCAGATGTAAGTGGAATATTCATTGAAAGCGCAGGTTTCTCATCACGATGAAACTTGACGAGAGGAGTAGACAAAGAAACGTTTGCCGGAAAGCACTCGGCCGAAGAATACCCTGGAATGAGCAGATATTCTCCAAAAGTATGTGATGGTTCACTATAATAATGCGCCAACTGTAACCATTCCTTTCTATTGTCTGCAATAAAATTTTTGCTGTACAATAACACGTTCTAATATAGCTGTCAATATATACAAAAATAATAACACATATAATTCATAAAAAAATTCCCAAGAGCTATTGTTTTACTCTTAGGAATTTTCTGCACATAAACCCTCTTTTATGGTGCCGAAGGCCGGGGTCGAACCGGCACGTTGCTAACAACGGCAGATTTTGAGTCTGCTGCGTCTGCCAATTCCGCCACTTCGGCTTAATCGCTCGTATCATATCACAAAACAGGTTTCTTGTCAATGGACAGTAACGAACATGCCCTTGTGAAACTGTAGGATTACAATAGAAATGTTACACAAGTAAATAAAAGAGAAAGCCAATTTGTGTTATGCTCTATCTACCAAACAAACCA
>ERZ773004.1589-NODE-1589-length-10869-cov-5.751063_pt1 | contig 10869 bp, 11 predicted proteins | sample MGYA00580667_ERZ773004 | MGnify/ENA primary metagenome ERZ773004 (study PRJEB29015, sample SAMEA2737963) | human oral metagenome | biome: human oral; feature: human-associated habitat; material: dental | place: China | collected 2123 ... | reverse complement strand
GTCGTAGACTAGCCATAGGTTGTAGGATTTGCGGCAATGAGCAATCCTACGAAAAATAAAAAAGGGAAAAAGTTGAATAATTATGAATTAGTTATTGAACAATCCCATTACAAAACTTTATTCCTATTTTAAAAAAGGATTAGTATTAATAATTTTTCTATAAATTGATATTTTTATTTTTTATATCTGTAATGTATATTTTTTTCTTTCAAAAAGTTTGTATCTTTTGCCATGAAGGCCGTTAATACAAATCTTAAATTTTTTACATTCTTATGTTGGGAAATGACTACAAAGTAATTCAATTTTCCAATTTTTTTTTGATAAAAATGTTCTTTTCGGGATTTTGACTGTTTTGTCACAAAATCTGGATTTTCTAGTACTTCTTTTATTATTTCCAGCGAGATTTCAGGATGTTTTGGAAAAATATGTTCTTCAAACTGATTTTTACTCATTACTACTTTTTGATGCAATTTAGCTTTAAATTCGTAAACTTCTATTCGTTTGCCTGTTTTTGTATATCTGATTTTTTCCTGTATCATATTTACCCTCTGTTTAAAACTCTTCTCAGCATTTTTTCAATCAAGTCTTTTCTAAAAATTGAAATTAAAATAAACCAGATTAACAGATAAATTGCAACGAATACCGTTAAATTAATAGCAATGCTGAATCTCCCCAATATATTCAATTTTATCATTTTTGAAATATAAAATGAAATTCCTGAGGCAGCAAACGTGATTATGAGTATTACAAAATATTTGAAAGTTCTTAATCTTACATATCGTTTTGCAAGTGAAGTATACAAAATCAGAAAATTTACCATTGCAGCAAATGATGTTGCGAATGTCAGCCCAACATGCCGATATTGTTTGTATAACAGCCAGTCCAAAAGAATATTAATCCCAATTCCTGTAAATGAAGAAATTACTGGCAAAGTTCTATCCTTGAATACATAATGGCTTCTTGTAAGAAGATGTATTGTTGAGAAAAATAATAGTCCGATTGCGTAAAATTGCAATGTTTCAGAAGTTATTACTACACTTTTTTCACTAAAATGCCCTCTTTTGTAAATTAATGTCACAATTTCCTGTGCATATCCAAATAATACAACTGAAGAGGGAACGATTAGAAATGCTAACATGTACAAACCTTGATGAACTACTCTCCTTACTGTTTTCATATTATTTTTTACTACAGCCTTTGATAATGTAGGAAATATCACTACTGCCAATGAAATAGCAAAAACTCCGATTGGCAATAAATATAGCCGGCTTGCATAATTTAAGGCACTGGCTGTTCCTGCAGGCAACATTGTGGCAAAACGGTTGTCTATAATTTCGTTTATTTGGTAGCCAAAAATTCCGATTAATGTTGGAATCATTAATTTAAACATTTCTATAACGTATTCATCATTTAAGTTAAATGTAAATTTGTATGTTTTCATTATTTGAAAAAATTGTGGAAGCATCATGGCAAGCTGGAAAACTCCTGACAGTAAATAAGCGATTCCTAATCCATAAATTCCCATCTTATTTTTTAAAAGAAGTGTTCCAATTATAATTGTTAGATTAAAAACAATTCCCATTGATGCTGCTACTGCAAACTTTTTATAGTTATTTAATAACGAAGATACTACTCCAGAAAGTGCAATAAATAAGAAATAAAAAGCAACTATTTTTAAAAGCATATTAGCTGTTTCAAAACGTTCAGGATCTGCAAAACCTGTTGTTATTTTTAAAATTTGTCTTGAAAACAAAATCATTAATATTGACATTGTTGATGTAAATGCAACTATTAAATTCAATACTGAAAAGACAAATTCATCCGTCCTCTCTTTTCCTTGTTCTTCGATTCCACGATTATAAATTGGGATAAAAACTGTACCGAGAGATCCTTCACCAAATAATGTTGTAAAGAAATTCGGGATTTTTGTGGCACTAAAATATGCATCTGTCATTCCTGTTGCACCAAACACGCTTCCGATAATCATTTCACGGACAAGTCCTAAAATACGGCTTAGCATATTTATAATCATTACTATAAAACTAGATTTAAACATTAATTTAATTAATTTCCTTTCTTAATTTTTCATAGATTTAATAAAAAAATTATTCTCTTCAGCAATTATATCAATTTCTCCATTTTTAAACATATCTAAAATACAGAGAAATAAAGTTACTATTCTAGATTTGGAAAATTTATTTTTTAGCAGATGATTAAATTCTACCTGATTATTAATTTGGATAATCTGAGAAACTTCAGTATAAGCATCTTCAGCTGAATAATCATCTTCCTCCAAATTTACAATCATTTTTTCTTCAAATTTATTTCTATCATTTAATTTAGAAGTAATTAAATTTTTTAGACTTTTAAATAGATTATCCAAACTCAGACTGGAAATATCGTATTCTATTATTTCTGATCCCATACTTTCCGTCCCTGTTCTTGTATATGGAATATTATATTCATTTTCGTGTTTTGAAAATAATTCTGAAATTTCCTTAAATAATTGGTATTCTATTATTTTTTTCTCTAAATTTTCAATCTTTTCAAGTTTTTTATCCCTATTTAACACTGAATAGGCTTTAATCTCGATGAGATCTGTTGCCATTACTAAAAATTCAATTTTTATTTTTAAGTTTAGCTCTTTTTGTGCGTGAATGTAACTCAAATAATCATCTATTATTTGTGAAATATTTATCGCATTTACATCCATTTTCTTTTTTTCAATTAAATGAATAAGTAAATCAAGAGGTCCTTCAAAATTTTCAATTTTTACTTGTATTGTATTTTCCATATTTTACCTATTTTTCTTTTTGATATTTCTTACGCCAGTATGAAATTTTATTTTTCCAGTAACTTACATCTTTGCCTATCTGCTCTTTCAGCTCATCTATTGATTCAAATTTTCTTTCGTGTCGGATATTTTCCAAAATTTCAATCAAAATAACTTTCCCATAAATATCTTCATTAAAATCAAAAATATTAGTTTCAACACTTAGTACACCCACATCAACCGTAGGATTCCTACCAATATTCATAACTCCATTATAAACTTTTTCATCATCTTGGATGCATATTTTTACACCATAAACTCCAAATTCAGGATAAATTTTATTTTCAAATCGTAAATTTGCCGTAGGAAAACCTATCACACGTCCAAGTTGTTTTCCATAAATTACCTCCCCAAGAATAATAAAATTATGCCCAAGAAGTTTTCTAACTTTCTCAAAATTTCCTTCTTTAATATAATTTCTAACTCTTGTACTGCTTATAATTTCTCCATTTTCATCCAAAACTGGTTCTTGTACATTCAATTTTATATTTTTTTCTGTTAAAAGTTTTTCAAGTGTATCAATATTACCAGATTTTTCTTTTCCAAAAGTAAAATTAAAACCACAGTAAACTTCAGTCGCATTTAAAATATCCACAAGGACTTTTTCTACAAACTCTTCAGGTGTATAATTCCTAACTTTTTCAAACTGCTCCAAATAGAGATAATCAATTCCATTTTCATTTAACAAATACGCCTTTTCCGAGCAAGTCGTTATTTTAGTCTGCTGATTTTTGGGATATTCACGAAAAGTGTAAACTATTGTCTTTAAGTTTTTTTCTTTAGCTTGCTTCACAGCTTTTTGTAAAATTATCTGATGTCCGATGTGAACACCATCGAAATTCCCCAAAATCACAATATTTTTATTCCGTTTTATTTCTTTAAGATTTTTATCATAATCAATAGACTCTAAATCATCATTATATTCCACAATATCCTTTATATCAGATAAATTTTCTGTAATAAATTTCATTATTAAATCTCGTTCCTTTTTTATTTAATCAATTTACTTACTAGATTTTATCACAATTTCACTTTATACTCAACCTATAATTTTTAAATTTATTTATTATGTCAAAAAATAAAAAATAGCCATAAACTCATATATTAATTTAGAATTTATGACTATGTTAATTTATTTTTAAAATTTTAGATTATGATTCTTTTTTGTCCTCTTTTACAGTATTTTCTTTGGGTTTTAGATCATTATCCTTTTCTGTCTTGCTTTTAGGCTGTTCTTCTTTTATAAGGGCGATTTTCATTTTCTTTCTTCCTTCAAATACACCGCCTTCCTGAATTACAAACACAGCTGAAGTTATTGTAGCGTAAGCTTTACCTGTAGTTCCTATTTCCACTTTGTCTGCCAGTATTTCTCCAGAAACTTCGCCGTCAACTACTACAGTTTCGGCTGTAACATTTCCTTTTACCAGTCCTGTCTTTCCAATGTGGACAAGCTTGTTTCCTTTGATGTCTCCGTTTAGGACACCATCCATCTTGAAGACAGAATTTGATTCAATAGTTCCTGTGATTGTTGTTTCCATTGAGATTGTACTAACTCCATGTACATTTTCTTCGTTGTTTGCAGAAAATTGGGTGCTTAGTCTGTCTCCACTTTCTCTTTTGTCTCTTGATTTTTTATCGTTGCTAGAAAATAATGCCATTTTTTTATTCATTCCTTTCTTAAAAAAATATTAATTGTTTTATCATAAAATTATAAATAAATTATCTATATTATTGTACTACATTTTCTTTGTTTTTTCAAATATTTTTTTAATTATTTTATACTAACGAAATATCGACTATAATTGCTTAAATCAAAATTTTCAATATTATCCATAAATTCATCAAAACTATTTGCAATTTTTACCAATTCAAATGAAAAAAGTTTTATATCATCTGAAAAATAGACTCCTTTATCAACTTTATTAAGAAAAAATAAATTTGAAAACGATCCGTTATCGTTAAAATCATCCGAATATAAGTCGTTTAAAATACAAACATAATTTTGTAAAAATTGTTCTTCGTGCTGAATATTCAATAAATTTTCTAGTTTAACGAGAATAAACAGCAATGCTTTTTCATAATATAATCTTTTGGATTTAGTTTTTGATTTTTCTATTCTATTCCAAAATTTTCCAGCATATTCTTTTATAATTTCACGATATTCTTCAACTTTTTCCAGAGGGAATGTTTTTAAAATTTCATTAATTTCCATTTTTAATTCATTCATAAAATTTAAAACTTTTTTATTATCTTTGGGAATTTTTTCTTGAACTATTTCCCAATAAATTTCCTCAAATATATTCCAAAATTTTTTTAACTTTTCAGTTTTTTGGGAATTAATTAGTTCGGAAATGCTATATAAGCTATGTCTTACTCGATCAATAAAATCACATTCTTCATACCAAATCAGATCATCAGAAAAATCCAAATTAAAAAATGAAATTCTAACTTCATCCTTAAAATAAATAACTTCGTATTCTCTCAACATCTTTTCATATTTAGTCGGAAAAATTTTAAAAAATTTATCATTAAAGTAATCGCTTTCATATTCTCGTTTTATACTTTCATCATAATCAATAATATCATTTTTAATCATAGCTAACTCCCTAAAAAATTCAAATATCCTCTAGCTTAAATTTTAAAAATCTTATTCATATACTTAGAAATATTATCAATCACATCTGTTGCATTCACAGTATACTGCCTTCTTACCAATTCATCTGCAATTTTACCATGTAAATACACTCCAATTAAAGCAGACTTCATTAAATCGTATTTTTGTCCAGCAAGTGAACATATTATTCCTGTTAGGCAATCCCCCATTCCTCCGTTTGCCATGTGTGAATTTCCTGTACTGTTTGCAAAAAGTTCTTCTCCATTTGTAATAATGGTATTTTTACCTTTTAATAGCAAAATTATTTCGTATTTTTTTGCAAAATTCTTTGTTATTTCAAATTTATTTTTATTAATTTCTTCTGGTAAAATTTCTGTCAATCGTGAAAATTCAACCAAATGTGGTGTCAAAACGCTTCTATTTCTTATTTTTTCAAAAAGTTCCCTGTTTTCTGCCAGCAAATTTAAGGCATCTGCGTCTAATACCAGTTTTATTGTATTCCCTTTATTGTTTTTCTCACTGTTGATTAATTTTTCAAAAATTGAAAATGCTTGTTGACTTTTACCAATTCCTGGGCCAATTGCAATTACATCGGAGTTTGAAATTTCATTTTCTAATTTTTCGAGATTTTCATTTATATTGTCAAAATTAATTGGGAAACTCATAGCTTCTGGCACAAATACATTTAATGAAAAGTTATTTTTATCAGTAATTACAGTAGTAAGTCCTGCTCCAGTTCTCACACATGATTTTGCAACAATATTCCCTGCACCATAAAATCCACTGCTTCCAGCAAAAATCAATACTTTTCCAAAATCTCCCTTATGGGAATCCTCATTTCTTTTTATATGAAAACTTTTTACCATGTCAGGTGTTAAATAATATTCTTTGACTAAATGATTGATATTAGTTTCATTCAATCCAATATTTTCAATAATGACTTTTCCTAAAAAATCTTTTATTTTTGGATTTAAAAATCCTTTTTTGTAAGTGACAAATGAAATTGTAATATCAGCTTTGACTGAAATTCCCATAATTTCACCATTATCGCCATTAATTCCAGAGGGAATATCAATTGAATAAATAGCCTTATTGTTACTTGCTGTATTGATTTTTTCGATAATTTCCCGATAGATTCCTTTTATTTCTGAATTTAATCCTGTTCCAAAAATCCCTTCAATAACAACATTACAATTCAAAAGCAACTTATCCAATTCTTCTATTTTATAAAATATTTTAATTCCCATATTCTTGCAAATTTTATAATTTATCATGCAATCATTACTCATATTTTCATTACTAATACAAAAAATTTTGACATTTTTCCCCTTTGAAAATAACTGTCGTGCAATCGCATAACCGTCTCCACCATTATTTCCCTTACCACAAATAATAAGAAAATTATCTTCATTTTCATCAATATGTTTCACAAATGAAATCGCGGCATTTTCCATAAGCACAATACTCGGTATTTTTAATTCATTTATCGCAAAACTGTCAATTTTTTTTGTAGTTTCATTTCCGCCTAACAACATTTTCATCGCCTCTTTTTTTATTTAAACTTTTTACATTTCTGCAAAGCCAAAGTGCATATAATCTCGTGTTCTAAAATTTGCTCCCCAGACCCATCCTCTTTTTGTAAAGGCTCTCACTACATCTCCGTCAGGTTTTATAGAATATGGATTGCTGTTTGGTTGCCAGCTTTTTCCGACAATAGCTTTTCCGTTACTGTTTACTTGCGGATTTTCTTCAGGATTCAAGTCTATTGCCCGTCCTGTACTGTGAAGGCTTTTAAAACTTCCTCGCCATGAATATCCAATTAATCTTTTTATTGGAAATTTTTCCTTGCCTTTATGTATCTCGTGAAAAATCTCCTTAACCTCATCTGCCAGAACATCCAAAACCTGAATTTTCTCAGTATCAGAAACCTTTTTTCCGTCCTTTAGCCTCCAGACAGGCAGTTCCACCCAAACCAGTCTTGATTCAGCTTCTGCTCTTGTAGAAACATCTCTTATTCTATCCTTAACCTTTTGCTTCAATTCAGAATCTGGATCAGGATTCTCAACCTTTCGCTTAGATCTAAAAGAATATAGATTTTCATAAATATCATTTGCTGTACTTATAGCTGTTGCAGAAAGTATTAATGCAGTCAGTAATGCAAATCGCCTTATTCCATTTTTAAAATTTATCTTATTCATAATAATATACCATTCCTTTATTTTTAATTTGATAATAAACTTATAAACTTTTTTAATCATAAATTTCTTGCTGAATAATAATACTCCAAAGCAAGAGATTATTTTCCTTTTAATTTTCTTGACGCTGTTTCAATATTCTTTTAAAATCTACCTTGGAAATCTTACTTTCTATAATAAGATCTTGAGGAATAAACAGCATTTTTAAATTTTTAAGATACTGAACATATTCAATATTTTTAATTCGATTTTTTCTATAAATATAAATATCTTCCAAATTTTTTAATTTATTGAGTTCTTTAATGTCAATAATGTCATAATTTTCGTCATCATAAGAAAAATCCTTGATTTGATTTCTAGTTATCGGATTTATTTCTTCAATATAATCTGTATGAATATTTTCGATTTTATTTAACGAAATGAACCATTTTAAATATCCGTACATAAAACTGTTGCTATTACCCTGCCTTCTAATACAAGTTCTTTTTGAAATGTCATCCAGCTTTGCTAATCCCATAATTCTATTGACATTTTCAAATATTTCACTTTGCTTTGCCTCCAAATCGTAAGATTCAAAATCCGAATTTTGATTTCCCATAGATTTATTAAATTTTTTAAAATTTTTTATAATATCTTTCCCCTCATCATATTCTCCAGAACAGTTTGAAAATATTTCAGATTTCATATTCAGATAATATTCATTATTAACTTTCACAATATTGCTATCCTTTTTTATTTCTTCTTCTAAATTTATTCCATACATTTTGTATCTTTCTTCCAGAGATTTCATTGTAAAATCTTTCCTGTTTACCAAAATATCTTTAACATTTTTATCAATTTCATCCTTTTTTAGAATTTCACTTTTTTCAGGAAAAATACTTCTTTTAATCACATTTACTCCCTGTACCCCTAAATCATTTTCAGAAGTTATTAAATGCTTTAAAACAATTTTATTATTATTTTCTTTTTCTAAAATCGTGCTTCCATTTAGGTTTAGTTCCAAAAGATTCTCAATTTCATTAACTTTATGAAAATTTTTAATATTTACATTGTTTAAAGTAAGTTTAATAATATTTTTCAAATTTGAAATTTTAGAAATATCTGCTTCCTCATCATTTTTGCCATCCACATAGATGTAATAAACCTTTTCCTGCGATTTTAAAGATAAATTTTTAAAATCCTCAAAATTGACATTATAAAAACTTTTTGCACCAATAAAAAACTTTATCTGCTTGCCAATACTTTTATTAAAATCTTTTGAAGAAACAATTTTTTCATTCATAACTTTTTCAAGCAGTACGAAATCTTTAAAATCACTTTTTGCTTTAAAATTTATATTTTTATCAAGTTTTATAAAATAAGTGCCATTTTTTAATTTAAGATTTCCATTTTTCTTCAGTTCCTGTTTCAAATCTATCCCAAATCGTAAATAAGTATTTTCCAGCTCATTTGCAGAATATTCAAATTTTATTTTGCTTGCTTTTTTATCAGAAACAATTTTTACAGAAATAATTGTAAAAATAAATATACAGCATATTGAGAGCATTAATATTTTTTTTCTCATTCAATTATCTCCCTATTTTTTTTATTACCCTATTTCCCTTTTCAAAATATTTTCAATATTTCTTCAAATCTATTTTAGAAATCTTATTATAAACGAATAATGTGACATCTAATTTTTTTTATTTTGATTTTGAATATTATACCGCTTTTCTTTCTAATGCCTTTTTATCTCGGTAAATAAAATAAGTTTCTTTCATTTTACTTTTCTCCATAAGTATTTTTAAATTTATCGACAATATCTCACTCTATATTTTTCATTAAATCTCAAAATCCTTAAACTCTCCACCATCCAAAATCTTCACACTCTTAAACCCAACTTTTCTAGCAATTTCAAGACTTTCTTCAAAATAAAAATCAATATTTTTAGTTTCGTGTGCATCAGAAGAAATTGTAATTGGAATATTTTTGGCTAATATTCTTTCCAGTATTGGAACACTCGGATAAGGAGTTTGTGTCCATCCTCTTGACATCCCGCCAGTATTAATTTCAATAATCGCATCAGTTTTTGCTATTTCATCCAGTACATATTCTACTTTCTTTTTGTACCAGTCAGCATTTTCATCAAAATATTTCAAATCTTTATTAAATTTTCTAACTAAATCCAAATGCCCAATAATATCAGGCTTTTGAGTATGCACCATTTCCACAATATTATCAAAATATGCTTCAATAAATGCCCTTTTGTCTTCATTTGCATAATTTCTTATTCCGTATTTCAAAATTTCAGGAGTGTTATCAACACAGTAATACTCGTCTTTTTCCCTATCTTTCACATAATGAACAGATCCAATCCTAAAATCAAGTCCCATTTCCTTATCAGTTTCCTTGTTATACCCAGTATAAAAATCAGCTTCGATTCCAATATAAACCTGCATTTTATTTTTGTATTTTTCTTTTAGTTTTTTTAATTCCTTCAAATATTCCTGTGTCCCTTGTTCCGTCATGCACGGTTCTGTATCAAATGCTGTAAAAGAATGCCCCGAAAGTCCGACACTTGTAAATCCTTTCTCTATTGCAGTTAAAATATAATCTTCAGCATTGTTTTTACCGTCGCAGTAGAACGTGTGAGCATGAAGATTTGATGGGAAAATTGTTTTTTTAGTTTGCATTTTTATCAGCTCCTTATATTGTGATGTTCTGTATTAAGTGACTTAATTATCACTTAAATAAAGTCCATCTATTAATTCATCAAAACTATACGCAATTGTAATATATTGAAACTCTGCTCTTGTATGAGTATCAAATACTAAACGAATTTTTTTGTCGTATTTTGAAAGTGTTAGCATATTTTCATATCCGTCTATATCATTTAATACAAATTTGAAAGCTGAATGCCACTGATACTGATATTTATCGGAAAAATTTAATTTTTCAATAAAGAAAATATCACCCCTCCAATTTTTACAACATGTTCCAAATTTAAAATATAAAATATCATATTCTTCAAAAAGAAAATGATACTTCACTATTCCACACTCTTTAAAAAATTCATCATTAAAAATTAAACTTTTTTCAGTTTTTTTTACACTTTTGTCAAAATCTATGATTTCTTTTAAATGATTTTTATTTTTCATATTAAATATCCTTTTTAAACGAATATTTTTTTACTTTTCTCCACCCATTTTTTCCTGTTTAACTTTATGATCAACAACATGTCTTTTAGC
>ERZ773004.1583-NODE-1583-length-10884-cov-7.328193_pt1 | contig 10884 bp, 14 predicted proteins | sample MGYA00580667_ERZ773004 | MGnify/ENA primary metagenome ERZ773004 (study PRJEB29015, sample SAMEA2737963) | human oral metagenome | biome: human oral; feature: human-associated habitat; material: dental | place: China | collected 2123 ... | reverse complement strand
AACAGAAAGGAGCAGTAAAAGTATGCCAACAAATAAAGAAATAATTGAGAAGAATTTAGAAGAAGAAGATTACAGAGTAGAGTTTAGAATTAAGTACAAATATTATAAGTTACTAGAGAAGAAATTAGAGTTAGAAAAGAATAATAAAAGCGAATATATAAGGGAACTTATAATCAAGGATTTAAAGAAGATAGTAAGTGGAGATGAAAGCACGAGCAAAATCACACAAGATTTTAAACTTGTAAGAAGTCTTGTAGATGAAACAATAAGTTTAAGTAAAGCAGTCAATAAACTAGGTGTTCTGTTAAATCAAGCAGTTAGAGAAAAGATATTTGAAGATGAAGTAAGAAAGGACACACAAAAAGAATTATATTCATCACTGGAAAAATTAACGGAAGAAAATATAAAATTAAAGAATTTGTTTAAGTAAAAGGAGGACTATATGCCAATATTAAAAGCAATTAATAAAGTAGGAAAAACAATAGCTAGTTTACATCAAGTATTGTACTATGTATCGAGAAAAAGCAAAGAAGATGAAAAGGAAGTATTAAAGACAGGTGTAGGTTGTAGTAATCAAGTAGATGAAGCATTTAGAGAAATGATGTTTAATAAAAGACATTACAATAAAGTAAGTGGTAAAATGTATAAACACTATGTACAAAGTTATGAGCCAGGTGCAATAACAAAAGAGAAAGCACACGAGATAGCGATTAAGTTTGTGGAAGAAAATTTTTTAAGTAAAGGCTTCAGAGCGTATGTTGTAACACACGCAGACAAGGAGCATATACATAACCACATCATCGTGGATAATGTTAATTTTAATAGTGGACTTAAATATGTAGAGTTGAACGAAAAAGACTTAAAAAAAAACAATACAGAAACAGAGAACTAAAGGAACACGAAAATACTTTAGAAAATTTAAAAAAAAGTAGTGATGAAATAGCATTTTACTATGGCATAGACATCGTAGAAAAAGAGGGTAAGTCTATAAATGTGTACGATAAGAACAAATACAAAGCAATAGAGAAAGGTTTTATTGGGGATATAGCGAGGGAATGGAACAACATTTTATTTGATGAAACAACTAATTTAAGCAACTTTCAAGAAGTTTTAGAGAGTAAAGGTATTTTTACCAAGATAGATAAAGAAAGTAAGCAGATATATTTTACAAATGATAAGAAAAATTTTGAAAAGAGGCACAGTAAAAAAGTTTTAAGTTTATATAAGATTGCTTCTACATTTGACTATCAATTTAAAAATGCAGAAGAAATTAACATCTTTGATTTTGATAAGTCATTACAATTACTTAGTAAAGGGAAAGCAAAAGAGAGTGAACTAGAAAAAGAAAATATACTAAGTATAGGGGATAAAGAGAAGAAAGAGCCACAAAAGGAACTAGAAAAAGAGTTAAAGAAAGAGTTTTTAGCAGAGGAAACAGACAAATTAAAAAAGAGTATAGAAGAATATAATAGCAATGTAAATAGCACAATAGATAGTTTTTTACAAACTCTAGGAGATACAGAAACAACATTAAATGTGGGTTTCTCTGTATCTTTAGAATTAAAAGATTTTAACATATTAAAAAAAGAAGTAAACACTAGAATAGCAAATAAAAAGTTAAGTATTGCAAAAGGAAGTGCAGAAGCTATATTTAAAAATACTTTAAATAAGTGGAGGAAAGAGGATATTTCAAAAGATAAAGTTATAGAAAAATTGCTAGGTACAAGAGATATAGTAGCTAGGAAGATAAAAGATACATTAGAAAATATGCCAAAAGTGGATAATATAAAAAGTATAGAGGAACTACAAAAAGCAATAAAAATCGTAGAAAATACGAAAAAAGAGAACTTAGAAAAGCTAAATAGAATAGGTAAAAATCATTTTTTAACAGATATAAAAGAAAAAATTAATAACTTCATTGAGAAAGTTATAGATTTTAACCATAACTATATGGATAAACACATTCCCACTGAAAAAGAAAGATTTACAGAACTAGAAAAAACCTTAGTAACAGAGTATAGAGCAACTACAAAAGAGGAAGAAAGAGGCAAAGCAATCAATAATCTATATGATTTAGAGGATTACAGAAAAGAAAAAGCAGAAGAAGAAAGAGAAAGACAAAGACAAAGAACTATTGCAGAGGATATTCCAAGAGAAAAGAAAAAGAAAACTACATCTACTATAACTGTTGCAGTTGCAGATGTAGATGTAGAGCCAGAAATAGAAAATATAGATATTGAAGATATAGAAAAAACAAAAGAACTAGAAGAAAAATTAAGACAATATGTAGAAAATAAAAAGAAAGAAAATACTAAGATAACATATATTGTAGAAGATAAAGAAAAAGAGAAAGAGCAAGAAATGGAAATTTAAGAGGAGGAAGATATGTCAATACAAAAATTTACTAGCAAAGAAGAAGTTAAAGAAGAAAAGCAACCAAACGAGAATAATTTTGCTATATGGCAAACAATCGAGGACATCTCTAAGGCTATAAATAAATTAAGTGCTATAAAAACAGAAATAGAAACATTAAATAATAGTTTAAATAGCAGTAAAGAAGATATAAGAGCAACACTAGATAAATTTACAAAAGAGAATACGAACATAAACAGAGAATACTATATATTACAAGAATTTAAGTCATTAGTTTTATTTTTAATATTATTAGTATTAACTTTTATACTAAGGACTAAAGTTAATTCTACTGTATTTTTTACAATAGTTTACATACTAGAAGCCACAGGAATAGTTTTAAGTGGATATAATCTATTAAATTTATTAAAAAAATAGACCATTAAAAGCCACTATTTTTCGTGGCTTTTTTTATATTTAAGGGGAACACCCCTTAACAACCCCCTATTATACTTATACGGCAATTTCTCCCAAGCCACCCCGACAAGCAGGGTAGCTTTTGGGAGGCTTCGGCGATGTTAGTTCTTATAAACCACCACTTCATAGCCACCTTTGTTACTTTTCTTAGCAGTCCGTAGGAAAAAATGAGTATGGTTGCTTGTAATCAGTCTGTAAGTTTTCAAGCATTTTATAAAACTTTGAAATTTTAATATTTTTATAATAAAATATTTAATTTATATTAATACTACAATATTAATACATATTATTAATTTTTAATTTTTATTTTAGTTTAATTTAATTAAATAATATATTGATATTAAATAATATATTATATCACATAATTAATATACAATATAATTTTATAAGTATTAAAATAGTATAAAATGTATTTAAAATTTTATTTTGTATTTTTTATATATATTTTATTAAATATATAATATTTTATCAAATAAAAATATACAAAAACTTAATGTAAGCTAGATTATATCAGTATTTAAGTATTTTAAAAGTAAAGTCCAATTACATTAAAGTATCAAAATATATTGGTATTATTAATTTTTTTAATAAAATGCTTGAAAGCAATCATAAAGATTACAAACATTTTTTATTGACATATATTTAGTTTTATGGTATCATAAGTTAGTACAAAAAATCGTACAAATTAAAGTACAAAAGGGGGTAAATATGCTTACAGTAGGGACAAGTAATTTTAGAAGCAACATAAAGGAATACCTAGAAAAAGCAACAGAAGAAAATACAGATATTATAATCACTAGAAAGAATAATCAAGCTAGTGCAGTATTAATCAGTTTAGAAAAGTATAATCAATTAACAAAAGGGGTTGATAATAAAGACAAAAAATAATAGTTGATTGAAATAAATCAAAATGATTACAAACATTTTAATTAATAAAGGGAGTGATTAAATGTTACAAACAACTTTTGGATTAAGTAAGGAATATCTACAATTCCTAGACAAAGAAAATTCTACACAAAACGAGGGAGAAGATACTTACAATCTTATCTTCATCAATGGAATAACAGAAACATTTAAAAAAGTTGGTATTAAAAAGGCAGTTATTAATTTCGTAGAATTACATAGAGAAAGTTTAGAAATTGCTTTAAATCAATTAGAAAGCAATCAAACAACTAATGGAGAAGCAGAAGAAAAAGAAAGTAAGCAAGATGAAAGCAATCAAGCAAGTAGTACAGAAAATACAGAAATAGCAGTATTCAATAATATTCCAGTTGCAAGACTTCAAAAATTTTTCACTTTGGAAAATATAGGAATACTTGAAAAGTTGATAGAGAATGAGAAAAGTGGAGTATTGTTAGACCATAGTACAATCCCAGACCATTACAGAAAATTAAGCAATAATAAAAGTGTATCAATTAGAATGAATGAAGAAATATACAATAAAATGAAGCTTCATAGTATTGAAATAGGAGAAAGTATAGCAACTATAACAAACTTTATATTTGATATGTATTTAAAAGAAATGAAAAAATAACAAGTTGATTGAAAGCAATCATAAGGATTACAAGCAATATATAAAAAAGGAGTGATAAAATGGCAACATTAACTTATAACGAAAATGATATTGTTATATTAACAAAGAAAGAATATAACAAAATGATGAAAGAAATAAGAAATTATAGATACTTAAAAAAAATAGAAAGTAGAATGGAAGACATTAAAAATGGTAAAGGAATATTAAAACCAGTACCAACAGAGGTTGAAGATGAATAAAGATTTCAAGCAATTAATAATAAAGGAGTGATTAAATTGACAACAATAGCAATAAATGTTACTGATGAGCAAAAAGATTTTTTAACTAATTATGCAAAAGACAAGAACACAAATATAACAGATCTATTTACATTATTTGTTGAGTATTTAGAAAAACTTGAAGATATGGAAGATTATAATTTAGGTGTAACTAGAATGCTTGACCCTAACAATAAACCTTGTGGAACAATGAAAGAACTAGCTTCAGAGTTTGGAATTGATTATGATGAGCTATAAATTTATACCTACTGATGATTTTAGAGCAGACTTAAAAAAGTTAGATGGTTCGGCAGTAAAGTTTATTTTAAAATATATCAAGAAACTTGAAAATAGTGAAAATCCAAAAGCCTATGGTAAAGAGTTAAGTGGGAATATGGTAGGTATGTATAGATTTAGGGTTAATGATTATAGGATAGTAGCAAAATTTATTAAAGACACATTTATAGTTCAAGGGTTAGGTGTTGGACATAGAAAAAATATATATAAAATATTAGAAAGTAGAATTTAATTTTAATTTATGATTGATTTACAAGTATTTTTTTAATAAATGCTTGTAAACAATCGTAAAGATTTCAGGCAAGAAGAAAGGGGAGAATTTAATAAGTGGAAAAGGGAAAAATATTAAGAAATTTAGAAAAATTAGCATTAAGGGACTTTGAGTTTATAAATGATGGTAGAATAGCAGTCGTAGCAGATAGTAAAAAAATTAATACAGATTTAATAAAATCAATCTGTTTAGAACTAAATATCAATCCATTACAAATAAAAAAAAATGATTTAATTAAAATAATAGACCATTTCAAAAGTCTTGATATTTAGAAGTAAATAAAAGGGTTGTATCTGTTGCAGTAAAATTATCTTTTTAGATTTTTTTATAGGAACAGAAGAAATGGCACTTTTAAAGAGTTAAGAAATTATTTCAAGAGAAAGGGGGTTTTATTAACTGTTATGATATATGGTTATATTAGAGTTAGTACAGATTTACAAGATTTAACAAGGCAAGAGAAACTTTTAAAAGAAAATGGAGTTGCAGAAGAAAATATTTTTGCAGATGTAGGAAGTGGAAAAGACTTTAATCGCCCCCAGTATCAGAAGTTAGTAAATAAGACTATAAAGCAAGGGGATACAATTTATATTGCTTCAATAGACAGATTAGGCAGAGATATTAAGGGTATAGAAGAACAATACAACCTAATAACTAACATAAGGGGTTGTAAGTTAATAAGTATCACAGAGCCATTTTTACAATCCACAGGAGTTGAAGAAATAGATAGTCTAATTAATCCTATAATATTAAAAATGCTTTCTTGGTTTGCCGAGAGAGAAAGAAAAGAGATGTTAAAAAGGCAGAGAATGGCATATAATTCAATGCAGAAAAATGAAAAGGGTAAACTTATTTCTAATAGAACAGGAGAGCCAGTAGGAAGAAAAGCAAAATCTAAGGAATTTACAAAGGAACAAAAAAAGATTTTGAAAGATTGGATATTAGACCAAGGGGAACTATCAACAAAATATATTTTATTAGTTTTAAAAGTTTCAAGACCTACACTTTTTAAATTAAAAAAGCAGTACCTAAATAGAGAAATCAATTTATAAAACAAAAAAGGCTTCTCATTCAAGAGTAGTGAGGGACTACTCATATATTTTTTGAGGGGAGAGAAAAGCCTTTTCTGTATAAAATATTAATCTTATCAGTTGTATTATACCATAAATTAAAGGAAATGTAAGTAAGGAGGAATAAGAATTGACAACAGATGAATTTTTAGAAAAATATGATAAAGAACTTCTAACACTTTGTGAATGCAAAGAATTATCACATTTTTTAGATTTTCAAAGTACAGAAAATTCAACATTTATGGATATAGAAAATTCTTATGGCTACCAAATTTTTAAAATTATAATTTTCAATAAAGAATGTAGATATTTTCTTCAATTCCAAAGGGAAACACAAGAATATAGAATTTTAGAACTAAAATATAAATTAAAAATCTAATAATACCAATAAAAAAACTAGCCAATAAATCCAGGCCAGTTTTTTTATTTTTATGTAGTAAAATTAAAAATAGCACCTATTGGAGTAAGTGCTATTTTCGTTCCATATTGCATTAATAATCGTTTTCATTTCAATTATAAACTTTTCTTTTTTAAATGTCAATGTTATAATTAATCGTTCCATTTTTCTTCTTTTCTCCTTGAGAGGAGGTGTAAGATGAAGAAAGCATTTATAATCGGTTTCACAATAGCATTTTTATTGTTATTGTTCCTTTCAAAAAATGTTTATATAACTATTAATCTGTAAAGATTATTAGTTATTAAATTTTTTTGAGGGTATATAAGTCATTGGAGTGTCTTATATACTCTTTTTTTATTAGTTAATATAATTAATCAAAGGTATCTAAAAAATTAAAAATTTAGGTATCTAATCCATTATTTTAACTATATTTTTTTATTAATGGTTATTGGTATAATAAATTATAAAATATAGATTTCAATTTTAAAGGCTTTATATAGTGTTTTTTAAAGTTTTAATATTTAATCTATAATTTATACCTATATACCTTTAAAAACTTTAAATTTATATATGCTATCAATTTAAAATGCTATTTATTTTATTGTTATGTTTCTATTTTTAAAAATAAAGTATATAAAGTATAAATAGAATAACAAAAGTTGTGGTTATTAATATCTAAGCATCACCGTCCGTAATTCACACTGCTCGTCGGTGTGAATAGGACAGATTTCCTTCCCTATAAGCTTGTTTTTTGTTTTTATTTTTTTTCTTTTCTCTTTTTAAAAATAAATTTGCAACTACTACGACTACCACCTCGCTATGTAGTAGTAGTAGTATAATATATAATTTGTTTTTTTAATAATAAAACATATAATAAACATATAATAGGATTTTTCGCCTCAAAAAAACCTTTAATACCAATAGAAAACAAAAATCATAAGGAGACATTTTTTCCACATAGGGAGACATTTTTTCCACATAGGGAGACAAAATTTCCAAAATTATTAAAAATAGGGAGACAAAATTTCCACAAAAGGAGACAAAATTTCCACCAATAAAGACAAATTCAATTTATAATGTCGCCTTATACTGATTTATAAATAAAAAATATAAAGACAAAAAAATATTGACAGTCGCCTTATATTCATTTATAATGTTTTTATAAAATAAAAAAATAAGGGGGATAAAATGGAAGACCAACTATTTAATGATGAAATGCTAATAGGAATTAGAACGGGAGCAAAACTGATTGAAGTTAAGAAAACTAACGGACTTGTTAAACTAAACAAAGAGTTTTTAGGAATTGAATTAGGTTTCTTGAATAAAAAAGAGTTAGAACTTCTTTATATACTATGCCTAGCTTACAAAGAAAGAAAAGTACAAAGCATAAAGATACATATAAAAGAAATAAAAGAATTAATGAGTAATGGAGAAAAGGAAATAAGAAAAACAGATATTGAAAATTATGTAGAAACACTACATAAAAGACTTGCAAAAGTTAACATAAGAGCAGATAAAAACGGTATTTCAGGAACACTGAATTTATTTGAATATGTTTTGACAGACACGAGAGATTATGAAACAGGTATAGTAACAATAATTGCAAAGATTACAGACACGGCTATGAACTTTTTTAATAATCTGGAGGGTAAAAAAAATAAATACCTTAGATTTTTAGTTGAAGACGCAATAAAACTAAAAGGTAAGTATTCGGCTTTATTGCTTCCACATTTAATATCTTGTTCAAAAGCTAAAGAATTTGAAATAAGTTTTGAAAAACTTGAAGAAATACTAGGAATAAAAGGTAAATATAGCAGAAAAACAGACTTTAATAAAAGAATTTTAAAACCCACAATCGAAGAGCTTGAAATTATTTTTAAAGATTTAAAAGTTAAAGGATTGAAAAAGAATGAGTTAGACCCAAGAAAAATAACTCATTATAGGTTTACTTGGAGCAACAACATAAACTACGATGATAAAAAAGAAGAAACTAGCTTTTTCTATTATGAACTAGAAGAAACTAATACTAATGATAAAAAAGAATATAGCAAAGTATTTATAGGCACTGATAATATAGATAAAACTGAAGAAATTGAAGTTGCAGTTGCAGATGTAGATGTAAAAAAAGAAGTTACAGAAGTAGAGGCAGAAGTAATTGCAGAAACAGATGATTTAAAAGAATGTGAACTATATATAAAAAGAAATATTTTTGCAGAAATTAATTTTAATAGCATTAAAAAAGAAGTAAAAGAAATAATCCATAAAATTGGAATAGAAGAAACATTAAAATACTTTAATAGAACTTGGAAAAGACTAGAAGAGCAACAAAAAAAAGGGAAAGTAAAAGACAGAACAGCTTATTTTATATCTCTTATAAAAAAGCAACTAGAGGCAACTCCAACAGACCAAGAACTAAGAGAAATGGCAAAAAAAGAAGAAAGCAGACAGTATAGCGAAAGGCAAAATGAAAAAGAAAAGAATAGAAAAGGAAATAATAAAAGTAATTGGGATACTCCTAATTCTTCTAAAGTAGAGGAAAAGGAAGAAGTAAAAAAAGAAGTAATTAAGGAAAAGAAAATTGAAATTATAAGTTATAAAGAATACTTAGAAAAAAAAGAAATAGTATTAAAAAAATTAGTAGAAAATAAAAACACTGATGAAGAACTTGATAGACTATTAAGAAAAATGAATTTTTTTAATGTATTTAAAAGAAAAATACAAGTTAATTTAACTCAAGCAGAATACGAACAAGAAACAGAAAATTTAAAAAAATATTTTCAAGTTTCACCTGAAATTATAAAACAAGAAGTACAAAATATATTTGTTATTACAGAAGAAAAAGAAGTTGCAGTTGCAGAAGTAGAGGCAGAAGAAAAAGCTAATTTTAAAATAATTTCTATACAAGAAATAGAAGAAGAAGAAAAGAAACATAAAGAATATTTACAATGGCTTGATGATGTTAATAATCTACCTTCATCTGTAGAGTTAAGTGAAATATATTATAATATTTATGCTCTAAATAGAGATAGAAATGATTTTATAGATAAATTTGGAAAAGAAAATAAAGAAGTAATCCACAAATTTGACAAAAAGATTGCAGAACTAGAAAGCAAGAGAAAAGAACTAGAGTTAACACTAGAAGAAGAAAAAAAAGAATTGTGGGATAGAAAATTTAGCGATAGTGCAAAAGGAAAAATAAGTAATATAAAATCTATCAAAGACTTTACTGTAAAAGTTGCAGATATAAAAAAAGAAGAAGTAGAGGAAACAGACCAATTTGACGAGAAAGATATAGCAAGTATATTTAAAAAATAATTTATAAAAAAAAGGGGGTATCTACACTATGGCTACCCCTTTTAAAATGATTTTTAGAGGCATTACAGAGCCTCGTTTTTTTTACTGATTTTGAGTTTGTTGTGCTTCACTTACATTTTCAACTTTTTCTTCATTTTTTTTAGTTTTTTTCTTGTTATTTTCTCTTTCACTTTTTCTCTTATCTTTTTCAGTTTGTTCTAAATTTAAAAGAGTGTTTAATTCTCTTTTTAGAGAGTTTAAAGTGTTATTTAAAGCAGTCTTAATTTTTTCTTTTTGTACATATTTCAATGCACACATTTTTTCTAATGTATCTAGTAACTCTTTCTTTACCTTGTTAATCTCAATAACTTGTAAAGCAGTTGACATATCATCTTCACTTAAAGTTGTTTTATTGTTAAGACTTTTCTTTATTGTTTGTAGTAACTCATCTAGTTCGTTTTTTTCTTTAACATCTTTCTTTTTACTCATACTTTTTTTACCTCCATCGCTTTATTAGTATACAATATTATTGTATACTAAGTAAGAGCGAATGTCAATAAAAAAGTATGCTATTTCTATTGCAATAAAAACAAAAATATAATATAATATATACATATCATATTACATTATTTTTTTTATATTATAGAAATAGGCAAGCTACCAGTCTTGTCGTAAACTCCACCACATTCGTGGACGACCTCGCTTGTGAGGGGACTATTCCCCTCAACCCCTTTTATAACTTTACAGAAACTAAAAGTAGTGCTTTTAATTTCTTCCAAGTTAGTGGGGGAGTTATAGCACACCCCACACCCCTTGCTATTGCAAATTGATATATAACATTTCAGGGGACAACCTGAACTGTTATACATCAACTCGCTAAGAAAACAGAAAGGAGCAGTAAAAGTATGCCAACAAATAAAGAAATAATTGAGAAGAAT
>ERZ773004.1573-NODE-1573-length-10944-cov-25.931582_pt1 | contig 10944 bp, 8 predicted proteins | sample MGYA00580667_ERZ773004 | MGnify/ENA primary metagenome ERZ773004 (study PRJEB29015, sample SAMEA2737963) | human oral metagenome | biome: human oral; feature: human-associated habitat; material: dental | place: China | collected 2123 ... | reverse complement strand
AGGCCCAGGGCGGCGGCCAGGGGCCCGGGCAGGAAGGCGCGGCGCCCGGACGCCATGCGGGCCAGGGCCGCCCCGGCGACGTCGAGGTCCGCGGGGCGCACGACGTCGTCGACGAAACGGGTGGTGAACTCCAGCCCGTCCGGGTCGGCCAGGATGCGCGAGAGCAGCTCGGCGCTGCGCGAAGTGGGCTCGTCGGCGGACTCCTCCACCCACGGGCGCGCTCGACGGCGCGGGCGCCGAGCTCCCACAGCTCGTCGGGGCACGTGCGCGGGGCGTCGCGCTCAGGGGACGTGGCGGGTGGCTGCGGGAGTGGTGTCGGCATGCTCGGCTTCTCCTGTCGGGCGCATGAGTGGGATCCGGCTCATTGTGCCCCGGGCGCGGCCCGGGCCGCAGGCGTACGCGTCGCGCGGATCCGTGGCGCGCCCGACCCGCGTCCGGCGCTCACAGCAGCATGGGGAACAGGCCCCAGTACGCCAGGGCCACCAGCAGCACGGTCGCCCCCGCCAGGACGCACAGGAGCACCAGCGCACTGGGCGCGGTCAGCCAGCGCCCGCCCGCGTGCCGCCCGCGGCGGTGGTGGCCCCGCACGAGCCAGATCCGCCCGACGAGCTTGACCAGGATGACGACGGCGACCAGCGCCATGAGCTGGGCGGCGAGCCACCCGCCGTAGGAGATCAGCCAGTTGGAGGAGTAGGACGTGGCCAGTCGGGCCACCAGCAGGATGTAGGCCAGGTACAGCACCCAGGAGGCGATGACGCTCAGGCCCAGGGCGGTCGACCAGCGGCCGACGGGGTCGGGCAGGTGCAGCCCCCGGCGCCCCCGCAGGCGCGGCAGCTGGCCGACCGCCCACCCGAGCCCGGCGGCCGCCAGCAGGGCCGGCCCGCCCACCAGGCCGGTGAGCATGAGGTCCCCCGAGGCGTACCAGCGGGCCCGCCCCGGCGAACGCGCCCAGAAGTCCTGGACGGGCGCGGCCCCGGCCACGTGCGGGGCGGCGTCGGCCGTCTGCGGCAGGCCCAGCACCCAGCGGGCCAGGTCCCGCGCCACGTCGGGGGCCAGCGCCCCGTCGGTGGACCGGCCGAGCTTGAGCCCGTGATTGGCCCCCCGGTAGTAGCGCACCGTCAGCCGGTCGTTGCCGCCCGCGCCCAGGGACGCCCGGATCCTGGCGGGCCCCTGGATCAGGGGCATGGAGGAGTCCCCGGTGCCGTAGATCATGAGCACGGGGGCCGCGATGCGCTCCTCGTAGGGGCGGGCGTCGAAGTCGGCGTACCCGAAGGAGTCGCCCGGCAGCTCGCGCGCCCCCAGCACCCGGGCCACGAGGGTCAGCAGCGCGTCGGGCACTCCCACGCGCCGCAGGTAGGACCCGGCGGCGAAGGTCGCCTGCTCGCGCAGGGCGACCACGGGGGCGCTGGCCAGCACCAGGAAGGCGATGTCCGGGTCGGTGCCCGCCAGGACCACCCCCGGGTAGCCGCCCTCCGACTCGGCGTACAGGCCCACGCGCGCCGGGTCCACCCCGTCCAGGGCGCGCAGGTAGGCCACCGACCGGGCGTAGTCGGCGGCCATGGCGGTGTAGTCGCGCTCGGTGAGGCTGTAGTCCTCCATCGGCTTGGAGGGCACCAGGGTCGTCGCGCCCGCGCTGGCCAGGGCGTCGGCCTGCTCGGCGAAGCCCTCGATGGTGTGGGTGCCCGCCCCGTGGAGGAAGACGACCCCGGGGGTGTCCCGCCCCGCGCCCACGGGCCGGCGCAGGAGGGCGGGGACGGTCTCGCCGTCGGCCTGGGTCACCCAGACCCGCTCGACGGCGACCTCGTAGGTGCCCACGGCGGCGGTGGTCACGGCTCCGCCTATGGCGGTGTCCGCGGTCTCGGGGACCAGGGCCTCGGTGGCGGGGGCGGGCGACCAGCGCGGGCCGGCGAGCGTGCCGACCAGGGACAGCGTCAGGACCGCGACTACCACGGCGCCGACGGTGCGGTGGTCGGAGGAGACGGCGAGCACGAGCGCGCCCAGGGCCAGGGTGGACAGGATCTGGCGGATCTCGGCGGTGCCCGTCCCCATCAGGGCCAGGACCAGGGCGACGGCGATCACGCCCAGGACCATGACGCCCAGCCGCGTGGGCTCCTGGCGCCACAGACGGGCGAGCAGCCTCCAGGCGCGGCCCGGGAAGACCCTCAGCCAGCGCCAGGCGGAGCGGATCTCGGGCCCGCTCGGGTGGGCGGGGTCCGCGCGGCGGCGCCGACTCCGCTCGCGCCGGGCGTCTACGCCTACATCGAGCGCGACCACGCCCTGGCCCTGGTGGGACCGCCACCCGGTGCCTCCGGGGTCCCCGACGGCTCGGTGCGACTCGTCTTGACCGGCAACATGGACAAGCTCGCCAAGAAGTACATGTCCTTCGGCCTGCGGCTCGCGATCCAGGACTGCGGGTGCTCCCTGGAGGTCATCCGGCTCGTCGCCCGCTGCCTGGACCTGCCCCTGCGCGCTCGGGCCCTCTGGGACGAGCGGGAGCTGGCGGCCGCCATCGGCGCCGATCCGCGGCGCGAGCCGGTCGTGGCCGTCATCGACCTGGGAATCGCCGACCAGGGGGCCTCGGGAGGTCGTCATGCGCACTGACTACAAGATCCTGCGCGAGATCATCGACGGCTTCTCCGATCCCGACGCCGCGCCCACCTCCGACGGCCTGGCCGCGCGACGCCCGCGCCGGCCACTGGGCGGCGAGGCCCTCGATGCCTCCGTCCTGGAGCAGGATGGCCCCTACCGCCACGATGTGCGGCGGACCTTCGAGCGGCGCTCGTCGACCACCGACTACGCGCCCGAGCCTCTGGACGCCGGACCGCTCCTGGCGAGTGTGCGGGCCGCCCTGGTCGAGGACGCCGAGACCTGGGGCCGGGACGCCGCCGCCGTCGCACTCGAGCCCTTCGTCCTGCTCCTGCGGCCGCGCGGTGCCAGACCAGGCGTCTACCGGGTGAGGCCCGACGGCGCCGACCTCGTGCGCGACCTGCCGGACCCGGAGGAGATCGAGGGCATGGCCGTGCAGAAGGAGTTCGCCCGCGCCGGAGCCATCGTCTCGGTTGCCGCCGACCTCGACCGGGCCGACGCGTGGGCCGGGGCCCACGGTTACCGCCACGCCATGGCCCGCGCCGCCGCCGTCATCTACTCGGTGCACCTGCGCAGCGCCGCCCGCGGTCTGACCGGCACGGTCTTCGCAGGGCTGTCACCCTCGGCCGTGCGCCACCTGCTCGACTCCGACGGGGTGAGCCGCCATCAGATGCTCGCCGTCACCGTGGCCGTCCCGACTCGCGCCGCTCCATCGCCCTGAGCCGGGCGCGAGTCCCCGAAGACGCCCCGTTCCGCGGGGTGAGGGGCCCGGTTCCCGCAGACGGACCGGACCCCTCGACGAGGCCCAGCACGGGTCTCGCTCCTGACCAGTGACACGAACCAGAAAGGAGGTGAACAGCATATGGCCAGCACCATCGATCTGACACTGTCCGACAGCGACTTCGGCGTCGAGGAGCTCCCCGAGGGCAACGCCCTGGGATGCGCCTTCTGCGGTGCCTGCGCGTCGTGCCCGTCCTGCGCGGCTTGCGCGTCGTGCCCGTCCTGCAGCGCCTGCGCGTCGACGTCGTCCTGCTGAGACGGCATGGCGGCGGGCGGAGGCGCCGTTCCCTCCGCCCGCCGTCAACCACGCCACCGCGAACCGACCCGAGGGAGTCATGACCCGATGACCACGACGACGAGCACCGTGAGGGTGTCGAGCAGCGACATCCCGCGTCTGCGCCGAGGAGTGAAGCTGATCGTCGGGATGGACGACCAGCCGATGCTGTTCGACAGCACGTCGGGGGCATACCACCGCCTCGGGAAGGCCGCGGCCTTCATCGTCGACCAGTTCGACGGGGCTCGCTCGCTGCCCACCATCATCGACCAGTTGCCCCAGGAGATCGACGCCGCCGGCAGGCGGCGCATCACTCGTCTCGTGGAGTACCTGCGCTCCAAGAGCCTGCTGGAGGGCGGCGAGCCTCCCCGAGTCGTCGTATCGCAGGACCGCGTCCGCAAGCGCGTCGATGGCCGCCACGTCGCACCGCCGCACGTCGGACGGCACGAGCAGATCCACCCGCCCCGGTGGAGTGGGAACTGGATGCTGCCGCGGTTCATGCTGATCCGCAGTTACCGGAGAGTGGTCGCCCCCGTGGCGGCGGCGCTCCACCATCTGCCGGCGCGGACGCTCGGCTGGCTGTTCGTCGTCGCGGCGGCAGGGGGGTACGTGGCGGGGGTGGAGAGTCTGATCCACCTGTCCGGAGGCCCCCGTCCGCCCGCGTCCGTGTTCCTCATCGCCATCGCCATTCAGCTGGTGAGTATCGTCGGGCACGAGTCCTGGCACGCGATCGTGGCCGGCTACCTGGGAACCCCCGTCCGCGGCCTGGGCGTGGCGTTCATGTTCTGGGTGATGCCGATCGCCTACGTGGATCGCACCGATTCCTATCAGGTGCGCTCGCGGCTCGGGCGCGCCATGCTCGCCTTCGCGGGCATCTGCTCCGACGGAGTGGTGTGCGGTGCGGAGGCGGCGGCGGCCCTGGCGTTCACGGGCACCGCGCGGCAGGTGGCCCTGACCCTGTGCGCCTTCCAGCTCACCATGCTCGTCACCAACCTCAACCCCCTGACCCAGTCCGACGGCGTGGCCACCATCGAGGCGCTGACCGGCTCGGTCAACCTGCGCGGCCGCTCCATGCTCATTCTGCGCAGCGTCGTCAGGCGCGCGCCGTTGCCCCCGGCGCTGGCGCGAATGGGGCTGGCCGTCCGCGGGGCCTACTTCTTCTACGGCCTGGCGTGCGTGCTGCTGAGCGTGGTCGGCACCGTGCTGGGCGTCGTGTGGCTGGGATTCGCCGCGGTGAGCGTTGTGAGAGGAGCGCTCGCATGATGCGTGCCGATTCGAGGGCCGGTGCGTCGGCCTCGCCGGTGTCGCCCGGCCGCGCGGCCGGTTCCGTCGGACCGGACCCGATGCCCGCCGGACCGGGCCCCGCGCCCGCTCGTGCGACGTCGCTGCTGCCCACCCTCGTGCGCCTGGGCGGTCTCCCGTCGGCGGCCGTCCCCGGGCCCGAGAAGGCCCTGGTCCAGGCCCTTGAGCGGCTGCGCCGCCTCGACCAGGAGATGGAGTGGGCCGGTGAACGGCTGCTCGAACCCCTGTACCGGCTCCGCCCCCGGCCTGGAGCGCGACGAGCGCCGGGCCGTTCTGCACGCCAAGCGCAGGGTCTTCCAGGGGCGCGTCAGCGGTCTGACGGTCCATGTGCGGGATCGCCTGCCCGCCGACGTCGGCGCCATGCTCTCGGCCTGGGACGACCTGGTCTCCCAGCGGCACGCGGAGTACGCGAATGTGGAGGCGGCGGTCGCCTCGGATCTGGAGCGCAGTCGCGCCCTGCTGGCGGCCGGCCTCGACGACGTCGAGTACCTGCGCGCCGTGGCGGTGGCCGCCCCCGCGCTGGTGACGGCGCTGACCAGACGCGGGCGCCGACTCGACGACCCGCGCGTGCTGCGAACCCTCTACACGCTGGCCACCCGGGCGGCCCTGAAGGCCAGCCCCTTCTCCGGCCTGACCACGGTCTGCGAGGCCGGCCGGCCGGCTCGCGGTCGCCGGCGCACCATGGTGGCGCTTCATCTCGCCCACGGAATCCTCGCCGCGACGGCGCGCGATCTCGATCCGGCCGGCTTCCTGCGCTTGGAGGCCGCCCCCGTCAGGGACGACGTCGTGCCCGTCGGGAAAGTCCCCGGGGACGGGGGCGTCGATCGACCCGATCGCGCCGACGGCGTCGGCGATGCTGATGGATCGTCCCCGGGACCGGACGGAACCGGCTCGGCCGTCGGGGGCGGTGCCGGGGCGCCCGGGGGCGCGGGTGCGGCGGCTGATCCGACTGATCCGACTGCGGCGCCGGACGCGGCCAGTACGGATGACCCGGTCGGTACGGCCGACACCGCCGCGAGACCGGTCGGAGCGCTGTCCGCCGTCGCGCTGGGGCTGACCGTCGTCGCGGAGCACGACTACGCCAACGGCCTGGTCTTCCGGGGTGAGGAGGTGCAGCCGGCCCGCTGGCTCCTCGGCGCCCACGACCGCTTGACCGGTGCGCGGCCCGATGCGGCGCCGGTGACCGTGCGCGAGGCCACCCGACTCTTGGGCGGGCGGGATCCGCATCTGCGTCTGCGTCGTCTGCTCGCCTCGGGAGCCGTACGCCCCCACGCCCCCTGGCCGAGGGGCGCGGACCCCTTCCCGGCTCTGGCGGCCACGCTCTCGGACGGGCAGCGACGCCTCTGGGGCGAGGACCTCGACCGGCTTGAGAGGCTCGGGAGGGCCATCACGGTCGAGGACGGTCCGGGGCGGGCGGAGCTGCTCATGGATGTGCAGCGGTTGGCGCAGCGGATCTTCCCCGACGGCGAGCTGGGGGCCAGGCCCAGCGGCCTGCTCTACGAGGACTGCGAGTCGCGGGGGGACTGGGACGACCCGATGAGGCTGTCGCCGTTCCGCCAGGAGGTCGAGTCCCTGGCCGGGCTCGTGGACCCCTGGGTGACCCGCTCCCGCATCTACGACCTCATGGTGCGCCGGTACGTCGCCCGGTACGGGCGCGGCGGGGTGTGCGAGGACCCGCTCGCCTTCCTCATGAGCCTGGCGCACGCCCCCGACGGCGACCCGGAGATGCTGGGCGCGGCCGCGAGGGATCTCGCCGCCGGGCCGGATCCCGAGCGCGCGGCCATGTCCGGAGGCGCATCGGCCTCGCCGCGGCACATGGGCGCCTATCTTCAGCCGGTCGACGCCGATCGGGAGGCGCTGAGCGCGGGTCGGGGCCTGGTGGTGGTCAACGCCTTCACCAATGGCAACGGCGCCCTTCAGGCCCGCTTCCACCGATTGCTGGGCAGAGGGTACCGCGAGCGCCTGGCGCGGGGGATCCGCGCGGCCTGGGGCACTGAGCGCGTTCTGGAGATTCAGGTCTCCACCGACTGCAACACCGCTCAGGCCGCCTCCTGCGGCGTCCTGTCCCCGCTCGGACTGCCCGGCGAGCCCGCGGCGCCGGATGCGACGCCTCTGAGCGCGCTGAGGCTCGCCCACGATCCGCGCACCGACACACTGTTCCTGACCGACGCTCACGGACCGGTGGGGCTGGCCTATCTCGGGCTCATCCCGCAGTACCGCCTCGGCGGATACCGCTCCTGGCTGGTTCTGCTGAGCGACCCGTGGGCCCGGATGTCCCCCCTGGCGGATCACTGGACCAGTCGTCGCCTGGAGATGACCGGTCCGATGCCGGACGAGGCGGTCCACGCCCCGCGCGCCACCTACGGGCGCCTGGTCACACGTCGGGAGTCCTGGACCTTCCCGGCCGCCCAGGTGACCGGCCTCCTGGACCGCGATCCAGCGGCGACGCTCGTGAGAGTGACGGATCTGCGCGAGCGGTGGGGCATCCCCGCGGAGGTCTACGTCCATCAGCACCTGGGCGCCCAGGCGGAGTTCGGCACGACGTCGGACGAGCACAAGCCCCGGTACGTGGACCTGAGATCGCCGGTGTCGCTGCTGGCGCTGCGCGGCTGGGTCGATCCGGATGCCGAGCACCTCAGCCTGATCGAGGCCCTGCCGGCCAGGGAGCAGATGGCGGGCGCGACGCCCGCGGGCCGGGCGACGGTCCTGGAGTACCTGATCAACATGCAGTGGCCCAAGCGACCCGAGAATGGTGGGGATGACCGGTGAGAGGGCTGTCGGACGACGTCGGTGCGCGGGCCGCGGCGGCATTCGAGGACCGGGAGGGCCAGGAGGTCGATTGGCTGTACGCGCGCATCTACTGCGCCGACGGGGACGACACCGATGCGCTGCTGCCCGCGATCGCGCGCTGGTTCGACGAGGTCCGCGCCCGCTGGCCGATCCGTTCCGCCCACTTCCTGCGCTTCATCGATCTGCGCGGTCACCACGTGAGGCTGCGGCTGCAGGCCGATCCGGATGCGCTGGACGAGGTCTTCGAGCATCTCGGCGTCGTGGCCGCTGCCGCCCGGCGGGCGCGCGTGCGCACGGTCGAGCGCCTCGTCCCCGACCCGCTGACCGCCGGCGGCGGGAGCGGACGGGCTGGCGTCTCGTGCTCGGTGTACGGGCCCGAGTACGGCAAGTACGGCGGTCCGGCGGGGGTGGAGGAGGCCGAGCGGCACTTCGACGTCTCCAGTCGCTGGTGCTGGGACAACCGGGTCTGGACGGTCCCCCGCCCACTGCCCAGAGTCGCCCTGACCGCTCGTTTCCTGGCGAATGCGGCCGACGTCGGGCCGCTACCGCCAGCCGAGCTGCTGGGTGCCCACCTGCGCATGTGGGGGTCCCGCCTCCCCGAGCGCCTGCGCGACGGCACCGCGCTCGGCTCCGTGGTGCAGCAGGTGCTCGCCTGCCCGTTGAGCGAGGTCCCGGGGTGGGGGCGCGCCGACGAGCTGACCGGGCAGTTGGCCGCCGACGCCGCCCGCACCGTGCGCGAGATCGGTACGGGATCCGCCGGACGCCGTGCACTCGACCTGCTGCACATGGATGCCAACCGTTTCGGCGTCAACCCCGCCGAGGAGTGCGTCGCCGGGGTGTGCGCCCGCTATCTGCTCGGCGGCTCCGGGTCCTGAGTCGCCGTCGGGGCGACGGGGGTGTCGGGGGCGCACCCCGGCGATGCGCACCGGACGTCGAGATCGGTCCGGTTCCGGCTCGAGATCGGTTCAGTTCCGCGTCGAGATCGGTCCGGCGGGGCCACTGCCCGGTGGCCGGGGCCACGAGTCGGGCATTCCTGCACGAGTCCGACGACGGCGTCGTCCGGCTCGTGCAGGAATGCCCGACTCGCGTAAGAATGCCCGCCTCGACGGACTGCGCGACCCGTCGGGGCGCGATGACGCGGTGGGCGCGTCAGCCGTCCAGGTGGGAGACGCAGTCGATAGGCGTGCCCATCAGGCTCGACGATACCTGGTGGTGATATCGCCCCGACCGCCATCCGTCAGAACGGCTCCCGCCTCCTTGAGACGCCTGAGCGCGTACATCACCTGGCGTGAGGACAGGTGCGTGGCCTCGACGATCTGCTGGCGCGTGCGCGGCCCGTCCTCAAGACAGGCCCAGACGGTGGGCGCATTGGTGGACAGGGCGGAGATCTCCGCGGAAACAGTGACGGCCTTGACGTCGGAAGCCGGCCGAGCGCCGTCGGAGGCCAAAACGTAGGAGGTGGAGCCGCGTTGTCCTCGGGCCTCGGCATAGCCTCGGTTCACCAGCTCCTGGAGCTGACGACGGGCTTGCTGGGAGTCACAGCCGAAGCGACGGCGGTAGGAGGAGTTCGTCCATGAGGTTCCATGCCGCATCTCGACAAGCGCGTGGCGCTGCTCGACGCCGAGGCCGTGGGCCTCGAGGTCGGACAGCCAGTTGAGATCCTCGGGCGAGAGGGGGGCGCCTCGGGGGAGCAGAGCAGTGAAGCGCACACCGGTGTCCTGAAAGCGGACGGACTCCATGTCCGCGTCTCGCAGGGCGCGCCGGACCTCCCGAATCCCGGAGCCCAAGCCTTCGATCACGCGCCGTCCCTCGTAGTCCGTGGCGAAGGTGCAGATGGTGTAGAGGTGCTCGTTGACCGCAGACTTCCCGTCGCGTGTACCGAGCTGGTCCACACTCAGCCCCCAGAGACCACCTGGGCTGGAGATGATGAGGCGGTCGTGCAACAGACGAATCTCAACCCCTTTCGAGAGCGCGGGCTCGGAGAGGTCTCGATGGACGAGAGCGTTGGCGATGAGCTCGCGAACCGCGATGAGCGGGAACTCGTGGACATCGCGGCCGTGCCCGTCATCCCCGAACCGGATGCGTGTCTGCGTGGCGCGTGCGACCCAGTCGACAGCGTCGGTGAGCATCTGCGGCAGGGGGCCCGCGATCGTGAGTCGATCTGTTGCCCTGACTCCGTCGTTGGCACCGGTGACGGCGGCCGTGATGGACAGGCCGGGGAACTGCCTCTGGGGATAACGGCCCAGTGCGTACAGTCCTGCCAGGGTCGCCTCTCCGTCCTCGGTGAGAACATTCAGATTGAGGAGGACCTCGGCGTCGGACTGGCCGGTCAGCGCGGTGGAGCCGGTACGAACCGCTCGGAGGAAGCGCTGGACCAGGTCGCCCTCGAGGTTGTCCACGGAGGTGCCGGGGATGGCGATCGAGTCCTGTCGGGGGCGCTGGTGCCGGAGAAGGAGCTGCTGCTGCTCCTGTTGAGACATGCGGTAGTCGCCGTCGTACTGACGAAGGTACGCCGATCCTGTCTCCCGCCACCGGCATGGCTTGCTGTTGATGGGGACTTCCTGCACATTGGCGGCGATGACGGTCTTGCCGTCAATGGCGATGGAACGCGGATCGACAGCGATCTCGGTGGAGAAGCCCTGACGGGCCTGCGAGACGAGGGCCTGCTGGAGCTCGTGCGGCTGCTGGACTCCGATGACGGAAACCGGGTCCTCGCCGACGCCCAGGAGGATGGTGCCGCCTCCAGGGAGGTTTGCGAAGGCCGACAGTGTGGGGCCGAGGGCCGCGCGGGAGTACTCGGAGAAGGTCTTTGCCTCGATCTCAAGGCAGTCGCCGCCCTCCAGCTCTAAACGAGCGAGGGCCTCCGTGAGGTCATCCAGATCGACAATCACATGGCGATTGTACATGGAGTGCACATGGAGGGTTCCGGAGTGTATATGAGGTGTTCATGAAGGGGGTGCCGTCAGGCTGAGCCCGGGCGTGCTCCACGAGGCTTGGGTCGTACTGGCTGGGAGGTGGGTGTACTCCACGGGGTTCGGGGTCTCGTGCAGTACGGACAACCCCTGGCCAGTAGCCCCCGAACCCCGTGCAGTGCGGGCGGTGCGCCTGGCCCGGCCGGCGATGCCCGGCCGGAGACTCGTGGCCCGCGGGCCTCAGTCGTCCAGGTGGGCGACGAGCTCGGCGGCCAGGCCCGTGTAGGTGGCGGGCGTCAG
>ERZ773004.1572-NODE-1572-length-10945-cov-4.673370_pt1 | contig 10945 bp, 6 predicted proteins | sample MGYA00580667_ERZ773004 | MGnify/ENA primary metagenome ERZ773004 (study PRJEB29015, sample SAMEA2737963) | human oral metagenome | biome: human oral; feature: human-associated habitat; material: dental | place: China | collected 2123 ... | reverse complement strand
CAAATATCGCCGCCCCCCCCCCGCCTGTGCAATACCGTGGCGAAAATGAGTGAATCTCTCTCGAAAAAATAGGTGCGACCGATGGCTACGTGGCAGTCGTCGGTCGCACCTTGCTTTGATGAGGGGCCTATAACGAGATGCCCTCCTCGCGACTGTGGACGACGTTGTCGAGTCGGATCTTCGACTTGGCGTTGCGGCGGATCGTGTAGCGCAGCAGCACCCACGGGCGGAAGGATTGGCTGATCATCTCTTGGCGGAAGTAGGCCGAGTAGCTGTCCGCCCGCGTGTTGGTCTCGGTTGCGAGGCGGCCGATGAAGTAGGGGAGGGCCAGGGCGATGTAGAAGTCCTTCGTGAAGTTGTAGTTCACCTGCACTTGCGAGTATTCAGGCGTCAGCTGGCGGGTGCGCGAGAAAGGCGTGTAGGTGTAGTTGCGGTAGGAGATGTCGCCGCCCACGTACCAGCGGCCCCACGTGTACCATGCGCCGGCACCGAGCGAAAGGCTGCGGCGGGGCGAGAGGCCCTCGAAGTAGTTCTCGATGTGGTAGGCGCTGATGTAGGCACTGCCGCGGTTGTTCTTGAAGCGATACTGAATCATGCCGCCGGCCGAGAGTGTGGCGTAACGTCCGGCATTGCGGTAGGTGCGGACGAAGTGGCTGACGTCGTTGTAGGCGTGGGCCTGGATGAGTTCCGAGGCCAAGTCGACGTAGACGGCGGGCATGAGGTAAAGGCCGCCGCGGCCGTAGGTGTGCGAGAGGGCGATGTTGTGCCACTGTTCGGGCTGCAGCGTGGGGTTGCCACGGGTGATGACGAGCGGATCGGTGGAGGTGTTGTAGGGGTTGAGTTGCCCGATCGACGGGGCGCGGTTGGTGAGCGTGTAGGAGAGGCGTGTGGAGTGTCCGGCGCCGAGGTTGAGCGTGGCGCTGGTGGAGATGCGTGGCTTGAGGTAGGCGTTCGTTTCGTCGCCGGCGGTCAGTCGGATGGCCTCGAGGCCGGCTGAAGCCATGTAGTAGAGTCGGCCCAGTCGGCTGCTGAAGGAGGCGTATACGTAGCCGTTCCACTCGCGGTGGCGGAAGACGGGCACGGGTGGGTAGCTGAACTTCTCCACGCGGTCGCTGACGCCGCGCAGTGTGGTGCCGATGTTCAGGCTGCTGGCCTCGCCCCAAGAGGCGGAATAGTCGGCATTGAGCCCGGCCGAGGTGCGTCGGTTGTCGTAGCTATAGTCGGTGATGAAGGGATGGGGGGCGACGTACACCTCGCGGCGATCGCCTTTGTCTGTGTCGCTGTTGCGGTTGTAGTCGAGGGTGGCCTCGAAGCGTCGGCGGTCGGAGAAGTCGTGCAGGTAGTAGAGGCTCGAGGTGAGGACATAGGCGTCGTTCTTGTCGTACCCTTCATACGTGAAGGCGCCGGGTGTGTTCATACGTAGTTCCCCCTGCCCATTCGACTCGGAAGTCTTGTGCTTCTTCCACCCGTAGGCATGCAGCGCCCAATAGTCTCGCGGCGACATGCTCCATTTGAAGAGCAGTTCGCCAATCAGGGAGCCATCGTTGCTGCGCGTTTGGCCGTTGTACGTTTTGAGGTACCTCACGTCGCTCTGGCGGGAGTCGATGCGGCTGTCGTCGTGGTGCGTACCCTCGGCTACGGCGCGTCCGTAGAGCGAGGCCTTGGGATTGCCGACTTCGAAATAGACCACGCCGAAGCTGTGGCGCCGCGGGATGTCGTGGCGTGTGGCGGCCTCGAAGAAGAGGTACGGGTCGCGTTTCTTCTTGAGACGGATGTTGAGGATGTGGCGGACGCCCATCTGTACGTAGCGGGCGCCGACGGCGTCGATCAGCTCCACCGTTTCGATATCCTTCGGATCGATCGGCGTGATGCCCGAATTGACCATGCGGCCGTCGATGAGCACGAGCAGCTGGCTGCCGTCTATCATGCTGACGGTTTGTAGCGACTCGTTGACGGCGAGGCGGGGGATCTCGCGGAGGGCGCGGTAGGGGTCGCCCGAGGCGCGGGCAGAGTCGGAGAGGCGGAACACCTCGCCGGTGGCTGTGCGACGAACGACGCCCGAGGCCGAGGCGGTGACGGTCACTTCGTCCAGCCGCCCGGTCATCTCCTCGTTCATGACGAACGTCGTGTGGATATCACGCGTCAGGGGGCACGTCTCCTCGATCGTCGTAAAGCCGGGAAAAATCATCTGCAAGCGAAACGTGTCGGCCGGTAGATCGGACAATGCGAAGCGCCCCTTTGCGTCCGTCAGGCAGGCAGCCATGAGCGAATCGCCGCGGGAGAGCAGCACACGCACGCCAACCAGGGGCTGACGCTGCGTGTCCGTCACTCGGCCGCTGAAGGCGTGATGTTGGGCGTGAGCCACAGAGAGCGAGAGGCTCAGCCATGCAATAAGGAAAAAGAAGTAGTGCTTCATTGTCGTGATGTTTTTAGTGTAAATAACGGCCCCAAATATCGCCCCCCCCGCCTGTGCAATACCGTGGAGAAAATGGGTGAAAATCGGGCGACGAAGCGGGGTATGAAAAAGCCGGATACATCAGAGTTGCCTCCATATGTACCCGGCTGGTTGAGTTGTTCAACAAATCGTTCTCAGATCTCTCCGCCTATTCCTCCGGCAGATGGATATCTGGGCCGCCACCGTCGCCACCCGGCTTGGGTTTCTCGTCGGGTTTCTTGGGCGGCTCGCCACCACCGGGCGTCTCCGGCTTCTTGGGCTCCTTCGGATCCTTGGGATCTTTCGGATCCTTCGGCCCGTCGGGCTTCTTGGGCTTCTCGTCCTCCGGTAAACGGATGTCGGGGTCGTTGCCCCTCCGCTTTTTGTCGCGACGTTTCCGTTGGGCCTCGCTCTGGTTAAAGGTGGCTTTGGCTTCACGGATACGCTGGTTGATCTGGTCGATCAATTCGCCGACCACCTTCCGTTCCGCCTCGTTGGTGGCCATTGAGTAGGCCATTTGGATGTGGAAAAAGATGTCGGTGGTCATCTGGTCGTTAGCCTTCCGCACCGAGGCGCTGGAGGGCAGGTTGATGCCGGCCGCCTTCGACGATCGCGACTCACGCAGGGTGTTGAATTCGTCGTTGGCCGTGCGCAGCATGGTCACAAGTTGGCTCACTCCGATGGCCGTCACCGCGGCTGCGGACTCGGGCTTACCCAGGTCGTTGAGCAGGCCGTTGATGTGAGCCGTCTTTCCGGCCCAGCGTTCGCTCTGCAGGCCCTTGTAGGTGTCTACGATCAGTCGCAGCACGTGGCCCGAGGCCTGGCGGGTGGGGATGGGAGACTTGTCGGCCTGCCGAATCTCTTGGAACAGGGCCGTGATGATCTCGTCGCGCTCCTCGTCCTTCTTCTTGATCGATTCAGACTCTTTGGAAGCGCGCCCCTCACGGGCAATTTCGCTCTCGGATTCGATCCCCGTGTGCCACCGAGCGATGTCGGCTGCGTCGAGGAAGATTTTCTCCGGCTCGATTTTCGAGATCACGCCATAGAGGCGTTGTTGATAATCTGTGTGCAGGTCCAGTTGGTACTGCCCACTCATTGTTTTGTCTATAGCCTTTACAGGTTTCATGGACATAAACGTTTTTGGCTTAACACTAATGTGAAAGGGTAAATGTCGGAAGCGGCCCGAGGGGCGGGGAGGCGCCGACGGCCCTCGCAGCATTTTTTGCCGCGGACGGCTGTCGATCCCGCGCTCACGTCGAACGGCCCGACTGGAGCACCGCAAAGAATGGGGCGGCTGCCACGTGCTCCGATAGCAGCGCCTGACCGCGATAGGCCCACCGCCGGATGTTCCGACCGGGGCCACCGGGCTACATCATCCCCCCGAAAAAAGTCCGACGGGGGTGTCTGAGCAAAAAGACGCCTCATTGGAGAGTCCGACGGGGGTGTCTGAGCAAAAAGACGCCCTGTTGGAGAGTCCGACGGGGGTGTCTGAGCATAAGCGGCTCCTGTCGGACTCTCCAGCAGGGGCGCTTGAGTGCAATCGGCTCCTATCGTACTTTACGACGGGAGCGACTGGGTGCAATCGGCTCTTATCGTACTTTACGACAAGGGCGACTGGGTGCAGGTGGCTCTCATCGGAATTTACGACGAGGGCGACTGGGTGTAGGTGGCTCCTGCCGGATTTTACGACGGGAGCGGCGGAACGGTGGGGGCTCTCGCTGGAAAGTCCAGCGGGGGCCATCAGGTGATCAAAGCACACGACGGAGAGTCCATCGGGGGCGCCTCCTGAGTGGGGGCGCCCGTCCGACTGTCCGACTGAGGCTTCAGCGCGCCCGAAGTGGGCTGTGGCGTCTCCGGCGAAAGCGGCCGAGGCGCCGTAGGTCTGCGCGTACATATATAATACAGCTGAATCGTTCATGGCATGGCAAATTGAAAGTCTATCGGGAGCCACGGAGCGGTCGTAGCCGTGAAGGCATGATACTTTTCGCAGCTCTGGGGGCTGTGTCGCTCATCGTCTGAGGGTATTTGATTGTTTGAGTCATCTCTTTTCTGCTTTATGCACCGCAAATGTAACCTTTTATTTGTGACCGATAAACAAACCCAACAAAAAAACGAACAACTTTCTCTCCGCTGCCCCTATACATTATATATATAGGAGCCACCGACAGAAATGGGCCGCCCATGGAGAGTAGGAGAGAGGCGCCCTGCGGAGCGTGGCTGCCGAATAAAATCCGGTTGTAAGCAGATTCCACTCCGCGGCTTACGAATAGAAACCTATGACTAGCTCCGCCCGGCCATTTGCAGGGGAAATAAATTACGCCGGAGGCCTTTTTCGGGTAGCTGCCCGCGGGTGAAAATACGTTGCAAGCAACGCGTAAAAGGTTGCTGACTGAGATAAATGCTTGTGAAAGCCGCTCCGTCGGCACGGCCCTCCATGGGTTCTAAACTGTAAGCTAAAGAGCGCGTTTCGCTGATGAATTGAAATCGAATCAAAGATAAAAACGAAGAAATATCACTCAAAAGTTGTATTTTCTCAAATGATGTTCTATTTTTGCCCCGTCGAGATATGAGAAATTTAAGCTGACTATTAACTAACACACGAGAGTTTCTATGAAAAGGATTACAATGATTCTCCTATACCTCCTCATAGGTATAGGGTGGACCGTAGCCCAAACGGTGAAAGTGAGTGGAACGGTGATTTCCGATGAGGATGGGCAACCCATCATCGGCGCAGCAGTCACCGTCAGAGGCGCCGCAAACGCAGGCACCGTCACAGATATGGACGGACACTATGCGCTGAACGTACCCGCCTCTGCTAAAACCCTGATCATCTCCTACGTGGGGATGCGATCAGAAGAAATTCCCATCTCGGATAAGCACGTGACAACGGTGCTTCGCGCGAATCTGGCGCTGGACGAGGTGGTGGTCACCGCCCTCGGCATATCGAGAGAAAAGAAGGCGCTTGGATACGCCGTGACCGAGGTGGGTGGCGATGAAATGTTGAAATCGCGTGGTGGAGTCAGCAATCCGATCAATGCGTTGCAGGGTAAAGTGGCCGGTCTGCAAATCGCCGGCGGCGCGGGATCGATGGGTGGCTCGTCGAAGATTCTGATCCGCGGCACGAGCTCTATATCGGGCAACAACCAGCCCCTCTTCGTGATCGATGGCGTGCCCATCGAGGGCCAAGGCTTTAACGACGCAGGTAGCGCGGGCATCGACCAGTATAGCACCGCCCGCGGTGGAGGTGGCTATGACTATGGCAACCTGATCCAGGACATCAACCCGGACGACATCGCAAGCATCTCCGTGCTCAAGGGTCCCAACGCATCGGCCCTCTACGGCTCACGCGCCACGAACGGCGTCGTGATGATTACCACCAAGAAGGGGGCGAAGAACGAAGGCTACGGCATTACGTTCAACACCGCCGTGGGATTCGAAGTGGTTAACAAACTGCCTAAGCTGCAAAAGCTCTATGGCGGTGGCGGTGAAGGTGGGTTTACCGAGGTGATGATCAACGGGCAGAAGTACCTCTATCCGGACTATGCCACGGACGAAAGCTGGGGGCCGAAGCTGGACAACCAACAGGTGCTCTCATGGGCCGACCTGGCACGCTGGGAAATCGGTGGTCAGGTGGGCAACCCGAAGACGTCCGCCTGGAAGACTCCGGACAATGACGTGGAGACCTTCTTCAAGACCGGGGTCTCGTTCACGAACAATGTCGCCATCTCGCAGGCCACGGACCGCTCGTCCATACGTGTCTCTTACACCAACTCGGAGCTTAGCGGTTACATGCCGAACAGCTCGCTGCGTAAGAACGTCTTCAATGTCTCCGCCTCGACCACCAGCGCCAATAAAAAGCTGGAGGTGATGACCAACGTGACCTATTTCAACTCCGCCGCTCGCGGCCGTTCGCAGACGGGTTACGACAACAACAACGTGATGGAGAAATTCATCCAGTGGGGCCACCGCCAGCTGGACATGAAGGAGCTCGAGGCCCTCTACAAGAGTCCCATCGACGGCTCGCAGATCACTTGGAACCGCAGTGACTGGAACGATCCGCGCCCTGCCTACGCCAACAACCCCTATTGGAGTCGCTACGAGAACTATCAGAACGATACCCGTAACCGCGTCTATGGCAACGTGGGCTTCGTCTACCATATCCTGCCCAGCCTGAAGTTCCAATACAAGGCCAACCTGGACTTCTTCGCCGACAAGCAGTTCGAGCGTAACGCCGTCTACTCGCAAGAGCAGTCCCAATACAAGGAGACCGCCCGCCAGCAGTACGAGCTGAACAACGAGTTCATGCTCCTCTACAACCAGACCGTGGGCGACCTCACCGTGAACGCCAACTTGGGCGCCAACCTGATGAAACGCCACTACGAGATGACGTACGGTCGCACCGTGGGCGGACTGGCCATTGCGGACTTCTACAACATGAGCAACTCCGTCTCGCCCGCCACGGCCGAGAATTACCAGCTCAAGAAGGCCATCAACTCCGTCTTTGCCAGCGCAACGCTCGGCTGGCGCAGCATGCTTTATCTCGATGCTTCGCTGCGTAACGACTGGTCGTCGACGCTGCCCGTGGGCAACAATTCCTATATGTATCCCTCGGTGACGGGTAGCTTTGTCTTCTCGGAACTGCTGAAGAATAAGCTCACGTGGCTCAACTTCGGAAAGCTGCGCCTCGGCTATGCTCAGGTGGGTAACGACACCGATCCGTATCAGGTGATCAACACCATGACGCAGTACACCCATGTCGACCCCTCCACACCGGGCTACGTCGTTAGCAATACGCTCAAAAACGAGAACCTGAAGCCCGAGTCGACGAACTCCTTCGAGGCCGGACTCGAACTCTCGCTCTTCGACAACCGGGTCAGCCTCGAAGCTACGGTCTACGCCAGCCAAACGAAGGATCAGATCGTGCCGCTGTCCGTTTCAGGGACTACGGGCTACACCTTCCGCGTAGTGAACGGTGGCGTGATCGAAAACAAGGGTATGGAGCTTATGGTGAAAGTCCTGCCCATTCGTAGCCGCACCTTCACCTGGGAGACGGCCCTCACGTTGGCCTCGAACAAGAACAAGGTGAAGGAGATGGTGGTCGATTATTACCGCATCGCCACCGCACCGTTCAAGGTGGAGATTGGCGCTATGAAGGGCGAGGCCTATGGCGTAATCATGGGCACGGACTATAAGTATGACAAGAACGGCAACAAGCTGATCGACGCCAACGGACGCTATATGTACACCGACGGCAACGTGAACTTGGGCAGCATCTTCCCCGACTTCACCGGAGGCTGGAGCAACACCTTCCGCTTGGGCAACATCGACCTGAGCGTACTCCTGGACTTCTCTAAGGGCGGCCACTACTTCTCCACGTCTTACCTCTGGGGAATGTATTCCGGTATGCTCGAAGAGTCCGCCGCCAACGGCATCCGTGAAAACGGTATCGTCCTCGAGGGCGTGCACGAAGACGGAACGCCCAACACGACCAAGATCACAGCCAAGCAGTACGGCAACGACCATAACTCAGGCCCCGCAGTGCAGAATGTGCTCAGATCGGACTACGTCAAGCTCCGCGAGATCAACATCGGTTACACCATTCCGCTCAAGAAGAAGGACGCCTTCTTCAAAGCCGTACGCGTATCGGCCTACGGTCGTAACCTGGCCGTTTGGGGGCCGGATACGAAGCACTTCGACCCGGAAATGATCGTCACCGGCTCTGGAAACATTCAGGGTATCGAAGGCGGCGCACTGCCTTCGGTGGCGAACTTCGGATTCAACGTGAACTTGAAATTTTAACGACCTAAGAATTTGCAGTGATGAAAGCAACATATAAATACCTCGTTCTGCCCGTCGTGGCTGGTGTCTTTGCCCTTTCGTGCGAGAAGCTGGAAACGACGAACGTCGACCCTAACAACCCCGTAGAGGTTCCCTCGCACATGTTGATGAGCGGCGCCCAAAAGCACATGATGGACGACGTCTACGACAACTGGTTCAGCGCCCGCCAATGCCTCACCTACAGCCAGTATTGGGCGCAACGCAACTACACGGAGGAGGATCGCTATCAGATTCGTGAATCAGTGAACAACGGTTACTTCAATAGCTTCTACCGTAACCTTTACTACATGGATCGCATCATCGAGCTTAACACCGACCCGAAGAAGGCAGCCATCTCGGTCAATTATGGCAACAACAAGAACCAGATCGCAGCTGCCAAGATCATGAAGGTCTGGATGCTCTCCATCATCACCGACACGTGGGGCAATGTGCCCTACTCGGAGGCTGGCAAACTGATCCAGGACGTCTATCACCCCAAGTATGACGACCAGAAGGACATCTACGCCGCCATGATCCGTGAGCTGACCGAGGCTTCGCAGATGATCAACGTCAATGAGAAGGCCTTCATCGGTGGCGACATCATCTACAAGGGCGACGCCGCGAAGTGGAAGAAGTTTGCCAACAGCCTCAAGTGCCGCCTGTCCGTCCACCTCTCTAAAGTGGACAGCAACTGGAAGACCTACATCGCCGAGGCGCTCAAGGATGGCGTCTTCGAAAGCAATGCCGACAACGCCGTCTTCAAGTATTCCACCACGGGGCAGGACTACTGCCAGTTCTACGAAGGCTTTTTCGTCGCCCAGCGTAACGACTTCACCATTGCGCGGCCCTTCATGGACATCCTCAAGGGGCAACCCGATACGCTCAACAAGAAGTCGCACCCCTGGGCAGGCGTCGTAGACCCTCGACTGGAGGTCTACACCACGTCGCGTGATGGAAAATACATCGGCATCCCCTTCGGCATCGCCAGCGGTGATATGTCTTCTGCTTATCGCAACATAGCGCCGAGTTGGTACAGCAACCCGCCCATTCACCTCTCCAAGGACTTCGCTGTGCCCATCATGACTTACGCCGAACTGCAGTTCATCCTCAGTGAATACAAAGGATTCTCGGCCGATGAATACAAGACGGGCGTCCGCGCCTCCGTCACGTATTGGACCACGCTGAACGGCAAGCCCATCTCCACCGAAGACCTCGACAAATACGTCGACGCCGTCTCAAAGAAGGTGGACGCTGAGGCCGTAGCCCTCCAGAAGTACATCGACCTCTATATGAACGGCACCGAGGCTTGGGTCGAGATCCGTCGGACGGGCTATCCCGACCAGCTCATTCGTCCGGGTGAGGTCTCCCTCATCGGGCCTAAGGGTAACACGATCAAGTTCAACCCCCTCTCTGACACCAAGGGGATGATCATCCCCCGCGTGAAGTACCCCACGAACGAGAGTACGCTGAACGGCGAGAACTTCAACGCTGCCGTATCGAAGCTCGAAGGAGGCACGAACAACTACTACTCCAAGATGTATTGGGACGTTCGCACCGGCCCCTATGATCATCCAGCGAACAAGTAGCGGTGCATTGAACGACGAGAATCAGTCTGCGGGCGGGTCTGCAATGAAGCGGATCCGCCCGCTTTGCGTTCGGTGCGTCCCGAATTTCGGTGATTGCGCCAATCCGAAATCCCCCCTAATTGGGATTGTGACCCCCTACAGGCGCCTCTACTTTTGCGGCCGTTAATAACCAATAAAAACCTGACGAAATGATGAAAATGAAGCACCTGATGATGCTCGCGCTCATGGCGTGTAGTATGACAATGATGGTTGGATGTGGCGAAGACAAGCCTGAACCTATGCCGCAACCCCAGCCGCAGCCGCAGCCGCAGCCTCAACCGCAACCCAAGCCGGATCAAGGCGTGACGAAGAAGATGACCGTCGACGCCACGAATTATGCCGACTGGACCTACATCAACCTCGAAACGGGCGAGACGGAAGTACATCGCGACTTCAGCGAGTGGGTCTACTTCAAAGGTATGAAGCGCGACTCCGTGGTTAACCGAACACCCGGAAAGGGATCAGAGTCGGACGTGAAGATCAAGTGGCACATCGCCATCCACCGCTTTGAGGTCAAGACCAACGCAGGCGAAGCCGTTGCCACCACAGAGACAGAGCTGGACAAAGTGACCAGCCTGCCCGCCGCTGGCTACAAGCCTGACACCGTGGTCAAGGCGCGCGTGATCACAGACATGTCGAAGATGCAGCAAGGCCTCGTAGGCTATGCCGCTCAATCCAGCCTCAACGCCACCCTCGGCGGCTGGCTGATCCGAACCCCGACCGGCACCATGCCGCCCTACACCTACAAGCTCTCGGAGAAAGTCTACGTCGTGAAGTTCAAGAGCGGCGCCAACGCCAAGCTGAAGTTCACGGACTACAGCGACGCCACGGGGCAGAAGAACGGCGTCGTAACCTTCAGCTACGTCTATCAAGCGAAATAGTTCTGCTTTTTCTGGCCATTACTCCATCAGCGGCGCTCCCCTCCAACAGTGAGAGGCGGGCGCCGCTTTTTTGTGGCCCCTATTCGAAGGGGGGCAAACATCTCCTGCAATTTGTTTGGGCCTATCGTAGATGTACGAACATCTCCCGCAATTTGCAGGAGACAATTGTAGGGCTACGAACATTCCCC
>ERZ773004.1568-NODE-1568-length-10958-cov-3.672109_pt1 | contig 10958 bp, 9 predicted proteins | sample MGYA00580667_ERZ773004 | MGnify/ENA primary metagenome ERZ773004 (study PRJEB29015, sample SAMEA2737963) | human oral metagenome | biome: human oral; feature: human-associated habitat; material: dental | place: China | collected 2123 ... | reverse complement strand
TTAATTTCTGAGGCACAGCCTCATTCCTCTAACTCAAGCTCGCACCTCATTTTCTAATTCCCTAATTCTCTCATTTTCTAATTTTATAAATTATTTTGTATCTTTGCATCGTTTTGGCGCAGTATTTGATTAACAGCTATGAATTAAAAGTTAATAATAAAAGCCTTTGCCACTTTTAACTCTTAACTCTTATCTTTTAACTAATTATGATTCATATCGACGAAAAAATATATCTTTGGCTCATAGCGGTACTCATCCCGCTATTCATCATCTTTGCCCTTTCAATGCTTCGCAAACGTCGGTTGCAAAGACAATTTGCCTCCTCCCCTGCCCTTAGGCGTTTAGCTCCTGACCGTTCGCGATTCAAACTCTGGGTGAAATGGAGTGTCTTGGCAGTAGTGCTTGTGCTACTGAGCATCGCCCTAGCTAACCCCAAGATAGGTACAAAAATTGAAACCGTAAAACGCGAAGGAGTAGATATCGTCTTTGCTATTGATGTCTCTAAAAGTATGCTTGCCGAAGACGTAGCCCCCAATCGTTTGGAAAAGGCAAAACGCATCGCTTTCGAAACCATTAGTCAGCTAAAAGGCGACCGTGTAGGTATCGTAGCTTATGCAGCTAGCGCTTATCCTCAGCTCGCTCTCACTACCGACCATTCTGCCGCTAAAATGTTCCTACAAGGTATGAACACCGATATGCTTTCCTCTCAGGGAACTGCCATTCAGGAAGCAATACGTATGGCAAGCAACTATTTCGATGAGAATACTCCCACTGCGCGCTTGCTCTTTATCCTCACCGATGGCGAAGACCACGAAATGGGTGCTACCGAAATCGCTACCGAAGCACAAGAAAAAGGAGTACATATCTACACCATAGGTATCGGCACCGAAAAAGGCGCTCCTATCCCTATCAAAGACGGAGGCGAACAAACGTATAAGCGCGACCGCAACGGCGAAGTGGTGATTACCAAACTCAACCGCGAACTCTTGCAACAGATAGCCATCAATGCAGGAGGTGAATACCTCGACGGCGATAACACCCAAAAAGCAGTAAGCCAAATTAACAAGATATTAGACGGTACTGAAAAAAGTCAGTTCGATACCCAAAAATTTGTAGATTTCAAAGACCAATTTCAGTGGTTTTTAGGCGGAGCTTTGCTCTTGCTCATCTTAGACCTCGCTATCTTTGAACGCAAAACCCAATGGGTAAAGAAATTGAATCTATTCAACGAAAAAGAAAAAGACAAATAGTGCGTCTTGAGCTTTGCCAAAGTTTGAAACTTTGGCAAAGTTGAAAACAAACAATCTACTATGAAAAACGTTCTATACATAACATTATCCTTACTATCCCTCTCTGCTTTTGCACAAACCAAAGCCGAAAAAGAGGCTCAAAAAGCAATTGCTAACTCTAAAAAATATACGTACGAGGGCAACACCGCTCTCAAAGGCGATAAACCCGTACAAGCCGAAGTAGAATATCGCAAGGCAATAGCCGAAGATAAAAACAACGCTACTGCACAGTATAATCTCGGTACGATGTACTATCAACAAAAGAGTTACGACGAGGCTTTCTCCCGACTTAAAAACGCCTCAACCTCCGATAAGATAACTGAAGAAGAAAAACACAAGGCTTTCCACAATTTAGGCAATGCCTTTATGAAGAACAAAGAGTACGAAAAGGCGGTGCTCTCTTATAAAGAAGCTTTGCGTCATAATCCTAAAGATGAAGAAACCCGTTACAATTTGGCAGTAGCCAAAGAAATGCTTAAACAAAACCCACCTCCACCTCAAAACAACAAAAACAATAAAGATAAAAACAACCAACAAAATCAAAATAATCAACAGAACCAGCAAAATCAGAATAATCAACAGAACCAAAATAACCAGAATAAAAACCAAGATAACAAGAATAATCAGGACAACAAAGACAATAAAGATAATAAAAAAGATCAAGGCGATAAACAGGATAAAAACAAAGATAAGGGCGACGACCAAAAAGACCCTAACCAAAACAACCAGCAGAATAAAAACCAAAGCGGACAAGGACAAGGTGAGCAACGTCCCTCTTCTCTTTCGCCACAACAAATGGAGCGTATCTTGGAGGCAATGAACAACGAAGAGCGCAAAACCCAAGAGAAAATTAACGCTCAAAAAGTAAAAGGTCAACGCGCTAAAACTGAAAAAGATTGGTAATAATTAGGTAATGGTTAATAAGTGAAATGCTTCTACATCGCTACCTCCTCCTTTGAAGGGGGTAGGGGGATGTTTTAAAAGCGTTTACATACTAACAACAAGTACTAAAATGAAATACAAGATAATATTCTTTATAACTTTCTTAATCCAAAGTCTCTATGCACAACAAGTAGAGTTCAAAGCCGAAGTGAGTAAAAATCAATTAGGGGCTAACGAACGCTTGCGCATAGAGTTCTCTATGAATAAAGACGGCGATAACTTTACTCCGCCTAACTTTCACGGTTTTACCATAGTAATGGGACCTTCGCAATCGGTTTCAAGATCGTGGATTAATGGAGTAAGTAGTTTCTCCAAAACTTATATTTACATTCTCCAACCTACTGCCAAAGGTAAGTTTACCATAGGACAAGCAAGTATAGAAATTGACGGTAGAACATATAAAACAAACCCCATAGCTATCACTGTTACCGAGGCGGTAAAAACTCCCTCAATAGACAGAAATACTAACGATATCGCACGTGAAAACCTATTCCTTCTTGCCGAAGTTTCAAAGCTCAACCCATACCTTAACGAAGCTGTAAGTGTGGTATATCGGCTTTATGTAGGAGGAGAAATATCTCTTAGTAACCTGCGTTTGTTAGATGTGCCAAAATACCCTAACTTCTGGAGTCAAGATATACGTCTTCAAAATTATGAGGTAGAAAATTGCTCTTATCAAGGTCGTTCCTACCGTTGTATTGTAGTAAAAAGAATAGTGCTTTACCCTCAAAAAACAGGTGCTATCACTCTCGAACCTCTGTCTGTAGAAGCTATTATCAATGCTCCTACAGGACAACGAGACTTCTTTGGTCGCCCTTTCTATGAAGAAATATCACGCAAAGTAAGCTCTGGTAGTCGTGTTTTAAACATAAAACCCTTACCTGAGGAAGGAAAACCTGAAAACTTCTCAGGAGCAGTCGGTAACTTCTCTTTTTCCGTAAATACTACTAAACATACACTCAAAGCTAATGAAAGTACTCAACTAAAAATAGAAGTATCAGGTAATGGCAATTTTAAACTGTTTGATTTACCTAAGCCTACTTTCCCATCATCGTTAGAAGTATATGCTCCCGAACAAAAAGAAGACATCAACACTTCTCTTAACGGAATGAAAGGACGCTTAGAACAAACCTATACTATCGTCCCTGAATACAAAGGGAAATATCCTATTTCAGGACTCTCTTTCTCGTATTTCAACCCTAATACTCAGAAATATGAAACTGTAAAAACCGAAGATATTTGGATAGATGTAACCGAAGGCCCTACAGCCGAAAACCAGCCTAATGACACGGCTAATAGTAATAACATTCCTCTAAAACCAGAAGGTCTTCAAACCAATGCCGACCTTCAGCCAATGCACCAATCCGTATTCTTTGGTTCTACTGCTTACTATTTATGGCTGTTCTTGCCTTTGCTTCTTATCCCTATTGTACTTATCTGGTGGCATATCAAAATGCAAAGAGCCGGAGATATCGAAGGTAATAAAGTAAGAGTAGCCAATAGATTAGCGAAGAAATATCTGGGAGAAGCTAAACGTAAATTAGGTGATAAAGGTACCTTCTACGAAGCGTTAGAACGCGCCTTGCACAATTACTTAAAAGCTAAATTAAAAATTGAAACAGCTGAAATGAGCAAAGATAAAATCACTGAACTATTGCTCAGCCGAAAAGCTACTGAAGCTACCGTAGCTCAGTTTATGGCATTACTCGCTAATTGCGAAATGGCACGCTACTCTCAGCATCACACCGATGCTTCTATGGAAAAAGATTTTAGCGAGGCAGTACAAGTAATCTCTGCCCTCGACAAACAAGTGAAAAACAAGTAATAAAATGAAAAACAACATCATCATATCACTCTTGCTATTGCTCTCTTTCTCTGTTTTCTCTCAAACTAACGAAAATCCTTTCGAGAAAGCAACCCAATATTACGACCAAGGAGAGTACCAAAATGCAATTGACCAATACAAATCAATCTTAAAGTCTGGTAAAGAATCATCAGCTTTGTACTATAATTTAGCAAATACTTATTACAAACTGAATCACGTGCCTGAAAGTATCTATTATTATGAGAAAGCGCTCCAATTAAACCCCAATAACCAACAGGCTAAAAACGGGCTCTTATTAGCAAACCAAATGAAAGTAGATGCTATTACCCCCCTACCTAAAACCTGGTTACGCCAGCTCTCCGATGCTATTACAGGTTTATTTAGCTTGCAAACGTGGGCAGTGCTCTCTATAATAGGAGTAATGGTATTTGTATTGAGTTTCTTTTGTTACTACTTTTTAGAACAAACTGCCCTCAAACGGCTCTTTTTCACCTTGATGTTCGTATCAGTAGCAGTAGCGGTAGGCACTTATTTCATCGCTGATTTTCATAAAAGGCAAGTAGACGGTGAAAAATATGCTATCTTATTCGATAAAACGGTACGGGTATTTTCTGAAGCCAATTCTTATAGCAATGAAGTAGTGCAGCTTCACGAAGGTACTAAAGTAGAAATTATAGAAAAGAACAATGACTGGATAAAAATTCGTTTAGCTAATGGAAAAATAGGGTGGACTAAAGAAAGTGCTTTAAAAGTACTATAATTAAAAAAATATAAATATAGACAATAAAAAAGACTACTTTATCAATAAAGTAGTCTTATCTTTTTGTGCCTACGACTGGATTCGAACCAGCACGCCCTAACGAGCACCACCCCCTCAAGATGGCGAGTCTACCAATTTCTCCACGTAGGCTTACACATTTGTGACCTGGCTGGGGCTCGAACCCAGGACCCCAACATTAAAAGTGTTGTGCTCTACCAACTGAGCTACCAAGTCCCTTAAAAATAAAAAAACAAATTGTATAACCCTTGTGACCCGGCAGGGGATCGAACCCTGGACCCCAACATTAAGAGTGTCGTGCTCTACCAGCTGAGCTACCGAGTCATTATAACAATTCAGTGTCTTTATTGTTTTGCGGGTGCAAAGATATAACAAATTTCTTATGTAACAAGAAAAAAAGTATTATTTTTGCAGTTTATTTTTAGCATTACATTTCAAACATCTATTATACAATACCTTATATATGAAAATAATTTTACTTGGCTATATGGGAAGCGGTAAAACTACTCTTGGAGAAGCTATAGCTCACCTTAAAAACATTCCTTTTATTGACCTTGATTCTTATATTGCTGAAGGTGAAAACCTATCAGTACAAGAGATTTTTGGTAGTAAAGGAGAGATTTATTTTCGAAAAAAAGAAACTCTTTATTTAAAGGAGTTATTACAAAAAGAGGAAGACTTTATATTATCCTTAGGAGGGGGAACACCGTGCTTTGGCAATAATATGGCTTTAATAAAAGAAGCTACTTCTTTAACTATTTATCTAAAATACCAACCTAAAATCTTAGCCAAACGTCTTATTAAAGAAAAACCGTATCGCCCTCTTATCTCTGAAATTAATGATGCTGATTTAGAGGATTTCATTCGCAAACATCTGTTTGAACGCAACTCTTTTTATATGCAAGCTAACTATATTATCTCTATGGATAATCTTACTGAAGAAGAAAGTATAAATGAAATTGTAAAAATTCTACAACTCTAAGCTATACGAATTAGCAATTAACTACAAGAAAGAGAAAGGGGCTTCTGCAATAATCTTAATAGACTCTTTCTTTACAGGGTGAACAAAGCTCAGGCTATAAGCGTGAAGACAGATACCACCATCGGGATTGGAACGTTTAGCACCGTACTTCAGGTCTCCTTTGATGTGCAATCCTATGGTAGCTAATTGCGCTCTTATCTGGTGATGACGCCCCGTAATAAGGTCGATTTCTAATAGGTAATAACGTTCATACGATTTCAATAACTTATAATGTAATACAGCTTTCTTGCTATACTGCATTTCTTTATTATATGCTACTGACTTGTTTTGTTTTTCATTACGCACCAACCAATGGGTAAGTGTATCTTCCTCGACAGGAGGTTTTGCATCTACCAACGCCCAATAGGTTTTCTGTACTTCCTGTTTGTTAGCAAACATCGTATTAAGGCGTGCGAGAGCTTTAGAAGTTTTGGCAAAAAGTACCACTCCCGTAGTAGGGCGATCTAAGCGATGTACTACCCCAAGGAATACTTCCCCAGGTTTATTATATTTTTGTTTAAGGTATTGTTTGACAATATCGCTAAGCGGAGTGTCCCCCGTCTTGTCGCCCTGAACTATGTCGCCTACTCGCTTGTTTACGGCGATAACGTGATTGTCTTCGTAAAGCACGTCTACGTTTTCGGCGTTTGTGATAAGTTTCATAATGTCGTTTATTAGTGAAATAGAAAAAGCGCATTCCGTCGTAGAAAAGACCTAAGAGAAGAATGGCTACCGAAATGAGCAGAGTATATATAGAAAAACCTTGTGCAATATAAAAATACCCCGCACTAAATCCCCCCAAAAAAAAGAACGCAATGATAAAGAGTCGCAGACGAATGGTATTCTTCAAATGAGTATGCTGGTTCTCGTAGTGATTACGATTAAGGTAAATTCTTTGGGCGAGTTCAATACCTAAATCGGTGAAAAGACCTGTAAGGTGGGTAGTGCGCACTACCGAGTTAGAAATTTTAGTCACAAAAGCATTCTGCAAACCCATTGCAAAGAGCAAGATACAAGCAGTAACATCGGCGGGAATGTCATTGGAAGAAAAAGCGTGTAACCCTACTACCGATAACAAAGCTAAACACTCCAAGAGTGTAGGCTTGAGATACTTGTTCTGGGTACGATGATAATTAGCATTCTCGATGAGTAAGCCCGAAGTGAAGGAACCTATGAGGAAAGCGAAGATGTAGAGAAAGTAAATGAGCCCTTTCCAAAACTCAGCTACCGACACATCATAGATAAAATATGCAAAATGTCCCGTAACATTGGTGGTAAGTTTACCCACAAACAAAAAGCCAGTAACGTTCACCATTCCTGCAACAAATGAGAGTACTACGGCTATTTGTAGATTGTGTTTGGCGGTACGTTTTTTACCTTGATGACGGAACATTAATACTGTTCTTTTTCATTAGGAAAATCGACGCTTTTTACGTCTTCGATGTAATGCGATACGGCATTAGTAATCACTTCTTGCAAATTGGCATATTTGCGCAAGAAACGAGGCTGGAATTCATTGCTCATACCCAGCATATCCTGCATCACCAATACTTGTCCATCTACTGCACTACCAGCCCCAATCCCTATAATGGGAATATGCACACTCTTGGCTACTTCTTCAGCCAATGTAGCAGGTATTTTCTCTAATACAATAGCAAAACAACCCAATTGTTCTAATAACTTAGCATCTTCTTTGAGTTTTTGGGCTTCAGCTTCTTCTTTAGCACGCAAAGCGAATGAACCAAACTGGTGAATGGATTGAGGAGTGAGCCCCAAGTGACCCATTACCGGAATACCCGCATTTACAATGCGCTTGATGCTCTCGGCTTCCTCTTTACCTCCCTCCAATTTAATTGCGTGAGCCCCACTTTCTTTCATTATTCTAATAGCTGAGCGCAACGCCTTTTTAGGGTCGGATTGGTAAGTACCAAAAGGCAAATCTACCACTATAAGGGCACGACTCACCCCACGTACTACTGATGAGGCGTGATAAATCATTTGGTCTAAGGTGATAGGGAGGGTAGTTTCGTGACCTGCCATTACATTGCTGGCGGAGTCGCCTACCAATAGCACATCAATACCGGCACTATCTAATAGTTTAGCAAATGTATAATCGTAGGCGGTAAGCATCGAAATCTTTTCGCCATTGGCTTTCATCTCTACTACCGATTTGGTAGTTACTCGTTTGTATTCTTTTCTAACTGCTGACATTTTGTTGTAGTTTAAAAATCGGGGGCAAAGATACGAATAATTGACAAATTAGCTAATTTGTGAATTAGCAAATTAGGAGAAATGGTATTTAGTCTACTCTTTTATAAACTATCCAATTGTTATAAACCATATTGTGTTTCTTTTCATTTGGATACTTATAATGTATAGAAAACCATATTTTTAGAGTGGATTTATCAAAATAAAAGTTATTCAACTTTGCCAAAATTTAAAACTTTAGCAAAGTGTATACTGAAAATTAATTCTCGCGTATCTTTTCTATAATATACTCGTAATGAGTGTAGTGTTTTACAAAATCGAGGTCGGTTACATCAATGATAAGAGAATTCATAGCGGTATTCTTCTGTATGAAATCTAAATAGCCATAGTGTATCTTTTTGAGATAATCGGGGGAGATGTTTTGCTCATATGTTCTACCGCGCTTCTTGATGTTCTCAATAAGACGGTCGGTATTTTGATAAAGGAATACATACAAATCGGGTTTAATGATTTGGCTATAAAGAATGTAAAAAAGCTTACGGTACAACACAAATTCATCATCGGTAAGAGTTACCTTAGAAAAGATAAGTGATTTGAAGATATCATAATCGGAGACGACGAACTCCTTGAACAAGTCCATTTGTGCTAACTGTTCACACATTTGCTGGTAGCGTTCGGTAAGGAACGACATCTCCAACGTAAAACCGTATTGTTTGGGATTCTCGTAGAATTTAGGCAGGAAAGGATTATCAGAAAACTGTTCTAAGATGAGCTTTGCATTGAAGTCTTCGGCTATTTTAGTCGCCAAAGTGGTCTTTCCAGAACCTATATTCCCCTCAATAGCAATATACTTATAATTCAAGAAAGGTGATTTTTGTGCAGGAAACGACAGCTGGTCGGTAAGGCGTTGCACGGGTGAAGTATCATCGGTAGTGCGTAGGAGTTCGGCAACCGTTTTTTTGAGTACGGGGTGTACTTTGAGGTCGTCGATATTTGCTAAAGGTTTCAGCACAAACTTACGGCGGTGCAAAAGAGGATGAGGCACGGTGAGCACTTCGGTATTAATAACTTTATCGTCGTAGAAAAGAATATCGAGGTCGATAGTGCGTGATTGGTAGCCTTTGGACTGAGGCATACGCTCTCGCCCGAGTTCTTGTTCTATTTGCAAGAGCTGTACTAATACTTCCTCAGGTGATAGAAAGGTACGACATAGCAAGCAGGTGTTCAGGAAAGCTTCCCCCGAAAAACCCCACGAGGGTGTTTCGTAAACAGGGGCTATATCGACAATAGTACCCACCCGCATCGCAATGCCTTCAATGGCTTGTTGCAGGTAGGCTTTACGGTTTCCTAAGTTACTTCCTAATGATATGTAGACATCGTGGTTCAATTAACAATTGACAATTGACAATTAACAATTAACGAGCGCTATTCAACTTTGGCAAAGTATAGGACGCAAAAGCGACCTTTTTTCATTGATTATTGATTCTGCAAAAATCGCATTATGTTGTCGTAGATACGGTTCTCTATATCGGAAGTATCGGCGGGAAGGAATTTTTCACCCATAATATTCTCGTAGAGCTCTATATAACGCTCAGAAACGGATTGTACATACTTATCAGTCATCGTAGGTACTTTTTGTCCTTTTTCACCTTGAAAACCCTTCGAAATAAGCCACTGCCGTACGAATTCTTTGGAGAGCTGTATTTGGGGTTCACCGTTTTCTTGTCGTTCGTCATAGCCTTCTTTATAGAAATAACGAGAGGAATCGGGGGTGTGAATTTCGTCGATGAGCACTATTTCGCCATCGCGGGTTTTACCGAATTCGTATTTAGTATCTACCAAGATGAGTCCGTGTTTAGAAGCGATTTCAGTACCGCGAGCAAAGAGTGCGTAGGTGTATTTTTCCATCAATCGATAGTCTTCCTCGCTTACAATTCCTTTGCGAATGAGGTCTTCACGGGAAATATCTTCGTCGTGCAAGCCTTGTTCGGCTTTGGTAGCCGGAGTAATAATGGGATGTTGTGGGAACATATCGAACTCTCGCAAGCCTTCTGGTAAGGGGACGCCCGATAGTTTGCGCACGCCATTTTTGTAGAGACGAGCCGAATGCCCTGCAAGATAACCGCGAATGACCATTTCCACTTTTAGTGGTTCGCACACTTGACCAATAGAAACATTAGGGTCAGGAGAAGCAATAAGCCAATTAGGTACAATATCTTCAGTTTGTTGCAAGAAACTTACAGCCATTTGATTTAATATCTGACCTTTGTAAGGAATACCTTTGGGTAGAATGGTATCGAAAGCCGAAATACGGTCGGTAGCAATCATAATGAGGGTATCATCTTTAAGTTGATACACATCACGCACTTTCCCTCTGTAAACGGATTTTTGTTTAGGGAATTTAAAGTTTGTTTTTGTTATAGTATTCATTTCTGTAAATGGTTAAAAATCTCTTCTTGGTGCAAAGGTAAAAAATAATTACGAATTACGGATTACGAATTATGAAAAAAATGAGTGAAGAAATTGTAATACCTTAAATACCAGAAATGCGAAATAAAGATTAGAAAATTAGCAAATTTGAAAATTAGAAAATGGGAAGTATAGTTAATGGTTAATGATTAATGGTTAATGGTGAAATTGGGAGAGGATTATACAAAACTTATAGGATAATCGAACGATGAGTGGTCTTTCAGTGGGTCTACAGTGGGTCTACAGTGGGTCTACAACGAACAAAAGACGAACAAAAGACGAAGGAATGATGAACAAAAAACGAACCTACGATGAAGGTAAAGCGAATCTAAGATAGAGATAAAAAGAAGGTTATTAGTAGATTTCAACTTTGGCAAAGTTTGAAACTTTGGCAAAGTTCATACAAAAGACGGTGCAAGCCGCACG
>ERZ773004.1564-NODE-1564-length-10974-cov-31.060262_pt1 | contig 10974 bp, 7 predicted proteins | sample MGYA00580667_ERZ773004 | MGnify/ENA primary metagenome ERZ773004 (study PRJEB29015, sample SAMEA2737963) | human oral metagenome | biome: human oral; feature: human-associated habitat; material: dental | place: China | collected 2123 ... | reverse complement strand
TGGGCGGCCGAGTCGGCGTCGCAGGGCAGGACGAGGACCCGGCTCAGGCCCAGGTCGCCGGCGGCGCGCACGATCCCCTCGCGCTCGGGGTCCAGGACGACGACGGCGCCGGTGCGGGCGAGCTGCTCGACGAGCCCGGGGGCGCGGGTGCACACGATGACGCCGATGCGGTCGGCCCCGGGCCCCTCCCGGGAGGGGTGCCGGCCGGGGGAGGCGCCGGAGCGGAAGCGCTGCTGGGAGGGGTGCATGCGCATGGACTTGTCGCGCTCGGAGGCCACGCGGCGGCCCCGACGGGCGGCGAGCCGCTCGAAGGAGACGACGTGCCCGACGCCGGCCTGGGAGGGGCTCGCGTAGGGCAGGGGCGGATCCCCCGCGTCCCAGGGGGTCGCCAGGGCCAGCGCCGTGGGGTGGAGGTGGTGGACGCACACCTGGCGGGCGCGCCCCCTGCGGGGCAGGGCGGCCCGGGGGGTGTCGGTGTGGACGTGGACCTGGTAGAGGCCCACGCCGAGGGCGTCGGGGGTGCCGACGACGCCCACGCAGTCGCCGATCTCCTCCAGCTGGCCGCGCAGCTCGGCGGCCTGGGATGCGGTGGCCTCCAGCAGGTACATGACCTCGAACTCGCCCGTGGAGAAGTCGGGGGCGCCCGCGCCGTCGGCCTCGGCGGTGTGGGAGACGCCGCCGGCGGCCAGGTCGGTGAGCATCTGCCGGGCGACCTCGGTGTAGGCGGCGGGAGCGCCGTCGTCCTCCGGGGGCGCCAGGACGTCGGACAGGGCGGTGAACAGCAGCATGAGGGCCGCTCCCCCGGCGTCGACGGGCCCGTGCCCCAGGCCCGCGGTCTCCACCACGGATTCCTGGGCCCCCAGGGCGGCGGCGGCGGCGAGATCCGCGATCGTGGCCGGAGCGTCCAGCTCGCAGCCCGTCAGGGCCGAGCGGGCGGCGGCCGCCGCATCGCGGGCGACGGTGAGCAGGGTCCCGGCCACGGGGCGGGAGACGGCGGCCCAGGTGCTGGAGGCGATCTGCTCGTAGACGCGGACCAGTTCGACGGGCTGCAAACCGGCCGGGTCGGGGGCCTCGGCGCTCACGTCCGCCAGCGCCGCCAGGGCCTGGGAGATCAGGAGCCCGGAGTTGCCGCGGGCGCCCCGCACGGCGCCGTCGGCCGTGGCGCGGGTGGCCTGGGCCACATCGGCGCCCTCCGGCAGGAGCGCCAGGGCGTCGGCGGCCGAGCGCAGGGTGAGCAGCACGTTGGTGCCGGTGTCGGAGTCCGGAACGGGGAAGACGTTGAGGGAGTCGACGAGCTCGCGCGTCTCCTCCGCGGAGGCCACCGCCAGGGCGAACCAGTCGCGGACCGCCCCGGCGTCCAGCAGGCGAGTCCGCTGCTCGGTTCCTGCGCGCCGAGGGCCGGGTCCGTAGCCGTGGAGCACCTCGTCCTCCTGTTGTCGTGGGCCGGGCACCGGCGCTGATGGGGCCCGGCCGTGCCTCAAGGCTACCCGGCACGCCGTGTTGCGGCAGCGCGAACGGGAACGGCCCGCCCGGCGCGGTCGTTCCGGGCCCTGGACCCCGACCCACTTCCGGCGAGGGCGGTCGGTCGTGCCCGCGCACGGCAATCGTCATCCCGGCCCCGCGCCCCTCCCGGCGGGGGCCGCCCGTCCCAGTCGGCGGGCACGTACTCGCGGTGCCACCCGCGCCCCTTCCGGCGGGGGCCGCCCCGACCCCGCAACCTGTCACCCCCGTCGGAGCCGCCCGCGTCCCTCCCGGCGGGGGCCGCCAGGAGGGACGCCGTGTGCCTGAGCCCACGCCCCGGGTGCTTGGGGCCGAGGGCCGCGGTCGGATACAGTGTCCGGGTTGCCCGTGGGACTTCTCCCGGGCGGTGGACCTCGCGTCGGGCGCTCGCCCTGACGTCCCGGCAAGAAGATTCAGGAGTGAAACCATGGCTGCTGTGTGCGACGTCTGCGGCAAGGGCCCCATCTTCGGCAAGAGCGTCTCGCACTCCCACGTGCGGACCAACCGCCGGTGGAACCCCAACATCCAGCGTGTGCGTGCTCTCGTCAACGGCGCCCCCAAGCGCCTCAACGTGTGCACGTCCTGCCTCAAGGCCGGCAAGGTGACGCGCAACATCTGAGCGCATCCCACCGCCGAGAATGTGAGGGTCGCCGCCCGATGGGTGGCGGCCCTCATCGCGCCCGGCGCGCGGGGCGAACGCTCCCGCCCCGGACCGTCCCAGGAGTCCCATCCGCACCGCCCCGCGCCCGCCCATTCCCATCACCGCGTCGATCCGGGCCCACGGACCACTGCTCCCGGTGAGAAAGGCTCATAGTTGCTCAAACTGAGATCGAGCCTTTCACGCCGGGAGCGGTGGTGCGGAGGGCGGGGAATCTCATCGGGCCGGGCCCGGGGAACAAGATCGCCGGGTAGACGCTGAGGTCGCCGGGTAACCCGTGAGATCGTCAGGTAGACGCCGAGATCGTCACTTAACCCGCGAGAACGTCTGCTAGAGGTACGTGCTCGCGGGTTAAGTGACGTGCTCGCGGGTTAAGTGACGTGCTCGTGGGTTAAGTGACGTGCTCGTGGGTTAAGTGACGTGCTCGCGGATCGCGGCGCCCGGCCCCGGGGCATCTCCCGGCGTCGGGACTGCACTTCGCTCTCAAGAGGACGGCTCTGACCACTGTTCTCGAGAGAAGATGCGCATCCTGGCGAAGAAGGGGCTGGTCGCACCCGGCGAGGGGCGGTACCGCAGTCCCGCGTCCTTCCGCACCACCGCGCCAAGGGAGTCATCCGGGGCAGGTTCGGGCGAATCGGACGATTCCTCACCCGCGCCGCAGGCTGAGGGCGATCTCGCCGTCGCGGGTGGCGACGACGAGCAGACCACGGGAGCGCGGCGGCACCCGCACGACGATCCGCCCGTGATCCACCTCCTCCAGGAACTGCGCGACGGCCTCCACGAGCCGATCGCGCTCAGAACCATCCGGGGACTCCTCCGCCCTTCCCCCGTCCGCCGTCGGTCCGGCGTCGTCAAGCAGGACGACCTCCGCGCCGCGCGATCGCGCCCGCCGAGCCGCCTCCACCACCGCGGTCCCGGTGAAACAGGCCGCGCGGATCTCGTCGCGCAACTCGGCCTCCAGCAGCCGGGCCCGCGTGCGGACCCCCTCGTCGATGACCCCGGAGGCGATCTCCCGGAGCACCGGCAGGGCCCGGCGCGCCACCGACGCCCGCGCCTCCATGAGCACCCGCTCGGCCTCCTCCTCGGCCCGGCGCCGCGCCCGCAGGGACCGCAGGCGGCGCTGCTGGAAGCCGATCGCCCGGTACGCCCGCTCCGACCACATCGCGGTCAGGCTCCACATGGCCAGGGTCAGGACGTGGCCGCCGTTGTAGGCGCCGACGACGAGCAACGACCCGCCCGTGGCGAGCGCCCACGCCGTCGTCCCCGCCAGCATGAGAGCCATCGCCGCCCAGGCCTGCCGACCCCGCCCCCGCAGGATGAGGCCGCAGGCGAGGAAGGTCCCCGCCCCGGCCGTCCAGTGGTCCCACCCCGGCGAGGGGCGGGACACGATCACGGCGAACTGGGCGCCGTTGGCCACCCCGATGGCGGCGGCCACCGCCCAGGCGGCCGACGTCGGCATGGCGCCTCCCCAGCGCCTGACCAGGAGCCAGGTGCAGACGGCCAGAAGGAGGAAGCACGCCGGGGAGACCCAGGCGATCCGGTAGTCCGACCAGTGCAGCAGGACGCTGCCCAGGTGGAAGGCCACGATGATCAGGACGATCGTCCGCGCCGACGGCGTCTCCATGACCGGGAGGAAGACCGCCTCGGACGCGGCGGCGCCCACGGCCCCATGCGGTCCGCCGGTCGTGCCTCCCGCGCCGCGCCCCGACGGCTCTCCGCTCTCCCCCGCTGGCTCTGCGCCCCCCGCGCTCTCCGCCGGCTCCCAGCGCAGGACGACGTCGGTCCCCTCCCCCGGCGCGGAGCGGATCTCGACCCCCACCCCCGCGTCCGCACCCCGCCGCTCGATCGAGTCCGCGATTCCCAGGCGGTCCGAGCGGGCGGGCGCGGCGAAGCCCACGCCGTCGTCCTCGACCCGGATGCTCAGCGCGCCGTCGCGGCAGTCGAGGACGACGCCGCGGCGCACCCCGCGACCGGCCGGGTCGGCGTGCCGCACGGAGTTGGCCACGGCCTGCCTGGCGGCCAGGAGCAGCGCCCGGGCGACGGCGGGCGGCAGATCCGTCTCGCCGTCGATCCGCGTGCGGACGGCGATGCGCACCGGGAACGAGGCCGCCATCCGCTCCAGAGCGGCGGACATCTCCCGGGCGGTGGCCGGCGGCGCCTTCCACGCCACCGCATCGGCGTCGGACAGGGCCGTGATCGCTTCGGCCGCGGCGCGCGCCGCCCGCTCGTCGTCCACGCGACCGGTCGCCGCGGGGATGAGGGCGGACAGGATGTCGTCATGGACGAAGGCATTCGCGCTCCGCCGGGCGAGAACGACGGCGCGGCGCGCGGCCAGCGCGTCCTGCTGCCTCGCCCCCGCCGCCTCCGCCTCATCAAGGGCCTCGACCCTCCCCAGGACCCACCCGAAGGTGCCGACGACGCTCAGGGCCATGCAGGTGTAGTAACCGGCGGTCAGCCACACGCGATAGTCCGGGAGCGCCCCCGGCGTCGCATTGAGGAGGATCTGCAGGGGCCCGAGGAGGAGGACCCACACGAACGCCCGACGAACCGGCAGGGAGCCGACCGCCAGGAGCACGACCGGGGCGAGCAGGGAGGTCAGGGGCGCCGTCGTCGTGGCGCCGCCCGCTCCCGCCGGGTTCAAGAGGGTGCGGGTGAGTCCCCAGCCGATGCAGAAGACCGTGTACCACAGGACCTGGGCCAGGGCGAGGCGCTCCCACGCGCGCTCGACGAGGCGCCCGCCGGGGCGCTCGGGCCGACGGCGCGCCAGGAGGATCGAGGCGAGGGCGAGGGCGGAGGTCGGCAGGGGCAGGACGAGCACGACGGCGGAGGCCGCCAGAACGGGGAGGGGGGAGTCGATGAGCCAGGGCAGCAGCGCGCCCCCCGTCGACCCGATCACGGCGAGCATCGCCGGGCCCGAGCCGGCGACCGCCATGCGACGGGTCTGACGGCTGCGGGGCCCCTCCGACTCCGCGCCCGTCATGGGCGCACAGTTATCACGAGCAGCACACGCAGGGCAAAAGTCCGTCCTCAACCGCACGGCGGAACAGGTCGACGCGCGAGTGCACCGGTCTGCCGGCCGCGCGGTACTTGTTGCGGATGCGGGTGACGTAGGTGTTGACGGTGGCCAGCGACAGATCCATCTCGCGGGCCACGACCCCCGAGGTCACCCCGGAGGCGTAGTACGTGAGCACCCCCGCCTCCGTGCTCGTCAGGTGCCTGGCGACGAAGTCCTCGTCGGCGTCCAGGGCCGACGCCCAGTCCGGCCCGGGCACCGTCTCGCCGTCCGCCGCGGCGCGCACGGCGTCCACGAGCTCGTCCACGGGGGCGGATTTGCGCACGATCGCCAGGGCCCCGGCCGCAATGGCCTCGCGGACGAGGCACGGGTTCTCCGCGGAGGTGTACACGACGACGGGGTGGCCGGCCCCGGACAGCGCCGCGATGTTGTCGCGGGGGCTGGAGCCGTCGTTCAGGCGCAGGTCGAGCACGACGACGGCGCCGGCCGGGATCCGGGCCATGTCCACCGCGGGGAGCCACCGGGCCTCATCGGCCACGCCGGCGTCGAGCAGAGCGCTTCGAACGCCAAGACTGACAACCTGATGATCGTCGATGATTATGACGGTTCGGGATGTAGCGGGGGGCGTCATCACCACTCCTCGTTCTCGCACAGGTTAGACACAGGGGTGCAAGTATTGTCCCGTCGCTCCAACGCTCTTGAGAAGTACAATTTCTTGTATAGAACCGACGGTCGGTCAGTCGCGGTTCGGGCCGGCGTCCCGCGTCCGAGACGCCGTGCGCGCCCGGCGCGTCATTCCGCACCGGGCGCGCACGACGGCGACGGCTTCACTTCTCGCAGGCGACTCCGTCGTGGTCGCGGTCCAGCTCGGCGCGGTAGCCGGACTCGCCCAGGTACAGCGGGGCCGCTCCCGCGGCCCGGGCCTCCTTGCAGCTCGCGTAGTACGTTCCGCTCGACCCGCCCGACTGCTCCTGAGTCTGATCCGACTCGGACTGATCCTGCTCGGTCTGGTCCGACTCGGACTGGTCCGACTCGGAGTCCGACTCGGAGTCCGACTCGGACTGGTCCTGAGCCTCTTGCTGCTGATCCTGTTCCTCCCCCGCCTCCTCCGCGGCGGCCGTGGCGGAGGCCGAGTCCGTAGTCGGGGTGTCTTCGGCGAGAGAGTCGTCGCACCCGGTGAGCACCGGGGTCAGGGCGAGAACCAGGGCGACGAGGCAGCCGCCGGCGGACAGCGCCCTGCGACGCGGACGCAACGGGGCGATCTGCGGCGAAGGGCCGGACTGCGGCGGAACAGGGCGGGAACAGGCATGACGGGACATGATCGGCACGGCGGGATCCTTAAAGGGTGGGGAATGTGCAGAACCTCCTCAGGTATACGCGCGCGCACCACGGGCACAAGCCCCCCGACCGCCTTTGCAACCATACGGTGACCTACCGCCCCGCAACCCCGACGAAAACGCCGCGGCCCCGGAGTCGCTCAGTACGCCGTCGACGTGGGCCGGCGTCCCGCGTCCGAGACGCCGTGCGCGCCCGGCGCGTCATTCCGCACCGGGCGCGCACGACGGCGACGGCTCACTTCCGCTCGCAGGCGATCCCGTCGTTGTCGCGGTCCAACTTCTCACGGTAGCCGGGCTCGCCCCGGTAGATCGGGGCCGCTCCCGCGGCCCGCGCCTCAGCGCAGTTCTTGTAGAACGTTCCACTCGACCCGTCCGACTGCTCCTGGGACGAGCTCTGCTCGGGCTGCTCCGGCTTCCGCTCGCAGGCGATCCCGTCGTCATCGCGGTCCAGCCCGGCGCGGTAGCCGGACTCGCCCCGATACAGCGGGGCCACTCCCGCGGCCCAGGCATCCGCGCAGTTCGCGTAGTACGCTCCGCTCGACCCGCCCGACTGCTCCTGAGTCTGGTCAGACCCAGTCTGGTCCTGCTGCTGGGACTGCTCCTCCGCGGCCCGGGCCGCCTCCTGCCGGGCCTGTTCCTCCGCTGCTGCCGCGGACGCCGATGCCCTGGCCGAGGCGGCCGCGGACGCCGATGCTTCGGCCGCGGCGGAGGCCGATGCCCTGGCCGAAGCTGCCGCCTTGGCGGAGTCGTGGTTGACGGTCAAGGTGATCGCCTGACCCGCCGGGACCTGAGAACTGGCCGCCGGCTCCTGGGCGGTGACGGACCAGTTGCCCGGCGCCCACACGGACTCCTTGCCGTCGACGTCCGTATAACTCGGCGCCTGGGTGAGCCCGGCCTTCTTGAGAGCCTCGGCCGCGGCGTCGCCCTTCATGCCGACGACGTCGGGAACCGCGACGAGGGCCTGGGCCGTGGCGGACTCCGTGGGCGGAGCGCCCTGCGCGGCGGCATCGTCGCACCCGGTGAGCACCGGGGTCAGGGCGAGAACCAGGGCGACGAGGCAGCCGCCGGCGGACAGCGCCCTGCGACGCGGACGCAACGGGGCGATCTGCGGCGAAGGGCCGGACTGCGGCGGAACAGGGCGGGAACAGGCATGACGGGACATGATCGGCACGGCGGGATCCTTAAAGGGTGGGGAATGTGCAGAACCTCCTCAGGTATACGCGCGCGCACCACGGGCACAAGCCCCCCGACCGCCTTTGCAACCATACGGTGACCTACCGCCCCGCAACCCCGACGAAGACGCCGCGGCCCCGGAGTCGCCCGGGCCGCCGTCGACGCTGACGCGCGACATCCCGCTCCGCAGATGGCCCGACCGGCGCATCGGGACCGGGCGGTGCGGACGTGCGCGCCCCGCCCGGCGGGTAGCCTGACGCCGTGACTGGAACCAGGACCCGCAAGGACGGGCGCGCGACCGATGAGCTGCGCCCCGTCACCATCACCCGCCACTGGCAGGAGCACGGCGAGGGCAATGTCCTCATCGAGTTCGGGCGCACCCGCGTCCTGTGCGTGGCCTCCTTCACCGAGGGCGTGCCGCGCTGGCGCAAGGGCGGCGGCGAGGGCTGGGTGACCGCCGAGTACGCCATGCTCCCCCGCGCGGGCTCCGAGCGCTCCGGCCGCGAGTCCGTGCGCGGGCGGGTCGGCGGCCGCACCCACGAGATCTCCCGCCTCATCGGCCGCTCCCTGCGCGGCATTATCGACGTGGCCGCCCTGGGGGAGAACACGATCGCCCTGGACTGCGACGTTCTGCAGGCCGACGGCGGCACCCGCACCGCCGCCATCACGGGCGCCTACATCGCTCTGGCCGACGCCGTCGCCTGGGCCGGCGGACGGGGCCTCATCAAGCCCCGCGCCGGCAGGCCCGTCCTGTCCGACTCGCTGTCAGCGATCAGCGTCGGCATCGTCGACGGCACCCCCTGCCTGGACCTGCCCTACGAGGAGGACGTGCGGGCGCACACGGACATGAACGTCGTCCAGACCGGGGCGGGCAAGTTCATCGAGGTGCAGGGCACCGCCGAGCACGCCCCCTTCAACCGCGACGAGCTGTGCGCCCTGCTCGACCTGGCCGCCAAGGGCAATGCCGAGCTGGCGGCGCTGCAGGCCCGCGCCCTGGCCGGTCCGACCGGCGAGGCCTTCACCGTCCGCTCCGGCGAGCGGGGCTGAGAGGTGAACCGGATGGAGGCGGAGCGGACGACGGCGCCCGCGCAGTCGGCACCGCCGTCGGGGACACCAGCGCCGTCGACGCCGCTGCTGGCGACGCCGCCGGTCGCGCCGCCGTCAGCGTCGCCGGCAGTACCGCCGCCAGCAGTACCGCCGGCTGCACCGCCGGGCGCCCGTCTGGTCCTGGCCACCCGCAACCCCGGCAAACTCGCCGAACTGCGGGCCATTCTCGCTCCGCTCGTGCCCGGCCTGGCTCCGGAGGCGATCATCTCGGCGGCCGCGCTGGACGCGCCCGCGCCGGTCGAGAACGGGCTCACCTTCGCGGCCAATGCGCGGATCAAGGCCCGGGCCCTGGCGGAGGCGAGCGGGCTGCCCGCCGTCGCCGACGACTCGGGGCTGTGCGTGGACGTGCTCGGCGGGGCGCCGGGGGTCTTCTCGGCGCGCTGGTGCGGCCGCCACGGCGACGACGACGCCAACCTGCGGCTCCTGCTCGCCCAGATCGCCGACGTCGCCGACGAGCACCGCGGGGCGCGCTTCACCTGCGCGGCGGTGCTCGTACGCCCCGGCGCCGCCGACGACCTCGTCGTCGAGCGCTCGATGGAGGGCCGGATCCTGCGCTCGCCGCGCGGCGGGGGCGGCTTCGGCTACGACCCCGTCTTCGTGCCCGCGGCGGAGGACGCACCGGGCGGCGCCGGGCGGACGACGGCGCAGATGAGCGCGCGGGAGAAGAACGCGATCTCCCACCGCGGCCGGGCCTTCCGCGCCCTCGCCCCCGCCCTGGTGGAGCTGCTCGCCGCCTGAATTCGCCGAAACCGGCGGAAACGACGCGCGAGACCGGCGGAAGCGACATACGATTCGATATATCGGTTGCCCGCCGCCGCGCCCGCTTCGCCTTCTGCTGCGCTCGCTTCGCCCTCTACTACGCTCCTTTCCGTCTGCTGCGCCTCTTAGCCCTCTGCTGCGCCCCTTTTTCTCGTACAGTGAAGGGCGAAGGGGCGTAGCAGATGGAAAGGGGCGCAGCAGACGCGGGTCCGCGCTCCTGTGGTCGACGGCGGCGCCTTTGGCCCCGGCCTTGGTGACGAAGTCGCGGGTCCGCGCTCCTGTGGTCGACGGGGCGGTCGGCGGGGTCGGTCCTCGTGGGCGCGCGGGGTCGATCGGCGGGCTCCATCGGATCCTGATTCTGGCGCCCTGGGAGGATCGTTCGGGCGGGCACCTCGGATGCGCTCGGCGATTTCCGCATGATTCCGCGGTTGTGGCGCCAACGCGCTGGGGTGCCGGCGCGAACGATCCTCCCAGGGCGCCACTTCCCGCCCCGAACGGGCTCCGCGGAAGCCGCCTTCTCCGCGTGGGCCGCGCGGTCCTGCGAGCCGCCGGGTGGGAGTCCCGCGGGAATTGGCGCCATGCCAAGAGCCGCACCCGGGACGCCGGGGACGACGAGGAGGATCCGGCCCGCGAGAAGAGGCCGATGCGCATTTCCCGCCGGTTTCAGCGAAGGGTGCGGGGCGCCCCTCACAGGAGCACGGTGGCGAAGGTGCCCACGCGCTCGAACCCCAGGCGCCCGTACAGGCCCAGGGCCGCCGTGTTGAAGTCGTTGACGTACAGGCTCACGGTCCCCCGGACCCCGACGTGCCGGGCCCGCACCGCCCCGATCACGGCGGCCAGGGCCACCGAGGCCAGCCCCCTGCCGCGCAGGTCCTGCCTCGTCCACACCCCCGTCAGCTGGGCGACGCCGTCCACCCGCCCGGGCACCGGGTTCCACAGGGCCCCGACGTCGGCCTTGAAGGCCACCCGGCGGGGACCGCCGGGCAGCGGCGGGCGCCCCTCGCCGTCGTCGACGACGATGTAGCTGCGCCGCGCGGCCACGAGCCAGTTCACGTGCCGGGCGTAGGCGCCCCCCGCGGAGGTGGGGTCGTAGCCGACCTCTTCGGTGAACATGGCGACGGAGGCCGGCAGGACGAGCTCCTCCTCGCCCAGGGTCGCGGCGTGAAGGCCCTCGGCCGCCCAGCCCATGTCCGGGTGGCGCCGCACGGCGTCCCGGGTCAGCGCCCCGGTCTCCCGCGGGGCCACCAGGAGCGGCTGGACCCAGCGCTCCTCGCGCGAGCGCAGGCCGCAGTCGGCCAGGTCCGGCCACACCGCGGCCACGTCCGCGGCGGGCCCGTAGACCGAGCCGTTGCGGGTCAGGCGCGCCCCGGCGTGCTCGGCCAGGGCCCGCACCTGCCGGCGGGTGGCGCCGTCGTGACCGAGCCCGG
>ERZ773004.1563-NODE-1563-length-10979-cov-6.876602_pt1 | contig 10979 bp, 8 predicted proteins | sample MGYA00580667_ERZ773004 | MGnify/ENA primary metagenome ERZ773004 (study PRJEB29015, sample SAMEA2737963) | human oral metagenome | biome: human oral; feature: human-associated habitat; material: dental | place: China | collected 2123 ... | reverse complement strand
ATGGAGAAAACGGCCCTTGCAGAACTTCTGCAAACACCAAAATGGAGAAAACGGCCCTTGCAGAACTTCTGCAAACACCAAAATGGAGAAAACGGCCCTTGCAGAACTTCTGCAAACACCAAAATGGAGAAAACGGCCCTTGCAGAACTTCTGCAAACACCAAAATGGAGAAAACGGCGCTTGCAGAAGTTCTGCAAACATCAAAATGGAGAAAAGGGCCCTTGCAGGAGTTCTGCAAACATCAAAATGGGGAAAATGACGCTTGCAGAAGTTCTGCAAACACCAAAATGGAGAAAAGGGCCCTTGCAGGAGTTCTGCAAACGTCAAAATGGAGAAAAGGGCCCTTGCGGGAGTTCCGCAAGCACCAAAATGGAGAAAAGAGTCCTTGCGGAACTTCCGCAAACATCAAAACGGAGAAAATGGCTCTTGCGGAACTTCCGCAAACCTCAAAACGAAGAAAAGGGCCTTTGCGGGAGTTCCGCAAGCGTCAAAACGGAGAAAACGGCCTTTGCGGGAGTTCCGCAAGCGTCAAAACACTACTTGACTTCGATGCCGCCAAAGGTGGCCGAGCCGCGCAGAACGACGGTGTGCGCCATGTCGAGGGCGTCGGGTGGCAGGTGGGGACGTTTATCGTCGAAGCCGCCGAAGGTGGAGCGGATGCGAGAGTCAATGCGCCATGTAGGGGGTACGCGGAGGGTGATGCCGCTAAAGGTGCAGTCAAGGTCGACGAAAATTTCGGGGTCATCAAGGTGGGCACTACGCAGGTCGAGGTCGATGCCCCCGAAGGTGCTGCGGAGGATGGCGCCACGAAAGACGGGTTCGGTGAAGAGGGTCTTAGAGCCGCTGAAAGAGGTGTCGATGCGGACAAAGCCGTCGGCGTCGGGCGAGGTGCTGGCGGCAGATGCACGGTAGCGCTCGGCGGAGGCGGCGTAGGAGATGCCGCGGCGACGAAAGAGTAGGGCGGTGCCGATGACAATAAGGACAACGGGCCAAAAGACACGCATGGCGTCGTATTGGATGATGTCGAGGCGGGGCAACATGAACACGGTGCCCAGGAAGAGCAGGATGAAACCACTGACATAGGAGCGGTCGACCAGCTGCACTACACCAATGGCCACAAGGATCATGGGCCAAGAGAAGAGCAGTTCGTAGAAGTTGAGGTCGATGAAACCGAGGTTCTTCAGTAGGAAGATGATGCCGATGGCAATGAGCAGCAGCGGCCAGCCGAATTTTCTTTTTTCCATAATAGAGGGTGGAGGGTGGAGGGTAGAGGGTGGAGGATAGAGGGTAGAGGGTAGAGGGTAGAGAGGGGGGCGGGCCAATGTGTCCGCCCTCCTCGTCAAGAAATCATGCAGTGATTGCAGGACGAATCATACCCAGGCGCCGGCTTGGGTGCAGACGTAGGCGGCATGGTCTACGGCCAGACGATGTGCCTCAGCCAGTGGGCGGCCGTCGAGAACGGAGGCGATGAAGGTACCCGTGAACGAATCGCCCGCACCGACCGTGTCGACCACCTCCACGCGTGGGGTGTCGATGTACGATTCGCCGGCGGGGGTGAAGACGGCGCTATAATCAGCCCCCGCAGTGAGAATGAGGTAGCGGAGGTTGTACAGGGCCACAAAGCGGCGGCAGAAGTCGTGCAGCGTGTCGGTCTCGAGATCGAAGAGGCCGCGCAGCAGGTCGAGCTCCTCGTCGTTAATCTTGAAGACGTTGCAATGGCGCAGGGAGGCCGTGATCAGTTCGCGGGAGTAGTAGTGCTGGCGGAGGTTGATGTCGTAGACGCGCAGAGCCCTCTCCGGAACGTGCGAGAGGAGCGTCTGGATGGTGATACGTGACTCCTCAGCGCGCTGAGCCAGAGTGCCGAAGCAGACGGCGTCGGCACATGAGGCCAGTTGCTTCATCTCGTCGGTCAGGGGGATGTGATCCCACGCGACGCCCTCCATGATGGTGTAGTTGGGGATGCCGTCGCGGAGCTCCACGATGACGGTGCCCGTGGGATAGTCGACGCGCTCAATGATGTAAGGGATGCGGATGCGGTCGATCTCGGTGAGGATCTCGTCGCCGAGGGGATCGTTACCAATGGCGCTGAAAGCGTAAGCCTCGGCGCCGAAGCGTGAGGCGTGATAGGCGAAATTGACAGGGGCGCCGCCTGCTTTCTTACCCGTGGGCAGCACGTCCCAGAGCAGTTCGCCGATACCGATGATGAGGGGTTTCTTATTCATAGTTCTGAAGTCTTTGGTGGGCTATTTCGATGGGTTCCATACGGATTGAAGTTGGGTCACTTCGCCGTCGGCATGGATGGAGCCTTTCTCGGTGAAGAGTTCGACGGTGCGGAAGAGCTCCGAGGGGTAGAATACGTCGGTCATGGAGACGCGTCCGCCGGCAGCGAAGAACTCTACCGACGCGCGGTCGATGACTAAGCGCCAGTCGACCGTCTGGCCCTTTACGACGAAGGGGGCCGTGTGGACGGCAGCAAACTCCTTCACGGGGAGTGCCTTCGATCCGGCGTGGGTGCGGTCGATGTAGAAGACCTGACGATTGCGGTCATAGCCGATGTCGATGTATTCGCCTTGGGTGTTCCGGAGGCGGACGCCGTAGCGTGTGGCGAGGGAGCCTTTGGCGGCTGCGAGATCGAAGGTGAGACGTAGGTCAAGGGCCGAGCGAACAAAGGGGATGCGCTTCGTAAGGTCGAGTGTGCCGTCCACTTGCAGACCTTTCAGCATGACGGTCTCGCCACGCAGGCCGTCCAGCTCGCGGACGGGCGTGGAGGTGAGCAGATAGCCCTTGCCGTCAGGCCCCGGCACAAGACCTAATTCGCGCGGCAGCGTCATGGCGCCGCTCCAGGTGACGCACGGTTTATCGCCGGCGTAGAGCCAGTTGTTCATCCAGCCGATAAGGATCCGCCGACCGTCCGGCGCGTCGCTCCAGGTCACGCCCGCGTAGTTGTCGGCACCGTGATCCATCCACAGGGTTTCGCGCTGGGGCGAGGTGAAGGTCTTGCCGTCGAAGTCGCCGACGAAATACTGTGTGGCCGAGCCTCCCGCGGGGCCGCCGGGGTTGATGTTGACGATGAGCACCCATTTCGTCTCGTCCGTGCCGGCGACGGGCAGCTGGAAGAGATCGGGGCACTCCCACACGCCGCCGTGGCCACCCCGATCGCGGCCGAAGCTGCTGAGGTAGGTCCACGATTTACAGTCGGGCGAAGCATAGAAGCGGATCTCGTCGCCACAGGCCAGCGAAACGATCCAGCGTGACGACGCTTTGTGCCAGAAAACTTTTGGATCGCGGAAGTCGCGCGCATCACCGGGGTTGGGCAGGATGGGATTGCCGGCATACTTCGTCCAGGTGCGGCCGCGGTCGGTGCTGTAAGCCAATGCTTGCGACTCGACCTCCGTCTTTTTGGCCTGTTCGGCGTCGGGGTTGTGATAGGTGAAGAAGGCTAGGAGTGGCGGATTCTCCTTCGTGCCGAGGCCGGAGGTATTCTCCCAGTCGACGACGGCACTTCCGGAGAAGATATAGCCGAGGCTGTCCGGTGCGAGGGCGATGGGCAGGTGTTCCCAGTGCATCAGGTCACGGCTGACGGCGTGCCCCCAGTGCATGGGCCCCCAAACGGATTTCTCGGGGTAGTACTGATAGAAGAGGTGATACTCGCCGTCGTAATAGACAAGCCCGTTGGGGTCGTTCATCCAATGCTCGGCGGGCGAGAAGTGGATCTGCGGGCGATACATTTCGTTATAGGGCCCGGAGAAGTCCTCCGCCTCGGCATCGGCGGTGGCTGGTTTGTGTCCGGTGCAGGCGGCGAGGCTGAGCAGGGCGCCGAGGGCATAGCAGGCAAGCGGTTTCATGTCGGTTGCAAGGAATAGAAGTAGTGAAACGTAATAGGGGAAGTAAGAGGTAGAGATGGGCGGTATCGCCAGGGGCAAAACGAAAAAGCCGCCCGCCATGCGGCGTGGCACGGACGGGCGGCAGGCATATAAGAGCTTTTGGCGGTTATGTTCCTCGGAGGGTTACTTCAGTCCGAAAGCCTCTTTGACCTTGTCTACATAGTCGAGCTTCTCCCAGGTAAAGAGCTCCACACGGCAGACGGTCGGCTCACTGCTGTAACGCGAATGGAACACCTTCTCCACCGTCTGCGGCGTGCGGCCCATATGACCGTAAGAGGCCGTCTCGAGGTAGATCGGGTTACGCAGTTTGAGCCGTTCCTCGATGGCTTTGGGGCGCATGTCGAAGAGGTCCCAGATTTTTTGAGCGATTTCGCCATCGCTGATCTTCACGTTCGAGCGGCCGAAGGTGTTGACGAAGATGTTCATCGGTTTGGCGACGCCGATGGCGTACGATACCTGAACCAACATCTCGTCGGCCACGCCGGCGGCTACGAGGTTCTTAGCGATGTGGCGTGCGGCATAGGCAGCGGAACGGTCCACTTTCGAGGGGTCCTTGCCGGAGAAGGCGCCACCACCGTGGGCACCCTTGCCGCCGTAGGTGTCGACGATGATTTTGCGTCCCGTCAGACCGGTATCGCCGTGGGGGCCACCGATGACGAACTTGCCCGTGGGGTTGACGAAGTATTTGATCTCGTCGTTGAACAGGGCCTGAACGTGCGGCGGATACTGGGCCTTGACGCGGGGCACGAGGATCGTGCGTACGTCTTCGGCGATCTTCTGTTGCATTTCGGCATCAGCTTGCTCCTGCGTGCGGCTGCCTTCAGCTTTAATAAAATCGTCGTGCTGGGTAGAGATCACGATCGTATCGATGCGCAGCGGGCGCCCGTTGTCGTCGTACTCAATCGTCACCTGACTCTTGGCGTCCGGCCGGAGGTAGGGCATCTTCTCGAGTTCATTTTTACGGATGGAGGCCAGCTCAGTGAGGAGGCCGTGAGCCAGGTCGAGAGCCAGAGGCATATAGTTCTCGGTCTCATTGGTGGCATAGCCGAACATCATGCCTTGGTCGCCGGCGCCCTGGTTGTAGGGGTCAGTGCGCTCTACGCCGCGGTTGATGTCGCCGCTCTGCTCGTGAATAGCGGAGAGTACGCCGCACGATTTGGCTTCAAATTGATACTCGCTTTTGGTGTAGCCGATGCGCTCGATGACGCGGCGGGCTACGTCCTGCACGTCGATATAAGCGCTCGATTTAACTTCTCCAGCCAGTACGACCTGTCCGGTCGTAACCAGCGTTTCGCAGGCAACTTTCGAGTCTCGGTCATAGGCCAAGAACTCATCAAGCAAGGCGTCCGAGATCTGGTCGGCCACCTTATCGGGGTGTCCCTCGGACACCGACTCGGAGGTGAATAAGTAACTCATTACAATTCTTTATTGAGTGATAAAACCATGTGTTGTAATGAATCGGAGCGATGGGGTGAGATTGTGGAGCCCTTCGGCCGCAGGGTAGGGGGGATGGCCGTTTAGCATTTTTTCCTGTGGTTGCAAGCGCTACAAATCTTTCCACGTGTCTGATTCGGCGGCAAATGTAAGTGCATAAACAGCTGGCCTCCGAAATGTGCTTCGTTAATTATCCGAAACGACGGCCGCAGCGCCCCAACTGCTATCGAAAAGAGGTCGGAGCGCCGCGGCATCTATCCAGTGGCCGGTATACATATTCATAACACCCCCATTGGTCATCAGGAACGCTCGCCCCGTCGACCGGTAGGCCGGCAGGAGAAGGCCTTAGGCCCCGTCAGGAATCAGGCCCGCGAGGTGAAGGCTCAATGACCGAACGAAATGCCCAGCTTTTCCCCGCAGCGGATCAGGTCGTCGTCCACGGGCACGAGTCGCGTGCGGCCGGCCACCTCCTGGAGCGGCACGGAGACCATATGGCCGTTGCGCTGGCCCACCATCCGCCCAAATTCGCCGCGCACGATCAGCTCCGTAGCGTGCCCCCCGAGGCGGGTGGCCAGGTTGCGGTCGGCGGGTGAGGGCGAGCCGCCCCGCTGGATGTATCCGAGCACCGTGCGACGCGTCTCGAGGCCGGTCGCCTCTTCGATTTCGTGAGAGAGATAGTCCGAGGGGCTCTCGGCGCCGGTGCGGAGACCTTCGGCCAGGACGATGATGCTGTAAGGCTTGCCCCGTTGGGCGCGTTCGATCACCTTGTCGTTCACCTTGTCGATGTCGTAGCCCAGTTCGGGCAGGAGGATGATGTCCGCGGCGCCCGCCATGCCGGCATAGAGCGCTATCCAGCCCGCGCTGTGGCCCATGACCTCGACCACCATCACGCGTTTGTGCGAGCTGGCGGTTGAGTGGAGGCGGTCGATGGCATCGGTGGCCACGCTGACGGCGGTGTCGAAACCGAACGAGAAGTCGGTGCCGTAAAGGTCATTGTCGATGGTCTTGGGGATGCCGACGACGTTCAGGCCCATTTTGGCGAGCTTAAAGGCCGTCTTCTGGGTGCCGTTGCCGCCGATGCAGACGAGGGCGTCGAGGCCCAGCTCGTGATAGTTCTGATAGATAATCTGGGGCTTATGGCTGAGATAGCCGTCGGCGGACTTCTTGAAGGGTTTTTCGCGCGAGGTGCCGAGGATGGTGCCGCCTCGGCCGAGGATGCCCGAGAGGGTGCGCTCGGTAAAGAGTTCCACGTCGCGATCCAGCAGGCCGGAGAAGCCGTTGTGGATGCCTACGACTTCCATGCCGTAGTGCAGGAGGGCCGTTTTGCCCACGCCGCGGATGGCCGCGTTGATACCGGGGCAGTCGCCGCCGGCTGAGAGGATGCCTATCTTCATAATGCCTTTAATGAATGGGTTAGCTGGGGACAAAGGTAGGGCGGTGGGAACGAACAACTGAAAATCGGGAAGGGGCCGTGGGCAGCCGGAAGCTGCGCGAAAATGTCCGGATGGGGGTGTCTGAGCAAAAAGACGCCCCGTTGGAATGTCCATTGGGGGTGTCTGAGCAAAAAGACGCCTCGTTGGAATGTCCGACGGGGGCGTCTGAGCAAAAAGACGCCCCGTTGGAATGTCCGACGGGGGCGTCTGAGCAAAAAGACGCCTCGTTGGAATGTCCGACAGGGGTGTCTGAGCAAAAAGACGCCTCGTTGGAATGTCCGACGGGGGTGTCTGAGCAAAAAGACGCCCCGTTGGAATGTCCGACGGGGGCGTCTGAGCGTAAGGCGCTCTTATTGGAAACTACGGTAAGGGCGACCGGGCATAAGCGGCTCCTATTGGAGACTACGATGGGTGCGACCGGGCGTAAGGCGCTCTTCAAATGGTTTCCAGCGGGGGCTATTTTCCTTAAGGGGCTGCTGTCGGACTATCCAACATGGGCGCCTTCACGCCTGCGGCTTTCGAAATGGTTTCTGACGGGGGCGCCTTCGCGTCGGCGGCTCTCGAAATGGTCTCCGACGGGGGCGCCTTCGCGTCGGTGGCTGCTGTCGGAAAATTTAGCGCACGCTTCTCCCTCCTTCTGGCGGGTATCTAATGAGGCTTTGCCCCTTATCCCCCACCTTCTTTTCTTCCCTTGATGGAAGAAAAGAAGGCAAAAGAAGATCAAGCCCCCACCGGGGGCGGGGAAGTTGGCCGGGTACTGGAGTCATTGCCCTCGAATAATTAATTGCCGGTACGCCGCGCACATCATCAGATGCACGAGCGGAATAGCCGCAAAGACGCCTACACCGAAGGCTATATGTCCCAGCAACATGATGCCGCAGCCGGCGAGCACGAGCTTGAAGACTTGTCCCGTAGCGCCGCGCGTAATCTCCCAGCTGCGCCTAAGCGACGACAGGGCGCCGGCGTTCTCTTCCACGATGATCTGTGGCGCAAACACCAGTCGCAGGCCGACGTAGATACCCGGCACGATGAGCAACACCAGCCCGATGCTGACAATCGTCCAATAAAGGATATAGGCAAAGAGCAGTGCGAATACCTTGCGCGACATCTGTCCGTAAGCCGAGAATTGCGGCTCCTCGCCGTCGAGCGCCTGGAAGAGATTCTTGAGGTAGCCCAGCGCAAAGACCAGCGTGAAAAGCGTGTTAGCCACCCCGAGCGCCGTGCGACCCGGGAAGCCGACGTAAGGCATGGTACATGTAAGCAAGAGGCTGATGATCGTGTAACCGATCACCAGCCCTGCAAGCACCCATATCTGAGCCACGAGGCTCTGCCACGCCTTCCGCAGAAGGTCGGAGATAATGAGTTTTCGTTCCATGAATTGTGCGATTGTTTAGGGTTGAATCCAGCGCACGTAGGCAAAGTCCATGCGGTGCGGCAGCTTCGGATTGACGGGGTAGACGCGGAAGCCGACGCGCATGTGGCCGTAGACGGCGGCCTTCTTATGGAGTTCGAAGTAGAGCTTCGATCCCACTTCCTTCTTCAGCGTGAAGGGTGCCACGGTGACGAGCTCCGTCTGATGATTCTCCGGATTCTCCTTCGTGTAGACGATCTCCACGCCGAGCATGCTCTTGAGGCCCTTGCGATCGATCACGATGCGGATGTCGTACTCCTCGCCTACGGTCGGGTGGGCAGCGTCGTCCTGATAGTCGAACGATTCGACCTCGAACTCGTTCCAGTGATCGGCCACCTCCCGCTTCCACGCGGCGATCTCACGCGCCTCGGCAAAGTCGGACTTCTCTAAGCGTGCGGCACGTACCGCCAGCTTGGAGTAGAAACGCGCCACGTAATCGTCTAACATACGCTTCATCGTGTACTCCGGTGCAATCTGCGACATGGAGTTCTTGATGTACTGGATCCACTCCGGCGAATAGCCCTTGCTGTTCTTGGCGAAGTAGAGCGGGATGATCTCGTCCTCCAGCAGGTGGTAGATCGTGGCCGCGTCCAGCTGGTCTTGATACTGCTGATTGTCGTACGTCCGCTGCGAAGTCAGCGCCCAGCCAGCGCCTTCCTTATAGCCTTCGTACCACCAGCCGTCGAGGACGGAGAAGTTGAGCACACCATTCATCTCAGCCTTCTCGCCCGACGTACCAGAGGCCTCGAGCGGACGTGTCGGTGTGTTCAGCCAGATGTCGACGCCGGAGATGAGGCGACGAGCCAGACGCATGTCGTAGTTTTCGAGGAAGAGGATCTTGCCGAGGAACTCGGGCCGACGAGAGATCTCTACGATGTGCTTGATCAGTCCCTGTCCCCCGCCGTCGGCCGGGTGAGCCTTGCCGGTGAAGACGAACTGGATGGGGCACTTGTCGTTGTTCACGATCTTGGCCAGACGGTCGAGGTCAGTGAAGAGCAGGTGCGCGCGCTTGTAAGTAGCAAAGCGACGGCCGAAGCCGATCAGCAGGGCGCCGGGGTTGATCTTCTCCATCAGCGTGATCACCTTCGAGGGGTCGCCCTGATTCTTCAGCCAGTTGTCGCGATACTGGTTCTTGATGTATTCGATGAGCTTATTCTTGAGCGCCTTGCGGATCTCCCAGATCTCACCGTCGGGGACATTGCGGATGGGATCCCAAATGGCCTTGTTCGACTGGTCGTCGAGGAAGTTCCGGTCGAACGTCCGCTCGCAATACTTCTTCCATTCCGTGGCCATCCACGTGGGCAGATGCACGCCGTTGGTGACGTAGCCCACATGCAGCTCCTCGGGGAAATAGCCCTTCCACACGGGGGCGAACATCTTGCGCGAGACGATGCCGTGGAGGTAGCTGACACCGTTAGCCTCCTGACAGGTGTTGAGGGCGAAGGTGCTCATGCAGAACTTCTCCGGGGTGCCGGGGTTGGTGCGACCCATGTCGATAAAGTCCTGCCAGCTGATGCCGAGCTTGTCGGGGAACTCGCTCATGTATTTACCGAAGAGCGATTCCACGAAGTAGTCGTGGCCGGCGGGCACGGGCGTGTGGACCGTATATAAGGAAGAGGCGCGGACCACCTCTAAAGCCTCGTTGAAGTCGAGCTTCTCGTTGTGGATATAGTCCACGAGTCGCTGCACATTGATCAGCGCCGCATGACCCTCGTTGCAGTGATACACCTGCTGCTTGATGCCGAGTTTGTTCAGGAGCAGGATGCCGCCGATACCCAGCAGGTATTCCTGCTTCATGCGGTTCTCCCAGTCGCCGCCGTAGAGTTGATGCGTAATGGAGCGGTCCCACTCGCTGTTTTCGGGGATGTCGGTGTCCATCAGATAGAGGGGCACGCGGCCGACGCTCACCTTCCAGACGTGTGCATAAACCGTGCGGCCGGGGTAGGGCACTTCGAGCACGAAGGGGTGATTCGTACCCTCCATCACCTGCTCCAGCGGCAGGGTGGTGAAGTTTTGCGGCTCATAGTTGGCTATCTGTTGGCCGTCCATAGCCAGCGTCTGAGTGAAATAACCATAGCGGTAGAGGAAGCCGACGGCCGTGAGATCCACGTGGCTGTCGCTGGCCTCCTTCAGGTAGTCGCCGGCCAGCACACCGAGGCCACCGGAGTAAATCTTGAGCACGTTCGTCAGGCCGTATTCCATGCTGAAATAGGCGATTGAGGGCTTCGACGTGTCGGGCGCTTCGGCCATGTAATCCTTGAATTGCTGATAGACGCAGTCGATTTTCATCATCAGCTCATTGTCGGCCAGTATCTCATCGATCCGTCGCTGGGGCAGCTCTTGGAGCAGCAGCACGGGGTTCCCCTCGGTAGACTTCCACAAGTCGGGAGAGATCTCACCGAAAAGTTTAGCCCCTTCGTAGTGCCACACCCACCAGAGGTTGCTGGCGATTTCATACAAAGGGGATAATTGCTTCGGGAGTTTAGAGTGAGAATAGATGTCTCTCCAGATCGGCTCGTTGGATTGTTTCGATTGAATCTTCATCAGTTATATTCTTTGAGTTAGACGCCGCAAAGGTACAGGGAATTGGCCCCGCTGGCAAAAAGACGCCGCACACGGGGAGGGAGAGCCAAACGCCTCGATCAAATCGCTGTCCTCGTCGGGTAAAGCCCCGTCAGGCGCCACGAAGCCACGGTCCGGGTCAGGGAAAGCCCCTTCAGCCGACACGAAGCCACGGTTCAGGTCAGGGAAAGCCCCACCATCCGACACGAAGCCACGGTTCTGATCAGGTAAAGCCCCGCCAGCCGACACGAAGCC